>Ga0335081_10000112_pt1 | contig 162376 bp, 157 predicted proteins | sample Lox_Sample_35_FD_206713 | JGI IMG/M metagenome (GOLD analysis project Ga0335081, IMG submission 206713) | Soil microbial communities from Loxahatchee National Wildlife Refuge, Florida, United States - Lox_Sample_3.5 | ecosystem: Environmental > Terrestrial > Soil > Wetlands | place: USA... | reverse complement strand
CATCTTGGTAGGTGACGGCGTGAGTGGGGGAACCGTGCAGACCCATTTTCTTTTCGGCGGGACCAATCGTCAATCCCTTCGCGTCAGTCGGGACCAGGATCATGCTCAGCGAACGGGAACTGTTGTCGGTGCCGCTGCGAACGAGAGTGATGATGTATTCTGCAATAGAGGCGTTCGTCGTCCACATCTTCCCGCCATTGATAACCCATTCATTCTCTGATTTGGCCGCTTTGGTCCTTATGCTTTGCAAATCGGAACCCGCACCGGGTTCCGTTAATGCCAGGGAGGCGAGCTTTCCTTTACCGCTGGCGACGAGCGGCAGCCATTTTTGTTTGAGTTCTTCGCTGCCGAACTCAACCAGAGGCGCGGTGCCGAGGCCATTATGCGCCGCCACTGCGAGCGCAGTGGAACCGCAGCCCCAGCCCAGTTCTTCGATGGCTATCGCCGCGCTGACCGGGTCCACGCCGGAGCCGCCATAACGTTCCGGAATGTTGAGGCCAAGCAATCCCAGCGGTCCCATCTTGCGAACTGCCTCCCAGTTGAATTCACTTTTTTCATCTGCTTCTTTGGCTTTCGGACGAACTTCCTTTTCCACAAAATCATGAACGGATTTTTTCCAAACACGTTGTTCGTTCAATAGATCAAAATCCATTAGGGGCTCCTTGTAGACGTTCGACTTATATGGAGATAACTTTGTCCGCCTTCATTTGCGCTTCGACAATATCAGGCATTCCACCGACGATGCCGACCTGAACATTCCTGGATAAGTCCATCGCGCCGAGACAAGTGGAACAGATGATGAGTCGTACGCCTTTGCCTTCCAACTCTTTGAGTTGCTTCAGAACGGGCGAACCGATCACGGTTAATTTCACACCATCGGCGTAGAAGCAGATCGCGTTCGGTAATTCATTGTTTTGCAAAAGCAGCTCGAGATATTTTTCAATCAACTGGAGCGGCAAATCAGTTATTTGAGATTGTCCCGTACCAAAGCGGGTAACGAGTATCACAGTGTTGTTCATTTTTCATCCTCGGCTTCATGATCTTGAGAAGAGGCCTCAAGCAATTTGCGCGCTTCCGCAACCTGATCCTTTGGAACGAAAACTTGCACGCGCGCCAGCCCATCGATCATCACCGGATAGATATGATGACCGACTGCTTCCTGGAACAGTTCCACCTTGATCCCTTCCGCCTCGAGATAGCTCTTCAGTAGATCAGCCTGCATGCGGCCATTCACTTCAGTAAGTAGCTCGTACTTGAGGGTGTCCATTCTAACTCCGCTTCGATTATACCGATAAATCTCCTGGGCGCTTTCTCCACACGAATTCATTTTAGGCCGTAACCTTTCGGATCAATGGACGACCCATTTAACAATAACTTATCGATTTGGGAGAAACCATGAGAAAAAGTGCGTGGTTGCTTGCCGCGGCTTTGACAACTTTCGTCATGACGATGCTGGCCGCTGTTATCTACACTTATAATGGAGTGTCCTTCACAAATCCAATTTCGAATCAGTCGTCGCAGGCGGCTCCACATTTCAGTTTCCTTATGTTCCGGATGGCGATCCGGCACGGTATTAGCAGCGGAACGGATACCTCCATGCTGTGGGCCCAGGCAGTGTATTGGTCTTTCGGCGGGAGTTTTCTGTTCCTGGCCATGCTTCGAATGGTGGTCCATGTCGGATCAAAGTTTATCAGGACTGCACCGTATCCGGCGCGACGTGTGCAAACGCAGCCTGTCCCCGCCAACCAGGATTCAATCTTCGATGGATGATCATTTTGTCGGGCGGTCGTCAGACCGCCCCTTTTCGTTGTACAATTGGGCGCGATGCCTGAAAATCTGAATATCTTATTCTTAGCCGCGGAAGCGGAACCCTTTATCAAAGTGGGGGGGTTGGGAGACGTGGCTGGGGCGTTGCCGCGCTCATTGCATGATTTGCCGCTTGAAGTCACAGGCGGAAACGCATTGGATATTCGCCTGGTCCTGCCTTTGCATTCCGCGATTAAATTGGAGGGCCTTCGCCCGTTGCTGATCTTTCCTTTATCGTATAAGGGCCGGGATTTGCAAGTGCAGGTTCTCGAGTCCAGCCTGGGTGGCATGACTGTATATTTTATCAATGGCGAGCCCATCACGGCAAGCGGTTCGGTTTATTCTGCGGACTCCGCGCTGGACGGCGAGAAATATGCGTTCTTTTCTCTGGCGGCGCTAGAGCTGGGGCGCCAATTGGATTGGAAACCGAATATTGTCCACGCCAACGATTGGCATACCGCGCTGGCTTGTTATGCGCTGTTGATCAAACGCTGGGAGGGAGAATTTCCCGGAATGGTCTCGGCCTTGACAATTCATAACCTGCCCTTCATGGGTCCTGATATTTCTTCGATTATCGAGAGCTATGGACTCACCATTGTGCAGACCGGCCTGCCCGAATGGGCGCGTGCGCTTCCATTGCCTCTTGGGCTCTGGTCGGCCGATGCGCTCGTTGCGGTCTCCCCAACCTATGCCCGTGAAATGTTGACTCCCGAATTTGGATGCGGCCTGCAGGATTACATTCACGGGCGCAAAGAATCCTTAAATGGAATCTTGAACGGCATCGATGCCGAATCGTTCAATCCTGCCACCGATGCCGCGCTGGCCGTGAATTATGGAGCTATTACACTGGACAAGCGTCCCTTGAATAAGCCGCCATTGCAGGTCCGCCTCGGACTCCCACAGGATGCGAATATTCCCCTGCTAGGTGTCGTCTCGCGCCTGGACCCGCAAAAAGGGATTGATCTCATTCCCAAAGCCCTGACCAAACTCAAAGATTTACCGTGGCAATTCGTAATGCTCGGCACCGGCGATCCCAAGCTCGAGGAGTCGATTCGGCAGCTGCAAAATGAATTCCCTGATCGCGTGCGCGTCGAATTTAAGTATGATGCGGGATTAGCGCGTCAAATTTACGCGGGTGCGGATATCTTCCTCATGCCATCGCGTTACGAGCCGTGCGGGCTTTCTCAAATGATCGCGATGCGGTATGGCTGCGTGCCGATTGTCAGTGCAGTGGGCGGATTGAAGGATACGGTCTATGATGGCGAGACGGGTTTCGTGATTGCAAAGCCTACCGCAGGGCGCTTGGGAACGGCGATCAAAAAGGCCGTGAAGTGGTATGCCGATCGCGCAAAATGGGAACCGATTCAAAGAGCAGGCATGTCGCAGGATTTGTCTTGGAAGAATTCTGCGCAGCAGTATTTTCAACTTTATCAACGCATCGCGGCGCAACTTGTTGCGCCCTGAAATCCATTTTCTTTTCAAGTGTGAATGATGGACCTTCCTCGCTCCAGTGGAATCCTTTTGCATCCAAGCAGTTTGCCCGGCCCCTATGGGATTGGCGATCTCGGAGCGCAAGCGTACCGCTTCGTGGACTTTCTGGTGGATTCGGGTTGCGGCCTCTGGCAGATTTTGCCGCTCGGCCCCACCGGCTACGGCGATTCGCCCTACCAGTGCTTCTCGGCTTTCGCCGGCAATCCTTACTTGATCAGCCCGGAGCTTCTACTGCATGATGGTCTGTTAATTGAATCAGATTTAGCAGATAAACCGCACTTTCCCGCCTCACGCGTGGACTTCGGCTTGCTCATCCCGTGGAAGTTGAATCTACTGCAAAGAGCATTTGACCGTTATCGATCAAGCCCCGAATCTTTACGCGCCGAGTTTGATTCCTTCTGCGTCGAAAACTCTTCATGGCTGGATGATTATGCCCTTTTCATGGCGGTCAAAGATTCCTGTGGCAGCGGCGCGTGGAGCGGCTGGCCGGAGGAAGTCAAGAAGAGACAGGCGCAGGCGCTGGCCGAGGCGCGCCAGTCCCTTTCCTCTGCCACTACGCGTTTTGCCTTTTATCAATTCGTTTTCTTCAAGCAATGGAACGCACTTCGAAAATACGCAAATGATAAGGGCGTCAAGATCATCGGTGATATTCCCATCTTTGTGGCAGGCGATAGCGCCGATGTCTGGGCCAACCCGAAATTGTTTTTTCTCGATGATCGTGGCAATCCAACGGTGGTGGCGGGGGTGCCGCCCGATTTCTTTTCGCCGAAAGGGCAGTTGTGGGGCAATCCGCTCTATCGTTGGGAGGAACACCAGCGTGCGGGTTATGCCTGGTGGATCGAGCGTGTCAGCGCCGCGTTGAGGTTGGTCGATATTGTCCGCCTTGATCATTTCCGCGGCTTTGCCGCTTATTACGAAATCCCCGCTGGCGCTGAAACCGCCGAGCACGGGGAATGGAAAGCCGGACCCGGCGCAGATTTCTTCCGCGCTCTTCGATCCGCCTTGGGTGATGAATTGCCCATCATCGCTGAAGACCTCGGCGTGATTACGCCGGACGTCGTCGCCATCCGTGAGGAGTTTGAACTGCCGGGAATGAAGATCCTGCAGTTTGGCTTCTCCGGCCCCAAGGATCCGTTTCTGCCGCATAATTATGTTCGTAATTGTGTGGCGTACACCGGAACACACGATAACGATACCGCGCTGGGCTGGCTCGCCACCGCCTCAAATCAGGAACGTGAATTCGCTTTGCGCTATCTTCGCTCGGATGGTGTGGACTTTGCCTGGGATTTGATCCGTGCGATCTGGTCATCTGTGGCAATCTTCGCCATCGCGCCCATGCAGGATGTGCTTGGCCTCGGCGGGGAAGCGCGCATGAACTATCCGAGTCGCTTGGGAGGAAATTGGGCGTGGAGAATGGGGAAGGAGGATATGACGGAGAGGCTGGCGGGCAGGTTACGTGAGCTGAATTACGTTTATTTGCGGGGTTCTGGCAGCATCTCAATGCCGACCGGCTAGGATGCGGGTTTCTTGGTTTCCGGCTTGTTGCTCCTTACGGTCTTGTCTTCTTGTGAGTTGCGATGCACCACCACGGTCTCAACGGGAGCCTCAGATCTGAACTGAACTGAACCGGGCAGTGCAAATTCTCCGGTATCCAGCTCTGTAATGACGCCACCTTCTTTCAAAGACAGGTTAAAAGATCCTTGGCAGGAGCCAGCTGTGATCTCAGAGATCTTGCCATTTTGAATCTTAAGCCCAAGGCCCTTCACCTCCAACGCAGCCGTGGAGGTGAATTCGATTTTCCCGCCAATGATCGGCAGCTCATCTCTAAGCAATTCGATGTACGGATGTTGCTCCAATTTGACCGTATGGTCCACGACCTGCTTCAGGATGACATCCTTTGGGTTCTTCCTTGAAGATTCAAGTGCTTCGGCGACCTCGCTGTACTTGTTCCAACCCTCGAGCAGCAGACCGAGAAGGTCTATTTCAAATAATCCTTCAACAGCCGTTCTTATTTCTATCTTGACCGCCTCTAGGATATCCGGGGAAAAGTTGGCCAGGATGGCAATCAGTTTCGGCGTAGCGAGGATTTTTGACCAGGCTTGATCGGACTTGGGCTGCTGTGGCGGGAAGATAATCTGATTTAGGTTTGCATCTCGAGCGGTCATACTCACTCTCCAGTCTTCTTCTCCGGCTTTTTCCATTCGATCGAATAGGTTGTCGTCCCTTGATTTGAGTTAATACGGATCGCAGGCTTATGTACTTGTGCGCTGGGTTCGACGACCTGTGTGCCAACATCCTGATGACTGAGCACTCTCACTGTCGATCGATTTTGTCCTGATTTGGACCGGGAGGGTTGAGGCGTTCGCCTGATCAAGTTAATCGCCACGCCAGCGACCAGGCCCTCGAACAAGAGCATGCCACCCAGCCAAATGATAATCGCTAGAATGGTCAGGGGCGACGGGATCGGAGATGGAGGCGCGGGGCTCGCTGGGGAAGGCGCCACCGGAACTTCTGTCGGAACCGGCGTGTCAGTCGGCACCAAGCCGGTTTGGTTTATGAAACTTCCTCTGACCGCCAGGCTGAGAGGATCGCCGTTGGGATCCGTGACAACCGCACTCAGGTTACCGGTACTTGTGAAGTAGTTGTAACTGATGTTTCCGTTCACATCTTCACTGGTGAATCCGATATCCAGTCCGAGTGGTGAGACGGTATTTTGGATCTCGGTTTGTTTTGGAGCGATATCACCGATGCCCAGAAAGGGCAGAAAACCGAATCGATTCTGAACCTCAGCGCCTTCGGCAAAGACCACCAAGCCGCCGCCGTCGTTCACATAAGCCAGGAGATCGCTTGAGCGGAGATTTAGGATATCAACCTCAGCCTGTCCCAGCGATCCAATTCGAATGGATCCGATATCTGACGAAACCACGATTACATCGTAATTGCCAAATTGCACGGATTTAAGATTCAAGACGCCTTCCGTCTCGGAACCGTAATCAGCAACCGCAAAAGATGGAAACCCTGCGGCGCGTAATCCCGAACATGCAATGCATTTGAGTCCACCCTCAGCAATCAACAAAATGCGAGGTTTGGGATTGCCATAGGTTACATAAGCTACGGCGCGCTGGATAATATGCTGCGCGCCGATGGGATTGGACGCACCGCTTTCATCTTGGGCCTGATAGTCCGAGGCATATCCTGTTACGAAGAGGCCCCCTGGCGCTGAGGCCGAGACCTGCGCCGGATTTGGTATTAGGAGGAAAGCTATGGACAGGGCGAACAGGAGGGAAAGGAGCTCAAGAATCCCTCTGTTCTCGTTAAACTTGATGAATTTTCTGCACTTCAACGAGGCGTCTCCTCCTTCGATTGCCTGTCAAGCTACGACCACAACTCCACCTTAACGATTGTACCATCTTCATCATCAGCGCATAGCTCAAACTTTTGCAAGAAATGCTTTTGGTTGGCGGCGAAGCACGCGTGAATTATCTGACACTTTATTTCTCTTTCTTTGGCGCCAGCATCGTGCCGCGGCAGGATTTTGCGCCGCAGTGGCAGGCGAATTGTTTTTCGGTTTCGGGGGTGTCATGACCTTCACGCGTGAGATTGTAATCGTAAGTTAGTTCTTCGCCTGCGGCGATGTTCTTCGTTGCCTCAATGTACACTCTTTTGTTTCGAGTGACCGATTTGCAATTAGGCTCACAGGAATGATTGATAAAGCGCGCTTCATTGCCACCGATGCCTGCGTCAATGACCGTATGTCTGTCCACCACAAACAACAACACATGCGGATGTTCGTCCTCATCGCTATAACGACGGTCGCCTTCCTTGGCCGTGATGCGTTCTCCCAGATATTCAATAATGCGCGTCCCTCTCCGAATGCGCCGTGTGGCGAATCCGCCGAGTCCCTGAATGGGGGAGTTGCGAACTTCAAAAAATGGATTGGTCATAATGGCGTTACGGGCTTCTCCCGATCCGTCAAATTGACCACAATCGCCCGGCTGGCTTTGATCAGATTTTGCGGTGTGATGAAAATCTCTTCGCCCCATTGTCCCGCGCCGACGCCCAACATGGGTTCATTCGCTAGCGAGGCCTCCAGAAACGAACGAAAGCCTTGTCTCTGCCAACTGAACGGCGGGATCGAGCCAATGACATAGCCGGTCGTTTCTTTGACCACCTCCGGCGCAGCCATTTGAATGTTGCGCGAGCCAATTGCTTTCTTGAGATTGCCGGAGACGGCGTTCTGGTCTCCGCCGAGCAGCACCAGCACCCGCTCGCCGGTGTCCACCTGAAAGATCAGCGTTTTGACGGCTTGTCGCTCAGGAAACCCCAGGGCATTCGCAACATTTGCCGCACCTTTCTCGGTGGACGGCGGGAAACTCTTTGTGTCATACGGTATGCCAAGCGAGTCGAGAAAAAGATGGGATGGTAGTTTCATTTGATTTCTCCAACAAGCGTTTTCCGAATTATAGCGACGATTTCCCCCGGCTTCTTGGTGCTGTCAACCACCAGCGCGTCGCTGGGTTCCTCCAGAATGGCAAATTGGCTGGCCAGCATATCCGGCTTCATATAGTGACCTTTTCGTGTTTTCATGCGGGCTTCAATTTGGTCATAGTTCCCGCGCAGATAGACAAGATGAATTTCATCGCTTACGCGGAGCAGGTCTCGATATTCCCTTTTCAATGCGGAACATGCCAGTACAATCGATCGCCTGGCTTCGAGGCTTTGAATCTCCAGAGCGCGGAGCCCTTCCAACCAGCCCGCGCGGTCCTCGTCGTTCAACGGAACGCCGCGTGACATTTTGTCCTTGTTCGCCTGCGAATGGAAATCATCTGCATCGTAAAATGCCCAACCGAGCTCCTGGGCGAGCAATTTTCCAATCGTGGTTTTGCCCGCGCCGGAGACACCCATAATCATAACGATCATCGCCGGCTAGTCATGGATTTCTTTTATTTCCGACTCAATCTTGGTGGTGCGCGTAGACAAATAAATGCCAATCAGAATCAATACCCCGCCGGCAATCACGGTGACCGTCGGCGCCTCTTGCAAAATAAAGTAGGCAAGGATGGAAGAACCAATAGGTTCGCCGAGCGTCATGACCGCCACGAATGCTGCAGATAAATAAGCCAACGCCCAGTTGTAGGTTGAATGGCCGATCAATTGTGGCACGAGCGCCAACAGTAAGATCCAGACATACGTGAGCCAGTGATAGCCAAACACACTCTCGTGCGCGGCCAGTACGGCGGTCAACAAACACACGGATGCCATCCCGTAAACCAGAAAGACGTAGGGCACCAGCGACATTTTTCTGCGCAATTTCCGTCCGATCATCAAATAGCCAGCCACCATCCATGCGCCGACGAGCGCTAGGAAATTTCCAAACAGCATCCGTCCATGCAGGATTTGACTCAACGACGGGCAGACGAGACCATGGATCCAAGAACACGCGTCGGCAAGCCCGATAATAATTCCGCCGAGCAATGCCAGGCTCATTCCGGTCAAAACTGGACGAGTAATGGGCTCTCGCAAAAAGACGGGCGAAAGCAGAGCCACCCATAGCGGTCCAGTGCTGACCAGCACCACCGAACTCGCAATCGTCGTGTATTCCAGCGATGAAATCCATGTGGCAAAGTGAACCGCGAGAAGCAGACCAGATAGCAGACCCAGCAACAACTCGCGGGGTGTCAGTGATTGCAGTTCGGAGCTATGCTGGGTCAGGGCCAACGGCGCGAGCGCAAGACTGGCAAAAGTCAGCCGCAGGGCGGCGATGACCAGCGATGGGGCATCGGTCTGGGCGAAGCGGATAAAGATTGAGGCGGTGGAAACAGCCAGGATCGCGATAAAAAGCGCAAAGGGAAGCATGAGGCGCAGCCGTTCTTTTGTCATAACGCACATCTCGCCATGGCATCTAGTATAAGCGATTTGTTAGAGTCGGCGCCTGTGTCTTGACATTCATCCCGGGCGTGAATACAATCCCGCCATTATTTGCCAAAGGAGAATAAAATGGCTTTTGAACTTCCTAAACTTCCGTATGCAGTGGATGCGCTCGAACCCTATATCGATGCGCAGACCATGACTATTCACCACGATAAACATCATCAAGCGTATGTCACTAATCTCAACGGCGCGATTGAAAAGCATCCTGAGCTTGGAAAGAAATCCCTCGAAGCATTGTTGAAAGATTTAATTGCCGTCCCCGAGGATGTCCGCACTGCTGTTCGCAACCATGGCGGCGGCACTTGGAATCACAGCATGTTCTGGGAAATCATGGCGCCCAAGGCCGGTGGCGCGCCGAAAGGTGAGCTCGCCAAGGCGATTGACGCGTCGTTCAAGTCATTTGATGCGTTCAGGGAAGAATTCAATAAGGCCGCGAATGGACGCTTCGGATCGGGCTGGGCGTGGCTCGTAAAAAAAGGTAGCGGACTGGCAGTGGTCTCGACCGCCAATCAGGATAACCCGATGTCCGAAGGCACGACTCCCCTCATGGGCATTGATGTTTGGGAACATGCGTATTACCTCAAATATCAGAACCGCCGCGCTGATTATGTCACCGCTTGGTGGAATGTGGTCAACTGGGAGGCAGTCGCTGCACGCTTTGCGGCCAAGTAATTGAAAATATGCGATACAAAGACATCCTCAGTCTTGCCGAGGATGTCTTTGTATTGTTAGCGACAGGATAAACCATGGGGGGAATTCGGATTTTACAATTGAAATGACCCCAAATTCCAACGTCAATCGTGTTTCGCTTGCCAAAGCAGGATGATGTCTGTCATCCACCGGATAGAGACAAAAGACACTAGCCATCCGCCCGTGCGCGCCTACAATAAGATTGCAGAACGGGTTTGTGTGATCGCCGTACCGCCTAGATAAGTCAAAATCTGGTGGCTGAAAGTTCTGCATGGGTTCGCCTTCGATAAATCGCCTGAGATCGTCAAGCGATTACATGGAGTTCCTGAAAGGAAATCGCCTTATGCCTGGATTTACGCCTGGTGGCCGTTGGCAGCCACCTTTTCGGCCTTTCAAGCGCGATACATTTGGAAATCGTTTGTTGGAGACGATTGAATTTGCAATCAAAGGCCCGATGTTCGGGTGTCGGATGTGTGGCAATTGCCTGCTTCAGGAGACGGCCTTCATCTGCCCGATGGAGTGCCCCAAAGGCTTGCGCAATGGTCCGTGCGGTGGATCGACTCCTGAGCATTGCTATGTGGATGAAACGCGCCCATGTATCTGGTACAAGATTTATGAGCGCTCGTTCGCCATGAGACGGCAAGACCGCCTGCTCGAAGTTTTGCCTCCCTTGGATTGGGATAAGGCTGGCGGAGAAACATGGGGCGACGTAACCAAGCGCGTAAAAGAAATTGGGGTGGGAAAAGTTATCAATGGATTGTTGTTCCAATCGGTCCAACTTCGCAATGAAATGTGGGAGAGTATTTTCAGACCGGTTCGCCAGCCCGACTGGTGGCAAGGCGACAGTCAATATCAAGCGCCAAAATATACGGAGCCGATTTCCCGCTTGGAGCAGCATCTCAAAGCCGGCGAATTTGTTGTCGCTTGCGAGATTGCGCCCCCGCTGAGCATGTCTACCAAAAAACTGGTCGAGAACATCAATCTCGTCAAACCCTATGTAACGGCGATCAACTTCACCGATAACGCCTCGGCCACGCCGCGCATGAGCTCCTGGGCCTGCAGTGAATTTGCTATGAAAAACGACGCAGAGCCTGTTCTTCAGATTGCGGCACGCGATCGCACGCGCGCTGGGCTGCAGGCAGAAATCCTTGGCGCGACGGCCATGGGCGTGCGAAATGTCTTGTGTGTCACTGGTGACAGCCCGTTGCTGGCGCCTCAGCCGCGCGGCCGCATGGACATCTATGATATGGATGGAATCCAGATGATCTGGATTCTGCGCCGTATGCGGGATGATGGCCGGTACCTGGACGGCCGCGAGATCAAATTCCCGCCAAAATTCTTTCTCGGCGCAGCGGCCTCGCCGTTTGCGTCCGATCCGAAATTCCAGGCATTGCGCGAACACAAGAAAGTCAATGCAGGGGCGCAGTTCTTTCAGACCAATCTCGTTTACGATCCGGATCGAATGGAGATCTGGTTGAACGAAATCGCCAAACGCAACATCCTGAACCGGGTCTTTATCCTGATTGGTGTCACGCCGCTCAAGAGCGCCAAGATGACTCATTATATGACCCAGGTGCCGGGAGTGTATGTGCCCGAACCGCTCATCAAGCGTATGGAAGAAGCGGAAGCCAAGGGTGGATTGAAGGGAGCCCAGGAAGAAGGCGTGAAGATTACCCTTGAGATCATCGAGAAGATCAAAGGCAAAGAAGGCATCCATGGCCTGCATCTTATGCCGGTGGGATGGGAAGAGATCGTGCCGCGCATCGTCATTGAAGGAGGTGTTCTTCCAAAAGATTTTGTCGCGCCAACCTCGGAGGTGGAAAAAGCTTCGGCATAGTTTGGACCAGGTGCCCGCTTGCATGGCCAGACGTGCGGGCCGGTTCAATAAATCCTATTTGCGGACTCGTTGCCGACGTGGCAGCGGTTCGCCACACGAAAGGAAAACATGAACGTTGACGAACTGTTAGCAAAAGCCAAAAAGCCCTCGGCAGATGCGATGAAGCTCCATCCCTTCTATCGAGGCAAGATCGAAACGGCGCTCAAATGCACGGTGCACAGTTTCGACGATTTTGCAATCTGGTATACACCGGGTGTCGCCGCACCCTGCAAGGCTATTGAGGCGAATCCCGACCTGGTGTACGACTACACCAATAAATGGAATACCGTCATCGTGGTCAGCGATGGCACGCGCGTGCTGGGTTTGGGGGACATCGGCCCCAAGGCAGGGTTGCCCGTCATGGAGGGCAAGGCGCTGCTTTATAAATATCTCGGTGGCGTGGACGGAATCCCAATCATGCTCGATACCAAGGATCCGGATGCCATCATCAATACGGTTCTCTTGCTCCAACCCGGTTTCGGCGGCGTGAACCTCGAAGATATTGCCAACCCCAAATGCTTCTATATCCTCGACACATTGCGGGAAAAAGCGGATATCCCGATCTGGCACGATGACCAACAGGGTACGGCCACGGTGACCCTGGCCGGACTCATCAACGCGCTGAAAGTTGTCGGCAAGAAGATGAGCGAGGTCAAGATCGCCTTTATAGGCACCGGAGCATCCAATGTGGCTTGCTCCCGCCTTATCTTTGGATGGGGAGCGGATCCCAGCAAATGTTTCATGGTCGACAGCAAGGGTATTCTCGGAAAACATCGCAAGGACCTTGAGATGCGCAAGGCCGAATACAAGGACAAATGGAAATTGTGCAACATCACCAATGCCGAAAAACGCGAAGGCGACATTCCCGATGCGATGAAGGGCGCCGATGTTGTGGTTGCGCTTTCCAAATCGGGACCGGGCGTTCTTTTGCCTGAATGGGTCAAGATGATGGCGAAAGACGCGATTCTTTTCGCGTGCGCCAATCCGGTTCCCGAGATTTGGCCGTGGGAAGCGAAAGAAGCCGGCGCGGCTGTCGTTGCAACCGGACGATCCGATTTTCCGAATCAAGTGAATAACTCACTGGGCTTTCCCGGCATATTCCGTGGAACACTCGATGTGCGCGCGAGAACCATTACCGATGAGATGTGCTTTGCGGCCGCGCAGGCTTTGGCCGATCACGTCGGTAATAAGCTCGATGCAGATCACATCCTGCCCAACATGGATGATTGGGAGGTGTTTCCGCGTGAAGCCGCGGCGGTCGCTATGAAGGCCATCGAGCAAAAACTGGCCAAGCGCCCGACCACATACGAGGCTGAGTTCGAGAACGCCAAGCACATCATCAAGCGCTCGCGCGATTTAACGAAGACCATGATGGAAAAGAACTTCATCCTCGAGCCGCCGCCCGACTCCGGCGAACATGATGTGGATATCGAAACAATCAAGTCCGCCTACTAGCTTGGAAAGGAGAAACCTATGTATGACCTTATCATCATCGGTGGTGGGCCGGCTGGACTGACAGCCGCGGTCTATGCCATTCGAAAACGTCTGAATGTTTTGCTCCTGACCAAGGACTTGGGTGGCAAGACCAATTTTCGTTTGTCCTTGCCGTGGATCGAAGAATACCAGATCATTCGCGGCGTGGAAGTCGTCAGCAAATTCCGCAGTGAATTAGAATATCTCGACTTCGCGCGTCACATGGAAGAAGTGGAGAGAGTGGACAAAAAGAACGGGGGCTTTGCCGTCATCACCAAAAGCGAAACGGAACTGGACGCCAAGGCGGTCATCATTGCGACAGGCGCCCGGCAGGTCCGCATGGGAGTGCCAGGTGAGAAGGAATTCACGATGAAGGGATTGTGCTATTCCGCTCTCAGTTACGCTCCGCTGTTCATAGATCGAAGCACCATCGTGATTGGTGATGAAGATCTGGCTTTGCGTTCATGCGGCGAACTCTCCACCGTGGCAAAGCATGTCTATATGGTGTGCAATAACGATCAAGCATTCGAGACGCCGCTTGGGCATAAACTTAAGGCAGCGAAGAACGTCACGATTCTAAAAGGATACGAAGTGCTTGAAGTCAAGGGCGACCAATACGCACGCGCGCTGCGACTTAAGGACCCGTCCGGCAAGACCGTCGAGTATGAAGCCGATGCCATGTTTGTCGAGAAAGCCTTGACCCCCAACTCCAATATGGTCAAGGGGTTGGTTAAGCTTGATGAACATGGTCGCATCATCGTCGATGGCATCAATCGCACCAACATCCCCGGCGTGTTCGCGGCTGGCGACGTGACCAATAGCTTTTCTGAACAAGCCCTGATTTCGGTCGGGGAAGGAGCCAAGGCCGCCCTGAGTGCCTACGAATATTTGCTGCCCCTGCTCTAGGCAGCCTGCACAATAACCCTTGGACGGAAACAGCCTGCGGCTACGATGCAGGCTGTTTGCGTGGGTCATGCTCCGGTCCATCAATTTTTGTTGTCCATGCGAGGGAACCATCCTAGTTCTTTGCTGCCTTTTTGTTGAGCCATTCTATTATTTGATCCGTGTGGTATTGATAATCACTGGCGAGAGAGTTGATAATCTTTTCAATTGTTGCAGGGACTCCGCTATAATGGGCAACGCCATGATCTGCCCTCAATTCTTCAGGCGAGAGAGCCAGAACAAAGGCCTCGAGTTTTTCGATCGAGGATTTAAGTTGTGCGAGGAGTTCCGGTTTGGAGCGGGAAGAGAACTTCTTCGTGAATTCGGCGTTGACATTACTGTAATCGTTCTTGGAATCCTGATAGTAAGAGGGCGCTTTCCCAGCCAGAATGGACAGCGAGGAATCAATCATGAGGCCGTTCCAGCCAATGAGGTGAGCCACCACATCCCTGGGCGACCATCCATGCATTGGCGTCAAGAATTGTGCATCGGATAACGAAGCCATGAGTTTTGCGAGATCTGCATGTGTCTGTTTCAGCCTGCGCAAGACATTCTGATCGGACATGGCGGCGACTCCTTTCTCTGTGCAAAAGATCCTGCTTCTGACCGACCGGTTGGCCTGATTATACGGCAAGGCACCACGTACACGAGGTTCCCCGCCATGGTGGTCCCTGCGATCACCGCTATTCCACCATCGGCATTTGTGCTGAGCCGCGTCCGCCCCACTTGCCCGGCCAGCCCGGTAGAAACGCAGCCATGATCAGCGCTGCCATCGAAGCGTAGAAGGTCAATTGGTAGGCTGCATCAAAACCTTGCACAGATTGATCGCAGGCCAGTTGAAGCGTGGATAGAATCTTCGACTTTGCCGTGTCAAGGGATTGCTGCGGCAGCGACGCCAAAGAAGCAAGCGTGCCGGGTGGCAAATTATCTTGGGCTGCAACGCCGGGCGTTTCGCACACGCCATACGGTGTGGTCACGTTGACCAATTGATCCTGCACGTGGTTCTGCAAGGCTTGGATTTCGGGCGAGAGGAAGCCGACCAGGATCGTGGCCAGCACCGCCACCGAAATTGCCTGGACTACAAAACGAGTGCTATTCAATAAAGACGAGCCGCGCGGCAGCAGATCCAGCGGGATGCTGCTCAACGCGCTGACATAAGAGGTTTGCAGGGTTAATCCAATGGCGAGACCGCGCAATGCCAAAAGGAACACGATATAAGGAATTGGAGTCGTGCCGTGAATCAAAGATAGCTGCCAGGTATTGACGCACAAAATCATAAAACCCACAACCATGATGGCGCGCGGACCGATCTTGTCGTACAGCCTACCTGCGGAGGGCGTGGCAATCGCTGAAGTCGCCGCGACCGCCAGCAATATGATTCCAGCGTCCAAAGCAGTTCGTCCACGAAAAGCTTGCAGATAGATCGGCATCATAAACTCCGCGCCAAACAGGGCAATTGTCGCGATATAGCCGACCGTCGACGCAATCAGGAAGTTCGGGTTGAGAAAGAGCCGTAGATTCATCAGCGGTTCCTTCGCCACGTGCAACTCAATCAGCCCGTGCAGGATCAGTATAACAAAGCCAAATCCAAGCGCGAGCAGAGTGAACTGCCCGCTCCAACCAAGATTTTCCGCAATGGATGCAGAATAGAGGATTGCACCGAATCCCATGATGGCTGTGAGTAGCCCAAGCGGGTCGAATAACGGCCGCTGTTCGACCCGAAAGTCAAGCAGGAAGCTTGAACCGAGAACTACACCGATGATCCCAATCGGCACATTGACGAAGAAAATCGCGCGCCAAAGATTGATGTCCACCAGCCAGCCGCCCAAAATCGGGCCAAGGGCCGGAGCGACCACCAATGCAATGCCGAGCACGCCGAAGGCCGCCCCCTGTTCCTTGGGCGGAAAAGCGCGATAGAGTTGTGCGGGACCAAGCGGCTGTGCGATTCCACCGCCGAATCCCTGCAGGGCGCGCGCGGCGACCAAGAGTCCCAGCGAGGGTGCGAAGCCGCACAGGAACGAAGCCAGTGAAAAAATGGCCAACCCCAAAAGATAGACACGTTTGATTCCGAAGCGGTCTGCCAAATAACCCGATAGCGGCGTGGTGATGCCCAGTGCCAGCACATAGATGCTGATGACCCATTGGGCGTCCGCCAGGCTGGCGCCAAATTCGCGGCGCAGGGTGGGGAAGGCGATGTTGACAATGGTCGAATCAAGGATGATCATGAACAGACCGAACATCACAGTGATCAGCACTTTCCATTTTTGTTCCAAGCCGTGTTGGGCAACGGGGTAGGTGGCTTCGCTCATAAATAGATTTCCTCTCTTATAATTCGTCAAAATGTGCTTTTATAAGATAGCAGGAAATGGTTTTATCTTACGTTGTTCACCTGCGCAGGAAGGCATGTTCGGAAACAAAATCGTCTGGCAGTTCGTCTTCAAAATGTTGAAAGGAGCACGCTATGCAAAAAAACCTGAAAGTTCTCTCGGCTCTGATCATGATAGCTATGTTTCTATCGGCCTGTGGTTCCGTTCCGTCCGCGAATCTTGCGAAATCCTCTATTCCGCGCGACCTGAACCCAAATGTCTCGCAGGACGATCTCGCGTCTCTCGTGACCGGCAACAATACCTTTGCCCTCAACCTTTACGAGGCGCTTCGCTCGCAGGACGGAAACTTGGTGTTCTCGCCCTACAGCATTTCCCTCGCTATGGCGATGACGTATGCCGGCGCGCGCGGCGAAACCGAATCTCAAATGGCGCAGACCATGCAATTTAGCCTGTCACAGGATACGCTGCATCCTGCTTTCAACGCCCTTGACCTGGCCCTGGCAAGTGAAGGTAAGGCGCAGGGTGATCGCGGACAGCCCATGCAGCTCAACATCGCCGATGCGGTTTGGACGGAACAAACCTATGCTTTCCAACAAGCCTATCTGGATTTAATCGCCAAGAATTATGGTGCGGGAATTCAACAGGCTGACTTCATCAAGAACTTTGAGTCGGTGCGCTCACAAATCAACGGCTGGGTCAGCCAGCAGACGAAAAACAAAATCAACGACTTGCTGGCGCCCGGCTCGGTCGACCCCAACACACGCATGGTGCTGGTCAACGCCGTTTATTTCAAGGCCGACTGGGACGTCCCGTTCGATCCGAACAACACCGAAGAGGCACCTTTCACCCTGTTAGACGGATCGCAGAGGCAGGTTAAGATGATGAACAATAGCGAGTTGACTTTGAAGTACGCGCAAGGAAACGGGTATCAGGCACTCGAGTTACCTTATAGCGGAAACACCGCCGCGCTGGACATCCTCATGCCCGACGAGGGGAATTTTCAAAATTTTGAGGCGACCTTAAGCGCGCAAAGCTTGAGTGACATTTTCAATTCGCTGCAGCCCACGCCGATTGCGCTCGGTCTTCCCAAGTTCACTTTCACAACCGAGTTTTCACTCAAGGACAAACTCATGTCGCTGGGCATGACCGATGCCTTCGATGTCAATAAAGCCGACTTTTCCGGGATGACCAGCAACCGCGACCTGTTTGTCGGAGACGTGGTTCACAAAGCCTACGTTGCGGTGGATGAGAAAGGTACGGAAGCGGCGGCCGCCACCGCTGTCATCATGGAAGCGATGAGCGCACCGGTACAGCAAAAGGTGCATTTGGTTATTGACCATCCCTTTCTCTTCGCCATCCGTGACCTCAAGAGCGGACAGATCCTGTTCATCGGGAGAGTCCTAAATCCCGCGCCGTAAGCAGATCAGGGCGACCATTCCGGTCGCCCTGATGATTCTTGCCAGGCCTAGTAGCCGCGGTAGCCTTGTTCCACCTTTTCGATCGAACCGAGCCATTTCGGCAGCTGCTCAAAAAGCTTCTTCATGATTTCTTTCGTGCGCTGCTTGAACAATTCATAATCCCCGTAAACCTCTCCTCCGCTTGCGCCGACCAAATCACTGACGCCGCGCAGAATCAATAAACGGATCCTATTTCTCTTCGCGACCCACGCTATCGCACCCGACTCCCAATCCGCGGCAACCGCATCGTATCTCTTGATCAGCATCTGAATGTCTTCCACGACGATATCGCGGTCGCCCGAAACCAATAATCCCCGCAGGACCGGAAAAGGAAGAACGCGCGGCAACCACGACAGATCCAGTTCGGTTGAATAATGGGCAACGGCTTCATCGGAGTCCGTCATCTGTTCGATGATATCGTAGACAATGGTTCGTTCCGCAAGAATGATTGTGCCGCGTTCGATACGCCCTTCGAAGCCGCCGCATGTTCCTAGATTGAGGAGCAAATCCGGTTTGAACTGATCAATCACGTATTGTGTAGTCGCTGCTGCAGAGGTTTTCCCCCAGCCACCGTGGAGGAGCATCACGCGCCGGTCGTCGAAATTCACATCGAAATATTCCCCGAAAGGCGACTTCTGCATGTTCGCTTGCGGATAAAAGGACTTAACCGCGCGCCACTCGCCATTGGCGGAAACAATAACGACGGGTTTCATGTTTGCCTCCGAAAGTCCGCGTCCAGCGCGCGTGAACCGGTGAGGTAAGCCATGAGCATGTGCAATGCTGCGTCCGCGGAGAACGATTTATTATGAAGACGATCCCCCTCGAAGCGAAAAACCCGGCCCCATTCTCCGCCCTGAACGGATAACCCTATCCATGTGGTGCCCACCGGTTTATCCGGCAGACCGCCGCCCGGTCCGGCGATTCCGCTCACGGATATGGCAATGTCTGCTTGAAGGGCTGTACGCGCGCCGCGGGCCATTTCTAGAACCGTCTCCCGCGAGACCGCGCCGAAAGTATGCAGGGTATCCCACGACACGTGCAGCAGCTCGACTTTCGCTTCATAGGCGTATGCCACAACTCCGCCTATAAAGTAATCGGACGAACCGGGCACGTCAGTGATGCGGCTGGCGATGAGTCCGCCGGTGCAGGATTCCGCGGTCGCCAGTTTCAGCTGGCGCTCTCTAAGCAGGTCGCCAATTTTCATTTCGGGCGAATCGGCCAATGGTTCCTCCAATACGGTTTATCCATTATAATCCGCCCGATTGTATCGTACGCCCTATTTGCCAGGAATAAAGGAAAAAATGAAAACCATCCGCTCTTTTTTGTTGGCGCTTGGCGCCATGGTATTTTTGCTGGCCTCTTGTGGAAAAATTCCGACATCTGTGCCTGTCCCCGTCCAATCCTCGTCGACTCCCGTACAAGCCAATACACCCGGCCTCACCGCCACGCCTGATCCGTGCTCCAAAGAGAACCTTCCAGCACAGATTCAGAAACTCGACGAATTGACCCGTCAATTCGATGATGCGACCGCCATTGTCGATAACCTGATCACAGGTTCCTCCATTACCGCCGATCAACTTGGCTCGGATATCGCACAACTTCAGGGAATTCGCCGGGCTGCTGAGGACCAAAATGTGCCCACTTGTTTGACCAATCTGAAGGATTTGCAGTTGGCCCATATGAACACTGTGATTGACACTCTGCTGCTCGTATTAGGCAAAGGGGATAAGAATATCATCAATCAGGGGATCGCTCAATCCCAGCAATATAGCCAGCAATATATCATTGAAAAGGCGCGCTTGCTGGGCATATTGACAATTATCCCGGAGACTGCAACCGGCACAGCAGGTACGCCCGTGGCGGGTACCAAGGCAGCTCCGACGACCACGCCCACACCATAGTTAAAACAACGAACCTCCTACGATCGCAGGAGGTTCGTTGTTCAAACCGCAAAGAATAGGGTTACTTACTGTCCGACGCCGCCTTGCTGAAGTTGTTGTAAGAGGCCCTTCAGGCCAGCGCCCGCAACCATGGATAGGCCACCGATGAGACAGCAGCACAGGAGACCAACCACAAGGCCAGGGATTAATACCGAGCCAACAGCCTCGCCCCAGCCAAATCGATTTACGCCCTTCGCAGCCATAATATATAGAACCAAAGCATAAATACCGGCGACTGCCAAAACCACATTAAAGCACAGACCCACGAATGGGATGGCTGCAAACAGAGATAACACTCCCGCAACGATCGCGAACGGAGCGAGGATCGCTGCGAACGCGTACGTCAACTGCTCGTTCGTGCCCTGACCGTGAAACATCTTCGCAACCCATTGGACGATCGCGGCTCCAATTGCGAAGAACACTGTGAAGATGACAGCCAGAATTGGTCCGCCACAAACCGCGAGAACCAATGTGGCAACAATGCCGCCACCACCCAGACCACCGCCATTGCCCAGCCCATACTGTTGGAACAAACTCCTAAAGCTCGCCATCCTTGCCCCGCTCACTAGGGCGCTCAAGAAGAATTCCACCAAATAGCCAACGAAGACCCAAATATAAGCAGTCGTGGCCTTCGCATTCGGTGAGGACGCGATGTCGGCAAAGGTTTGTTCGTTGGGCTTGGTCAAAGCGTCAATCCAGATTTGATAAAACGGTTTCGTCCCTCCTGATGACGGCGCAGGTGCGTTGGACATTGGCATATTCATGTTCATAAGAGCCTCCTTTGATTTGGTTAGAATTTTATAGCACGAAACACGCACAATTTCAATAGCCCAAAACACCTATCCGCCTAAACAGATACGGGTAAAATACAGTCTATGGAAATTGCCGAGCACCTCCAGGGAATTCTGGCCACGCTTCCAGCCAAGCCGGGCTGTTACATTTATCGCAACAAAGACGGCGATGTGATCTATGTCGGCAAAGCCATCAATCTCAGAAACCGCGTGCGATCGTATTTCCATGCCGAGGCGAGTCACGACGCCAAGACCCGCCGACTCGTGCGCGAGATCGCGGACATCGAATGGATCCTCGTGGGATCGGAGCTGGAAGCGCTGATCCTCGAGATGAACCTCATCAAAAAGCATCGACCAAAATTCAACATTCGGCTGAAGGATGACAAACGTTATCCGTACATCAAGGTCCACTGGGCTGACCCGTTTCCAAAAGTTACCGTGACGCGTCAAATGGCGGAGGACGGCTCGCGTTATTTTGGCCCCTACACTTCTGCGTGGGCCGTGTATCAGACGCTGGATGTATTGCGTCGCATCTTTCCTTATCTGACTTGCGATCGGGTGATCACCGGGCAGGATATCCGGGCGTGTCTATATTACGACATCAAGTTGTGCACTGCACCCTGCATCGGCGCGGCGACCCAGGCTCAATACCGCCAACTGATCTCCGACCTGATGGCTTTTCTCAGCGGGCACAGCGAAGAGATTGTTACGCGTCTGGAATCCGAAATGCGAAAGGCGTCGGAGGAGATGCGCTTTGAAAGAGCTGCCGCCTTACGCGACCAGCTTAAAGCCATTCAATCCGTGATCGAGCGACAGAAGGTCGTCTTCGCTTCCGACTATCTTGATTCGGATGTCCTGGCCATGGCGCGCTCGCAGGGCGAAGCCTGTGTGCAAATCTTTTTCATCCGTGCCGGCAAATTGATCGGGCGCGAATATTTCATCCTGGAGGGCACGGAAGACACGACAAACAAGGAGGTTATCGCTGAGTTCGTCAAGCAGTTCTATACGGAAGCGGCGACCATCCCGCAGCAGGTGATGCTGCCGGAGGAGATTGAGGAAGCAAAGATCATCGGCCAATGGCTGCGTTCCAAGCGGTCTGGCGAAAAGGTCGAATTCCTCGTTCCAAAGCAAGGACAGCCGCACGAGCTGGTTCAAATGGCGGCGGAGAACGCCGCGGAGACATTGTCCGCGTTGCACGCACAATGGCAGGCCGATACGCACAAGCAAGAACAAGCTCTAGCCGAATTACAGTCCGCGCTTCAACTGCCTGAGCCGCCGAATCGCATCGAATGCTATGATGTTTCCAACACACAAGGCACCGCGATCATCGGCGCGATGGTGGTGTTTCAGCAAGGCGTGCCCAGCAAAAACCTCTATCGCAAGTTCAATATCCAAAGCGTCGTGGGTGCGCCCGATGATTTCGCCTCGATGGAGGAGATGCTAACGCGACGCTTCCGTAGATGGCACTCGGCGCAAGAAATGGCGGACCAGCCCGGGGCCAAGCCGGATGCGTCGTTTTCTCTCCTGCCCGATCTGGTGATCATTGATGGCGGCAAAGGGCAGCTTGGACGCGCGGTCAATGTGTTGGAAAAATTCGATCTGTTTGGCAAGGTCCCAGTTGTTGGTTTAGCAAAGCAACAGGAGGAAATATTCTTTCCGAACCGACTGGATTCGCTGCTCCTGCCGCGCCATTCACAAGGCTTGTATTTGATGCAACGGATCCGCGACGAGGCGCATCGCTACGGGATCACCGCACATCGCAAAAAACGTACAAAGCTTGGCATGGCATCGCAGTTGGATTCCATCCCCGGGATCGGACCGACGCGGCGCAAATCCCTCTTGAAACATTTTGGTTCTATAGATAAGATTAGAGAAGCTTCTGTGGAAGAATTGTCCGCGGTCCCAGGAATGAATCAGAGGGCCGCGGAATCGATCAAAGCAAATCTCGAATGAAAAATATCTGGATTGTAGACGACGATGAAGAGATGGTCCGCGCCGTGCAATTGATGTTGAAACTGCTTCATTGCAATGTGACGCCATTTCTCAGTGCGCGTCCAGCCGCCCAAGCGCTCATGGCCGGTAAACGCCCCGACTTGATGATCTTCGATATCAATATGCCGGAGGTCAGCGGGCTGGATCTGCTGGAATTTGTCAGACGCCGCAAAGAGTGGAACGACCTGCCCATCATTATGCTTTCCACTGAGGCGGCGGATGTGACCGTGGACAGGGCGCTGGAACTTGGTGCCGATGGATATGTATCCAAGCCGGTTACACTTGAGGAGTTGGAGAGGGTCCTGAATACAGCCCTCCAGAAACACCAGAAAGGTTCGTTGTAGAGCATGGCAAAAAGAAAGTCACAGACCAAGAAGGTCAACCGCCCAAGCACAAGCCAGATCATTTTCGTGGTGCTGACGCTGGTGATTATTCTTTCTTTCATATTGTCGCTCTTCGTCAAGCTGTAACAGAGATCGCTCCGAGAAATCATTGCACCTTCTTCTCGGGTCGGTCCGCTTTGGTATAATTGCGGGCGCCTGGACAATGAACACGAAGGACACAAAGCAGGTTTTTCTTTGTGCCTTTCGTGTCTTTCGTGATAAAAAGGAATCATGCTCGATAAACTTTCAGGAATAGAACAACGATATGATGATTTGGGAAAAGAATTGCTCGAAGTAGGGGCGGACTATCAGCGCGCTGCGGAAATCAACAAAGAGCGCGTCGAACTCGAGCCGATTGTGGGCAAGGCGCGCGAATATCGGAAGGCGATTCAAAGCCTTGAGGAAGCGAAAGCCATTCTCGCCTCGGAGGGAGATGCGGACTTGAAATCGCTTGCCGAAGGCGAATTGACGGACTTGACTCCGAGGATTTCTGCGCTTGAAAAACAAATCAAGGGTTTGCTGGTTCCCAACGATCCTCGCGATGAAAAGAATGTGATCGTTGAAATCCGTGCTGGCACGGGCGGCGATGAAGCCGCGTTGTTCGCGGCGGATTTGTTCCGCATGTATTCACGTTATGCCGAGGGAAAGCGCTGGAAGAGCGAGATCATGTCAGAGAATTCCATTGGCATCGGTGGTTACAAAGAAGTCATCTTTGAAATCAAGGGAAAGGGTGCTTATTCGAAGCTAAAATATGAATCGGGGGTGCACCGGGTTCAACGCGTGCCCGTCACCGAGGCCCAGGGGCGGATTCATACTTCGACCGCTACCGTTGCTGTCTTGGCCGAAGTGGATGATGTGGAGGTGCAAATCCCCGATAGCGACATCGAAATCGAAGTCTACCGTTCCTCCGGCGCCGGTGGGCAGAATGTGCAGAAGAACTCGACCGCAGTGAGGCTTTACCATAAACCGACGGGCATGGTGGTGACGTGTCAGGACGAACGTTCGCAGCTTCAAAACAAACTGCGCGCGATGAGCATCCTGCGCGCCCGTCTCTACGAAATCGAAGGGGAGAAACGGCGCTCCGAATTGGAGGATACGCGTCGTTCGCAAATCGGAAGTGGTGAGCGGTCCGAAAAGATCCGCACGTATAATTATCCGCAGAACCGTGTGACCGATCATCGCGTCGGTATCTCAAACTACAATCTGCCCGCCGTGATGGATGGCGCCATTGATGACTTCATTGATGAACTCTCCACGCGCGACGAAGCGGATCGCCTTGCTTCCTCGGGTGTGGACGATGATGAAGAATAGATTGCGATCCAACACGGTGCGCGATGTGCTGGAGACGACTGCGACTCGTCTGGCTCCCTTCAGCGACACGCCGCAACTTGATGCAGAAGTCTTGATCGCAGATGTGCTGAAGAGACCGCGGACTTGGTTGCTGGCACACGATGAATTTTCCTTCAATCTGCAGCAGGTTGAAACGCTCGACGGCTTGATGCAGCGTCTGGAACGCGGCGAACCGCTTCCTTATGTGGTGGGTCATTGGCAATTCTTCGGCCTTGACTTCGATCTATCCCCGGAGGTGTTGATTCCACGACCTGAAACGGAACTGCTGGTGGAGCGTGCAATCCCCTGGCTGCAATCTTCAACTCGCCATCACGCCGTTGCGGATGTTGGGACCGGCTCTGGCTGCATCGCCATTTCCATTGCCACCCATGTTCCCCACGCACAGCTTCTCGCAACCGATATTTCCGGCAAGGCTCTGGAAGTCGCGCGCCGGAATGCGCAAAAACATCAGGTTGAAAGTCGAATCGAATTCGTCGAATGCGATATTTTCCCCGACCTCGACGCTTCTCCTAAAGTGGGCGAAGGACAATGGCCGAGGGAATTTGATCTGATCTGTGCCAACCTGCCATATATCGCGACCGATAAATTACGCGGTCTTCCCATCTTCGGGCATGAGCCAACGCTCGCCCTCGACGGTGGTCAGGACGGCCTGAATCCGCTCCGAAAGCTGCTCTCGGCTGCGCCGGAGCACCTCGCCCCCGGCGGACGCATCTTGCTCGAGATTGAAGCCACGCGCGGACCAACGGCCTTATCTTTAGCTTATGATGCTTTTGAGGAAGCTGAGATTCACCTCTATCAAGACTTAGCACGACAGGATCGTTTGCTGGAAATCCAGTTACCGTTGCAATAAATCCTTATGAATACAGAAGTCCTCGATGTCAATGCACCCCGGTCGATTCAGCGCGCATTAGAAATCCTACAGGCGGGCGGTTTGGTCGCCTTTCCCACCGACACGGTTTATGGTGTGGGGGCTCAGGCATTCGATGGCAAGGCCGTGGAGTCAATTTACAAAGCCAAGGCTCGGCCGCTTGAGAAGGCAATTCCGGTTTTGATCGGCGACGTGGAAGATATTAATCAGGTTGCCTCGGAAGTTCCACTGATGGCAAAGAAGCTGGCTGCTCGGTTTTGGCCCGGTCCATTGACCCTGATCGTTCCAAAGCGAATCAATGTGCCGGACTCGGTGTCTGCGGCAGGCACGGTTGGGGTACGTGTCCCCGATCACGCCGCGGCGCGGCGCCTGTTGCGTGCTGCCGGTCCAATGGGTGTGACTTCGGCCAATTTATCTGGCAAGCCGAGCCCATCCACTGCGGAAGAAGTCTTCTCGCAGTTGAACGGCCGCATCCCACTGATCCTCGACGGTGGCAAAACGCCCGGCGGCATTGCCTCTACAGTCGTGGATTGCACAGGCACGAACCCAATCATTGTGCGCGACGGTCCCATCGCTGCCGATGAACTGGCGGCCATAATACGACAGTAAATCTCTTATTTTATTCTTAGGTTGTGCTCAGGTAGCGTTCAGGTCGCTGAATATAATAAACATTGCATTCTCCTCTTCAAACCGCGTATGGGTCAGGGCCGACCTAGCGCGGTTTGGGTTTTTAAGAGGCAGTTACTTTTCCGACAGGGGCCAAGTAGGTTGAACATCCATATCCATAGTTGAGATCTCTCCCACGATGAAGCGATAATGCCCGGCCGCCGCGATCATCGCGGCGTTATCGGTGCAAAGTGAAAGCGGCGGAATGTGAACTCTATATTCGCTTTGGTTTCGGAACGCATCGCGCAGCGCGCGATTCGCCGAGACACCGCCTGCGACGAGAATCTCCTTTGCGCGGAACTCACGGGCGGCGCGGACGGTCTTGTTAAATAGGACATCCACCACCGCCGCCTGGAATGCGGCGGCCATATCCGATACGGGTACGGCCCGACCTTTTGACTCATAGCCCTTGGCTTCTTTCAGTACAGCCGTCTTGATTCCGCTAAACGAAAAATTCCATGTCCCTTCCAGCCAGGCGCGCGGAAATTGGAAGCGGGCCGCGTCGCCTTCCTCGGCCGCGCGTTGAATTGCCGGCCCGCCGGGATACCCAAGCCCCAGCAAACGCGCGACTTTGTCGAAAGCCTCGCCCGCCGCGTCGTCGAGGGTGGAACCGAGCCGCTTGTAGGTCAAATGATCGGTCATCAAATCCAGTTCAGTATGGCCGCCTGAGACCAGCAAAACCATCAATGGAAATTGCGGCTCTTCGGGTTGTGAATCACCAGCGTTGTAGACCCAGGCTGAATAGAGATGCCCTTCCAAGTGATTGACGCCGACCAGCGGAAGTTCTGCGCCGAGCGCCACACCCTTGGCGGCGTTGACGCCCACGATTAACGAGCCGGCTAGGCCGGGTCCGCGCGTGACGGCGACTGCATCAATGTCGCCGAGCGTGAGATGCGCCTTGGATAAGGCGTCTTCAACCACGGGCACAATCGAAAGCACGTGCTGGCGCGAGGCAACCTCTGGGAAAACGCCGCCAAACCGCGCGTGGATATCCATTTGGGTCGCGACGGTTGAACCAAGCAAGGTGCGCCCGTTTTCAACGACTGCCGCCGCGGTCTCATCGCAGGAGGTTTCGATGCCAAGGATGCGAACAAGTTTTGAGTCGACCATGACTTTTCACCAATTACTTTCTCCTCTTCCATTTCTTCATCGGCAGAACAAAATCATAAGGATATTCAGCAAGAATCTCCATCTTGCCGTCCGGTCGCACCCAGATCGTGTCTTCAATGCGGACCCCCATTCCCTTTTCGGGATAATACAATCCCGGCTCGGACGTGATGACCACGCCCGGTGCGAGACGCTGTTCGTCGCCGACGGTCAAGTGACTAAACGGACGTTCATGAATGTTCAAGCCTACACCATGGCCCAACGAATGAACATAACCGTTCAAGGGCGCTTTGGTGTTCAATGGCGAAGCATGCCCTTTGGATTCAAAGAATGTGCAGGCTATGCGCTGATAATCCTTGAACGGCGCATTCAGATCAAAGTCATCAGCGAGCTTGCTGTAGATTTCGTGGACTTGATTGTAAAGCTCCTGTGCTTCCGGTGAGGCGTAACCGAGACTCCAGGTGCGAGTGAAGTCATAGAAATATCCTCCGCCGCGTTCGCACGGAAAAATATCGAACACAATGGTTTGACCAAGCCGTATGAGGTCGGAGGGATTACCGGTCGAATGCGGCACGCCTGCATCGTGTCCGATGGCAAAGATCGTGCCTTCGGGATTCTCCGCGCCAAGCTCTGCCAGCCACAAATCAATTTTCGCTTTCACGTCGCCGATGGTCAGCGGCGATCGATCCTCCCTCAACAATACCTCGTCGGCGCGGACCTCGGAATTCATCAATAGATTCTGAACGCGGCGCACCACCTCGGTCGTAGTCCTTCCCATCTTGCGAATCCGCTCTACTTCGGACACATCCTTGGTTTCCATCGCCTTCAAGAAAACTGATTCCATGCCTGCCTCGCCGACAAATTCGATCGCAGGCATCAGACTTTGTAATCTCACCATGATCCCAAAGTTGGATGAGAATTCAACCTGACCGTACACGCCGATCCGCCCCTGCGTCAAACCCAGGCTGTTCAGGATCAATTCAAATCGTTTCGCAAGGACCCATAGAGAATCGCCATTCGATTGCTTTCGAATCTCGCTCAAGTCAAACTCGCTAAACGAACGCGTCGCAAGTCCGCTTTTGGCCGCCTCACCCCGCTCCATATCGTTATAGAACAAAACCGGCGCTTCGCCACGTTTCTTGACCAGCACGGCATCGCTGACGTGTCCGCCGCCGACAAAATAATACATGGATGGGTTGTGTTCGGCATTGCCCAGTACGACGAGCGCATCGAGGTTGCGGGCTTGCATGAGTGCATCGAAGTCTGATTTCATTTCAACTCCATTGAGAGCAAACGTAGGTTCGAAAGCAGAGTTTGATCCTGTTCGAGCAGTACCGTGCGCGGATCGAAGAGAACTCTATCCTTTTCAGTCCGTGCGATAATTGGTGGATTTTGCTGGCGCAATCTCTTTATGAATTTATCCGGACTTTTCACATCCAGCGACAAGGCGTACGAAGAGAATGATTCGCCCGGGAGACTGCCGCCGCCAACAGTCGCCTGGCTTTCCACTACGGCACCGGACCCCAATTCATGGGCCCATTGCTCTGCCCTGGCTTTTACTTCAGAAATCGGCATCGCGATCATTCTCCAAATTGGAATTTCGCGTTCGGCTTCATCCTCGAGATAATGCAACAGTGTCGCAGCGATTCCGGCGAGACAGGTTTTGTCCGCGCGCATGGCGCGTGCCAGGGGATGTTTCTTAGCCCTCGCAATCAAGTCAGCTTTGCCAACGATGATTCCCGCCTGGGGACCGCCGAGAAGCTTGTCGCCGGAGAAGCAGACCACATCCACGCCAGCCGCAAGAGATTCTTGAACCATCGGTTCGTGGGCCAAGCCGTATTTCACCGTATCAAGCAATGCGCCAGAGCCGAGGTCGTCCAGGACCGCTGTTTTTGCTTGATGGGCCAGACCTGCGATTTGTTTCAAGGTGGGTTCCTCGGTAAAGCCGATCAATTTGAAGTTCGAGCGATGTGCACGCATGACGAGTCCGCTGGATTCCTCGAGGGCCTCTTGATAATCCGATAGACGCACTTTGTTGGTGGTACCGATCTCGACAAGTTTTGCGCCAGACTGCTTCATCACATCCGGTACGCGGAATCCGCCGCCAATCTCCACCAGCTGCGAACGCGCGATAATGACCCGCTTTTTCGATGCCAGGGCCGATAACACGAGCAGAACCGCAGAGGCGTTGTTGTTTACAATGACTGCCGCTTCGACGCCCAGCAGTCTTCTTAAAACATCCTCGGCGTGAATCAAACGCGAGCCACGCTTGCCGGTTTCGAGATCAAATTCAAGGTTGGAATAGCCGAGCGAAACATCGTTCATCGCTTTGATCGCAGCCTTTGAAAGGGGGGCGCGCCCGAGGTTCGTATGCAGAATCACCCCGGTGGCATTGACCACCGGTCGCAGAGTAGCGGTTGTCCATGCAGATAAGTGTGATTCGACCTGTGACAAGAGGGAATCAGGTTGCGGTGCTGCTGCTTGAGGGTCGAGCTTGAGCCGGGAGCGCACCTCATCCAGCGTTGAGCGCAGGGCCTCCAATGTTAGAGGACGACCATAGCGGGCGATCAAGTTCGTCGCACCTGGCGTCTGCAGGAGTTGTTCAACGGAGGGAAGGGTCTGAAGATTGGTCATCGGGTTCGGAAGCGGGGGTCTGGGCTTCGGGATGCGGAATTCCGGTGTCGAGACTCGGTGGTTGCCAGCGGGCACGTTCGCGCCACCGAATGAGGGATTCGATAACGATCAATCCGCCTGCCAATCCCATCCAGACCCACAGCGTGATTAGGTGTCCAAGCTGAAACCACGCCAGAGTTCCTCCATAGAAGCCGACCCACATGGCCTGTCGAACGATCGCGTTCGGCTCAGCTCGCGGCTCAGAGGGAAAACGCAGATTGAGAAAGTATGTCACCGGTAAGGCCGTACCCGTAAGAGCGATGAACCACAGCGCAAAAAATCCCCAGCGCGCCCATACCAGGGGAGGAACTTCAAAAATGAAGATGAGCAGTACCAATCCTCCCCATCCTATTACCATTAGGAAAATCGAAGAGAGAAGATACTGCCGGAAAGAGGGTGCGGTGTCCATCAAGTGAATTATACTCGGTTGAGATGAACATGAAGATGCAGGAGATTTGAGATGGCGCTTCCCAGATTATTGATCACGGGTTGCAATGGGTTGGTCGGAAGTATTCTCTGGACACATTTGAAAAACGATTTTGATCTGTATGGCCTCGATATCTCTTCCAATGAGCCCTCGAAGAGGGTTTTTCAGGTGGATATTTCAAAGGCCGATCAAGTTCGTTCGGCGTTCCTTCGCATCGAGTCTTTGACCTATGTAGTTCATCTCGCTGCCGATGCACGCGTGGATGCGGACTGGGATTCTGTATTGGTGAACAATATCGCCGGCACGCGGGCTGTCTATGAGGCGGCGCGGCTGGCGGGTGTAAACCGCGTCATCTTCGCGAGCTCCAATCATGTCACCGGAGCATACGAAGGCTTTCCGCCGAGCCTTCACTTGAAACGAAACTCGGCACTGATCGCCACGGGCGCTCCGATTCGTCCCGACGGATTTTATGGCGTCAGCAAGGCTGCGGGCGAGGCCATTGCTCGAATGTATTATGAAGTCTATGGGCTCGAGTCGATATGCCTGCGCATCGGTTCGGTTCTCCAAAAAGATGACCCGGGTATTCATCCGCGCTTTGAAAGCACATGGCTCAGCCACCGGGATTTGGTCCAATTGGTCAGGAAGAGTCTTGCCGCCGGTGTCAAGTTTGGAATTTACTATGGCGTTTCCAAGAACAGAAAACGGTTCTGGAATATATCGGACGCCGAAGCAGAACTCGGCTATCATGCCGAAGACGATGCAAGCCAGCAATGATATGGAGAAAACCATGAACGTATCTGAAGCAATTCGCACGAAGCGCGTGGTGCGCAAGTTCCAAGCGAAGCCGCTGTCGAAAGAAATCGTCGCCGCCATCTTGAATGCCGGACGGCGTTCGCAATCGTCAAAGAACGAGCAGACTTGGCATTTCATTGCCATTCAAGACAAGCAGGTTTTGAAAGCCTTGTCTCAGTGCGGACAGTGGGCGGGGCATATTGCGGGCGCGCCGCTGGCCGTTGCAATTTTGACCCCTGACCCCGGCGCAAAATTTCAGACCATGTTCGATGCGGGACAGGCCGCCGCCAACATGCAACTCGCGGCATGGGAGGCGGGAGTTGGTTCGTGTCCCGCCTCGATCTATGAAGCGGAGAAAGCACGCGAGATTCTGGGATTCCCACCTGAACTTCATGTGCGCATCGTGCTTTCATTTGGCTATCCCGCCGATGAAGAGCAACTTTCTGCTGCGCCCAAGAAAGGCGGTCGGAAATCGCTGCAAGAAGTGGCGCATTGGGACAGGTGGTGAGCATTAATATTTGAATAATGGCCCCTGTTCATCCTTTTCCGCCCGACATTTCCCATCCAGCCCGTATTGAAAGAACCCGGTCCTCGATGAAGGCTGTTCATCGAAAACCGGGTTCCTTCGTTCGTGCGAATTTCCTTTCGGACTGCGGTCTCGACGGGATTCGAACCCGCGATCTCGGCCTTGACAGGGCCGCATGTTTGGCCGCTACACCACGAGACCTTTTGCGGGCAGTAGTTTATCACAGGCACGAATGAGCGTCAAGCAAATGGGGTTTTGCACCTATTCGGGATTAATGGATTGTAATTCATCCGGGTTTGCTTTTTTGTAAATGGGGAAATCGGGCGGCTACATCCATCCCGCTTGACAGGGCTTTGTCGTGTGCTAAAATAGTTCAAGATGACACCCGCGAGCAGGAGGGGTGTTTCTATAATGGTGGAGGGTTGTTTTGACCAAGAATCGTACGCAACAAATGGTGGACCGCCTACGCGAGCTTCAGGCCTCCTCGCCGGATATTGAGGCCTCCGCCGTGGTGAGCGTAGATGGATTGAGCATTGCATCCGCTTTGCCTCAAGGCGTGGAAGAGGATCGCGTCTCAGCCATGTCCGCCGCGATGTTGTCTTTGGGTGAAAGGATTGCTTCGGAATTAGGCCGCGGGTCTCTCGAACAGGTGTATATCAAAGGCGAAAAAGGATATGTGGTGCTGATGTCCGTGGGGCAGGAGGCTGTGTTGACCGCCCTGGCGCGTGAACAAGCTAAACTCGGTTTGATCTTCCTCGACATGCGTCGTGCTGCCGAAGATCTAACAAAGTTGATTTAATGGAGACCGTATGAGCCCTGTTCAAAAGAGCGGTTTATATTATCCAAATAAATTCGGATTGATCACGCTGAAGTCGTTGGAAGAGGTCATGGGAAAGAATGGCTTAAATGCCATTTTGAATCTGGCGGGGTTGAGTAATTACATTGACAGCTATCCACCGGATAACCTTGATAAAGGTTTTGACTTTTCTGAACTCTCCGCCATCGGTACCGCACTGGAGGAGATGTACGGTCCGCGCGGAGGACGCGGCTTGGCGCTTCGGGCGGGCCGCGCGACGTTCGCCGACGCCCTCAAGAATTTCGGCGCCTTGGCCGGTGTGGCAGATCTGGCCTTTGTCGTCCTTCCGCTTCATGCCAAACTTCGCATCGGCGTGCCGGCCATGGCCAAAATCTTTAGCCAGCTCAGCGATCAACTCAGCACAGTGGAAGAAAAGGATAACGAATTCCTTTATACGATCCACAAGTGTCCATGCTGTTGGGGTCGTCATAATGCGGATAAACCGGTCTGCTTCATCGCGACAGGGCTTTTACAGGAGGGCCTTAAGTGGGTCTCGGGTGGGAATGAATTTCGTGTAAACGAGTCGAAGTGTGTAGCCGTCGGCGATAGCGTCTGCGAATTCGTCGTCCAGAAGGAACCGATTGCATAAACGGTAGCTTCCGTGCCAGAAGTCAACTCCAAAATCCTGGTCGTTGAAGATGATCTTGATGTGGCGGAAATGTTGAACGCCTATTTTCGCGTTCAGGGCTATGAGGTCTATACGGTCAATTGGGGCGAGGATGGAGTGCGTTCGTGCCAGACCGTTCATCCTGATCTTGTTATTCTCGATATACGGCTGCCGGACATTGACGGCTACGAAGTTGCCAAGCGTTTGCGTTCCGATCGCCGTACACAGGAAATCCCGATCATCTTTCTGACCGAAAAGCGCGAGCGCGGCGACCGTTTACAGGGCCTTGAACTGGGGGCGGATGACTACATCACTAAACCTTTTGACGTCCAGGAACTGCGCCTGCGCGTGCGCAACGCGCTCCAACGCGTCAGTCGGGGGTCGTTGACCAACCCGGTCAGCGGCCTGCCGGAAGGCGCGCTCGTGGACGAGCGCCTTAACCAGCTGTTGGAGAAAGGCGGCGCGGCGCTCCTGCTGATTTCGCTTGAACATCTGGATGCATTTCGGGAATCTTATGGCTTTGTGGCCTCCGATGATGTATTGCGGGCTTTCAGCTTGATGATTCTTAACACCATCCGCGAACTGGGCGGCGGCGAGGAATTTCTCGGCCATGTCGGCCCGGCTGATTTTGTCCTGGCAGCCACTCCCTCCAACCTGCCTGCATTGCACGAACGCTTGCGCGCGCGGCTTGATCAATCGCTGGATTATTTTTATCCCCTTAAGGATCGGGAGCAGGTTACGAAACGGAAGGATCGTCTGGCGGTCCGCATGTCTGAAATGTCTTTGACCGCGCATGGGCGCGTCTCGAGCCCAGAGCAGTTGAGGGCTGAGCTTCTGCACAGAAAGAAATAGGAATTCTTTTGCGCATCACGATTGTTGTGCCAACTTACAACGAGGCGGAGAACCTGCCGAGGCTGGTCTCCGCTTTATTTACCCTACCGTTGGATTTGCGGATTCTGATCGTGGATGATAACAGCCCGGATGGCACAGGTGCAATTGCGGATAAACTTTCGAAACAGAACCCGCGCCTGCGCGTGATCCATCGTTCAAGCAAGGAAGGACTGCGCTCTGCATATCTCACCGGCTTTCGCCTGTCCCTGGACGATGGTGCAGATGCAGTTGCGCAGATGGATGCCGACCTTTCCCATGACCCCGCCAAGCTGGTGGAAATGACGGCGCGTTTGGCGACCTGCGATCTGGTGATCGGTTCTCGCTATATTGCCGGTGGAGCCGTAGACGAGCACTGGCCACTCTGGCGAAAGAGCCTATCGGCATTTGGCAATTTCTATTCGCGGGCGATTCTTCGCCTGCCGCAGCACGATGTGACCGCCGGTTTTCGACTGTGGAAGCGGGAGACATTGGAAGGCATGCCGTTGAATCGCGTTCGATCTAATGGTTATGTCTTTCAAGTTGAGATGGCCTATCTTGCGTATTGCCTTGATTACAAGATTGAGGAAATCCCGGTCTATTTTCCTGACCGGCAAAAAGGAAAATCGAAGATGTCCTTTGCAATTCAGGCAGAAGCGGCCCTGCGTGTTTGGGTGGTATTGTGGAATTATCGCGATATTCGCAAAATCGGCAGAAATGCGCGGCTAAAAGAGAAGCAGAGATAATCAGACCCCTCTATGATTCTTCGCTTCCGTTGAGATTTGACTTAGCCGCTCCCATTCCTTCAAACTCAAGGTCTCTGCTCTGCGTTTGGAATCAATTTCTGCCTGTGCTAGAAGTGATTCAATTTCTGATGTCGACTTATTCAAGCCAGCCGATAATGAATTGCGTAGGGTCTTTCGTTTCTGGCTGAAGCCCGCTTTGATCAATTTGAAAAAATCCGGGAGAAGCAAATGGGGGATAAGAGGCTCGGGATAGATTTCAATTCTAAGCGCGGCCGAATCAACCTTGGGCGCCGGGAAAAAGGCACCGGCCGAAATGTGCGCTGTGATAGTTGGCTTCCCATAAACTTGAACGCTCAAAGCCAACAGACTCGTGTCTGGAGGTGAGGCACAGATTCGTTCGGCGACTTCTTTTTGAACCGTGAGGACTATCCGTCGCGGCTTGGGCTCCGATTCCAGCAAATGCCGGATAATTGCGGAAGTAATGTTATACGGAATATTTGCTGCAATAATGTAGTTGGAGGGGAGTTCCAATTCCTTCGGTGTAAGGCCGAGGATATCACCGCGAATTAAACGGACGTTGGAATATGGCTTGAGGGTGGCCTGTAGCACGGTGATCAGTTTCAGGTCGAGTTCGACCGCAACCACTTGGCGCGCGGCGACCGAAAGATAACGCGTCAGGCTTCCGAGGCCGGGGCCAACTTCCAGCACGGTATCCGTCTTTTGAATTTCGGCGGCATCGACGATGTTCTTGAGTGCACCGGCGTCCTGCAGGTAATTCTGCCCAAGGCGTTTATCCGCGCGTAAACCGTATTTTTTTAGGAGCCATGCTGCGTTGACCGGAGGAATATCATTCATTGGCACAATGAGGTAGTGTCGTTGGGCGCGCTGTGACCGGCTGTCTCAAAGGGCCATGCCCCCGCTTGGAAATCTGTGACCAATTCCCGCAGGATGTTGTAGTCGACATCCCAGATGAAGACATCTTTCTTGAACACGGGGTCGTAGGTTCGCGTGCCCGTAAACAGATTTTCAGGGAAATTATACAAGGCAATATTCTGATGCGGGAGTTGGGTTCCCAAGCATGCCAATTGGGCCATCATTTGGGGGCTCAGGTCGGTTTGGACCGATCCCTGAAATGCCTTGATCAATTGGGGGATTTGGGTTACGACTTGCGGACTGCTGAGTTTATCACGCAAGGCGCATAATACCATGTTCTGATAATCGCCGCGCGAGAAAACGCCGTCGACGCGATTGCGCGCCACCTCCAGCGCTTCCGTCCCGTTCAGGTGATGTGTGCCCGCCTGCAAATTGGGATCGTGGCTTAATGGCAGCGGTTCCTTGAATGTCAGATCGATTCCGCCCACGGCATCCACCATCTTAACAAACGTATTCATGTTGACCGCAATGTAATGATCCACGTTCACGCCGAAATTAATGTTGAGGGTTAGCGCCAACAATCCGGGACCTGCGCTTGGATCGTCCCAATAATGAAAGCCATCGCCCGGGTTTCCATAAAGATAGGCCTGATTTAATTTCTCGTGATCTTGTCCGTTCAGATGCGTGGCGATGTAGGGAATCTTGACCCACAGGTCCCGTGGGAAATCCAGCGCGGTCACCTTCGGTGTGACAAAGTCCACACGCACCGCGCGCGTGACATCTGCCAATCCATAGACGTAGTTGGTGTCGCGCGTGTCGGAACCGATCAAAAGGATATTCATCACCGGCGGTCCCCCGCATAATGGCGTGGGCTTCAAGGGCGCCGTCGTCGGCATCGCGACGGGCAATGCCGTCCAAACCGGGGGAACAGGAATGGGCGTGTAGGGCGATGTGGGGATCGAAGCGCCCAGCGGCCGCCTTGACCACACTTGATATGCCTGATTGCCCTCATACCCCACCGCAATCAATAAGCCACAGGCGATTGTTGAAAGAACTCCGATGATTATCTTTTGAACTCTTGTCATTCGGTTAGTTTGGCGGAGGGATATTGGCGGGCGCAGGCGCCAGGAAATAAACCGTCACCCAGGTACTCCATTGGTCGCAGGCCAGTTTGCATTCCGTGTCAGAATAACCCAGATCGATCCAGCGCGATCGCGAGATTCCCAATTTTTGTTCAATGATGTATCCGCCGCCCACATCTCCCACGACTGCCATGCCATAACCCGGAATATACAGATGTTGCCCAGCAATCAGGCTGTACATGGATGGATCAACGGCCACCACGCCTTTGCCGGCGGGCAATCCACTGGCAGTTCCATAGGAACAGCCGTCGTAGGCGGAATTGCAGGGCGAATAGGCTGTTGCGTACATTGGCTCGGCGCGCCAATACTGGATTTGGACGCCGTCCACCGTGATCGTGTGAATCACAACTTTAGTGCCATAGCCAACGATTTGATCATGCGGCGGACGGACGACCACTTCCGATTCGTTCTGGCGTGAAACTTCCTGCCCATCTTGGTAAACCATCCGAACCCGGCTCACGGATAAACCGGGTTCACCAGGCTGCAAAACTTTCTGTTGATCGAGTGCTACATCAGCCGACTGTTGATAATCCGTTTTAAACGGAATGGATTTTTCCGATAAGAGGATCGATTCGCTGGTGTGAGTGATTTGGATTTGCCCGTTCGAAGGCGGTGGCTCATTCTCGGGCGGCTGGCTGGAGTCCATTCCGAGCAGCGGAATCCCGGCCAGAGCCAGTGCGTCACCAACGGTCACCGCTGAGGAACGAATTTGTAGTGGGATGCCATTTACAACGGTTATTAACGGTCGTGATGGAACGTAGGTAACCGCCGTGTTGTTTCCGGTGACAGGAGTTTGTGGCGGCGGATTCACCTGGTCGCTTGCATAGAGCTGCACGCCTGCCTGCAGCAATGCCTCGCCCACGGTGGATGCGGCGGTTTGGAGGGACTTTCCATTTACGGTGAGTTCGAGCGCGCGTCGAATTTGCAGGGTATAAGTTGGCGCGGCAGGCATAGACTGATTGAGCGCAATCTGCTGGCCGTTAAGAAAAACGATATCATCTTGTGCAAGTTGGATGCCGGCTTGAGCCAGCAGCAGGGCTGGAACCGGTTCGGCGGCGGTCATTTGACGAATTTGGCTGCCATCCAGGATGGTGACTATCCGGGTGGATTGCGGCTGGCATGCGACTAAGAAAAACAAAGTGGGCAAAGCAAAGCGGAACGCGCGTACCATGAATTTATTCTAACATACCCATTTATGCCGAAAATGGACTCATTGTGGAGTTCTTCCATGGGAAGTGGATGAGAACGCGGCTCCCTGCTGATTCCCGCGCCCAAGCAGTAAACATCCGCCCAGAACCAGAACTGTATTGACAATGCTCAGCAAGTCCTTGTGGGTATTGGCCTGTACCAGCAAAGAATAAATAGAGAGCACGTCCAACACGACCAGGAAAACAAAAATCTGGATATATGATTTGGTCCGCTCCACCAGCGTTCCTGCAATCCAGACGATTGGAATCACGTAAGGCAATTGATCGTAGGACCAGAGATAAATGGTCGAAACGAATCCAAGCGGGATGATGATATTGAACGCTTCCCACGCGTTCAAGCGAGCGTGGTTGTGCCAGAGATAATAACCTCCCGCGGCAAGGATCACAATTGCGCCCAGAGTCCCGGCGATCCACATGCAAGGCACATTTTGACTGCAAGCCAAATAGGCAAAGCTATACACGTTGGAATCGACCCCCATGGTCCGGTCAAGGACGATCGCACTGGCGCCCCGCATCTTGATCACCCAAAGTGGGTCGCGAATCATCCCGGCGATCAGTAGAATGATTCCACCCAGCGTGACGCCGGCGATGGCCTTCCAGTCACGGCGAGAGAGAAACCAGATGCCTGCAAGAATCAGAAGCGTGAGTCCCTGTGGCGGTTTCAAGAGGGTCAGCGAGAGAAGCATGCCGGCCCAGACAGGCTGGTCATGTTCAAATAGGACAATGGCCAATGCGATCGCGGCCAGGGCTAAAGGCCCGACCGAGCCAATTTGTAACGTCAGATATACCGGCCCGAAAAATAACAGTACAACCATCAGCGGCAGAAAAAGGATTCTTTCGGCTTGTCCCTGCCAGTGGTGGATCAACCAGTAAACGATCAGGGCAAGGCCAATCTGTGAAACGATTTGCCATAGGAGGTAGGCCTGACCGAGCGAGAGCATCCCGAGCGGCACCATGAAGAATGCCAGTGGCAGGGGATAGGGAAAAATCTGATTGGGCCTCCAGGTTGCGCCAAAGGCATCGTGGCCAGCCAGCCATTGTGTGGAATCGTATGGATTTTGGCCGGTCCACATCATGCGGCCCGACAGCCAGAAGAAAAAAAAGTTGGAGTTGGTATAATCCTGGTGTGCATAATTCTGCAGCGCCTTCAGGCAGAAAACTGAGCCAAGCACAATCGCGGTGAGGATGATGCCCAGGCTATTGAACATGGATTGGCGGTTTCGTCTCGTAGATATCTTCATCGCAGTTCAAGTTTACATCGTTTCAGGTTATAAAATCGTAAGAGTCTCTTCGCGAAGCATTGCTTGGCGCGACCAATTCTGCTATGTTAGAAAATAACATATTATTAAGGAGAAAGAGTGAAAAAAACATTACGAATCCTGATCATAATATCGTGCCTGCTACCGGTACTTGCCGCTTGCGGCACCGGAAGCAGCGCACCGTCCACATCCCTTAATGTTACTCTAACAGATTTTCAATTCAGCCCGAATACCTTTACTGTTCCCGCCGGCGCGCAAATCTCGTTCACCGCCGTCAACAACGGAGCCGATGAGCACAGCTTCGCCATCATGAAGCTCGGCCATGAGGTTAAGGATCATTTCACCGACGCGGATAGACCCAACATTTATTGGCTTGAAGCAGCGGTTGAACCCGGCCAGACCCTCAACGACACCTTCGCAGCTCCCAGCGAACCGGGCACGTATCAAATCCTCTGCATCCAGCAGGGCCACTTTGAAGCTGGCATGGTTGCCAAATTGATCGTCGTAAAATAATTCTCGTTGCAAAATGAGCCGTTCGCCGATCACAAGCCCCTCCAATCCATTGATTAAGAAAGTCCGCGCCTTGCGTCAGCGCAAGGCGCGAATCGAGGCAGGACTATTCATTGTCGAAGGCTTGCATCATGTCGGTGAGGCGTTGGAGGCTGGCTGGGAGATTGATTCGATTTTGTATTCGCCTGACGTTTTGACCAGCGGTTTTGGGCGCGATCTGATTTCAGGTTACGAGTCAAAGCTGCAGTCTGTTTCTGTGCAGGTGATGAAGTCGTTGGCTGATAAGGAGAATCCCCAGGGCATTATCGCGGTGGCTCATCAAAGGTCAACACAGCTCGCTGCTCTAAAATCACTTCAGGTTGGCGTGGCCGTGGTCTCACCGCAGGACCCAGGTAATGTTGGGACAATTTTACGCACGCTTGATGCCGTCGGGGCCGAGGTGCTCTTTCTGCTCGATGGCGGTGTTGATCCTTATCATCCGACCTCCGTTCGCGCCAGCATGGGGACAATTTTCTGGAAACCGATTGTTCAAACCTCATTTGCCGAATTCATAAATTGGGCGCGTGATCTTGGTTGTCAGCTGATCGCCACCTCTGCCCACTCGCAAAGAGATTATCTTGAGTTGTCACCCGATCAGCCGTGGGTCTTGGTTCTTGGTGGTGAACAAAAAGGACTTTCCGCCGAACAAATTCAGGCCTGCCACTTGAGTGTTTCCCTGCCCATGCGCGGACGCGCCAGTTCACTTAATCTCGCAGTTGCCGCAGGAATACTTCTGTATTACTTTACAACCCGTAAATAAAAAAAAAACACGGACGTCTTTGGCGTCCGTGCCGATCATTTTGCCTGAGCCTAAATCTCATCCTCGTCTTCGTCCCACGATTCTTCTTCTTCATCCTCCAAATCCTCCTCGTCCCATTCTTCGTCTGCTTCGTCCTCTTCCTCCCATTCGTCTTCGCCTGATTCCTCGGATTCGGTGAACGTGGCGCAGCCGGTGTCCGGATCGATTTCCACAGCCGCCGCGGAACAATATCCTTCATCGAGGAAGACGCAATTGATGTAGTGACAGCGAATGCGAGCCATAGGGCTCCTCCTAGTTGATCGGCTGCCGTGCCAGCCGAACGATGGAAAATATAAAAAGTATCGTCATCGTGATTTGTGATGTCACGCAGAAGGGACAAAGCGCATGGATGAGCGCCAACTCCACATAGATCAAATACAGCGTGAAGAGGAATCCGATGAGCGCAAGGCCGAAGACGAGCATCGTTCCATTCTGTTGGAAAAACTCACTTCGCTTCTCTGTCATAAGCAGCGCGGCAATCACTGCGTACCCGCCAATTCCGATTGCTGCCACGGGAATTCCGTACACCTCTGCGTAAGCACTTGAATTGACTTTTGAACATCCTCCGTTACCCAAGCACATCCTGGCATTGTCCGTAAGTTTGAAGACCGTCATGTAAACAGAAACAGCCAGACCGAGCAGAGTCAACGCGATCGAAATCCTGTACAGCCACTTATCCATGGTCACCTCAAAGTATCCAAGCTTCCGCCTGGTCGCCAATGGCAAGCGATTTTACCCCAGCGGGCACGATAAGTAAAGCGTTCGCCTGAACCAGCGATAGTAAATTCCCTGAACCTTGATGTCCGGTCAATCGGGCAGACAAAATGCCGGCCCGTTCTTCAATGACAGCCCGCAGATAGCTTTCGCGTCCATCTGACTCGATGGCCTCGGCGAGTCGTACCTTGACTCTGAGCCGCGCGGCCGTCTTGGAGCCTGTCAGCCGGTCGATCGCCGGACGCGCAAAAACCTCGAAGCCCACGAAGGCCGAAACGGGATTTCCCGGCAATCCAATGAACGGCACGCGGCGATATTCTCCAAAGGCCAGCGGCTTGCCGGGTCTCATGTTGACACGCCAGAAATCCAGTTGTCCGTTTGACTCCACGACTTCCTTTACATAATCCAATGCACCCACGCTAACGCCAGCCGACGAGATGATCAAATCGGCATTTACCCCAACGGCTTGGTCGAACAGAAATTGGATGGCCTCTTTTCTGTCGGGTGCGATGCCAAGCCATAGGACCTCACAACCTGATTCACCAATCAGCGCGGATAATGTGTAGGAGTTGGAATCGTGGATTTGGCCGGGCGCCAGCCGGGACTCGACCGCCGTTAGCTCATCGCCGCTGGACAGCAACGCAATTAGAGGTTTTCGATAGAGCGAAACGTTGGCCACACCCAGCATGGCCAGCAGGCCAACCTCCTGCGCCCGCAAGCGAGTGCCCGTGAATAATATTTTGTGACCGGTCTTGATGTCCATCCCGCGCGGGCGGATATTTTCGCCGGTTTGAACGCTCTTGAATACTTTAACCGTCGCGGGCGCCTGCGCGCCTGGATTTCTGTGTTTGATATCCGTATCTTCCACCATCACGATGGCATCCGCGCCTTTGGGGACTGGTGCACCGGTCATGATACGCGCGGCTTGCCCCTGCTTGATAGCAATGTCGGATGAGGACCCGGCCGGTATATCGGCGATCACGCTCAGGGTCGAGGGCGAGTCGGGGGTTGCGTTGACCAAGTCAGAGGCAACGACCGCAAAACCATCCACGGAGGAATTGTCGAAATGGGGAAGGTCGGAAGAAACAATGTCGGCCGCAAGCACGCGTCCCGCGCTGGCGCCGAGAGACAGAGTTTCAGTCTCGACCGGCTGGAAGTGCGAAAGGATGCGCTCCTGCGCCTCGTGTACGCTAAGCAGATTCATTTCTAAAGCGGGCGCATTATACCACCCCCGCCGCCAGTTCGCGACGCCTCCCCAAAATCTGGGGATTTGGGCAGAGCCGTCCGAAATCATCCGCTGACGCGATGGGCTTCCATTACGTTAGGGACGTTTTCTAGCTTGGTGAGCACCTTGCTGAGTTGGGCAATGTCCTGCACTTCAACGATGAGTCGCAGTTCGGCGAGGCTGCGATTGACCGTGACTTTTACATCGGCGATGTTGACTCCTTCGTCGTTCAGGAGATTGGTCACATCGCTCATCAGGCCTTGACGGTCATAGGCCTTGATGCGAATCGGCACCGGAAAAGTGCGGACCTGCTGGCCCCAGTCCACGCGCACGATGCGCTCGCGGTCTTTCAGCCCGAGGCGCAGAATATTGGGGCAATCTTGCCGATGAATGGTCGCACCGCGTCCGCGCGTAATATAACCGATGATCTGATCGCCGGGAGCCGGATTGCAGCATTTGCCCATCGTTGTGAGCAATCCCTTCAGCCCGACAATGTTCACGGCCTCCAACGTGGTTGCTGACGGCGTGGGCACATTCGCCATGAGAAGGTCGGCGTTTTCCTTGGTCTCTGAAATTTCCTTGATGACCTTGCTGACGGATAAGTCGCCCGTGCCCAAATCCACGAACATTTCATCCGGCGTTTTAAGGCCCAGATCGCGCGCCATCTTTTCGAAGTTGACTTCAAGGATGCCGAGCCGTTGCAGCTCATGCTCCAGCAGCAGTCGTCCTTGAGACAGGTTTTGCTGATAGTTTTCTTCCTTGAACCATTGGCGAATCTTTGATTTAGCCCGTTGGGTTTTCACCAGCCCCAAGTTGGAATTCAGCCAATCGCGGCTGGGACCGCCTCGCTTCGCGGTCAGGATTTCAACCTGGTCGCCGGTTTTCAATTCGTGATAGAGCGGCACCAGTTTTCCGTTCACTTTTGCCCCTCGGCAGCGGTGTCCGATGTCGGTGTGAACGTGATACGCAAAGTCGATCGGAGTCGAACCGGCGGGCAGGTCAATGATGTCACCGCGCGGCGTGAAGACGTACACGCGATCCTGAAATACATCGGAACGCATCGACTCTACAAACTCGGTCGCATCGTTGACATCCGAACGCCACTCCATCATGTTTCGAAGCCAATTGATGCGCTGTTCGTAGGATTTATCGCGCTTCGTCCCTTCCTTGTAGCGCCAGTGCGCGGCGATGCCGTATTCCGCGTTCTGGTGCATTTCCTGCGTCCGGATTTGAACCTCGAGCGGTTTGCCATCGTCCCAGATCACGGCGGTGTGAAGCGATTGATAAAAGTTGTCTTTGGGCGCGGCGATGTAATCATCGAACTCGTTGGGAATGGGGCGCCAATTCGTGTGGATCAAGCCAAGAGCTGTGTAACACGCCGCCACATCCGGGACAATGAGGCGGACGGCACGTACATCCCGCACGGCCTCGAACGCCTTGCCCTTGTCCTGCATTTTCTTATAAATGGAATAAATGTGTTTCGGCCGTCCGCTGATCTCCATCTTCATGTTATTTTTTTGGAAGAGTTCGCGCAGCCGTTCTTCGATGGCTTCAATCTGGGCTTCACGGTCGGGGCGACGCTCAGCCAGTTGTTCTGCAATCTCTTTATATTTTTGAGGATTGACATAACGGAAGGCAAGGTCTTCGAGTTCCCATTTGATTTGCCAAATGCCGAGGCGATTGGCCAGCGGAGCGAAGATGTCAAGTGTCTGCTGTGCAATGCGGATGCGCTTTTCCTCCGGCATGTGACTCAGCGTCCGCATGTTGTGAAGGCGATCCGCCAGTTTGATGAGCACCACGCGTACGTCATCGCCCATGGCGAGGAACGTTTTGCGCAGTGTTTCGGAGGCCATGTCGGCTTTGCGGCCCAACGCGGCAGGCGCGGCCTTGACTTCTCCGTTTTTGTTGACGGCTCTTTCGGCATGCTGATCGTCGCGCGACACCCGCGGCAGGTTCGTCAACTTGGTGACGCCGTCCACCAGGGAGGCCACTACATCGCCGAAGTCGTTGCGGATATCGTCCAAGGTGACGGTTGTATCTTCAACGGTATCGTGCAGAAGTCCAGCCGCGAGCACCTCGGGCGGCACGCGCAATTCCGCCAGAATCTGTGCCACTGCCAGGCAATGATTGATGTAGGGTTCGCCGGAATTCCGTTTCTGCTCGCGATGCGCCTCTTCCGCCACCCGATAGGCGCGTTGAACTAGTTCCTTGTCGGCCAATGTATAAGTATCAGGAAGTTGTTCGAGCAGCTTTTCGAGAGGGACAATGTTACTGGAGGCTTTCATTCTCCCTCATATTTTACCGCTTCTAACTGCCAAGCGTTGTTTCTTCGGTGCTGAAAAGGTGCATTACCATGTCTCTTACAAGGATGACCAGGACCACGAAAATCCCTCCCGACAATATCTCGAGAGGAACGGGTGTTACATTGAAGAGCGTCGGTTGGTAGGAGAAAAACGAGACCAGTTCGACGATCACGGGCACGAAAAAGTATTGGGGATAAAAAAGCAAAGATAAAAGATAATGGAAAGCACATCTGCGGGGTAGAAGTATCTGTCGTGCATTCTAGGCAAGAAAAAAGGAACGAACAAAACGCAGATGAGTCCGAGTTTGACCAAAAGATCGGGCGTCAATTTTGCGCGGCTCTTGTATACCAGTATTACGAAGAAGAAAATTAACGTTGCAGCAAAGATAACGCCCACAGGCGTAAAGTAGATCTGATTAGACCGGATATCTGGTATCCAATTATAGGCGGTGGCAGCGACCATGGTTAATTGCTGGTACATGTCCGCCTGGGATAAGTACACAGTTATGAGATCCATCAATGGGTGCCCTGCGATCCATGAAGGAATGATCGCCAGGAATCATACATGCGGAATTAGAAGGAAATGTTTCCACGAGACTTCTTTCCTGAACCATAGTGCAACCAACAAGGGCGCAAGGAAGATCGCTTGTACTTTGAAAGCCAGAGAGACGCCGAACGCCAGAAAAGGGAGGACGTTTTTTCTCGTGATTAGAAAATAAAGTGATGCGATCAACGGCGCCGTGTACAACACATCGGCTTGACCCCAGAAGGCGCTGCTTAAGATGACCGTCGGGAGGAACAAGAACGCGAATGCCGCAAAGATCGGATAAAAACGATTCAGATTTTTTAATTTGACGAGCAGATATACAAAATAGGCGCAGATGAAATCCGTGATCAGAGAAGGAATTTTGGCGACGAGAATGTCTCGGGTATCTGGGAAAAATCGCACGATGAGATATAGCAGGTAAAGATAGGGCGGGTGATACGTGGAAAACAATGTTCCAAATATCCAAAAGCCGCCATGTCGTATCGTCTCGATCAAACTCTGATTTTGTAGAAGTAATCATGGGATGAAAACGAGAGTAAGGGATAGCGAATCGCGATTGCCAGAATGATTCCGGCGGTGATGATTACCACGTCGAGAATAGCAATCTTTTTAATAGAGTAAATTACTTGGTGAGAAAGCCTCTCAACAATTGCCGGAATTCGATTCACTTAATCCCCAACATTTGCGGTCGTTTTCGTGATTCTGTCACGGTTCGTCAGCATTTTCTCTATTATAATTGAATGCCGGAGGCTTTTTCATGGAAATCACGTGGTATGGGCATTCCTGTTTTCGTCTGACCGAGCGAAACATGGCGACGGTGGTGACCGATCCTTATGATAATAAATCCATCGGATATTTCCCGCTCAAGCTCAAGGCGGATATTGTTACGATCAGCCATGACGCACCGGGGCACAACAACTCGGAGGCGATCAAAGGCGCCTCGCATGTCATCAGCGGCCCCGGTGAGTTCGAGATCGGCGGCGTGTTTATCACCGGCGTTCAAACTGATGGAAGTGGCGCAAGCAAGAAGACTCAAGAACAAGCTCGCAACACGTTATATGTATTCGATTACGATGGCCTGACGGTCGCCCACCTTGGCGATTTGAGGCAAGTGCCGCCTCAAACGGAGATCGAAGCTTTGGGAACTGTGAATGTGGCCCTGGTCCCGGTGGGAGGCGGCGGCGGTCTCAATGCTGCGAAGGCGGCCGAAGTGATCAGCCTGCTTGAGCCGAGTATTGTCATCCCAATGCACTATGCCACGCCTGATGTCAAGATTTCACTTGAGTCGCTGAACAAGTTCATCAAGGAAATGGGACTCAGCAAACCGGAAACACAGTCATCCATCAAAGTGACGCGTTCCGCGTTGCCTGAAGAGTCGCACGTCGTTGTGCTGGATTATCAACGTGAGTGAAGCTGTCCCCGTTAAAGTAATCATGACCTGGGATATTGCCGCCGATCACGAGCAGGAATATTTTGAGTTTGTTATTGGTGAATGGGTGCCGGGTGTCCAGCGTCTTGGTCTTCAGCCCACGGACGCGTGGGCAACGGTTTACGGCGCGTATCCGCAAATTCAAGTGAACATGCTGGCGGACAGTGAGTCCGTCGCGCGTCGCATTCTAAGCTCAAGCGATTGGACTACGCTCGAAGATCGCTTGCTTACTTTTGTTCGCAATTTCTCATATAAGGTCGTGCCCGCGCGCAACGGTTTTCAATTCTAGAGATGAAAAACAATAAATCGCTCTGGCGGTGGTTCTGCTCATTTGCGGCTCTCGAAGCGGGAGCCGCTCTCCTTGTATTATTTTTTGTGCCGCATGAAGGAGGTAGTTTCTCTATAATTCGGCTTGCGCTGTTTGGCATTCTGCTTGCGTTTCTCATTTTGTGGATCTATTTCTTGGCGCGTCCCCCGACGCGATTGGATTCTTTCGTCCGCCCATCGTTGGCGCAGGTCTCAGCGCTTCTTGCTGTGATTTTGGGTTGGTCACTGTACTTCTTGCGTTATCTCGACCCGCAGCGTTTGCTCCCGTATTATCAGCGCCTTGGCCCGATCGTGCTCTATCTGCTGGTCGTGGCCTTGCAATTCTCAATCTTCATCCTGGTTTCGCTTTACGGCTTTCATCGCCAGAATCTTTTGCAACTCCGGCCCGTGTACAAACTTTCCATCGTTGCTTTTTGTGTCTTGCTCTTTGTCTTGTGCCTCAGTGCCATAACGCATCTGGGATTTACAAAAGACCCGGCTTATTGGGGTGAGCCCGGCGTCCCGCTCTTGGGCTGGCAGGTGGTCGCTGTGATCCTCTTCGGGATTGCGGTATTGATCCTCGGCCTGCGCTGGTTCCTGGACCGAAGCAAGCAGACCTCCCTTCGAACAGACTTGCTCTTTGCGATCGTGATTTGGTTGGCCGCGATATCGATTTGGCTTTCCGTGCCCATGAGCGTTATGCAGAACAGTTTTTACGCGCCGATGATTCCGCCATCTAACCAGCCGTTCCCCAACTCCGACGCGGCTTACTATGATTATCACGCCCAGTCATTGCTGCTGGGCATGGGCTATCTGGGCGATATTCCCACGCGTCCGCTTTATATTTTATTCCTGGCATTGTTGCACATTTTATTCGGCCAGAACTATGTATGGATCATAACGGCCCAGTCGTGTGTACTGGCTCTATTTCCGGTGACCCTGTATTTTCTCGCCAAGAAAATTCATAGCCGCGCCGCAGGCGTGATGGTTGCATCCTTTGCTATCTTTCGTGAGCTGACTACGTTGTGGGTCTCTTCGGCGACGCGTGTGTCCGACACGCGTACCTTGTTGACCGATCTGCCAACTACATTGATGGTCATGCTGGCATGTTTATTCGTGATGCGCTGGCTGGAAAAGAAGTCCGTCCAGCGCGCCCTGGTTGCAGGCGGCATGTTCGGTGTCATGCTGCTCCTGCGGACGCAATCCATAATCATTCTGCCGCTTGTGCTCTTATTGACACTATTTGTATTCCAGCCTGAATGGCGCGAGGCCGGAAAAATGATTGCCTTGTTCATCGTGGGTGTTGCAGTAACAGTCGCGCCATGGCTGATTCATAATTACCTGTCGATCGGCCAATTCACCTTTGATGATCCGCGACAATTGGCCGTGATCTCGAGCCAATACGCGTTGAGCGGAAACCTGGATACGTCTCAATTTAATATCCAGTCTCAGAGTCTCGCCGGAAACCTGCTCACCTTCACTTTGAAGCATCCTGAGGTTGTCTCATGGTTCGTGGCCAATCATTTTCTTGCAACCGAGATCGGGGGTTTGCTGGCCTTGCCCTTGATTGAACCCTTCAAGAGTCTCAGGGCGCCAATTGATATTTACTGGTTCGGGTGGGATGGACATCTGGATTGGTATAATTTTTTGCTCCTTGTATTGTATCTGGCGGTCATTGCCATTGGTCTGGGTGCAGCTTGGCGGCGCCTGCGGTGGCTGGGGCTGGCCCCCCTGGTTTTCAGTTTGGGATATGCTCTTGCAAATGGGATTGGCCGTTTCTCCGGCTGGCGATACGACCTTCCGGCAGATTGGATTTCCTTTTTCTACTTTGGGATAGGCACTGCAGAGGTCCTTGCTACGATCGCGCTCCTCTTGGGCGCGCAGACTCAACGCTTGTTTACGGCGGCCAAAACAGAACGAAATAGGGGAAAATTGAATTTACAACTTGCTTTGCCGATGCTGGCGGGCTTTATCTTGATCGGCTCACTGCCGTGGATTGCAGAACATGCACTTCCCCCGCAACTTCTTCAGCCGCCTGAAACTGCGATCATCGAACAGGCATCTCATGTACCGGCTCTCCAAACAGAAAATGTGACGCCGAATCAATTGAGCCATTTCCTGGCCGAAAATACGAAGGCCGAAGTCTTTCACGGCCGACTTTTGTATCCTCGCTTCTTTTGGCGCGGGCAGGGCATTGCACAGGCGCATCCATCGCCGGCTTACGTATCGCGCGATTATTCCCGTCTCGGATTTCTTCTGATGACGAATCAGGTCGTGCCGTTTGTTTTTCCAAGCAAAATTCTTCCGTCCAATTTTCCGGATACGGGCGACGTAATTGTTTTTAGCTGCAAGCAACTTGATTACTCGGAAGCCAGGGTGATCATCTTCCCCAGGCAAAACCTGGTCTTCCAGGCTGAATCGCCTCTTCGCCCATGCACAGACGCTGACGAATGAGCACGTTCGCGCGTCGACTTTTAGCTTGGTACGGGCGCCAGGCGCGGACTCTTCCCTGGCGGGGCCATCCTGATCCCTATGCGGTCTGGGTATCGGAAATCATGCTACAACAGACCCGCGTGGCAACGGTCATTCCCTATTTCCGTCGCTGGATGGAACGCTTTCCAACGGTGGACGATTTAGCTATTTCATCCGAACAGGATGTTTTGAATCTATGGGAAGGGCTCGGTTATTATTCCCGCGCTCGCAATTTCCTTAAGGCCGCGAAAATTGTTGCGGACAGATTCGATGGTCAATTGCCAGGCGCGTTGGAGGCGCTGCGCCAATTGCCAGGCATTGGACGTTACACTGCCGGCGCCATTGCTTCCATGGCATTTGGCTTGGATGAACCTACCCTAGACGGGAATATTCGCCGCGTATTTGCTCGCGTTTTTGATATCGACATACCCGTTCACTCCGCCTTGGGCGAAAGGGCCCTGTGGAATTTGGCGGCCGAACATTTGCCCAAAGGCAGGGCCGGTGATTATAACCAAGCCTTGATGGACTTAGGGGCGATGATTTGCCTTCCGAAGAAGCCGCAGTGTTTGATTTGCCCAGCCCTGAAATTATGTAAGGCACAACAGCAGGGAATCCAAGACCAGCGCCCGGTGCTGAAACCGAAGAGGCAGGGGCCTCATCACGTTCTGGCTGCCGCGGTCATTGTGAAGAATGGACGCGTCCTGCTGGCAAAACGACCGTCGGAAGGACTATTGGGTGGGATGTGGGAATTTCCCAATGGCCAAGTCGATGGCGCTTCAGCTGGAGGGCTGGCGAACGTCTTGCGGCGAGCGTACCAGCTGGAGATCCGGAGGAGGGCTGCGCTGGGTACTTTTCGTCATGCCTATTCGCATTTCAAGGTCACCGTCCACGTGTTTCGGTGCGAATTAGTCCTGATGACAAAGAATCAAAACTTGAAATGGGCGAGGCTGAAGAACTTGGAAGATTTTCCGATGGGAAAAGTAGATCGTCAGATCAGCCGACTGTCGCGCTCACGTTTTGAATAGGCCGGAGCGGGATTCACGCCCTGCTCATGGTGACGAAAATCATCGGCCTACGCTTAGTCTCTTCGTGCAGATAATTCTTCACGGCGCTGACGATATTCTTCTCATCATCCACTCCGCCGCCGTCCACAATTTCAACAACTCGTTTGCGAACTTCGGGGATTAACAACTCCGCATCTTCTGGTGAGACAAACCCGCGCGTGATGATCTCTGGCTCTTGGAGCAGGCGCCCCGTGGATTTATCGAGGCTGATGTCGATGAACAGGATTCCGCTGCGCGCCAGTTTTTCCCGTTCGCGCATGACACCGTGATCGATGTCGCCGATGGACTCGCCGTCCACGAATACGTAGCCGCCGGGGATTCGTTCTCCGAGCTTGATCTTGCCGCCCGAAAGTTCAACCACCTGGCCATTCTCGACCACAATCACATTCTCTTCAGGAATTCCAACTTGCACCGCCAGGGCGGCATGACGCTTGAGTTGTCGCAGTTCACCGTGAATAGGCACAAAGTGTTTCGGCTTTACCAGGTTGAACAAGAACTTTTGTTCTTCCTGGCTCGCATGTCCGGAGACATGAACCGGCGCGATCGAATCATAGATTACGTTTGCGCCGCGTCGAAGCAGACGATTGATGGCTTTGCTGATGGTTTCTTCGTTGCCCGGAATCGGATGCGAAGACAGCACAACAGTATCGCCGGGCTTGAGATCGAACTGGCGATTCGTTCCGGTCGATAGGCGCCCGACGATGGAGGATGGTTCGCCCTGTGAGCCAGTACACATGATCGCCACTTTGTGATCCTGCATATGCAGGGCTTGATCAATGGGTACAAGCAATTCATCGGGAATTTCCAGATAGCCGAGCTTGCGCGCGATCTTGACGTTGTCGATCATGCTGGGACCCGCCAGCGCCATTTTGCGCCCGTGCTTCGCGGCAGCATCCGCCACTTGTTGGATGCGCGAGATCAGCGAAGCAAAAGTCGCGACGATGACACGACCCTGGGCTTCGGTGAACACTTTATCAAAGGCAGGACCGATCACCATTTCCGAGGGAGTCCAGCCGGGGCGCTCGGAGTTCGTCGAATCGGAAAGCAATAGATCAACGCCGCGCGTGGCGAATTCGGCCAGCTTGGCGTAATCCGTGGGCCAGCCGTCCACGGGCGTGAGATCGAATTTGAAATCGCTCATGTGAACGACAAGACCGGCTGGCGTGGTAATGCCCAGTCCAACCGCATCAGGAATGGAATGCGAGATGTGGAAGAATTCCACGGTAAACGATCCAAGCTCGATGGATTTTCCGGCCTCGACCGTACGAAGCAAGCCTTTGTTCGAGACATTATTCCGGGCCAGTTTAACTTCGATCAAGCCGCGGGTCAGAGGCGTGGCGAAAACTGGAACGGGGAAATCATTCAAAACATGCTGGATCGCGCCGATGTGATCTTCATGTCCATGCGTGATGACGATGCCGAGAATCTGATTTGCCTTATTGCGCAAATAATCATAATCCGGGATGATGTAATCCACTCCCAGCATGTCATTTTCGGGAAACATGATGCCCGCGTCCACGATCAGGATCTGGTGATCGAATTCGTAGGCGGTCATGTTCTTGCCGACTTCCCCAAGTCCACCCAGGGGAATGATCTTCAATTTTCCGTGCTTGCTCATTAGGTTTGTTTACCTCACTAACTTAAAGATTTTTGTCCGCCAAAGGCGGTAAGAGTCGCTTTCAGGTCATACAAAAACGCCCGTCGAGAAATGACTCGCGCGGGCTTGGTCGTGCCACACTTGCAATAGCTTGTAAGTTCTTGCAATACTGCCGTTTTCGACAGTGAAAGTCAACATCCAACTATCACGAGTATAGCAGGGCAGACGAGATTTGTCAAAGGCGATTTTGTTAAGGTTGGTCTAACGGCTGTGAAAAGAATTTCAATGTCGCCTTAGATGGCTTCTTTCCATGATCACGCCAAACTCGACCTGTTTCTCCCTGATCTCCTGGCGGAGATCAAACCGCTTTTTCTCATCCGCCATAGCAGATGCTATCTGCTTTAGTTCTGCAATCTCTTTGAGCAACTGCACTTCACGCGGCGGCATGCCGGCGTTCTTCAAAACCGCATAGGCTGCCCTGACTTCCTCCGGCGTGTCGAAGTAAGCGGTCAGATCAAGGGGTTTGCCTTTGCCGGATAGGTCATCGAACTCGCCGCGTTCCATCGCTTCTTTGATGATTGCTTCAATCATTCTATCGAATGGCATGGACGGATTTTACACGCTTTTCTTGGTGATAGAATCCGTTTTAGATTACTCGGAGGCCCCTTGATGCAATCGCCGCGATTACGCGCTCGTTATCGTTATATCATGGGATTTTTTGCCCGCACAACCGCGAGTTTTGTCTTTTGGGAACTTGTTCTGCCGCGACTGGGCTTGCGCGGCATCACGCGCCGGACGCGTTCGAATCGTTATAAACAGATTGCAACACAATTTCGCGAGATGGCAATCCGCATGGGGGGAGTAATGATCAAGGTTGGACAGTTTCTTTCGGCGCGCCTCGATGTCCTGCCGGCAGAAATAACTGACGAGTTGTCGGGTTTGCAGGATGAAGTCCCTGCAGAAGATTTTGAGGCGATCCGCACGCTGGCCGAGGCTGAATTTGGCGCGCCTCTGGACGAAATCTTCGAACGTTTTGACTTGGAACCACTGGCGGCTGCCTCGCTCGGACAGGTTCATCGCGCCCGTTTGCGGCCCGACGCCCCGGAAGCGGAACACTTCCGTGATGTCGTGGTAAAGGTCCAGCGCCCATTTATCGACCAGTTGATTGATGTGGATTTTTCCGCGCTTCGTCGTTTTGGCGGATGGCTCCAGCGTTACGAACCAATTCGAAAACGTGTCAACGTGCCGGCTTTGATTGAGGAACTGTCGGACACGGTTCATCGCGAAATAGATTATCTAGCGGAAGGCAAGAACGCTGAGACATTTGCCGCGAACTTCAAGGACCGAAGGCGGGTGCATGTGCCGCGTGTCGTATGGAGTCGCACCACGCAGCGCGTCCTCACGCTTGAAAATGTGTATGCCGTCAAGATCACAGATTATGAAGCTGTTACCGCCGCAGGAATTGACCGCGCCGAAGTTGCAGTGACCCTGCTCGATACTTACCTTAAACAAATTTTTGAGGACGGATTCTTTCATGCCGACCCACATCCTGGTAATTTGTTTGTAACGCCAATCCCGGCTACCAAGAGGAGAAAGGCAAACTGGCGTTTGACCTTTGTCGACTTTGGGATGGTGGGCAACGTGCCAGAAAACCTGCGCGATGGATTGCGCGACCTGCTGATCGGCGTTGGAACACGCGATGCCACTCGCGTGGTGAGGAGTTATCAAACTCTGGGCGTCCTGCTTCCCAGCGCGGACCTGAAATTATTAGAGCAGGCAGAGGCGCAGCTGTTTGACCGCTTTTGGGGCATGTCCATGAGTGAACTGCGGCACATCCATCACGCCGAGATGCACCAGTTTGCGTCACAATTTCGCGAAGTGATGTATGAAATGCCATTCCAGGTTCCGCATAATTTGTTGTTGCTCGTGCGGACGGTTTTCATTCTTTCCGGTATGTGCACTGGATTGAATCCCGATTTCAATTTATGGGAACAGTTGTCGCCGTACGCGCAAAAGATGGTTGCCGATGAAGGAATATCCAATTGGGACACCTGGCTGGATGAGATTGGAGACTTGGTTAAAGAGCTGGTTGTGTTGCCCGCACAGACGGGTCGGGTTTTGACGCGCATGGAGCGCGGCGAGTTGAACTTCAATGTGCCGCAGGTCAGCCGCCAGATTTATCACCTGGAAGGAGCCGTAAATCGAATCGTCGGGAGCGTGGTGTTCGCTGCATTTCTATTTGGCGGAGTTTCCCTTTATCTTGGCGGCGCGCTTGTGCTTGGATATACCTTCTGGGCCTTTGCCTTGCTGGCTTTAGTCTGGACAATTTTTGCTTCGCGCGGTCACTCCCCGTGGCGCTAAATTAAACAGAAAGGACACGAAGTGCACCAAATCATTCCTTCGTGTCCTTGCCGTTTAAAATAAAAGTCTTATTCCTTTTCTTCCATGTGCTTTAAAGCAGAATCGATCACACTGCGCCAAGCCAACAACATTTCCTTGCGGGCGTTGCGGCGATGCCCGATGAATTCGGGCGGAAGCAAGCCTTTGATGCTCTCGCGCATTTCGGCGCGCGCCGCTTTGAAGTGCTCGCGTGCCTCTTCAGGGATCTTATCTTCAAACGGTTTGCGGCGAGTTGATTTTTCAGCCATAGCTACCTCGCTTTCTTGGGGAGAATTATAATGCTTAACTGTGTCTCTTACTTCCACTTCTTCCATGGCTGTGGGACTCAACCTCGCTTGCGATGAGATTTCTCATCCAATCCGCCATTTGAATCCCTAAAGAATTCACAGTTTCCAAAACGTCTTCCATACGCTCGTCTTAAAAAAAACGATTTTTTAAGGCAAATCGACTTGCAGCCTCTTGAGGTAGTTTCGCATCTGTGTTAAAATCTTGTTAAATTCGCCATATGTACGGGTCAGCAATATAATAACCCCTACATATGGCTATATCATCTGTTCTATAAAACAAGACCAGTTTCACCATGCGATGCCCATATTGCAACTACCACGACTCAAAAGTTCTCGATACCTCTCATGACAGCCATGGCGGAATCCGCCGCCGCCGCGAATGCTTCAAGTGCAAACAGCGCTTCAGCACGTATGAACGCCCGGTTCTGGCCACGCCGCTCATTGTCAAGCAGGACGGGACGCGTGAAGAATTCGACCGCGAGAAATTGTTCCGCGGCATCCGGATTTCATGTGCGAAGCGTCCGGTTTCGGCCGAGGAGATTGAGCGGCTTGTCGGACACATTGAAGCGGAATTGCAGAAGATGGGCAAGGCGGAGGTGTCTTCCCGTGTGATTGGCGATATGGTGATTGCTGGCCTGAAAGAAATTGATCAGATTGCGTACATTCGTTACGCGATTGTTTATCTGCGCCTTGATGATCTGGGCGCAATTCGCAAGGAAATAGATAATCTTCTGAAAGGTTAATTGAATGACAGCCGCCCTCACTCCAAGCGAGGAGTGTCGCTGTCGTTTCTTATTGTTAGATAAAAATTAGTTCATGAGGAGAAATATATGGTCGCCAAAAATATTCTTCCATCAAAACAAGGATTGCTTCCCACGCCTTCCATGCCGAAAGGATTGACCAAAGCCCAATTGACCGATAATGCGCGGCAAGTGCTGGAGCGTCGCTATGTACGCCGCGGAGATGATGGCAAGCCCGTGGAAAGCGTGGAGGAAATGTTCTGGCGCGTGGCCTATCATGTCGCCAAGGTTGAAGAGGGTTGGGGCGGCGATGTGATGAGGCGTTCGATGGAATATTACCGTTTACTGGTCAGCAAGAAATTCTTTCCCAACTCTCCGACCTTTACCGGCGCAGGCACGCCGCTCGGACAACTCGCAGCTTGTTTTGTATTGCCAATTACCGATGATATGGGACGTGATAGCGCCGGTATTTTTCAGACCCTGCGCGATGCAGCTTTGATTCAGCAAACCGGCGGCGGCAACGGATTCTCGTTTTCGCGCTTGCGACCAAAAGGTACGCTGGTCAAATCGTCGGCGGGACAAGCCACCGGCCCGGTTGGTTTCCTGCGGGTGTACGATCACGCCTTTGATGAGATTGCGCAAGGCGGAACACGCCGAGGCGCCAACATGGGCGTCTTGCGCGTCGACCATCCCGATATTGAAGAATTCATTACCTGCAAGACCGATGAAAATCAAATCACGAACTTCAATATCTCTGTCGGCATCACGGATGCGTTCATGCGCGCGGTGCGCGACGACAAGGATTGGGAGTTGCGCTTTCCGGATGTGCATGACTCGAAATACCGTGAAGTGCGCGGCACGTTGGAGCAGATGGAAAATGCCGGCGTGCGCATCCACACGTATCGCAAAGTGCGCGCCCGTGAATTGTTCGATAAGATTGTCAATCAGGCGCATCATAACGGTGAGCCGGGTGTCTTGTTCCTCGACGCCTCCAATCGCTCCAATCCTGTGCCGCACTTGTATCCGCTCGAAGCGACCAATCCATGCGGCGAGCAGTGGCTTGGACCGTATGAAAATTGCTGTCTCGGTTCGGTCAATCTCAATGAGCATGGCGGGCCGGACGGAACGGTCGATTGGGAATCGCTCCGCACAAGCGTGGTCACGGCCACGCGCTTCCTCGATGATGTCGTCGAGGCTAATGCCTATGTGCCTGCCGTTCCGCAGCTGACCGAAGCGGCACACAAAGCCCGCCGCATTGGACTCGGCATCATGGGACTTGCTGATCTGATGTATCACGTCGGTGTGCGCTATGGCTCGGAAGAAGGTCAGGAGTTCGGCGCGCAGTTGATGGAATTTGTCCGCTATCACGCCATGCAGACCAGTATCGAGCTGGCGCAGGAACGCGGACCGTTCCCGGCCATCGAAGGCTCGATCTACGATATGGATAACGTCACGTGGACTCCGCCTCAATCGCTGATTCATTATCAGCATGACTGGGGCAGACCCGAAATGCAGTGGGGTGCGATCACGGACGGCATCAAAAAGCATGGCCTCCGCAATGCCGCACAGACCACGGTCGCACCGACCGGTACCATCGCGACCGTCGCCGGCTGCGAAGGCTATGGTTGCGAACCCGTCTTCGCGCTTGCCTATTATCGACACGTCAACGATCATGGCAAGGATTTGAAATTGACCTATGCCAGCCCGCGCTTCGATGAATCCCTGAAGAAGCTGGGTCTGGGCGAGGAGAAGCGTCAGGAGATCGTCGAGCGCGTGATGGGCGAAGGCACCTGCCAGCGCATCGCGGAAATCCCGCAGTCGGTGCGTGGTGTTTTCGTGGTGTCTGCCGACATCACCGCCGAAGAACACGTGCGGATGCAGGCTGCATTGCAAGCCTTCGTGGATAATTCGCTTTCCAAGACGGTCAACTTTCACGAGAACACCACTGTGGAAGATGTTGCCAAAGCGTATATGCTGGCTTGGGAATTGGGCTGCAAAGGCATCACGGTTTACGTAACCGGTTCGCGTGAGAAGGTCGTCCTGGAGACGAAAGCCACTGCGGAGAAGAAAGAGGCGGCTCGCCCTGCACCTACCGCGGCGCGCGTCTGGCACGATGGCAAAAAACCGCGACCGCGCGCCTTGCACGGACAAACCTATAACATCGAAACGCCGGCCGGCAAGGCGTTCATTACCATCAATGAAAACGGCGGCGGGCAACCCTTTGAAGCGTTCATCAATACCGCCAAAGCCGGCTCTGAGACCGCGGCGGTATCCGAAGCGATTGGCCGACTCGTCTCTTACATTTTGCGCCTGGCATCGCCGATTGCGCCGAGTGAACGGATGCGTGAAATGGTGCGCCAGTTGATCGGCATCGGCGGCGGACGTTCGCTCGGCTTTGGTCCGAACCGCGTAAGGTCCTTGCCCGATGGCATCGGGCAGGTGCTTGATCAATATCTGCGTGAGAAGGAAGGCGCCAGTGATGATGCCGTGGCGGAGATCAAACCCACTGGACAGCCATTGACGTCGGTTGAAGATGCGGAAGATAGCAGTGTGCCTTCGACCATCAAGATCGGCGACTTATGCCCCGAATGCGGTGAAGCCGCCGTGGTAAATGAAGAAGGGTGTCGAAAATGTTACGCCTGCGGATACAGCGAGTGTTAATTTTCCATCGCTAAAGCGATCCCCTCTCTCCAAACCTTGGAATTTGGGGAGGAATATAGCTGGATTGTGTTGCTATTGGAAATTTTCTCAGAGTTGATGTGGGTTCATCCATACAGATGAAAACAAGATGACCGGCGAGCGGCAATGACATCCAAGAACACAAAGAGTTTGGGCCTCCTTCTTCTCTTTTCCTTGATTCCTTTCGCGTGTGGGCAGGCGGGTAATTTTTCCGAACAAGTGGCTGTGGTCGTCGCATTGACTCAGACTGCTTCGGCTTTGCAACAGTCTTCTCCCACGGTGTCGTTGGAACTATCGTCACCGGTAGCAACGATTGCCCCTACGGATACATTTGTGCCATCGCCCACGCCGACTCCCACCCCGACCTTGTCGGTGAGTTACCAGCCTCTGAGCGCGGACGAATGCAACAGTCTGCAAGTTGTGCTTGCTCAAAGCGTGGGATATCCTGGCGACATTCAGGACCCGGCGGCGTTCACGGATTATGTTAACCAGAGAGGCGGAACGGGTTGTAAGGTAAGTTTTTCGCTGACCGGCGAAGAAGGAATTGCAATGGATAATGCCATCACATCCGCCTTGCGGAGTCAAGGCTGGACGGAGAATGCTGCATATGCCGCGGCGGGACCTGCCGATGTGGCGGACGGTTATCAAAATGGGAATGCCTTGTGCTTGTACGAATCTACTTCTGCGCCCAGCGACGCCGGTTTATGTCCGAAGGATGCTAATTATTATCATTGCTTGGGGAATCTGCAGCCTTACCAACTCGTGCATACTGTGACGGTCAATTGTGCCAGACTTGTGCCGTAGGAGTGGTGCGCGTAACCAGCTGTATCCTCTAATAAATCGTTACACGTGAGGTTTCAAAACATAATAGGTTACGTTTGCAAAGATAATAGGTGATGTTTTGAAACATAATAGGTCAGGTTTGACAACAGAATAGGTGAGGTTTGAAAACGTAATACGTCATGTTCGCGAACAAGACCTGTGAGGCTTGGGGCTGCCCATGTGATGATTGTATGAATATGGAGTATCATGTCCCGGCTCCTTCCCGCTGCGGAACGTGTTATCAAAGCCAGAGAGTTGGTTCAACAGGCGCGCGATTTGTCTGTTCCTGAAGAATGGCTGGGTTGATGATCTGCCTTATGCTTGCTGGAGACAGTCTCAGTCTGATTAATTACAAAGCGGTCCAATCTGCCAGCACAAATAAATTGCATTAAATTAAAAACCCGTAACTATCTATCGTGCGAACCGATTCGTGTTTAGCGTCTTCAACAGGACATTTGGGTTATTGCCACCGGAACAAAACCATGAAATAATCGTGGCCGTGTAACATTAGTGGTTGATGAAAGGAGCTTCTTATGAATAAAAACCCGCGATTGATCTTTACTTTTGGCATATTGATAGTATCCATTCTGGCCTGCAATCTTCCCGGCAGTCAGAGTAACAGCCAGCCGAATCTGGCTGCGACCATCACCGCCCAGGCCATGCTGCTTGAAACCCCAACTGCCACATTAGCATCCCAAACGCAAACGCCTGCTGCCACCGGTCCGGAGGTGAGCATGAGTGCAACCATCACACCGCCAGCCATGTCGGAATCTCAAACCAATACACCGAAACCCACAAAAACACCCAAACCTACCGCCACCTTGATTTCTCTGCCTCCGACTCTGCCCGCGCCTTCTAACTTATCGGGCTCAAGAACCTGTGCCAAGGCCTTGAATGGCCTCACTCCAATTTGGAAAGAAACCTACACACTAACTTGGACGGTCAACACCACACTTGAAGCAGCGTACAAGGTTTATATGAACAACACTTTGATTGGTACCGGTCCCGCGAATTTAGCTAGCTTCAGTGATAGCTTCCAATATGATCAACAGTTTTCATTTGTCCACCCATCCAAAGACGCGTTTCGTGTGGACCTCTACTACTCAATCACCGAGGACGAGGGGTTTATGGTTGTTGTTGCTCCGGGGCCAACGGTGGATATATCCAGGTGCCCATAACCGTCCGGTTTTTGCGGCTCCCGAAAGCAGGTTGAGTAAACTGTTTTCTAACCTCCCGAATTCCCGCAGGAATTTTGGGAGGTTAGACTGAGCACCTAAAATCAATCAGACACGAGAATCTCACACGCTCTTTTATCTTTATCAAGCGGAACTCATCATCAGCGCCACCGCTCTTATTTATTGATCAGGCATTTTTCTATAATGTAACTTCAACAGGACATTTGGGTTATTGCGACCGGAACAAAACCATAAGATGATCGTGGCCGTGTAACATTAGTGGTTGATGAAAGGAGCGTCTTATGAATAAAAACCCGCGATTGATCTTTGCTTTTGGCATATTGATGGTATCCATTCTGGCCTGCAAGCTTCCCGGCAGTCAGAGTAGCAGCCAGCCGAATCTGGCTGCGACCATCACCGCCCAGGCCATGCTGCTTGAAACCCCAACTGCCACATTAGCATCCCAAACGCAAACGCCTGCTGCCACCGGTCCGGAGGTGAGCGTGAGCGCAACCACCAACTGCCGCACCGGTCCCGGCTCTGACTACGATGTGGTTTTTACGATGAACCCCGGGTCGACCGCGCAAGTAGTCGGCAAGGACACACCGGATGACTATTGGATCATCGACGATCCGGCCGGTGGCACCTGCTGGCTGTGGGGACAATACGCCACCGTGAACGGCGACACCAGTGGATTGCCTGATTATCCAACGCCAGCCATGTCGGAATCTCAAACCAACACACCGAAACCCACAAAAACACCCAAACCTACTGCCACCTTTACTCCTTTCCCACCACCAGCTGTGCCCACCAACCTCTCGGGCTCAAGAACCGGTGCCAAGGGCTTGAGCGGTCTCATTCCGATTTGGAAAGAAACCTACACACTGACCTGGACGGACAACGCCACGAATGAGACGTACTATAGGATAGGGCAAAACAATTTGTGGGTTGCCATCCTTGGGCCGAATTCCACGCGCTATAGTAATTCATTCCAATATCCGCAAGATCATGTCGGCCAATCCAGCGACACTTTCTTCGTGGAGGCCGGCAACAGTGCCGGTGGTAATTGGGCTTCTATCACGATATCCAGGTGCCCGTAACCTTGCAAATTTTACGGATCCCGAAAATGGGCTGACTTTCCCATATCCAATCCTCCCCAACTTCGTGTGAAATTTGGAGAGGATGGATTGGGTAATCAAAATCAGTGGGATAGTGGAACTCATACCCTGGTTTTGTCTTTATTGGAAGGAGAGTGGCGCTCGAATGAAAATATGGACTACGCTTATCGGTGTTGCGATACTGTTATATGCGGTGTACGTAATTTATACTGGGCGGATCGCTGGCGGCGATGATAACACTGCGCGAACATACTATGTGGAACGCTCTAAAAACCCGCTGTTCTTCTGGTTCAACGTGCTCCTGATGCTGGCGCTGGCGTTCGTCCTGATATTCAATATCTTTCACTTTTAGCGATCACTTCAATTCGCATGGCTAAGCTCATTCCTGCCGCTGAACATAATATCGACGCTAAAGAGTCTTTTCGATAAGCAGGCAAGCTGCCAGAATGGTATCTTCACCAGGAAATTGGGTTATTAATCTACAAGCGAATCTATGAAGTAATTAGCTGCGCAACCGTTTACGGTTTGGCGAGAGGAGACTCTCATGAGGAGAAAGCGACTGTTCTTTTTGGTTGCGGACGTTTCGTTTTTCTCATTAAGGAGTATGGAAATCAAATGAACATTTGGATTACGCTTGTTGGTGTTGCACTATTATTGTATGCAGCGTACGCGATCTATAAAGGAAGTATTAGCGGGATGGATGATAATATGAGATCATATAATGTCCGGCGCTCCGAAAAGCCCTTGCTGTTCTGGTTCTACGTGCTCCTTATGCTGGCGCTTGCCTTCGTCTTGATACTCAACGTCTTTCACTTCTAGTGGAAGCAGCAATTCGCATGGCTAAACTCATTCCTGCCGCTGAACGAATTATCAAGGCCAGACAGCTAATCCAACACGCGCGTGACCTGCCAATACCTGAGGTTGGTCGCGGGGACTTCTCATACATTGCACAAGTCAAAGATTTGTTGCGTCAGGCGCGCGACCTGATCAAGTTCATTCCGCAGTCTCCGAGCGCCAGCGAAGAACTTAAGGAAGAAGTCAAGGATATTTACCAGGAAATCGGGCAGGCGAATCAGGAGATTCTGCATGGCTGAGGTGCAGGGCTTCGCCAGGAGCCGGCGATGGGGCGGTGCTATAATCTGATTTCAATATGAGTTTCATCCAGGACTTTTTTACGGTCAATCACGAGATCATCTATTTCATCTACGGATTGATGTTTTTTGTGCTGGGGTTGGCCATTGCCCTGCAGTCCCGGTATTCATCCCACCTTGAATTGGCACGCAGCCTGAACTGGCTGGCCGCCTTCGGCTTCCTGCACGGCTTCCACGAATGGGGCGACCTCTTCATCCCGCTTCAAGCCGAATATATGGCTCCGGGCATCATCCTTTTCCTGAATTATATTCACCTGCTGCTTTTGGCCGTCTCGTTTGCATGCTTGTATGGTTTTGGGCTGGCGTTACTGGAGCCGCTGAAACACCGTCGCTGGCTGCATATCGCTTTTGCCGCGGTGTTGATAAGTTGGTTGGTGCTCTCACTGGGATTCTTCCGAATCTGGTTCACCGACTTTGATATCTGGAATAATTCGGTGGATGCCCTGACACGTTACTTCATCGGCTTGCCGAGCGGGTTGCTGGCGGCTTATGCCTTGCGAGAGCATACCTTTAAACGGATTGCTCCCTACGATGTGCCTCGCATCGTCCGCGCTCTGCAGCTTGCGGGAATCGCCATGGCGATTTACGCGTTCGCGGCGGGGCTGATCGTTCCGCCGGTCTCCTTCTTCCCCGGAAATTGGCTGAACACCGATACCTTCGCCCGCTATCTGGTGGTGCCCCCTCAGCTCTTCCGCGCACTGATAGGTTTGGCGATGGCCATGACCACCATCCGGTTTCTGGAAATTTTCGATGTGGAGACCGCCCGCCGGATCGAAGCCATGCACCAACAACAGATGCTGGCCGATGAGCGTGAACGCATAGCCCGCGAACTGCACGATGGCACAATTCAAAAGGTTTACACAGCCGCCTTGTTGGTGCGCTCGGCACAAAACTTGGCGGGTCCGGATACGCCTCTCACCGGTCGCTTGGGCACTGCCGTAGGCGTGCTCGACGATGTCATCGGCGATCTGCGCCGGGACCTGGTGGAGTTGCGTCCACCTGACCAATCTCCAGAACCCCTGAAACTCGCCTTGCAGAAGCTTGCCACCGATCCGCGCTTCAACCCCTTGGTGACTGTGGAAGTGAACCTCGACCTGCCTGATTCGTGTTCTCTCTCCCCTGAGCAGAATGTGCATGTTCTCGCAATCGTTCAGGAGACACTGGCGAACGCTGTACGACATGCGCACGCTCGCCGTGTTTCGATTGCTGCCAACTGTAAAGACGGGCATCTGTGCATTGCAGTAAAGGATGATGGTGGCGGAATCCCGGAACAGGTTATTGAAGGACATGGCATGCGCAATATGCGCGACCGTGCATCTCTTCTCCATGGACAGCTGGCGATTGAGAGACTCAGTAAAGGCACCCGCGTGACTCTGGATTTTCCTTGGGAGGAGAGGATATGAGCAAGATCTCGGTCCTGCTGGTGGATGATCACGCCTTGGTGCGGCTGGGATTAAAAACGCTGATTGACGATCAGGCTGATATGCAAGTCATCGCCGAAGCGGGAACCGCCAAGGACGCCATCCAGGCGGTGGATCGCCTCCGCCCGCACGTGGTGCTGATGGATATCCGTCTGCCCGGCGAGGGAGGCTTGGAAGCTACCCGCCAAATCATCGACCGTTTCCCTGAGACCAAAGTCATCATACTCACCTCCTTCGCGGACGAGGAACTCGTCATGAGCGCCATCCGCGCAGGTGCGGTTGGTTATCTGCTGAAGGAAGTGGGGAATGAAGAGGTGTTACGCGGTGTTCGTGCTGTTGCTCAGGGCAATTCGATCCTGGATGCGGCCACCACGACGCGCTTGTTCGCCCGCGTGCGCGCCTCCGAGCATAGAGAGGAAGAGGACGCCTTCCGTGACCTGACCGAGCGTGAGAGGGCTGTTCTGTTCGAGGTGCAACAAGGGAAAACCAACGCCGAGATTGCCCAGAGCCTCAACCTCAGTGAGAAAACCGCGCGCAACTACGTCAGCACGATCTTGGAAAAGCTCCATCTCTCCAACCGCATTGAGTTGGCAACCTACGCGGTTAGATATCATTTATCTGAGCGGATGAGGCGTGAAGATCATGGTCAATGAAACGGACAACGGCAGGATTTTCCTGCCGTTGTTTTTTATTCAAATGTTTTCTATGTACCGTTCAGTCTGCTGAAGCTTCTGCTCCCTCGGGAATGCGCGAGGGGATTGTGGAAGCAACTTTTTTCCTGCCGCTCCACAACTGACCAAGCGAAGGCACCAGGAAGTAATCGACGCCGAAGTAGCCAGCCACTTTCCAAGCCATGACCAGCAGGACCTCCAAGGCAAAGAACATCGGGTTGACGCTGGCGGAGCCGGCCATCATGAAATTCCAATTCATGAAGCCGCCCACGAAGGCTGAGAAGCCCGTGAAAATGCCCAAGATCAAGGTAAGCCCAACTAGGAACTCACCAACTGGCACCAGCTTGGCAAACCAAATATAGGCGTTTGTGTTAAGCATCATCTGGATGAAAGCGCGGTACCAATCGTATTGAATGGGTGCGCTGCCAGTGGCGGGGATGGCGACCGCTCCCGCCCAGAAGCCTTTAAGAGCCGTACCGGTCTGTACCCAGGCCGGGCTCTCGAACTTATGCAAAGAAGCGCTGATCCATTGCCACCCAAGCCAGACGCGGATCGGCAACCAGATTAGGCCGGCCAGCGGGTGGTCGAAGAAAGTGGTGATAAATGAAGGTGCTTGAATTTTCTGACCCTTGCGGGTGGTTACTGCGTTTACCATTTGCGACTCCTTTAGTAAAGGTCAATTGTTTCGGGAAACCTTACTGTTCTAATTTAATACCAATTATCTCTGATTTGCAGGGTCAGATGCCCCTAATTCCAACGGTACGGCTGACCCCTCTTGCTCTTTTGTCTGGTCCTGGTCGATTCTCTTTACATAGTGGATGCTGGCGAAGGGGACACTGCGGATGCCCGCCATTACACCAATCCTTCGCTCTTCCTATGCCGTGTCTATCTCTGTCCTATGCTCATCCTTCGGTCCATTGAAGCAGCACTTTTTGCATCTTCTCGTAGTGTGAACCCTTCCAGTAGATTTGCTGGCATTCCGGGCAGGTGTAGAATTCCTCGAAGTATTTCCTGGTTAGCGGCTCGAGGCGCTCGAGAATCAGTGCCTTGTCAATCGCTTCCAATGGGTGATTGCATTTCAGGCAGCGATGGAATGGTTGAATTCTGTCCTTTAATTCAAAGCGCCGGGTGACTTCCATTAATTGCTCGAACGAATCCAGGGAGCGCGGGCAATAGCCGTGCACGACAGCTTTTCTCATCAGCAATCGCCGGTCGCGGGTGAGCAGGATGCGTTCTTCTCCTTGTATAATTTCCGCTATTCTCGAATCGTCATAATCATTTTCATACAAACAATCGAATCCCAGCATGCGCAGATGGGCGGTCAGGCGTCCGAGGTGGCAGTCCAGTACAAAGCGCGGCTCCATGCGACAACCATTTTCGATGGGATCTATTTCGACTCGATCTCTATCTTGTGTGATAGCACTCAACGTATCATCCCGACCATTGACCTGAATTCGCCCGATCTCCGGGTGCGGCACTCCGAGCGACTCCGCCAGGTGCTTGATAGATTGCCGCCCTTGAAACTCAATGTGAATTTGTTTTTCTTTTTGGTCTCTTTGGAGGAAATCGTTTAGCCTGCCGTGAAATGAAAATTGGGCCGTACTCATATGTTCAATTATATTCCTTGAAAAACGAACTCCCGCTGCTGTCAACGGGAGTTGCTCTATGCTGAAGATCTATGGATCACGTCTGTGGTCGTTACTGTGGCCGGAGCCGGAGCGGCCGCGTCCGCCGCGATCTCCACCATGGTTTCCGCCTCGGCCTCCGCTGCGGTTGCCGCTACCAGAGCGCGGCCCGCTCTTGCGCTGATCCTTCTCGCGTGCCTCCTCTGCCGTCCAACCCTCCAGCACAGCCTGCCGCGATAACCGAATTTTTCCCTGTGGGTCAATATCTGTCACCATCACAGTGATTTCATCGCCCATGTTGACGATATCTTCCACTTTGTTCACGCGCTCGGTATCCAGTTGTGAGATGTGCACCATGCCATCCACACCCGGTAGGATTTCTACGAAGGCGCCAAAGTCTGCGATGCGAACCACTTTGCCGGTATAGATATTTCCAACAACAGGAGACTCGCCCAATGACTCAATGCGCTCCTGCGCTTCTTTTGCGCCTACGCCTTCCGTGGATGCGATATAAACCGTGCCATCTTCCTGCACGTCGATCTTCGTACCGGTCTCTTCCTGCAGCGAGCGGATGTTCTTCCCGCCGGGACCAATCAATGCGCCGATCTTTTCGACGGGGATTCTCACAGTGATGATGCGCGGTGCATGAGGTTTCAATTCTGCACGCGGCTTGTCGAGAACTTCCAGCATCTTGCCCATGATCGACGTGCGAGCGACGCGTGCCTGTTCCAGCGCTTCCTTCATCATTTGCGCGCTCAAGCCGTTGATCTTGATGTCCATTTGCAAAGCGGTGATGCCTTGCGCGGTGCCGGCCACTTTGAAGTCCATATCGCCGAGATGGTCTTCCGTGCCTTGGATGTCGGTCAGGATTTGATAGCGACCGGTCTCGTCGGTGACGAGTCCCATGGCCACGCCGGCCACCGGCGCTTTGATCGGGACGCCTGCATCCATCAATGCCAGCGTCGAACCACAAACCGATCCCATGGAAGTGGATCCGTTCGATGACATGACTTCAGATACAACGCGGATCGTATAGGGGAATGTTTCTTCCGCGGGAATGACTGGTTCGAGAGCGCGTTCCGCCAGCGCGCCATGCCCGATCTCGCGGCGGCTCTGACTTCGAACTGCCTTGACCTCGCCGGTCGAAAACGGCGGGAAATTGTAGTGATGCATATAACGTTTTGTATCGTTCGGCGTGAGCGTATCCAATTCCTGAGCTTCGCCCAATGTGCCCAGAGTTGCCAGTGACAGGACTTGTGTCTCGCCGCGTGTGAACAAACCTGACCCGTGGGCGCGCGGCGACAGGCCGACCTCGCACCAAATGGGGCGGATGTCGGTCGGCGTGCGCCCATCGGGACGTTTGCCCGCGCTCAGGATGCGCTCGCGCACGACTTTCTTCTCGGCCTCATCGAAGGCTTCTTGAACCGAGGCCGCCGACGGGTAGTCAGACGCCTTGCCTCCCTCCGGCACCGTAGCCATTTCAGCCACCAGGTTGTCCTTGAGTGTCGTCATACCACCATAGAATTCATTCTTGCTCAGCGGTTTGTCGAGAAGCCCATTGATCGAGGAACTCACCTGTTCAAATACTTTCTTTTGCAACGCTTCATCAGGCAATGCAATCGTAGGCTCGCGCTTCGCCTTGCCAACCTCGGCCTGCATTTTAAGTTGGAGGTCAATCAAGGGTTGGAGCGACTTGTGGCCGAACTCCAGGGCTGCGACCATCACATCTTCGGGGACTTCATTCGCTCCGCATTCGACCATCAGAATTGCATCCCTTGTTCCAGCAATTCTCAGGTCAAGATCGGATGCGTCCATTTCCGCAAAGGTTGGATTGATCATGAACTGCCCGTTGACGCGTCCCACTCGCACCGCGCCGACCGGGCCACCCCAGGGAATATCGGAAATCATGATCGCAGCGGAAGCTGCGTTTATGGCGAGGATGTCGAGCGGGTTGTCCGTATCAGCGGAGAGCGAGAACATCATGACTTGCACCTCGTTCCTCATGCCGTGCTGAAAGAGTGGACGCAGAGGACGATCAGTAAGCCGCGCCGTGAGAATCGCGTCAGTGGATGGGCGTCCTTCCCGTCTGAAGAACGAACCGGGAATCTTTCCGCCGGCATAGAGCCGCTCCTCGTATTCCACCGAGAGAGGGAAAAAGTCAATGCCCTCACGCACGCCACCCATGGTAGCCGCGGCAAAGATGATGGCGTCATTGATGCCAACCGTAACCGCGCCGCCGGCTTGAGCGGCCAGCTTGCCGGTTTCAAAGGTAACGCTGCGCGTACCGACGGTGGCTGAGTAGCGTTTCGATTCAGGTTTCATTTTGTCTCCTGTCATGGGATAGCGCAATACGTATCCCACTGTAAATGTTTTTCCGCCTGGTCAGGGACTGAAGAGCGGGGACAACTTTGTTATTCGCGCTTTTCAATTCCTGACTGCGGAATCAATGAATGGATAGGGGCGAGTCTGAGACTCGCCCCTACAATCTATTTGTGGCGCAGGTTCAAGCTTTCAGTGATCGCCAGGTAACGCGGGTATTCCGACTTTCGCAAGTAGGCCAGCATGCGGCGGCGCTGCCCAACCAATTTGAGCAAACCGCGCCGGCAGGATTCATCGTGCTTGTTGGTTCGCAGGTGCTCGTTCAGCTGCTGAATGCGGCCTGTGATGATGGCAATCTGCACTTCGGGCGAACCGGTATCAGTTTCGTGGCGATGATAGTCCGTAATCAGTTTGGTCTTAACTTCCTTAGCCAGTGGCATGACGTATGCTTCCTTTCTCTGAAAATTGGCGGCCAGAACGCCGCACTATTATGCAGGTCTCCATGCCCGCAGCCGAAACCGCGGGACAGGACCAGTCACGGACGGCGATTATACCAGAAAAAAGCCGATCAACCGACGGTAACGCGGTTTCGTCCGTTTTGCTTGCTCTTGTACATTAATTCATCGGTTCTCTGGATGAGACTTTCAACCGTATCCTCTGGACGGCTCACGCTGGCGCCAATGGAGATGGTCACGCCCAGATTTTTGTCGCCATCTTGAATCTTGGCTTGTTCCACAAGCCTTCTGATTTTTTCGGCCACGACTTTAACTCCCTCTAAGTTAATGTCAAGGATCAAGGCAAGGAATTCCTCGCCGCCCCAGCGGCCGCAGGAATCCGTGGCGCGCAGGTTATGCCTCAGTGTGTTGGCGATGAACCGAAGGACCTTATCTCCGGCCAGATGGCCGTATGAATCGTTGAGGCGCTTGAAATGATCGATATCAATGAAGAGAACACAGAATTCAGTCTTCGAAGCTTTGTAGTCGTCCAATGCGAACTTGATCCGGTTCTCAATGTGTTTGCGATTACCAATCCCCGTCAGGTCGTCGAAAAAGATGGTTTGCTCGACCCGTTTTCGTTCCTCGCGCGCCGCGATCAAGCTCTTGCTGTCGTTGAAGATCTGCATAGCCCCGATGATCTTATTCTTGTTGTTCAAGATGGGAATCGCCCGAATTAAAACGGAGACTCGATATCCCTCGTGGTGCTGGATGTAGACGTGATCTTCCCGAGGCTGTCCGTCCTTAAGGGTGAGTAGCAGCTGAAGCCTGGAAGGCGCGACTCTGTCGCCGTTTTCGGCCAGTTGCTTGACGGCTCGCTCCTGATACATGGTGCCAATGACATCGTTGGCCGCAAAACCAAATAAGCGTTCGGCTCCTCTATTCCAGGCAACAATGTATCCTTCGGCATCGACTTGCATCATGCCGTCGAAAGCGTTCTCCGCCAGGCTTTTGTAGAAATCCGGATGGACGATCAATGAAGACGACATGGGAAGATTGTAGTATTAATTTTACCCCTCTAAACTTACAACGGAATTACAGCCATCCTGGTAAGAATCGGTTATGGATTTTCTCATGAAAGTTCTTTTATTGCATTGATTTGCTGGTTCGACTTAGAGGCCGCTTTGTTGTACAATAGTATACCTGTGAAAGGTGCGCATGAGAGGTATGCCGTGAAGACACTTATCTTGGTGGGCTCTCTGATACTGGCGACGCTGGCTTGTTCAGTTTCTGACCTGTTCAATATCCTGTTTCCTGACAGCTCGCCCCCGCCTGCCGCAACCAATACGATTTACGTCACACCCAGCGACACGGCCACCCTGACAGCCACGATGCCTACCCCGACGTTCACGGGGACCCCGACCTTGATTGGCGGCGGCTTTACAGCGACGCCGAGTCTTGCCGATCTCACCGAAATCCCCGCGATAACAGGCTCGCCCATGGATACCACTTTGACCCCGATTATCCCGGCGGTTTCACTGGCCACACCGCCGGGCGTTGGTTTTACATCCGTAAAAATATCGGGCAACATCCTGCGGTGGAAAGGCTGTGATCCTTCGTCCATCACGTTCACTGCGCATGTTTCCGATCCCATCAATGAGGTTGCTGTCTTGCTCTTCCTGCGCTTGAAAAATCAAACTACCGGGGAGATGACGAAATGGGGCGCAGGGGCCATCATGAACGGCGATGCAACGGGAACGTTTACGTATACGATAACGGTTGACAATGTCACGCATTATCACGATTTCCCAGGTGCATGGTTGCAATATCAGTTTGTGGCCCTTGACGTCCATTTCAATCATGTCGGCTATACCCAGCCTTACTTGAACAGCATCACCGTCTCACCATGCCAATAGACCATAATCGTTTTCCCTATTGAATGCAGACGGCGGACACAAGTCCGCCGTCTGCATTCAGAGACTGTGTTTGCTTATTGCGTTACGCCGCAGGATGTGCCGTTCCAGGAACAACCGGCCAGGTTGCAACTGGTGGCATTGGTATATTGTCCGCAGATACCCGAAGGGCTCGATGGAGATCCGCCTCCATTGTGCGGCGGAGGATTATGCCCGGGGATTGGACAGGGCGAGAGGTCTAGAACCTGATTGCCGCTTCTGCCAAGAAGCGTCCCACTTCTTGAAACATCCACATACCACAGCAGTGCGCCGGGGCTTCCACCAAGTGAGGCAGGATCGAAGTGATTATTTGCATCGTTATAGCGGTGGGAGAGATCCAATGTCCCAAGAAAAACTTGGCCGCCGGTGGTTGCGTCCCAGCTTCCATTGGGCAATAAATTTACCAGGAAGCTTCCCGAGTCCGTGGAAAGAGAACCAATCACGACCCTCACGTGCGACTGAACCGTGACCTGATCAGCAGTGACTCCAGGCGGAAGGGTGAGCGCCGCGCGGAAGGTAACGGTAGATATGGTTGGGCATGTATTGCCATAATAGATTGGATTGGGATAGGCTTGCACCGAATCGATAATGGGTATGGGTGTTGGAGTAACCGTTGGAGGAACATTGCAGGTGAACGGGCTGGAAAGGCCGGACGGGAGATTCAACTGTCTCACGGGGATATTTGGAACGGGGTGAAGTGGATCGTTGATCACGCAAACTGTTATGTCAATGGGTTGTGAATACGCATAATGGTCCCCGAACAGATCGCTGCCTGTGTAGTAAGATCCGAGGAGTTCCATGCTATGAATCCCGAGACTGTCCGGCTCCCACCACAGTTGTTGAGTCCATGAGCCTTGAGCATTTAGCCGGCAGCCATGATTTGGATCGCAATCATCAAACCAGCTTCCATCGATCTTAATGCCCCATCCGCCGTTTCGGGCAAAATCATTGATATCGCCGCCAGTCGAGTTGAGAGTGGCTTGAAAGTAGCCCGGATTCCAGTGGATGTCTTCAGTGGACGTTGAATAAACATCTCCAACTCCGTAAGGGTAGGGACGATCTATTGCCGAGCTTAACGTGATGATCTGCCCGTTGTGTGGGGAGTCCAAGTTCAAGGATACTTGCTGTCCGCTGCCGCAGGCGGTAAGGAATAAGAATGCCGATAGGAAAACGACAACCAAATTTCGGATGATCGTGTGAGGGATAAGCCTGGTCTTCATAAACGATTGTCTCCTTTCTTATCGGCCGAGAATTGATTGCTTTACTCGGCATCAGGTAACTTTCCTATGTGCCTAAATATTCTACGAACGGCGGATAATTAATATCCGCCGTGTTTGGTAATCAAAGGCTCGTGCTACTTCTTCTGGCATTTCTTCGTGCCGTAATTAAAGCTGCAACCGGCCGTGGAATTGCAAACCGAATCGCTTGTGATGTTAGAGCAAACAGGCGTGCCTCCCTTGCCGGTGGTAGGCGTGGCAATTGGGATGCACGTATGCGTCGCGTCGGCGAAGTAGGTGCCGGAGGGGCAATCCAACGCCGAGGCGGGAGTAAATGTGATCGTTGGAGCGGAGGTATCTGTCGGACTTGGGACGATGGTATCGGTCGGCGTGTTGCTCGGAATGATTTGCAGCGGTGCGGTTGTGGCAATCTGCTCATGCGCACACACTGACTGAAGAACTGAGACGGTTCCGTTGGTGGTGTCGAGTTCCGTGCCATGGCGATCCAGAGCTGTAATAATCCAGGAGATCGTCGGTGACGGGCTCGTTACGCCTTGATAAGAGCGTGACAAATTTACGGTATATCGATACTCCTTTTGTCCGATGGGTCTGGTGGTGGTCCAGTTCATAAGGTATTGAGTTGCGAGTCCTTGGACATTGACAGCCAGAGCAACCAGACCCACAGAATCGGCGACGTCGTCCACTTGGGCCACAAACGTCAATTGTAGATTATTGGCACAACTTGAACCGGGTGCATAAAATATCAATTGAGTTGGGCTCGCAAACGCGCTCAGATGGACCGAGCCCGTGCTTGGCGCCGATGGAACCCGGGTTGGCACATCACAACCACCTTCATAGCCCTCGGTAGTATTAAGTCCGATGCTAAAAACGCAAACCCGAACGGGATCCGAAAGTGCAGTACTACCGTTTGCCAGTGTGATCTGAGCCTGAAGAAAATACCAGCCGGCGGAACTTGGACTCCAAGTGATCGAGGAATAACCCAGGTAGGGGTTGGTCAAGTGCAACGGGCCGGTGCCAATGGATGCTCCATTGACGTAGAACGTGAAGTGGGACAAATGGCTGATGGTGGATTGGGCGCTCGCATTGACGGTGAACCTGGCTCCCAGCCCAACCGCCGTTCCATCCGCAGGCTGAGTAACAGCCACTGTGACACCAGCTAACGGCCTGGCCGCGGGGACGTTTTCGGGTAGACCGGCCACGCAGGCAAATGTAACCGCCAATGCCAACGCGGCTGTAACGAACATGAATATCCGCTTTGTAGAAGCAGTACCAGTAAATGGTTTCATGGCAATCCGCCTTTCCAGTTTAATGAACGTTATCCTAGACGATGGAATATTACTTGGTTTGAATTCAGCAATAAATACACCAAACGTCCTAAATCGATTTGCTGTAGAATTTAAGTGTAAAATTTCCCAAACAGCTGATTGAGCAATTAAGAACAACCCAACCCGTCGGCGCGTTGACCGGAGATGGAGTCTTCCAAGAAAGCGGACTCCGCAGCTTTCGAGATTCACAAGGTGCACTTTGAAGGCAATACAAATCGGAAGGGCTAGCCTGGCTGCACGCGTCGCCTATCGTCTTAAAATGCTTTGAAGTATGAGTACCACGTTTTTGTTCATTGCGTTACGCTGCAAGATGTGCCATTCCAGGAACAACCGGCCAGGTTGCAGCTGGTGGCATTGGTGTATTGTTCGCAGATACCCGAAGGGCTCGATTGAGACCCGCTACCATTGTGCGGCGGGGGATTATGTCCGGCGGTGGGACAAGGCGAAAGATCGACAACCTGATTGGCGCTCCTCCCCAGGTAAGTGCCAGTAGAACCAGTCGGGTCGTGTCGCGACGCGTCGACATACCAAAGGAGTGCGCCTGAACTGCCCCCTAAAGAAGCGGGATCGAAGCGATTGTTGGCATCGTTATAGGAATGTGTCAAAGCCAATGTGCCGACAAAAACTTGGCCGCCTGTCGCACTATCCCATGTACCATTCGGCAGCAACGGTACCAGCAAGGAGCCAGAAGGGGTGCTGACCGAACCGGTGATCACGCTGACATGGGCTCGGACTTCCACTAGATCAGGGGTAGTGCCGCTGGGAAGGGTGAGCGCCGCGCGGAACGTAACGGTGCTTAAAGATGGGCAGGTGTCACCGTAATAAATGGGACTCGGATAGGCTTGGGCAGAATCGATAACCGGAATGGGCGTCGGGGTTGGGCTGGGGGTGTTCGTGGGAGCTGCCTGAAGGCCCTGAGCGACATAGTCAACGGAGCAGAAATCGGTCCCGCTTGGCGGTGCGCCGACGAAGGTGCACACGACGGACGATAGATACCATGAACTGACAGAACCATCCCGATTGATGGCTCGGCCCTTTGCCGAGAGCAAGTGTCCGCCCGGCGTTTCATGGGCAATCGTAAAACTGGCCTGCGAGAGTGTGCCCGGATAAAGCCTATCGGAGACCTGAGTCCCATTGTCAAAGACTTCTACCTCGAAATTCACGCGGTTGGAATCAGACGGGACATTAGTACCGTACTGAACGATGATATCGGATCCCAGAGGATATACTGTCCGGTCATGTGGGTTGATGATATAAAAAGGTGGTGCATTGTGCGGCAGGGCACATCCCGCTGTCAGCATGGCGAAAAAGATTAACGCGTGAAACAAAAAACGTGTGCGAGGTTTCATCGGACTTCTCCTTCGGAATATAACGCGTCTCGGATTATATCCATAACATTGATGCTTGCCATAGGATATTGGTGTGATTAATGAGAAGAAGTACAATTGAAAACGATGGACTTACCTCTTGATTTGATTAATCTACTACGAACATCTCATCGCGTCGCCGCGCTGACGGGAGCCGGAGTCTCGCAAGAGAGCGGACTCCGCACCTTTCGCGATTCACGTGATGGTTTGTGGAAACAATATCAACCTGAAGAGTTGGCCTCACCCGCGGCATTTGCGCGCGATCCGAAATTGATTTGGGATTGGTATGCATGGCGGCGCGAAGCGATCAAGGCGGTGCGTCCCAACGCCGGACACTATGCCCTGGTCGAAGCCGCGCGGCACATTTCCGATTTCACGCTCGTTACTCAAAACGTGGATGGTTTGCATTGCATGGCTGGAAGTTCCAAGGTAATCGAATTGCACGGTAACCTTCAACGCGTGCGCTGTTCACAATGTGGCGAGTTTGCCGAAGATTGGAATGATGACGGGGTCAATGTACCGCGCTGTGCTTTGTGCGGAGGATTGCTTCGTCCGCATGTGGTTTGGTTCGGCGAGTCGTTGCCGCGTGCCGAACTTGAATTGGCCATCGAAGCCTCGCGCCATTGCGAACTGTTTTTCTCCATCGGAACATCCGGCGTGGTACAACCTGCGGCGACGCTGGCGTATGCCGCGCATAATCGCGGGGCAGCGGTGGTCGAGATCAACACCGAACGGACCCCGCTGACACCGAAGGCAGATTATTTCTTTCAAGGCAAATCCGGCGAGATTTTGCCGGAGCTGGTCCAGGCGGTTTGGCCTAAGTGAATCGGCGGCTGCAAGCCGCCGATGGAATTCATTTCAAAATAGCGCCGCTGCGCGGAGGGATAGTTAAATGGATTGCTTCTTTACCAACTTCGAGATCAGCCTGCCCGAACAGGATTCGCTTCTTTCCCCGGCCCAAGTCGAGCCTTTTTAAATTAATCTTGTGAGGCGTTTCAGCCGCATTCAGCGCCACAAGAATCGTTTCACTTGTCGCTTCGCGTTTGAGAACATAAACGCTGTCTGCTGTATAAACTCTTTTATAACCTCCCTCGCCGCGCAAAACGGGATGAGCTTTCCGCAGCGCGATCAATCCTTTTACAAAGTCGCGTAGGCCGTGATCCCATTTCGATTCGTCCCACGGAAAAGGCTGCCGGCATTCCGGATCATGCCGTCCGTAAAGTCCAATCTCATCGCCGTAGAAAATGCATGGCGCGCCGGGGTAGGTGAAGAGGAACATCAGGGCCAGCTTAAGGCTGTTGAGGTCGCGTCCGGCACAGGTCAGGAAACGGGGCGTATCATGGCTATCCAATAAGTTGAGCTGTGTGCGCCTCACATCTGGAGAATACATCCCCAGAATCGAATCGATCCGATTGGCGAACTCGTTGGCGTCGATGTGACCAACATATCCCTGATAACCACCTGACTTTAGCGTTTCATTCAAATCAAGATGCCTGCCGGTGAAAAAACTTAAGCATGCGGCGGTGACCAGATAATTCATGCTGGCATCGAACTGGTCGCCCTGAAGCCAGCGGCGGGCATCGTGCCAAATCTCGCCGACAATATAGGCCTCGGAGTTAATGGATTTGACGCGTCGACGAAATTCCCGCCAGAACGAATCGTCATCGATTTCGCCAGGCACATCGAGACGCCAGCCGTCGATTCCAAATCGAATCCAGTATTCCGCAACATTGAAAATGAATTCGCGCACCGCCGGGGTCTGCGTATTGAACTTTGGCAGGGCAGGCAGATTCCACCAGCCTTGATATCCGATGGCCCGGTAACTGCCCTCGCGCTGAATCGCCTCCTGCTCCTGTGGGGTGGGGTAGGCTCCCCAATGTTCCTTGCCTTGCAGATGGTCGGGATCAAAATGAAACCAATCCACGTACGGTGAAGCCGCGCCGTTTTCAAGCGTTTGGTGGAATTGCCAGAAGCCGCGGCTGGCGTGATTGAATACGCCGTCGAGCACCACGCGGATATTTTTCTTGTGTGCCTTGTCAAGCAGTTCGCGCAGCGCCTCGTTGCCGCCAAGCAGCGGATCCACGTTGTAATAATCGTACGTGTGGTAGCGATGATTGGATGCCGACGCAAAGACGGGTGTGAAGTATATGGCGTTCGCCCCCAGTTCCTTGATATAGTTAAGGTGTTCGGTGACGCCGCGCAGATCGCCGCCCTTGAATCCGTAGATGGTGGGTGGCGTGTCCCATGGCTCAAGATTTAATCCTTGCTTTGGGACCCGGTTGGATTTGGCAAAGCGGTCCGGGAAGATCTGATAGAAGATGGCGTCGGAGACCCAGGAGGGAGTTGCCATATGAAACACCTCGTTCAGTGAAAAGAATCGTTGCAAAAATCAGGGCGGTCAGTTCTGACCGCCCTGTGGGCTCGTCTTATCCTTTGACACCGCCGATGGCGAGTCCGCCCACAAAGTAGCGCTGCACAAACAGATACACAATCGTGACCGGCAGGGCGATTATGATGGACATGGCGGCAAAGTGTGACCACGGGGTGCTATCGGAATACTGCCCGACCATGTTATAGAGCGCCATCATCAGGGTGAAGTTCTTCGGGTCGGTGAGGAAAAGCCAGGAGGTCGCGAACTCCGTCCATGTGCTCATGAAGCCCAGGAAAAAGGTCACGGCCAGGACCGGCGTTGAAAGCGGAAGCGTTACACGGAAAAAAGCGGAATTTGGCGTGCAACCATCAATCAATGCCGCCTCCTCCAGCTCCCTGGGGATCGTGTCAAGGTATCCTTTCATATTCCAGATCGCGAACGGCAAAGAACCGGACAGGATAGCCAAGCCGACGCCTATCAAGGAATTGCGAAGATTGAAAACTCCGCTGCCAACATCAAACTGGATTTTATTGAGCAGAACGAAAAGCGCCGGCAGTGTGGCAATCGAGGGGAGCATCAAGACCGTCAGCACTGCGATCATCAATACCTGTCTTCCCCTGAATCGCAACCGTGAGAAAGCGTAGGAAGCGAATACTCCAACGATGATTGAGGCCAGGCCGGTCAATGTGGCAAGTCGAAAACTGTTGAACATTAATTGCCCCAGGCTGACAGGATTGGCCGTTGGCTGTTGGATGATGTCGGCATAGGCTTTCACGGATAAGCCGCCTTGGAAGGGATTTAAGCGGAGCTCGGTCGGACGCGAGATGTCGCGCGGATCAAAGGACATGCTGACCACCCAGAGAATTGGATAGATGACTGTAGCCGCCACAAATAGAAGGAACAATTGACTGAGAATTTGTGCGCCCAGTGACAACCCGCGTTCACCGGATTTTGACGCGGGACGCGCCGTGATGATTCGGAGGATACGATGGAAGATCGAGGGCTTCACTTGATTAGGCATCATAACTCTCCGTTGCGCGGGTGATCGAATTTGTGATCAAAGTCAGCGCAAGCAAGATAAAGAAAATATAGACGCAGAATGCAGCTGCGACCCCGTAGAGCCTTTGCTGGTTGATTAGATCATAAGCGGTTGTCACCAGAATGGCTGTTTCATTTAGAGGTCCGCCGCCGGATAAGAAGTAGATCAAGCTGAACAAGTTGAACGTCATGACAAGACCATAGACGGCAGCCGGAACCATGGCAGGGCGCAAGAGCGGAAGGGTGATCCGCCAGAATTGCTGGTTCTCGCTGGCGCCGTCAATCCTTGCCGCTTCGTATAAGTCTTTTGGGATGCTCTGCAAGGCGCCGCTGGCCACGATGGTCATAAAAGGCCAGCCGAGCCAGACATTGGTGATCAGAAGCGCATAGTATGACAACGTCAGGGGTATCCAGCTGACCGGATAATCAATTTGATCAATCCAGTGGATATGAAAAAGGGCGGGGCTCAAGTCGAAAAAGAATTTTCCCAAAATTGCCAATCCTTGATTGATGGCGCCATAATCTGGATCGAACATGTTTTTGAAAATATTGGCAACGATGATTTGCGGCACGACAATAGGCAGGATATAAAGCGCCCGGTAGATTCCTTTGAACCATACGCCCTGCCTGTTTAAAATTACCGCAATCAAGATACCGAGTGCGACGTGGATGATTACATTCGAGAAGGCCCAGAACAGGTTGAAACCGAGTACGTGCCAAAAATAGTAATACGAAAGGCCCAATTGATTCGTCTCAATATTGATATAGTTGGCCAGGCCAACAAAATTGGGCGGCGGAGCATTGTACCGAAGGTTGGTCAAACCATAATCTGTAAATGACATCCAAACTTGGTACAGCATTGGATAATAGGTGATTATCCCCATTACAATGAAAGCCGGAAGCAGATACAGATATGGAGTGACGGTCCTAAAGATTGATCTTCTGTGGATTTCTTTCTTGGGGACGTTGGCTCTGTTCGCCAAAGCAGTCATCACGACCTCGTTTCGCTGGAAATCAATTCACGATCTGATCGGATATTTTCGGGGAAAGGGGAAGGAGCGCTACGAAACATAGCGCTCCTCTTTTGTGCGGCAGATTATTTATTTTCCGTTCGCCTTATCCATTGCGGCACACGCAGTTGTAACGGCGTCTGCTGGCGCGGCCTTGCCTCCAAAGACGGCCGTCATGGCGTCTCCAAATGGACCCCAGTAGTTACCGAATTCCTTGCTCTGGGGACGCGGGTAGCCAGCCGCCGCGATATCGGCAAATGCCTTCACCAGCGGATCGGTGGACGTGACATCGCTGCGCGCGGCCGGATCACCAGCATTATTCTCATAGAGCGTCAACCCATCTTTTCCGAAGGCATATAACGCGAAGGCGATTGCGGCCTGCTGATTCTTGCTGTTAGGGTTAATGTACCATCCATCAATGCCCATCATCGGCATGAAGGCGCCTTTCGGGCCATTCGGACCGGGTACGACGCCGAGCTTGCTGCCGAGAGCCTTCTCAAAATCACCCAATTCCCAGGGCCCCTCAATAATCATGTCGAGCTGGCCCTGTTCAAAAGCGGTGTCAGCCTTGCCTTCATCGGTGTAGATGGTGCCGCCAGCCGTTTGAAGATCCGCCAGATACTGAAGAGCGTCCGCAAAACCGCCCTGTGTGGCACTACATTTGCCGCTGCTGTCCATCAGGGTTCCGCCAAATGCAGACCAGAAGCCCCACATATAATACCCCCCGTTGTTCACAAAACCAAATTTCTTCCCAGACTTAACCAATGCCATCAAGTCGTCGGTGGTTTTGGGAGGATTGGGGATGGTGGAGGTGTTGTAGAACAAACCCACGGCCTTGGCAATTCCAGGGACCGCATAGATCTTGCCGTCCACCGTGACGCCGTTGATTCCAGCCTGGGTGTAACCTGTCAGCTTCCCTTGGACCAGGGCGTCAATCGGTGCGATTGTGCCTGCGCGGACTTCGCTGCCCAGGTTATCGTTCGGCGCAGTGAACATGTCCGGAGTGGTCTGGCCGGCGGCAACCGACGTGTCCCATTTGTTGTAAAGCTGATCGAAGGGAACTTCGAGGACTGTGAGTTTGACGTTCGGGTTGGCAGCCTGATAATCGCTGACGATCTTATTTATAGTTGCCTCTTCAGACCCGCCGGCGTGATAACCATGCCAGATAGTTAAGGTAACGGGCCCAGACGAAGCGGAACCACCACCGCAAGCGGACAACGCAAAGGCGGCCACCAGCAAGACGCTAAATAGAGCGAGCATTCTTCTGTGCATTCTCTGTTCTCCTGTTCTGTTCGTAATCGAATCCGTTCCAATTTCGCTTGCACGTGTTAGTAAGCTAGCCAAAAATAAATGGCGCCGCACCTCCTCTCTTCATTGATCGATGATCGGTTTATCGGATCGCGTGTTCTGTCTCGGCATCGAAGATGTGGAATTTGTCCATGTTGAAGGCGACCTGAGCTTTATCGCCCATGCGCATCTTGGAGCGTGGGTCGACGCGCCCGACGAACGTGTTCTTGTTCGTCATGAGGTAAAGATAGATCTCATTGCCCATTAACTCGGTCACATCCACCTTGGCTTCGACCTTTTCCGCATGCGTGTTCGGGGGAATGAATTCGGCATCATGGATATTTTCCGGGCGGATGCCAAAGATGACATTCTTATTGGTGTGCGCCTCGAAAGCCTTGGCGCGGTCGGACGGAACGGTAAGTGCGAAATCACCTGTATCCACTACCAGTTTGCTGTTGTCTTTGCGAAGCTTGGCCGGGAAGAAATTCATGGCGGGCGATCCCATGAAACCGGCCACAAAAACATTGTTGGGCGTATCGTAGAGATTTTGAGGGCTATCAATCTGCTGAAGCACACCCTTGTTGATGACCGCGATGCGTGAGGCCATCGTCATGGCTTCGACCTGATCGTGCGTGACATATATGAACGTGGTCTGCAGTTGCTGATGCAGCTTGCTGATCTCTGCCCGCATTTGCACGCGCAACTTGGCGTCGAGGTTTGAAAGCGGTTCGTCGAAGAGGAAGACTTTCGGCTCGCGTACAATGGCGCGTCCGACGGCGACACGTTGCCGTTGACCGCCCGAGAGCTGGCGCGGCTTGCGATTCAGCAGATCCATGATGCCCAGGGTGTCTGCGGCTTTTTCGACCCGCCGCTTGATTTCATCCTTCGGCACTTTGCGCAGCTTAAGACCGAAAGCCATGTTATCAAAAACGGATAGATGCGGATACAACGCGTAGGATTGGAATACCATCGCGATATCGCGATCCTTCGGCGCGACATCATTGACCACGCGATCCCCTATCAGGATCCTGCCATCGGTGATTTCTTCCAGACCGGCCAGGCACCGCAGAGCGGTGGTCTTGCCGCAGCCTGAGGGTCCAACCAAAACTAGGAACTCTTTGTCGTCAACCTTGATATTCAGATCGTTGACCGCGGACACCTCCGCAAATTTCTTTGTTACATGGTCATAGGTTACGCTTGCCATTTCTTCCTCCTGTCGTGGGAATGTAGTGACTTAACTATACTCCAATCATGCCTAGGTTGCCAGTGAAAAAATCAGTCACCCACGGGGGCCCGTTTTTTTTGGCGTATTTCTCCCTCAATGTAGGTCGTCCGGCATGCTTGGTCTCCTGCCCAAGTCCTGGCGCCCGGCGAAACAACTGGTTATGATTCGCCCGTTGGCCGTAACGTGACACTCCACCGGTTTTGATCTGACCGGCATTTCGCGCTACCGTCCAGCCACTCAGCTCGTGTGATTCAACCTGATCAATCACAAGTTGCAAGCCTGCTCTGCGAGGTACAGGTGCATATTCGCCTCTGGCAACACGAAGCCTGACAAAGCCTTATTCCCAGGATTCCAATTTGAGAACTGAAAGACTACTCTGAATCAGGGTAACCCGTTTTGACTCTCGGGGTTGATATTGCAGATACCATAGCCAGACACGGCGCGTTGAGGTCGTCGCAGCGCAACAGGCGTGGCAATCCGCTCAACCGACATTGCTTTGACCTTCACCGTTGGCCGCGACATGCATTAACAGCTGTTATTGCAACTCCTCTGGAGAATTAGCCTTGATCTTACTCACTGCTGCTGAATTCGATCCCCGTGACCGTAAGCAATTTTTCTTCCACGAGACTGCTCTGCGGCGATTTGTCCGCTGGAGTGTGGAGCAGCTGTTTCGTTTGATTATGAAACTCAAAGTACGCGGTCTGGAAAATGTTCCGCTGGATGGTGCGCTAATTGTGGCATCGAACCACGTCACCAATTGGGATGTGATTCCAATGCAATTATCCCTGCCGCGTGTGATCTTTTTCATGGGCAAAGCAGAGCTGTTTAAATTTCCTCTTATGGACATGGTCTTTCGCAACTGCGGCGCATTCCCCGTGTTTCGGGGCGAAAAGGATGCTTGGGCGATGCGGCACGCGCTAACGGTCTTAGATCACAAACAATCGCTTGGCATGTTCCCTGAAGGTCATCGTTCCAAAGGGAGAGGCTTGGGCGTGGCTAAAACCGGAACCGCGCGCTTGGCCATCGAATCAAACTGCCCTATCCTGCCAATGGCAATCACGGGCAGTGATAAGTTTTTCAAATCTTTTCCTCATCGCACGCATGTCACGGTGACTTTTCTGCCATTGCTTTACCCAAAATCCGACGAAGACCCCGCAGAATTAATCAATCGCGTGATGCATAACATTGCCTCTGCGCTGCCGGAGGAGCTGCGCGGCACCTATGCATAGTCGCTAATTACAAAGGGTTTTGGCTGATGTTTTCCTCTATTCCTTCGCGATTTTCTCGAGCGAGACGACCATCAGAGCATGATCGTGCGGGCAGCCGCAACCACTCATCCTTCGCACATCCGACGCCCGGCTTGCACAGGGGAGAGGCAGGCATTGTCGTGTTGAGTGATGTTTGCCTTTTGGTGGTACGGCTCCTGGCAATTCCGTCAACCGCACTCTTTAGTGTCCCATCAGCAAAGGCAGGATGAAATGCAACACGATGTCACCGCTGAAGTGAGATACCATGGCTGCCTCGAGTCCGTGCCTCCAATACAACCAGCCAAAGACGAGCCCCGCCAGGCCGTTCAGCACGATCGCCCGCGTGATCACAAGCGCATCCATCGGCAGGCCAGCCGCAGCAGTGGCCGGCAAATGTCCGAGGCCGAATAAGATTGCTGCCAATATGTTTGCGACCCACAGCGCAACCTCGCCCGGACGGCCATCAGGAGTATGGTTGACAAATCGTCCGAGCCACGCGAAGAGTGAAAGCGTGAAAAGGCGCAAGAGAATCTCTTCGGATGTGCCGCCATAGAACGAGGCCAGGAAACCTTCCCAAGCGGGGGGCGTAATGGAAGAAAGTGACAAGCTGATCCCCAATCGTTTCAGCTCGCTGGATAAGTATGGACCAAACACCAGTAAATCCAGAAGGGTGATGGCGATTGCAGCAAGGACACCGGCAGTGATGGCTGGTAAGGCGAACTGGCGCACACGGTTCCATTCAGGTTTGCCTGCCAGCCAACTCTCGAGGAAAGGCGCTCCCAGTCCAATGCGGTTGGCAATGAACAACCCAATGGCTGCCAGAATCCCATAGAGAATGGTGGTTTGCACCCATTGTAGAGGTATCAGAATCGGCAAGGGTAATGGCAACTTCGCAGTGGCCAATGTATTGCTTTGCAATGAGAGAGAATAGGGAGTGATCAGTATCACGCTGATCAGAACCGCCGCAACCAGGATACCCAAGAGCCGCCAGCTATAAGGTTTGTGGTCAAGATTATTTGCGATCCTGTTGTTCATCATTCAGCTCGAATCGGATTGCCATGATTATGCCGCACTGATCACTGCTTACTTCTTTCCTTTGCGGCTTTCATCAGTCCCACGAACAATGGGTGTGGCTTCATAGGTCTGGACAGGAACTCGGGATGGAATTGGCTCCCGACCATGTAGGGATGATCGGCGAGTTCCGCAATCTCGACCAGCCTGCCATCCGGGGACATTCCGGAAAAAATCATCCCGGCTTTTTCAAATTCAGCGCGATAAGCGTTGTTGAATTCAAAGCGGTGCCGATGACGCTCGTCCACTTGTGGAACACCGTAGGCGTTGGCGGCTTTCGTCCCCTCCTTCAATAAGCACGGGTACAATCCGAGTCGCATCGTGCCTCCCATGTCGGTGATGGACTTTTGATCCGTCATCAAATCAATGACTGGCGCGGAGGTGCCTCGGTCGAACTCGGTTGAGTTGGCATCTTCGTGATCAAGCACGTGCCGCGCAAATTCGGCGCACATCACCTGCATCCCAAGACATAATCCGAGATACGGAATCTTCTTCTCGCGCGCATACCGCGCCGCCATGATCTTGCCTTCAATGCCGCGTGATCCGAATCCGCCAGGGACGATGATGCCGTCTGCACTTTGAACGATGTCCCAGCTTTTATCCTTTTCCAAATCCACTGAATGCACCCAGCCGATCTCGACTTCTACATTGTTGGCAAGCGCGGCATGTTTCAGTGCCTCGCGCACCGACATGTACGCGTCTTGCAACTCCACGTATTTGCCAACCAGCGCAATCTTCACCGATGGTTTCGGCTTGCGGACGTTGTCCACCATTTTTTGCCATGGGCGCATATCGGGCTCGCGCGTTGCGGTGAGCTTCAATTTGTCGACCAGGTAATCGCCCACGCCAGCCCTTTCCAGAAGCAGCGGCACTTCATAAAGCACGTCGCTCGTCACCATCGGGATGACGGCATTCTTTTCCACGTCGCAGAATAGGGCGATCTTGTCGCAGATGCCATCCTCGATGGGATAATCCGAACGTGCGACGATCATGTTGGGCGAGATACCGATCGAGCGCAATGCCGCCACGGAATGTTGAGTCGGTTTTGTTTTAAGCTCCCCGGTTGCCCCAATGTACGGTAGCCAGGTCACGTGGATGAAGAACACGTTCTCGCGCCCAACCTCGTTTCTCATCTGACGCAACGCCTCGAGGAAAGGCTGGGACTCGATATCGCCGACCGTGCCGCCGATTTCAACCAACACGATTTCAGCTCCCGTCTCCTTCGCAACCAACCCGATGCGGCGTTTGATCTCGTTCGTGATGTGGGGAATCACTTGAATGGTCCCGCCAAGAAAATCGCCGCGGCGTTCCTTGCCGATGATCTCCGCATACACCTGCCCGCTCGTGAAGTTACTGACGCGCGTTAATCGGATATCGATGAAACGCTCATAGTGGCCGAGGTCCAAATCGGTCTCTGCCCCGTCGTCCAGAACAAAAACTTCCCCGTGCTGATAAGGGCTCATCGTTCCTGGATCCACGTTGATATAGGGATCAAGTTTTTGCACGGCAACTCGGAAGCCGCGTTCCCTGAGGATCAATCCGGTGGCGGCGGCGGTGACGCCTTTGCCCACCGATGAAACCACTCCTCCCGTGAAGAATAAATACTTGGTAGTCATCCATCACCTCGCAATTGTTATCCAAGCCGCTCCTAACCCTTTGGGGTGGGAAGGGCCTCGCCACAAAAGCGGTGGGGAGGGCGATTGAGCCCTCCCCACCGGGGATTGTGCTTATTTTCGTTGAAGATTGTTTTTCTTCTTCATACCAGTTTTACGATGTCTTCCGCGGCGCGCCGCATCTCCAGGAAGATCAAGCCCAGTTTTGCCTCCTGCCGTGCCAAGGCGGTCAGCACTGCTTCGGTGCCAACGGAGGTCAATACAATGGAGCCCTTATCGCCCTTGATATAGACCTGTTCCAATCCCTTGCGGCCAAGCTCGGATGAAATCCGCTCACCGAGGCTCAGCATCGCCGCCGACATGGCGGAGACGCGGTCCTCCTCCACGCCCTGCTGGAGGGCCGAGGCCATGATCAACCCGTCGACTGAGACAATGGCGGAGGCCTCGATATCGGGCGCAGCAGCCTGCATGGATCTCAGACGTTCCACCATTTGATCGGCACGTGATTTGGTCATAGGAATTGCTCCGTGAGTAAATCTCTCTGAGTTTACCATAAAACCAATCTCCCGAAAATCAATCGGCACCTGTAACTAAATTTGACCATCCCTGCGCTTCATGTTAAACTTGAATGTTCAAAATTCTGAACCAAGGAGAATACCATGCGTAATCGTCAAGGATGTTTGGCAGGTCTGCTGGAACTATTTTTTCTGGATCGAATTTTCGTGTGGCTCGAACGCCGCTTCGGTTTTGGCCGTGGTTGCTCGTGCAGCGGATGCGGATGCGGCTTTATTATGCTGATCCTATTCTTGGCCGTCGCCCTCTCCATATTCACTCATACGAACTGGCTCCGATTGTTCTGATGCGCCCTGGCTGGCTGTTCCTCACGGTTCTGGCGCTGACGGTCTTGCCGGCGGTTGTCCTGGCGCAGGGAGCGACTTCGCCGGTGATCACCGCACCGACGGCGGGTCAGATCCTGCGGGGGCAGGTTTCCGTCACCGGCACCACCGACATTGCGAACTTTGCTTCTGCAGAACTGGATTTCGCGTATGCCTCCGACTCGACCGGGACGTGGTTTCTCCTCCAGACTTTTTCCCAGCCTGTTGCGAACGCCACACTTGCCACGTGGGAGACGACTTCGATCGGCGACGGCGATTACATTTTGCGTCTGCGCGTGAGGTTGGAGGACGGTTCATTTCAGGACGCAACGGTGAGAATAAGAGTGCAAAATGAAACGCCGCTCCCGCTACCCCCTGCAACACTTACTCCCACAATGGCCCAGGCAACAGCCACCGGTGCTCCTGAAGTCATCTCGCAACCTTTGACCATGACACCGATACCAACAATGGTGGTGGCATCGTCCACGGTGACGGCCGCGCCCCTCTTTTTCACTCCGACGGCGTTGCCTCCCAATCCGATTCAAGTGCAGACAAATGAAATCTATGCCGATGTCCAGCGCGGCGGCTTAATCATCATCGTCCTTTTCGTTTTCTTTGGCATTCTCATCCGTCTGCGGCGTTCTTGATCCATGGCCTCCTTCGACTTCGCTCAGGACAAACCTGACACCTTCCTCATCATCGGCCTCGGCAATCCGGGCCGCGAATACCGCGACAATCGTCACAACTTTGGCTTCATGCTGGTTGACTGGCTGATCGTCCGCCTGAACGGGCGCGGCATCAAACTGCAATCCAAGGCCGTGGTCACGAACGCGACCTATGAAGAGCATAAACTCATCCTTGCCAAGCCGCAGACGTACATGAATCTGTCCGGCCAATCCGCACAAGGCTTGATTCATTTTTATAAGTTACCGCTCTCCAACGTGCTCATTGCCCACGACGATCTGGACATTCCGTTTGGAACGATGCGTATGCGCCCCGCTGGCGGTCCGGGCGGCCAGAAGGGCCTTGCCTCCACCATCGAGCAGCTCGGAACGAAGGACGTTCCTCGTCTGCGACTCGGCATCGGCCGCCCGCCCGGAAGGATGGAGCCCGCCGCGTATGTGCTTCAAGACTTTTCCAAGGATGAGTTGAAGGCCATCCCCTCTATCCTTGATCGCGCGGCCGACGCAGCTTTGACCTTCGTTACGGTTGGATTGGACAAGGCGATGAACAAATACAATGGTGACATTCGGGAATAGCGATTCATTAATTGGCTTCGACCTATTATCAAAAACCCAAATGCAATTTCTTCTTGATACGATCGGCGCGTTACAACCCTATCAGCGCTTGCTGAAAGAAATCCAACCAGGCAAGGAAATGCCGGGTTTGGGCTTGCCGCGCGCCGCGCGACTCCCAATCCTGGCTGCCTTGCATCAGGATTTGAATCAACCGATTCTACTTGTCACCGACCGCGCCGATCATGCGCTTTCGTTATTTGATGAACTAGGCTTTTGGATCCAATCGCCGCGCTTTCTATTTGCCGAGCCGAATCCGCTTTTCTATGAGCAGGCCGCGTGGGGTGCCACGACGCGCCGCGAACGGTTGCAGACTCTAACCGCATTAGCCTCCTATCATTTGCCGTTTGTTGATAAACCACAAACGCCTCCGATCATCGTCGCCTCAGCGCGTTCGTTGATGACGCGCACCCTGCCGCGTCGCGATTATCTCAAAGCCTGCAAGAAACTGTCGGTCACCCAATCCGTCCATTCCGATTCGATTTTGCGAAGCTGGTCGGAAATGGGGTACGAACGCGTGAATACGGTATTGGAGCCGGGGCAATTTTCCAAGCGCGGTGGAATTCTGGATGTGTGGCCAACGGCGGAAAAATTGCCTTTGCGTCTGGACTTCTTCGGCGATGAGATTGAGACGATTCGGCAATTTGATCCCGCCTCGCAGCGAACGGTGGAAAAACTCGATTCCGCCTTGATTACGCCTGCGCGCGAATTTATTGTCATCGGCGAACACGAAAGGGAATTTTCCGAATTTCATATTCCGTTACTTCACCAAGAATCGGTAAGCCTTCTGAATTATCTTCCTCAGAAAGCATTGGTTTTGATTGACGATCTGTCCGTTGTGGAAAGCATGGTGGCGGAGATCGAAGAACAAGCTGTGAAGCTCCGTCAGGAGAGCATTGCAGAGGGAACATTATCACCCGGCTTTCCAATTCCATATATTACCTGGTCTGAATTGATCGATGCTTTTCAAGATCATGGGGTGCTTGAACTGGGTTATTCGACCGCCACCGCTATCCCGTCTCGACCAAATTCGGAGGTCATGGCCGAAGAGAACGAGGCGCACGGAATAGGGAACAGCTTTGGTCACGACGAACGATTCGGTGGAAGGTTAAAGCCATTCATTGACTATTTGACTCTGCTGGTGGAACGCGGCGAACAAGCGATCGTAGTCTCGCGGCAGGGCGAACGCTTGCAGGATTTGTGGAAAGAATCCAATGCCCTTTCCGATGACAATCCGGAGTTTATCGAGGCGTCGTTATCCGAAGGTTTCGTCGTTGAAAAGATTCACCTCATCACGGATTCCGAAATCTTCGGCTGGGAACGACCTCAGCCGCGAACTAAGCAAAGGGAAATTGCGGAGACGCCTGAGACCGTCTATTCCGATTTGCAAGCAGGCGATTATGTGGTTCACATCGATCACGGTATCGGGCGATTTGTCGGGTTGGTGCAGCGCCAATTGGATTCTCATGACCGTGAATTCCTTGCCGTCGAGTATGATGGCGGGGGCATGTTGTACGTGCCGGTACATCAAGCGGACCGCCTTACGCGCTATGTTGGCGCGGAGGGGGTGGAACCCGCTCTCGATAGACTGGGCGGCTCGGAGTGGCACGAGAAAAAAGGTCGCGCCAAAGAAGCGGTGCTCGAAGTCGCGCAGGAAATGCTCGACTTGTATGCGCGCCGCAATGTCGTGCAGGGATATGCGTTCAAGTTCGATACGCAATGGCAAAAAGAATTGGAAGATTCGTTTCCGTATATCGAGACGCAGGATCAGAAACGCGCCCTCGCAGATATCAAACGCGACATGGAATTGCCGCGTCCGATGGACAGGTTGTTGTGCGGAGATGTCGGTTATGGAAAGACCGAGGTAGCATTACGCGCCGCCTTCAAGGCCGTGATGGATGGTAAGCAGGTCGCAATGCTCGTGCCGACCACCGTGCTGGCCCAGCAGCACTATGAAACGTTTCTGCAAAGGCTCGCCGCGTTTCCAATAAAAGTCGAAATGCTTTCGCGGTTCCGTTCCCCTCGTGAGCAGGATGATATTCTGCTAAGGTTGGCAATGGGCGAGATCGATATCGTCATCGGCACGCATCGTTTGATCTCGTCTGACGTGCGATTCAAGGAACTTGGTCTTGTCATCATTGATGAGGAGCAGCGCTTCGGCGTGACCCATAAGGAGCATCTCAAGAAACTGCGTACGGAAGTGGATGTGATCACCCTGACTGCCACGCCGATTCCGCGCACGCTCTACATGGCGTTGACCGGCGTGCGCGATATTTCCACCCTCAACACGCCGCCCGAAGAGCGTCTGCCGATTGTCACACATGTTGGGCCTTATTCGCCAAGGCTTGTTCGTCAAGCAATCCTGCGTGAACTCGAACGCGGCGGACAGATCTTCTTTGTGCATAACCGCGTCAACACGATTGATGCCATGAAGGCGCATCTCAATCAACTTGTGCCTGAGGCGCAAGTTGACATCGGCCATGGGCAAATGCCGGAACACGAACTCGCGGACGTGATGCACCGCTTCAACGCCGGTGATACGGACATTCTGCTCTCGACTACGATCATCGAATCGGGCCTCGATATCCCGAATGCGAATACGTTGATTGTCGATCGCGCCGACACATTTGGCCTCGCGCAGCTCTATCAACTGCGCGGCAGGGTCGGACGGGGAGCGGCGCGGGCCTACGCATATTTTTTCCGCCACCGAAAGCTTTCGCCGACTCTCGAAGGTCAACAACGACTCGAAGTGATCGCCGAGAATGCGCAACTTGGTGCGGGCTATTCGATCGCGATGCGCGATCTGGAAATCCGCGGGGCGGGCGAATTACTTGGCACGCGCCAGCATGGACATATTCAAGCGGTCGGCTTTCATCTCTATACGCGCTTGCTGGCAGACGCAGTGCGACGGATTCGCCTTGCGGCGGGCGGTAGCCGCCCTGAGTTGGTCGAAGGGCGACTGGCCACTCAATTAACAAGCTTCACTCAGCCGATCTCTATGCCTGTCAATGTGGATTTGCCGCTAGCCGTTGGCATCCCGGCCAATTACATTGCCGACCAGGATTTGCGACTGCGCTTATATCGCCGCATCGCCGATTTGCGCGACGAGACCGAGGTCGATGCCATGCTGAATGAATTCCGTGACCGCTTCGGCGAATTGCCGGAGATGGTTCAGAATCTCTTTTATCAAATGCGAGTGAAACTGCGCGCCGAGAGAATCGGACTGGCTTCGATCGGCTTTGAAACGGGGCAAATCGTTTTGCGTTATCCGTCCTCGCCTAACGGCAGAGATGAACCGCGCTTGCCCGATCTCGATCCGGAAGTGCGCGGCGGCAAGGGCGCCTATTGGTGTATGTTTGGAAAAGATGAAAATTGGATGCAGAAATTGCTGGACGTGTTGGAGCTGATTTTCAAGTGATTCACGAAACCCAAGAGTTGATTCTTCTTTTGTGTAACCCGTAGACGCCTGATTGTGCAAGGCCGTGGTTAGCAATAAACTCGTTATCATTTATGGATACTGGCGTTTCTCAAACTGCCTGCGGCAATCTGAACAACATAATCTGATGCTGCCCCTGGATGGCTAACGGCATCTTCGCAACGTTGAACAAAGGTTGGCAAGGTATCAAACGACGGAGCTCCGGAAATCATTCCCCAATGGCCTTTTTGGCGTTCGTTCGAGTTGACGTAAACTGAGCTGCACCCTCGCGATAAGCACTGGGCACCTCAGGCAGGATTTATCTCGTCGACTTTGGGTATACACTTTCTGATTGGTCCTATCGGATTTTGCTCTTCTGCGTCCGTACATTTTCTGGTTGCAGCGCTTGTTCGATATCCTTGACTCGGTGGTAGGCAGAGTGACCATCAAGATCATTGGGCCATTCTGCTCGGCGTTCTTTTCCGTTGAACCATTCATCAGGCGCATCCTTCAGCGCAGCCAGCAGATCTTTCTGAACCTGGCGGTGCCATGCCAGAACTTCGCGCGGTGAACGGTTGCGCCAGCGCATGTAGATGAGATGATTTCCTTTGCCGATAGATAATCCCCGCTCCTCAGGCGGCCTTGGTTGACCTCGGATTGACCGAATCACATCGGCTTTCCAATGGGTGATATGTGCAAGTGAATCCTTGACGGTCCACGGCTCTTTCGTTTCCGGTCGCGGCACAAGTCGTTGCCAATCTTTATCGGTCAGATTCGCAACGAGATCCTCCAAGTGTTTAAACTCCCGAATAGTGCGTCCAATAACTTCTTTACGGTTGTGTCGCATGATTTATGGGCCTCCTGTACAACTTCAGACTGGCATTGGTAACATTTCTCAGTTCATCCCTTTCCAAACCACTTGCCGTCCCTATTCTTCTTATTTGCCTGTCAACCAAAATCTGAAGAATTTTCCGTAATCTTGTGCCCGCGGCCACAGGGGGGGAACTCGCTTGCGGTAATCCAAATAGGCTCCTCCAAAGCGCTCAATCAATTCCCTTTCCTCCACGAGTCGTATCCAGCCATACAGTCCGAGCGGCGCGAAGACGATGAACGCAATTGAATTGCCGTTACCATTGAGCAGTGCCAAGCCGATCAGCACGCGCAGCGCGGCCGCGTAAACCGGATGCCTCAGGATGCTGTAGATATTCGACTCAACCAGCTTGCCCTCTTCGGGAAAATAAACATAGAGCAGGGCGAGGTTGTCCAAGCCAAACGTAACCATGCTACGAATCCACATGCCTGCGCCGATGAGGAGTGCCAGCCAACCTGAAACGTCGAAGACTATGGTCCACCAACCGCGCGGTACGAAAGGACCGTTCATGTATCCGGTGTGCGCCACCGCTGCCATCATAATTGCCAATCCAGGAATACCATAATGCGCCCAGGCGTTGCGAAAGGCAAGCTCCTCATATCTTTCCTGATAGATTTTCTTTCGAGAAAAGAAGAAACTTAGGACTAAGTAGCCCAGGGCGACAATTACGATCTGACTATCAATACTCCAGGTGGGGATATTGTCTGATGTGACGAAGTACAGTGTGACCAATAAGAACCATCCCAGAAAGTAGAGCCCCATCCGCAGTCGGCCGCGCGGCGTGCTCAGATCAGGCACATGCCTGAGCAGTTGTTCCAGGCCTTTCGTGTCCACTCGTCTCTCCGCTTCCATTCTACAACATTTGCCAGCCGATGATCAATCTGCTGCTCCGTTCTTTCAATTGCGACTGCCCGATCCTGGCCGCCATCCTGGAGAATGATCTCACAGCTCCCTGATCCGGAAATCCGGGTTGGAACGCGGCCTATCCTCGTAGTGCGGGTAGCCACAGCTCCGTGCCTCTCGCTGATCCATGGACCATTCCAGACCGAACCAAAAGCTTGCTCTGCTCACAGTTCTTCTCGGAAATTCGTCCCAACGCTGCAATTTCTAGCCAAATTCATTGATGAGTTGTCGCGCCGCGATTTGCGCTCCGCGCAGTTCAATGCGACTTGCCAGAGTCTGAGCGCGCGACGACACCGCGGGCCGCAGGCACCCGCGCAACGCCCCGACGAGAGAGTCAACCGTGAGGTCATCGCGCCGCGGACCTGAAATGCCCATCCCCAGCTGCTGTACCCTATGCGCCCAATAGAACTGATCATAATTGTGCGGGATAATGACTTGAGCCTTACCGGCGCGCGCAGCAGTGCTGGTTGTCCCTGCGCCGCCATGATGCACAATTGCGGCTGCGTGGGGGAATAGTTTTTCATGATTTACATCGCCAATCGCGATGCAGTCTTTTGCATCGTCGATCAATTCGAGATTTGCCCACCCTTGTGAAATGATTGAGCGCAGCCCCAAGGCTCTGGCGGCTTGAATGAATACTCGGCTGGTTTGATCTGAGGCGCGCATGCTTCCAAAGCCAAAATATACGGGAGGCGCGCCGTCTGCGAGAAAGGCTTGAAGTTTATCTGGCAGCTTGGTCAGGTCGGGCAGGAACCACGCGCCGGTTTGGAAGATTTGCATGTCTGCGTCCGGATAGGAAGGTGCTAGTACGGGGTCTGCGGCGAGCCAGGGACGATCTGCAAACACGTATGACCGCACACTTGGTACGGGGCCCAGACCGACTTTCTTACGCTCTTCATTCAATGTCGCGCCGAAGCGCGCATCGAACTCAGCCTCATTTTGTTTCCAAAGCTGGAGATTTTCTGACTCGGAGAGTGAATACAAATAGTGTCCGCCTGTTTTCGGAGGGGGGTATTTTGAGGACGGCAAAACGGCCGGGCAGTAGGCCGCAAAGACGTAAGGAATTTTCATGACTTCCGCGACAGACCGCGTTGCAATTTGCAGCGCGCCTGCGGCGAGGAGGAGATCGCAGCCACCTGCCGCTTCGGTTATAACTTGGAATTGTGTGCGCACCGATTCATCAGCCAGTCGCTGCAATAGTTCTTTGGATGGCAAAACCGGTTTGCCCGACACGGTCCCGCCGGTCATCTTCCGCAAGTCTGGACCAATTGGAGTGCATTCGATCCCGTAGGACTCGATCCATTCCTTGAAATTGGGTGCTACACACAAGCGGGCTTCATGCCCCAATGCGCGCAACTCAAGCCCAAGCGCCAGAATCGGTTGCACATCACCGCGCGAACCAATCGAGGAAAGTAATATTTTCATGCGATCCGGAATGCCTTTCTGAGTTTCACGACTTGGATTTCAATGAACATCTTGAGCTGGAGCTTGGGCCCCGGTTCAATAATACTTCTCAGTTCCTCCAAACCCAGAATGCTTGTTCTTCTCCGCCCTCTTGATAGATCTATCCCGAGTGCGAATTCAGGCGGGCTTCGGGCACAATCGGCTCAAACAACTCAATGAGATTTCCAGATGGGTCCTCCAGCAGAATCTGTTTGCCGCCGACCCCCGTAACGAGATTGTTTCTGAACCTGGCTCCCGACCTGAGTAATCTCTCGATCATGGCTGCGAGATCGTCAACTTCAATCGCGAATCGATTCCATCCACCGGGCGCTTGCTGAGCGCCATCGGGCATGGGTTGTCCGCCTCCACCTTGTGGATTAGGCGCGCTAAGCACAAGCCGGAGGCCGCCGCGCGAAAGCATTGCAAAAGGCGGCGCGGGATGCATATCGAGTTTGAATCCCAATTGCTGTGTATAGAATTTGATTGCCGTGTCCACGTCATTCACAATGTACCGAACTTGAACTGTAGCCATTAAAGTTTCTCCTTCCATGTTGTTTCTAATGTGGGATTGTTTTACCCTCTGCCATTTTCTCACAACAATAGCGAGTGTCAGTAATACTTCTCAATTCCTCCGAACCAGAACCGCTTGTTCTTCTCTGTCATTTTGATAAAGTAATTCAACCGCTTTTGGAATTCTTTGGGTCGGCTGCGCGCGCCGTCAATGAATGCGATTCTAATGCGCTTATACGTTTCCGAGAAGTTTTGAAAATTCCTCCAGGCTTCCTCATTGGCTTTGATGGCCCTGAGAATATCATTTGGGGTTTCAAATCCTCCCTGGGAAATATCCTGGATGGACGCCCGCACGTCCTTCATCACCTTGCCCTCGGCGATCAGTTTTTTCAAGCGTTCCTTGTTCGCCTGTGAATAGGCGGTCCTTGGATTGCGTGGCGAGAAGCGCTGAGCAAAGCATTCGTCATCCATCTTCTTGACGAGGCTGTCGATCCAGCCGAAGCAGAGGGCCTCTTCGACCGCATCGTTATATTCGACGCGCGGCTTTCCGCTCGATTTCTTGTAAAACACCAGCCAGATTTCTTTTTCTGTTTTGTAATTCTTCTTCAGCCACTTGCGCCATTCCGCGCGCGTGGATGCGTATAAAGTCCGGGTAATGTCCATATTATTTTTGGTAACAGCCCTGTTTTCTGATCGCGATGTCCGGCTTCGTCATTTTGGGCCCGTCGCGGGTCTGTTCCAGGCACCGAACTCCCGATCCGTAGATTGGGATGTTGCGATCATAACTTTTTCCTTTGGTCCGGGCACTTCATCTCCCATGCAAGTAATGCCTCCGATCTTTGGGTTTTGGAATAGAAATGCGCAAGGCACGATGTTCAATCCAGACGAAAGCCACCTTTGGGGATTTGTAAGCATTTGCCAACGAGGGTGAACCCACAATTCGATTGGAAAGAAAGGGCCCATGGCCGCCAGAAGACTTGCGGCCGGAGTAAATGAGGATATCCATTTGCGGGCCGGCGGCAAGATATCGATAGGGAAGCAGCTGCAAACTGAAAAACCAAATACTATTCCAAGTATTGAGGCGAGATGGCAATGGGGGTTTTTCACGCCCAATATTCGCAGTGCTTAAGACCAATGCAACTCCCGACTGCTAGGCAATTAATGTCATGCATCATCATTAAATCAAGCAGATTGGAATGAACCGGCCGACAGAGGCTGGTTGACTTTTAGTACACACCTTCGCCAACCATGTAAGCAGGAACTTTTGGGTTACTCTGAATCACCCTGAGTTCCTTTTTGGTTTGTTGATCGTCTCGGTGACCGGAATCTTCCGTGTTAAATAACCCCCATAATCCGGGACAAGGCGATGGTATTCACTGTCCATCAGTGGTGATGAAATCATGAAATCAGCGGAGGCGCGGTCACACGCCATCGGGATGTTCCACACCGCCGCGATCCGCAGAATTGCCTTGACATCCGGATCGTGCGGCATCGGTTCGAGCGGATCCCAGAAAAAGATCAAGAAATCAACCTCATTGTTTACAATCATCGCGCCGATTTGCTGGTCCCCGCCCAACGGGCCGCTCTGCAATTTCTTGATCTTGAGTCCAAGGATTTTCTCTAGAATCTCGCCGGTCGTTCCGGTGGCGATGACTTCGTGATGTGCCAGTAAGTCTTGGTTGAATTTAGCCCATTCGACTAAATCCTGTTTCTTGTTATCATGCGCCACCAACGCAATCTTTTTGTTTCTCTTCATGAGAATCTTTCTATGGGTCATGCTTTACCTTGCCTTTCTTTAGAAAAGTATAGCAGGTTATTGAGTTTATAATCAAGTCGGATCAACAAGGAGAAAGTTACATGCTCTCTCATTTGAAAGACTTAATTATTGGCCCGACACTGCCAACGAGCTCGGCCGGGCATAAGCGTTTGAACAAGTTGCGTGCCCTGGCGGCGTTCTCGCCCGATGCGTTGGCGTCCATCGCCTATGCCAATCAGGAAATTTATCTGGGTCTGGTTGTGGCTGGCGCCGCCGGACTCGCGTATGCCTGGCCCATCGGCATCGCGATCGGAAGTCTGCTCGCCGTTGTGGCACTTTCCTATTTCCAGACCATATCTGCCTATCCGAACGGCGGCGGATCCTACATTGTTGCGCGTTCGAATCTTGGGACGATTCCCGGACTGATGGCCGCGGCAGCTTTGTTGATTGACTATTTATTGAACAGCGCAGTCAGCTTGACGGCGGGTGTGGCAGCCATCGCTTCGGCGTTTCCGGGACTTTGGCCGTATCGCGTCAGCATCGCGCTTTTTCTTCTGCTGATTATTACTCTGCTCAACCTGCGCGGACTGCAAGAGACCGGGACAGCCATGGCGATCCCCGTGTATTTTTTTCTAGCAACATACATCATTATGATTGTTGTCGGACTCGTTCGGCTCATTATCGAAGGTCCGACTCCGCTAGACACCGTTTCTGTTCCCGTCCTTCAACCGCTAACTCTCCTACTAATTCTTCACGCCTTTTCAACGGGCAGTACCGCGCTTACCGGCGTTGAAGCGATCAGCAATGGCGTTCCGGCATTTGAATCTCCCGAGTCAAAAAATGCGCGTCGAACGCTGCTGATCATGGCATTTCTCATGGCGACTCTTTTTTTGGGCACCATTGCACTAACTCGTTTCTTTGCAGTCACTGCTGGCCCCCAGGAGACAATTCTTTCCGCGCTGGCGCGTCGGCTCGTTGGGACGAGTCCGTTTTATTTCATCATTCAATTTGCGACGCTCGCCATTTTAACTGTCGCGGCGAATACAAGTTTTGCGGGCTTTCCGCGGCTCGCCGCGATTCTCGCACAGGATGGTTTTCTGCCGCGTCAGTTGAGCAGCCTCGGTGACCGGCTGGCATTTACCAACGGTGTTGTCTTACTGAGCGCCGGGACGGCCGCGCTTATCATCTTGTTCGGCGGAGATTCACATTTACTCATACCGCTTTTTGCGATTGGCGCATTCATGGCATTCACACTTTCGCAATCCGGGATGGTTTTGCATTGGCTGAAAGAACGCGGACAGGGCTGGTCGTGGAAATCGATCATCAATGGTTTCGGCGCGCTGGCAACCGGCACAACCTTGATCGTTGTGGCGATCAGCAAATTCACGGGCGGAGCATGGATCACGATTTTGCTTATTCCACTGATGGTGATTGCTTTTCATCGTGTGCATGTTCATTATCAGGAGGTGAGGAAACAGCTGTCCCTGCGTGGCTTGCCGCCTTCGTTGAAGCCGGTCAGCCCGGCGCGGGTTGTGATTCCTATATCCGGTATTCACCGCGGCATGGTCAACGCGGTGACGTTCGCACAGTCCATATCATCCAGCGTGACTGCAATCTACATCGAATTGGAACCCGGTTCCGGGTTGCGCGTGAGCGAAGAGTGGAAAGGATGGTGGCCCGATGTTCCCCTGGTCGTTGTTCCTTCACCGTATCGTTCGGTCATCGGGCCATTGTTGGAGTATCTGGACAAGACCGACGCCGAACATAATGATGGTCAACTGGCAGTGGTGGTATTGCCCGAATTTGTCACGACCAGCTGGTGGCAAAACCTGCTGCATAATCAAACTGCTTTACTGTTGAAAGCCGCTTTCCTTTATGGACGCCGCAAATCGGGTTTGGAACGCGTCGTGATTGATGTACCGTATCATCTGCGGATAGGATGAGATAAAGTTGCGGGCCGGACGGCCGGTTCGACCCGGGCGGTCTGCCACGAAATTAAATTTGGCATTTCTTTCGAGAAGCGGTATAATAGAACGCACGTTCTTACAAAACAGGAATCCCATGACCTTCAAACTCAAAGCTCCTTTTATCCCGACCGGCGATCAACCCGAGGCGATTCAACAACTTGTGGATGGCATTCATAAGGGGATGAAGCATCAAGTTTTACTCGGCGCGACCGGCACGGGCAAAACCTTTACCGTTGCATCCGTCATCGAACAATTGCAAATGCCGGCCTTGATTATGGCGCATAATAAAACTCTTGCCGCACAGTTATATGCGGAGTTCAAGGAGTTCTTCCCTGAAAACGCGGTGGAATATTTTGTTTCTTACTATGACTACTATCAACCTGAGGCGTACGTGCCTCGGCACGATTTGTACATCGAGAAGGAAACCGAGATCAACGAAGAGATCGAGCGCCTGCGTCTGGCCGCGACCACTTCACTGGTCTCGCGCAAAGATGTGATTGTGGTGGCGTCGGTTTCGTGCATTTACGGCTTGGGCAGTCCCGAGGAATTCGGCAAGGGCACGGTCGTCCTGCAGATCGGGCAGTTGTATCGGCGCAACGCGCTACTCCGGCAATTGATCGAAGCGCAATACCAGCGCAACGACATGGAATTGCGCCCCGGCACTTTCCGTGTGCGCGGTGATACGTTGGAGATCATTCCGGCATATGAAGATAAGCGCGGCTTTCGCATTACCTTCTTCGGAGACGAAGTGGAACGGCTTACACAATTTAATCCGCTGACCGGCGAAATCTTCGGCGAGCCGAAAGAAGTATCGATTTATCCTGCCAAGCAATACCTCACCGATGCGGATCGGATGAAGCAATCCATTGCGGATATTGAAAAGGAATTGGAAGAACGAATTACGCTCTTCAAGTCGGAAGGGAAATTGCTTGAAGCACAACGCATCGAACAACGCACGCGCTATGACTTGGAAATGCTAAAGGAAGTCGGTTATTGCTCTGGCATCGAAAATTATTCGCGTCATCTCGACCAACGTGCAGCCGGCACGCATCCGTGGACGCTGATTGACTTCCTGCCGAGCGAATATTTGCTGGTGATTGACGAAAGCCATATGTCCGTGCCGCAAATCCGCGGCATGTACAACGGCGACCGCTCACGCAAGGAGACGCTGGTCGAATATGGATTCCGCTTGCCGAGCGCGCTGGACAATCGCCCACTTAAGTTCCATGAATTTGAAAAATCCATGGGCTACACTATTTACACCTCTGCCACGCCGGGCCCGTATGAGATGGGACGCGCCGAACACATCGCGGAACAAATCATCCGCCCCACGGGACTTGTTGATCCCGAAGTTGAAGTGCGACCCACCGCGGGACAAGTCGATAATCTGATCGGCGAGATTCATCAGCGGGTCGAGCGGGGCGAACGCGTGCTGGTCACAACCTTAACAAAACGCATGGCGGAAGATTTGGCTGATTATCTGATGGAACTCGGCGTCAAGGTTCATTATTTGCATTCCGAAGTCGAGACGCTCGAACGCGTCGGCATCTTGCGCGACCTGCGGCTCGGTGTGTTCGATGTCGTGGTCGGCATCAATCTTTTGCGTGAAGGCCTCGATCTGCCTGAAGTGTCCTTGGTCGCGATCCTGGATGCGGACAAAGAAGGCTTCCTGCGCTCCGAGACGGCTCTCATTCAGACTATCGGGCGTGCGGCCCGTCACGTGAACGGACGCGTCCTCATGTACGCCGACCGCATGACCGATTCGATGAACGCCGCCATCACGGAAACGAATCGCCGCCGCGCCAAGCAGCTGAAGTACAATGAGGAGCACAATATCACACCGGTCAGCATTCAAAAAGCAATCCGTGATATTACGGATCAGTTATCCGGTGAGGCCAAAGAGAAGGCGCTGATGGGTGGTGAATCGAAAGCCGAGTATCGGGCGAAGCATGATAAGGCCTCGCGCGATGAATTGCATATGATCATTAATGAGCTTGAAAAGCAAATGAAGGAAGCTGCCAAGAATTTGGACTTTGAAAAAGCCGCCGCCCTGCGCGATGAGCTGTATGAGTTGAAGGCGATCCTTGCGGACGATGAAAACTTGAAGCCGTGGGAACGACTTAAGTTGTTGTCCAATGAAGAATAAGGCCGTTAGAAAGTGCAGCCGAAACTGTGTCGGTCAGGCGAATCCAGTGCCAGGCAGATCTCCATGAATGTCAGTATGAAACATAGCTCCGTCATTCTATCGCTCAATAACCTCAATAAGAGCCTGCGGAGAACTGGCGATATAATCCGGATGGCCGCGAAGTACGTGTTCAAGACTCTGATGTCCCCATGTAACCGCCACGCTAATAACGGCGGCCTCTTTCGCCGCAAGTACATCACTCAAAGAATCTCCCACCATAAACACGGTTCCTTGATTCTTGGTTTCCAAAAGTTGATCCCGCGCCATTGATATTTTTCGCGCTTTGGTACCCGGTGAATCTACCCCGTATATTGCCTGAAAGCAGCCGTCCAGGCCGTGCCTCCGGAGAAACGCATTCACATTTTGCGATGAATTGGTTGTAACAATAGCAATCCTGTGCTGGCTGGATAGGTACTTGACGACCTTGTCCAAACCTGTGAAGATGGCGGGTGGAGATTTCATTTCTGCGAAGAAGCCTAAACAAGTTTTGACAAATTGATCAACGAGATGCTCGGGAACTTCACAGGCCCGTGCGTAGGATGCAAAGGACATATCTTCAAGATCGCTTAAGTCATCCTTTGTTACAAGATGTTTTACGCCCAGTTTGTTACAGGCTTCTTGACCAAACTCAAGCAAATCGTCAAGAGTATCTGCGAGTACGCCATCATAGTCAAAGATGATTAGTGCCATGAAAATGATCTCCCGTTCAATTTGACAGGTGCGAACTGCGCACGGAACTACCCATCCGATCGGCCCCGTGACGGGACCGGAGCCATCATTCGCCCCGGGCGTGTTAGCCGGCTCGTGACGGCGTCATGCTTTGAGCCCCGGGAAAATCCGGCCCGTTGGTTGCAGGTGCTGTTGGTGGGCTCCTCCAGATTGGCTGATCACGAGCTCTTGGTCTCTCGAAACCCGAAATGCATACATCAATTTAAGCGTCCCCAGGCAGAGGAGGCCGCTAATCCGATTGGCTGAAAAGAGCAGAGAACCGACGCCAATCGTGAAAAAGGCGCTGTACCTGAGATGCCGCACATAACGATATGATCCGCCAGTGACCCATTCATGTTCTTGCGGCAAGCCTGAGACGGCGGTCCAATTCGCTCCGAGCGCATAGTGTGCCTAACTCAAGAGCGCAATACCGATGCAGGCGGTAAAGATACCCAGCCTGCGCAACCAATTTGGGAAAGCGGTCTCGGCGAAGTTGAGCCAAGGGGTTAGGCTAATTCTCTGTGGAACCGTCGAAGCACCGACCTAGTGCTTCAGCGGGCCGTCCACTATTTTGGGCAGTTCGTATGACATTCGAGGCCCTTCAGAGGATTATGCAGCCGAGATCAAGTGGCGTTCTGAAAGTATTAAAACAAATCTAACTATTTGACCACCGGTCCAAACAATAATCCCAATCCATAGGTAATCAGCGCTTCGCCCAAACCAATGACGGTCATCTCCGCGCCGCCTTTCCATGGACTTAAACCGGTGACCACAGTCTTTGCCGCGCCGATAGTGAAGTGAGCCAGTGTACTGATGACAAAGGATGCAATGATGGCCGGGTATCCGCTCGTAAAGAAGAATGGGATGATCGGAATGAACGCTCCGAGCGCAGTCGAGAGCGAGGCGGATAGCGCCTCCATCCACGGGTTTGGAAACGATTGCTCGGAGAGTCCCAGCTCTTCGCTTCCCAAAGTTTTTAAAGCCGACTCTGGTTGAGCGATCAAGCGCGAGGCGAGCATCTTGGCTTCATCTTCCGGCACGCCTTTGAGTTGATAGAACAATGCCAGCTCTTCTTCTTCCTCTTCGGGATGTGTCTGCAGTTCTTGATGTTCGCGGCGTATTTCCGCTTCCTGCACCTCGCGCTCGGTCTTCGTCGCCAGATAGGCGCCGGAGCCCATGGAGAGGGCGGAGGCTAGCATACCCGCCAGTCCCGCGATCAAAACGGCGGGCCCCCCGGCGGTTGCCCCTGCCACACCGGTGACGATCCCGAACACCGACCCCAGACCATCATTGGCGCCGTAAATCGCCTGACCGATCCAGCCGCCGCCGTGTTTATGCCAGCTCTCACGGTGCAGGATTATGTCCAGCATGGCCTGGGGACCGATCGGCGCGTTGGGAGCCTGACTGGTCCTTTGGAACGCGCCGCTATGTGTTTCTTCATCATGCTTGACGTCATTGACGGCAGCTCGATCCGCGTCCGTCGGCGCGGCTTCGGCGATGGACGCGTACATTTGCGTGTCATCATCTTCGTTGCTTTCAAGACGTTGGAGAGCATTGTCGGTTCCGCTTTGAACCAATATCCAGCGCCAAACTCTTTCCCGCAGGGATTCGCGGTCAGGCGGAACGTCCGCGCCCAACTCCTTTAAGCGCGTGGCCCAGCGTTCGGCATGGCCCGATTCGGTCTCTGCCAGTCCAATCAACGCCTTCCGCCTTGCCTCATTGGATTCGTTATTCGCAAGCGCCAGATAGGTTCGTTTTGTAGCTCGCTCTTTTTGCAAAGCGATTTGCAAGCCCTTGATGAATTTTGGTTTATTCTCGTTGTTCATAGCATTTTCCTCGTCAAATCAAATCCACTTACTCAGACCTTGTTTCTTGAATGGCTTCCCATGCTTCGCGTCCAAGCCAGGCGAGAATTACCAGGGCAGCCACCGGGTCGACCCACCACCAACCGAGCAGTGCATTGAGCGCAAGTCCGATCAGAACGGTCCCGGCCATATATGCACACGTAATCGATTCCACCGCGTCGCCGGCCAATGCCTCACTGTCAATTTGTTTTTCAATATATCGCTTCGTGATCGCAAGATAGGGCATGATCATCACAGCGGCCGCAGATATTCCAATGCCAACCCAGGTGGTTTTCGAAATCAAATGAACGATGAAACTATAGATGGACGAGGCGAATACATTCACGCATAAAAGCCCGAGAGCCACCGCCATGATCCCTTTCGCCCTGTGTTCGGCTTGATGCACCTGAGCCGTATCTCCGCCTCGGCTCTCGACTTGAAGCCTCCACAACAGAATGCCGCCGCTGATCAATTCGATCAAGCTATCAATGCCGAAGGCGGTCAATAAGATGCTTCCTGCCGAGATTCCGGCCCCGATGGAAACCGCCATTTCTACGACCATCCAGAGCATGGAAACGACCTCAATTTAGATGCCTAAGCGAATCTCGGTTGCCCGGGTTGTTTCCATGATTGAGGCTATTCGACTTGAGAAAGCGGAATGAGCAACAACGGCACCTTTGTCTTTTGCGCAACCTTCGGCGACACACTGCGCGCCCAAAATGCCCCCATCCCTTTTCTTCGGTGAGTCGATAGGACGATTAAATCCATCGCTGTACTCTCGGCGGTTCTGGTAATTACAGATGCCGGGTCGCCGCGCGCCATTTCCACCGAAGCGCTCAGGCCACTTTTGAGCAGGGTGGCCACATGTTCCTGGAGATCCTGGCGCGCATTCTCTTCTTTCATATCGAGAAAGGCCTGGGTCGTCGCGGGCATCAAGTTGCCGGCCGCCGCTTGTTCCCCGGCAAGCGTGCCAAAAGTCGGGATGACGCTCAACAGATGAAGTTTAGCCTTGAAGGCTTGCGCCAGAGATTCGGCAAACGGAAAACTATAGTCATGCAAGGAATCCGGGTCGAGCGGGACCAGAATCTTTTCGAGCTTAAAGCGGGGCGACACCGGCTTGACGATTAAGAGGGGAGTCTTTCCCAGCGCAGCAATCTGCTGGGCGATGTTTCCGAACAGCGCATCGCGCAATCCGCTCTTGCCGTGTGTGCAGATGACGATGAGATCGCTTTGAAATTCAGTCGTTATGTGCTCGACGATGCTGCGCGTCACATCCGCTACTGGTGCCGTGTGAACGTGAGTTTTGACCTTGATCTTTGAAGGGAAGGACCGTTTGGCAATGTCCTCCAGATATTCCAGCGCTTCATCGGGTTGGGTCAGGTGGCGGTCGGCGTGGACTTCGCTGGGGGCGTCCTGTTCGATCACGTGCAGCAAGGTGACAGGTGCTTTAAATCTCGCTGCCAGAATTGCCGCCGGAATTAATGAAGCTTCAGACAGGTTCGATCCATCAAGAGGAACGAGAATATGCTTGAACATGAAATCATCTGCCAAGAATAAGTTGATACAGCAGAATCACGTTCAACGCGAGAATGAGTGCCGTGACCGCACCTGCCAGGTACGATGTAATGCGCATATTGACCAACTCCCCCATAATATCACGTCTGCTGGTAAATGTCACAAGCGGAATAACGGCGAACGGCAAACCGAATGACAAAACAACCTGACTGAGCACAAGCACCTGTGTTGGATCAAGGCCGAGAAATATTACGATCAAGGAAGGGAACATCGTAACCATACGTCGTACCCATGGCGGAATATGTCGGTGAAGAAAGCCCTGCATGATCACTTGACCAGCCATCGTGCCGACCGACGAGGATGAAAGCCCTGAGGCAAGCAGGGAAAGGGCAAAAACCCAGGGGGCCGCGGATCCCAGCAAAGGAGCAAGAGTCAGATGGGCCTCTTCGAGGGTGCCGATGGATGTCAAGCCATGATCGAAAAAGGTCCGGGCGGCCATGATGAGCATGGCGGCGTTGACAGTGCTCGCAATTCCCATGGCAATGAATACGTCCACCAATTCAAAGCGGAAGAGGCGATGCTGTTGTTGAGGATTCTTCGTGACGATTCTGCCCTGCGTCAGCGCGGAATGCAAATAGAGCGCGTGAGGCATCACGGTCGCACCGAGGATGCCGGCGGCCAGCAAAACGCTTTGCGTGCCCGAGAAATGCGGGACGAAAGTATGATAAAGTACAGTCGGCACATCAGGCCGGGCGAGAATCGTTTCGACCAGATAGCAGATCGCGATCACGGCAATCAGGGCGGTGATCACCGCTTCGAGCGGGCGGAAGCCATAGCGTTCCAGGCCAAGGATTAGGACTGTTACTATCGCGGTGAGCAAACCTGCCATCCAAAGCGGAATTCCAAAGAGCAAATTGAATCCCAGTGCCGCCCCGAGAAACTCGGCGAGGTCGGTGGCAATCGCCACCAATTCGCCAATGACCCACATGCCCATCACGACTTGATGAGAATATTGATTTCGACAATGTTCTGCCAGATTTTGCCCGGTTGCGATTCCAAGTTTCGCCGAAAGCGACTGCAACAACATCGCCATCAGATTGCTGCCGAGAATGACCCACAGCAATTCATAGCCAAACTTTGCACCGCCTTGAATGTTAGTGGCGAAGTTGCCTGGGTCCACGTATGCGACGCTGGCGATGAAGGCCGGTCCAAGGAACGGGAGCAGGCGCGCAAGCCAGCCCTTTTCACTTTTTCCGGAAAGTACTTCATTGGCCGTGGTCACTGTGGTCTTGTCATTTGCGATGGATAGAGATGGTTTCATGAATCACCAATTATTTTGAGATTTCGACAAAGACTCGGTTCGTGATTGCCGGGCCAAGCGCCATCGCTTCTTCCCGCCCTCGAAGCCGGATCTGCATGACCTGATCGTAGCGCGACACCTCCAGGGCTTGCAGGCGCGCGCCGATCACGAGTCCCAATTCTTCGAGGTGCTTAAGGAACCCTGGGTCTTTTGCATGGACGCGTCGGACGCATGCTTCTTGTTGCGGTTGGAGCTTCGATAGGGCGATGTATGGATCTTGCGGCATGACCAGATCAGCCGAAGGAATTGGTTCGCCGTGGGGATCGCGCAACGGGTATCCCATGGCCGCGGCAATCCGCTCTTCGAATTCTTCCGAGATGACATGCTCCAACTTTTCCGCCTCGCTATGGACTTCATCCCACGAATAGCCGAGCGTTTGCACCAGCCATGACTCGATCAAGCGATGGTGGCGAATCACCTCCAGCGCGGCGTGTTTTCCTCTGGCGGTCAGTAGCACACCTTGATGTTTGTGATATTCGACCAGTGCCGGCTTTGTCGAGGCCAGTCTTTGCATCATGCCTGTGACCGATGCCGGCGCGACCTGCAAACGCGCGGCGAGCGCGGTCGTGCTTGCCGGATTGCCGTTTTCCGTTAATTCGTAAATCACCTTGAGATAGTCTTGGGTTGAATCGGTCAGAGGTTTTGGCATGGCATTACCAACTATACGGGATCAAACAATATGTCACCTGGGCTTTGTAATCTGCGTAGCCCAGGAGTTCTTTTAAAAGGGTTGATTCTCCCAGAATGGCCCGCCGCGCAAGGATAAACATCCCAGCCAGCCCCACGATGATCCCGTAGCCCGAACCGAGCAGGAGGGATGTTCCGACCACAAATATCGAAATGGCGCTGTACATGGGATGCCGCACATAGCGATACGGTCCGCTGGATATTACGCTTTATCCGCGATCCTCCTGGATGCCTAAAACGGGTGACAGATAGGAATTCTCCCGATACGTCAGGAACAATAAGGAGAATGAGCTTAATAGGATAACTCCGCCAACTGCTTGCAGCCAAACCGGCAAAGGCGCCCAACGGAAACGAACTGAGTCCAGTCCCATGAAGACCAGCCATCCAAGAAGATAAGTGTTGAGCAGGGGAAGAGAATCTTGTCCCAACCTGCTTGATCGGAAGCACCCAACCTCATCCGTTCTGTTAAAAGGCCGGGGTTGTGCTGATACAGCCACCAAAAGAGGAAGATAGCAAAGCTTAAAAATAGCCCGGGAAAGATCCAGCCCGCCAACCATTGAAATGTACCTGCTGGAATAAACAACGCCAAGGCAAAAACTATAAAAACCGTGGCGACTTGAATTGCGATTTGCGCAAGCTGTTTGACGTTGGTCGGCATGCCCGACCTCCTGTAATCATATCGTCTTTAGCTAAATAATAATTTAGGCTAGCCTAAATTATTTTATCAGAGAAAGGCAAATCGTCAAGGGCTGGCCCTCCTATTCTTTGCTGGCGATTAAGATTAGCACAATGCTTGAGCGGATCTCGATCTGTTTGCGCTCCACTTTGAAGCCCGCCTGTTCAAGCGGATGAATGAATCTCTGTGTGACGACCTCAATAATATTCTTCGGCGTCTCGCCTGTGATCTGGAACAACCATGCCGCAGTTCTGTCCATCAATTGGCGTCCGATAATCCATGCGGTTGGAAGGACGATCAATCGTCCGCCATCGGAGAGGACGCGATGAACATCGGCAGGCATGTTAGGCAGGAAAATGTATTCGGAGGGAAAGGTTGAGATGACCGTATCGAATTTCGCATTGGCGAAGGGAAGCGCTTGCGCAAATCCGCGCACAAGCCGGCTCGCTGGCCAGTCTGCCTTTTCGAGGCGGTTTTTCGCAAGACGAATCATCTGCATGGATTCGTCTAATCCAACGGTAAGATAGTTTTTTCCACCCAAGCGACTTTGCAGATATCCGGGACCAGGGCCGATCTCCAATATTCTCCTTCCCTGAATGAATGGAATGACCGTTTGCACCCAATCATTCCATCGGCCGATCGATACGACGGCCGCCACGAAGTCATAGGTCCAGGCAAAGGAATGGTAAAAGTGATGGAAGAAGAATCGCATCCAGCGCGAAATGAGATGCATGGGATTCAAACAAAACAAGGGTTTGACATTTGTCAAACCCTTGTGGGTGAGCGTAATTCCCTAAGAAGCGCCCGGCGTTGTGTCGCTGGACTTTTTGCTGGAAGGCTTGCGGAGCGATTCAACCGCACTTTCGCCGCGGGCACGGACTTCCTTGGCAAGTTCATCGGCGCGCAGGCGGGCTTCCTTCGCCACTTCCTCCGCACGGGCGCGTGCGATTTTGGTCAGCTCTTCAGCACGAGCGCGCGCCTCGGCCGCTGCGGCTTCCGCGTTAGCCAATGCTTCTTCCGCACTTTCCGAGGCCCGGTCGCGCAGCTCGATGCTCTTTTCGCGGATCAGGGCGCGCGTCTCTTCGCCGCTTTGCGGTGCAAATAGCAGGGACACCACGGCACCTGCCAAACCGCCGACGATAAAGCCCACAAGGAATGCGCCAAATTCATCACTGTCTGATGCCATACGATTCTCCTTTGCTTATTTGCGTTTTAGTCCCATCAATTCTAACACACGTTGAATACTCGCCAGATAGCTATTGAGTTTCACGACCGGTTCCACCGCGTTCTTGCTGAGGAATTCTGCTGTTCCGCGCAAAGCGTTGACGGTTTCATTCGTGGCCTGCAAAATGGGCCGGACTTCGTTTTGCAGGAGGTTGATCAGGCTGGCCAGCTGGATCAGCAAGATCACGAGCGCGACCCCGATGATCAATGTCTCCAACCCCACCACGATGATGAATACGTCACGGAGCCTCCCGACAAAATCTGCAGACGTTTCGGGGCGCAAGAGAAAATAGATTCCGGCGATCAGGCCAGCTAAAATCACCACGGCGATCACTGAAACAGAAATAATTACCAATCTGGTTTGCTGTTCTTGGGCTTTTCGCGCCGCGCTCTGCTCAGGCGTCCAAGGAGGTGGAGCAGCCGGCTGGGGGGGAATCGAGGTTGTCATGAATTGATTATAGCATTTTATGACCGGCAAGTCGAACAAGCTGCCGCGTAAACCTTGACGATTGCATCGAGCCGGTGGTATCCTCGCTCTACCGACCGTTCGGTAGGTAACGTATGACACGAGATGACATCCTTGACGCCGCCGCACAGGTGATCCGTAAAAAGGGATTCCACGCGGCTTCGATGGCGGATATTGCGGAGGCGGTCAACCTCCAGAAGGCCAGCCTCTATCATCACGTATCCAGCAAGCAGGAAATCCTGCTTGAACTACTTGACCGCGCCCTGGAAATGCTCACTGCCCAAATCGCCTCGATTGCCGATCGATCCATTCCGGCTGATGAAAAGCTTCGCCTGATGATTCATGCCTACTTGCAATTGTTGGCCGAGAATCCTGATCTGTCTTCTGTTTTGTTATTCGAGCATCGCTCGCTGGACAAAAAAGCTCACGCCCGCCACGTTCCAAACCGTGATCGTTTTGAGGGCCTTTGGCAAAACGTCGTGCGGGAAGGCGTCCGCACGAAACTGTTCAGCTGTTCTGATGCTGGTCTGGCGGTGCGCGGCTTAATGGGCATTTTAAATTGGACGTTGACTTGGTATCGCCCCGATGGAGCTTTGTCCATGGAAAGGATCGCGGATTATTATGCGGATTTGGTTTTCAACGGCCTGATGAAAAAAACAAAGGAGTGAGGAATGGTTTCGTTTGAGCCCACTGAAGAGCAAAAAATGCTGATCGAGTCAATCGCGAGATATGCCGGCACCGATTTGCGGACGGCGTCCCGCGAGTCCGAAGAGAGTCGCGAACTTCCGAAGAAGCTGGTCGGCAAGGGTTGGGAGCTTGGCCTGCTTCAAGCCTCCATCCCCGAATCCTTTGGCGGTTTCGGCGAGCGCTCTGCGGTTACCGGCGTGTTGGCTATGGAAGAATTAGCGTTCGGTGATCTGGCGGGCGCGTTGGCTGTGATGACGCCGTCCTTGTTTGCCATTCCGATTCTGCTCGTGGGCAGCGACGAGCAGAAGAACGAATATCTGCCGAAAGTGATTGAAGGCGTTTGGCAGCCATACACGGCGGCAATTATCGAGTATGCGTTTGACTTCGATGCCGATGACCTGCGAACCACCGCCACGTTGAACGACGGCGAATATGTTTTGAACGGCGAAAAAGCTTTTGTGCCATTTGCGAAAGATGCCGAGTTCATCTTGATCTACGCAAAATGCGACGGCAAGACACAAGGCTTCATCGTTCCGAAAAGTTCTGCTGGATTGAGCATTCGGGATGAGCGTGAAAAGTTGATGGGACTGAACGCTCTGCCGTTGTATCGAATCAAATTGGATCATGTAATGATTCCCGCCTCGCGTCGTTTGGGCGGTGCCGTGGGTCACGCCTTTGAGCCGGTGCTCGCCGCGATGAGACTTGCCTCCGCCTCAGCCGCCCTCGGGGTGGCGCGCGCTGCCTTTGAGTATTCACGCGACTATGCCAAAGAACGTGAGGCCTTCGGCGTCAAAATCGCGCAGAAGCAAGCCGTCGCATTTATGCTCGCTGAAATGAGGACGGAGATCGAAGCGGTGCGCTTGCTGGCATGGGAGACCGCCTGGAAACTGGATCAGCGAAAAGAGGATGCATATACGGAAGCGTACCTAGCGGCCATCGGTGCAGCCGACATGGCGATGACGGTCACGGACCGCGCCGTGCAAATTTTGGGAGGTCATGGATATATTCGTGAGAATCCGGTGGAAATGTGGATGCGCAACGGGCGCGGCTTTGCGACGTTTACCGGACTCGCAATCATCTAGAAGAGGTAGTGATGGCCATTGAATTCGAATCACCCAAACCAATTATCCAGACACAGTCCGTCCTCAAAACGGTGGCCGAAGAAATGATGCGCTCGAAGTCCCGTTACTTCGACGATCATGAGCACGAAATTCCCTGGGATTACATTGAGTTCATGCACACGGCCATGAAGGCCATGGGCGGCGGAGCATTGGCTCCGCGCGAGGAGAAAACGGAAGATGACTCCACGAAACCCAAGCGTCCGCCGATCGGCTATCAATTGCTTGCAACTCAAATCGAAATGCTGGCATGGGGTGATGTGGGAATGTATCTCACCACACCCGGCGGCGGACTCGGCGCCGCGGCGGTTCAAGCCGCCGGCTCGCCAGAACAACGTTCGAAATTTCTGGCGCGCTTTGTCGATGAAAAACCCACCTTTGGCGCAATGTGCATGACCGAGCCTGGCGCGGGTTCGGACACATCGGCTATTCGCGCAAGGGCTGTGTTGCACGAAGAAACAAAAGAATGGATTATTAACGGTGAAAAGATTTTTGTCACCGCCGGCGACAAATCGTTCACTCCATACGAACAACTGGGCAGGGGGTTTATCGTGGTCTGGGCCTCGATTGATCCATCGGCAGGACGCGCAGGGATGCGCGCCTTTGTCGTTGAGCAGGGAACACCTGGCGTGCGGATTGTCAAGCTGGAACATAAAATGGGAATCCGGGTCAGCGATACGGCCGCCATCTCATTGGTTGACGCGCGAGTTCCTTATGAAAATATTCTTGGCAGTCCAACCGTTGAGAAAACAACAACCGGCTTCAAAGGTGCCATGGCAACCTTCGACGCCACGCGGCCGCTCGTGGCCGCGTCCGGTATCGGTGTGGCGCGGGCCGCTCTTGAATTCCTGAAAGAGAAGCTCAAAGAAAATGGCGTCGAAATCCATTATGGCCTGCCGCGTCAAAGGCTGACCAATATCGAACGTGAAGTGATCGACATGGACATCCTGTTGAAGTCTGCATGGTTGATGGTCGTGAAGGCGGTTTGGATGGCGGATAACAAAAAGCCGAACGCACTTGAGTCTTCGATGTGCAAAGTGAAGGCCGGCGACGCGACCACGAAGATAACTCAGAAAGTTGTCGAGATCTTGGGCCCGCTCGGTTACAGCCGCGAGTTTCTTGCGGAAAAATGGTTCCGCGACGCGAAGATCACGGATATCTATGAAGGCACGGGACAGATCAATCGGCTTGTGGTTGCGCGCCAGATCCTTGGGTATAGCGGAAGCGAGTTGAGGTAGTCATGATGTATCATATTCGTAAAGCGGTTGTGATTGGTTCGGGCACAATGGGCGCAGCCATCGCCGCACATCTGGCAAACGCAGGCGTGCCTGTGACCCTGCTCGACATTGTTCCCAAAGACGCACCGGTCAGAGATAAAGCGGCGCGCAACAAAATTGTCAATGAGGGTTGGGATCGATGTCTCAGGGCGAAACCCGCGAATTTGATGTCGTCGGATTTGAAGGCATTCGTCAATCTGGGCAATCTTGAAGACGACTTTGACACCGTCGCCGAAGCGGATTGGATCTGTGAAGCAATCATCGAGGATTTGAAGATCAAGCAATCACTGATGGCGCGCATGGACGGAGTCCGCAAGCCGAACGCGATTGTCAGCACTAACACTTCAGGGATTCCGGTTAAGGCCATTGCCGAAGGACGCTCGAGAGAATTCAAAAAGCATTTTCTTGGAATCCATTTCTTCAATCCGCCGCGCTATCTGAAGTTGCTAGAGGTCATCCCAATCGCCGATACGGACAAGGAAGTCGTCAGGTTCGTGTCGTGGTTCGGCGAACATAAACTCGGCAAAGGCGTTGTGCTATGCAAGGATACGCCGAACTTCATCGCCAACCGCGTGGCGTTCGGCACCGGTGCGTTTGCAATGGATTACATACTTAAGAACGATTATAGCGTGGATGAGGTGGATTCCATCACCGGCCCATTGATCGGACGACCGAAGACCGCGACATTCCGTTTGATCGATCTCGTTGGCGTCGATGTTTGGGATCATGTGGGGAGGAATCTGGCGCCGTTGATTTCGCACGATAAGCTTGGACAAGAATATCTCAAAGCTGAGGCACCTTCGAAATTGATCTCAACCCTGGTCGAGCGCAGGTGGCTGGGCAGCAAAACCAGGATTGGTTTCTACAAAGAAGTCCGCCAGGAAGATAACGCCAGAGAATTTTGGCCACTCGATCTCAAGACGCTCGAACACATTGCACCGACCAAGCCTCGTTTCGATTCGGTCAAGAATGCAAAAGACATCGACGAACTCGGCGAACGTTTGAGATTGTTGCTGGGCGAAGATGATAAAGCCGCGAGATTGGTTCGGGCCCTGACGTATCAGAGCTTCCAATATTCCGCATCGCTCTTGCCGGAGGTCGGGGATTCGCCTAAGCCCATCGATGACGCGATCCGCTGGGGTTTTGGTCATGAGGCCGGACCGTTTGAAATATGGGATATGCTCGGCGTCAAAGAAACAGTTAAGAAAATGAAAGCCGCGGGCCACCCCGCGCCCAAATGGGTGAACGACATGCTCCAGGCGGGCCTCGAATCATTCTATCAGTACAGGCGCAGCAGTCCTGCGGATAGGAACGGCGAGAAAGTCGGTGTCTATGATGTTAATAAAGAAAAATATGTTCGCCTCGCAAAACCGGAAAACGTCCTCATGCTCAGGGACCGGAAGGTGATCAGCAAGAATGTAGGTGCGACTCTCTATGATATTGGTGATGGCGTGGCGTGCGTGGATTTCCATACCAAGATGAATGCCCTTGATGACGATGTTTTTGCTGTCATCACCGAAGCATTGGACCGTCTTGAAAACGATTTCGACGGATTGGTGGTCAGCACGCAAAAGGATAACTTCAGCGCGGGCGCGAATCTATTTATGATTGTGGTGAGCGCGCAGCAAGGGATGTGGGATGGTCTGGATCAGGCCGTCCGCAAGCTGCAGGGCTTGAACATGCGCATGCGTTATTCATCGAAGCCGATTGTGGTCGCGCCGATGGGCCTGGCTTTGGGCGGAGGCTGTGAGATCGTGATGCACGCTTCGCGCGCCGTCGCCTCGTCCGAGACTTACATCGGGCTGGTCGAACTTGGCGCAGGCGTCATCCCGGCGGGCGGTGGCACCAAGGAGTTGATGCGTCGCGTTCTAAATCCGCCGATGAAAACGGACAATGTTGAAGTGTTGCCGTTCCTCCAACGCGTCTTCCTGCAAATTGGTCAGGCGAAAATCTCCGCGTCCGCCGAGGAGGCTCGGCAGATGGCCATTCTGAATCCGCAAGATCGAATCGTCATGAACCGGGACCATTTGCTGGCGCAAGCCAAACGGGAAGTCCTGCACATGAACGTCGCGGGCTATCATCCACCCGCGCCCGAACAAATTTATGTCGCCGGTCGTGATATGCTGGGCGCGCTGCGCGTCGGCGCGTGGATGTTCAAGGAAGGCAAATACATTACCGAATACGATCAATATATTGCCGGTAAGTTGGCAAACGTGCTGTGCGGAGGCGGATTGACGCGTCCGCAATGGGTGAGTGAGCAATATGTTCTTGATCTTGAGCGTGAGGCGTTCTTGTCTTTGTGCGGCGAAGAAAAGACGCGGGCACGCATGTGGTCGCTCTTGCAAACCGGTAAGCCGTTAAGAAACTAGGAGAACGAAATGACCAAGGATGCTGTACTTGTGAGCGCGGTCCGAACGCCGGCCGGCAAAGCCAAACGCGGAGGACTGGCTACGGTTCGTCCCGACGAATTGGCGGCTGCCGTGATCCAAGCCTTATTAAGGCGGACGCCGAATCTTGACCCCGCCGAAATCGAAGATGTGGTTCTTGGTTGTGCCTTTCCGGAGGGCGAACAGGGACTCAACATGGCGCGCATGATCGCCTTGCGCGCCGGTTTGCCGGAATCTGTTCCGGCTGAAACTATCAACCGTTATTGTTCTTCCGGCCTGCAAGCCATTGCGCATGCCGCTTATGCCATCCAAAGCGGACAAGTCGAAACCGCAATTGCGGGCGGCGTAGAATCGATGTCCATGGTCCCAATGTTTGGGTACAAGTTTTCACCCAACCCATATTTTGCTCAGGATCTGCCGCACTATTATACCAACATGGGTTTGACCGCTGAGAATGTCGCTGTGAAATATAATATCAGCCGCGAAGACCAGGATGCTTTTTCGTTGAAGAGTAATCAGAAAGCAGCGAAGGCGGTTGACTCCGAGTTATTTGATCCTGAACTCGTGCCAGTGGATGTGGAGGTCGCCGAACTCAACGCCAACGAAAAACCTGTCAAGAAGACATTCACAGTGAGGCGCGACGAGGGTCCACGCGCAGATACCAGCATGGAAGCGCTTGCCAAACTCAAGCCGGCGTTCAAGGAAGGCGGGACGGTCACCGCTGGCAATTCATCGCAGATGTCCGATGGCGCGGCCGGCGTCGTGGTGATGTCTGCGGAGAAAGCGGAACAACTCGGAATGAGCGCATTGGCGCGATTCGTTTCGTTTGCGGTCGGGGGGGTCGCGCCGGAATTGATGGGCATTGGCCCAGTGGTTGCAATTCCCAAGGCATTGAAGCTTGCTGGTTTGTCATTGAACGATATTGACTTGATAGAATTGAACGAAGCTTTTGCCGCGCAATCGCTGGCAGTGATCGGGACGCTCGAACTGGATGAGAACAAGGTCAACGTGAACGGCGGAGCAATTGCGCTGGGCCATCCGCTCGGTTGCACGGGCGCAAAGCTCACAACGCAATTGATCTATGAAATGGGCCGCCGTAAATCCAGATACGGCATGGTCACAATGTGCATTGGCGGTGGCATGGGTGCCGCGGCTATATTTGAGAATCTGCAGTAATCAAAAGGAGAATGAAATGCCTCTAACAGTTTCTGATCTGATGTCCAAGATGCCCGGCGCGTTTTTGCCGGAGAAAGCGGCGGGGTTGGACGCTGTCATCCAATTTAGATTCACCGGTGCGGAAGCCGGGAATTGGTATGCCACCATCAAAGACGGCACATGCGTGGTCGCGCCGGGCGAGGCCCCTGCACCGAAGATGACCTTGAACGCGGACTCTGCAGAGTATCTCAAGATCTTCACCGGCGAGCTGGACGGGATGCAGGCTTTTATGCAGGGTAAGCTCAAATTGAGTGGCGATTTAAACCTCGCCATGAAGCTGATGCAGATGTTTAAAATACGCTAGCCCCAAGAATCCGCGTCAAAATCACTTGACGATGATTCTCTTCACATGTGGTTCGTCGATTCCATTTCTAATTTGTATATTAGTTAACTCTTGACGAATCGCCAATGGCGGGAGTATAAGTCGCAAGGTTCCATGAATACACATCTTGTGCAGGTTCGAAAGGAGGTGATCGTAATGGACGCCGACGGAAGTAAGTCTGGCGATGATTCTATTCCGCTTCTATTCTCCGAAACCCGATTTGTTGATGATGAACTCTTGTGCGCTCCCAGATGCGATCATTTCCTTGGTACTCTTCATTGCAGATAGTCGGAACGCGTCGGTTCCTCTTGAACAGCCGCCACCTTCGGAGAGTCATCGAAGGTGGCTTTTTATTTGTAGAAATAGATGCCACCCTCACATAATCTTTTAGCTTCTAAAAGTAAATCTGTGGAGGTTCGTGATGGGTTTCTTTACGACCATTTTTGCTAATCCAACCCGCCTTCCGGCATTTGCCCGTGGAAATGGTATCAAAGTATCCAGGAAACTGCTGGATAGCGCGCAGATGGACGCGTCGGCGGTCTTCGAAAAACTTAATACAAGCCCACAGGGGTTGACCAGTGAAGAGGCAGTGGATCGTCTCGAGCAATTTGGCCTCAATGAAGTTGCCAAAGAGAAACGCCAAACCTGGTTGATGCTCCTCTGGGATAACGTAAAGAATCCACTGGTGATCTTGCTCACCATACTGGGAATCATTACCTATCTAACAGGCGATGTACCGGGAACGGTCGTGATTTTCATTATCGTCCTGCTGGGCATCGTCCTGCGGTTTCTGCAGGAGAACCGCGCCGACGCAGCTGCAGAGAAGCTAAAGGCCATGGTCAGCACGACAGCTACCGTGGTGCGCGATGGTCAGCGCAGGGAAATCCCGCTTAAAGAGCTCGTGCCAGGCGACGTGGTTCAGTTGTCTGCAGGAGATATGGTTCCAGCAGATGTCAGGTTGGTCGCGGCGCGCGACCTCTTTCTTAATCAAGCCGCATTGACCGGCGAGTCCATGCCCGTCGAAAAAGTCCCGGCCATTGGTGAGGGCGGACAGCAACAAAACCCGCTGGAGATGCAAAATGTGTGCTTTCTCGGTTCCAATATAGAGAGCGGCACGGGCACAGCGATCGTAATTCAGACCGGCGGAGAGACCTACTTCGGCTCGCTGGCCAGCAGCATTGTTGGTCAGCGCCAAATGACAAGCTTTGACAAAGGAGTAAACGGCTTTACCTGGTTGATGATCGGCTTCATGTCGGTGATGGTCCCGTTCGTTTTTGTTTTCAACGGAATCAGCAAACATGATTGGATCAATGCCTTTCTATTCGCCTTGGCGGTCGCCGTCGGCTTGACTCCCGAAATGTTGCCCATGATTGTAACGGTCAATTTATCTAAAGGCGCCATTTCCATGTCTAAGAAAAAGGTGATCGTCAAACGCTTGAATTCCATCCAGAATTTCGGCGCGATGGATGTACTCTGCACGGACAAAACCGGCACGATCACGGAGGGCCGCATCGTCCTTGAAAAGTACATTGATGTGTTGGCTAATCCCAGCGAACATGTGCTTCATTACGGTTACATGAACAGCTATTACCAAACGGGGCTGAAGAACCTAATGGATGAAGCTATCCTCCATCATGTCAATCTGAACGACGATTTGCAAATTGATGAACTTTATCGGAAGATTGACGAACTGCCTTTTGACTTCCAGCGGCGCCGCATGTCCGTCATCGTTGAGGACAACAAGGGCCATCACATCCTGATCTGCAAAGGCGCCGTGGAGGAAATTATGCATCTCTCCACACATGTGGAGGTGAATGGCGAGGTGCTGGAAGTGACGCCCGAACACGATGAGCACCGCAAACGACGAGTCGCGCAGCTCAACTCGGAGGGATTCCGCGTGATCGCAGTCGCATACCGGGTTTTCCCTAATGACAGCTCCGAACCGCACTACACGGTTCAAGACGAATCGAACATGACTCTGCTTGGATATCTGGCATTCCTGGATCCCCCTAAAGACAGCGCACCCGAGGCCATCGCCAGATTGAATATGCATAAAGTTGCCGTCAAGATCTTGACCGGTGATAACGAAGTTGTTACGGGCACCATCTGCCAAAAGGTGGGGCTGTCAGTGGAGCGTATCCTGCTCGGCCCCGACATCGAGGCCATGAGCGAGGTCGAGTTGAAGCGGGCTGCCGACACGACCACGGTATTTGCCAAGCTTTCGCCCTCTCACAAGGAACGCATCATTCGTGCGTTGCAGGCGGACGGCCACGTGGTCGGCTTTCTGGGCGATGGCATCAATGACGCTCCGGCTCTCAAGGCTGCCGACGTGGGAATCTCCGTCAGCAGCGCGGTGGATATTGCCAAAGAGTCCTCCGATATCATCCTGCTTGAAAACAGCCTGTTGGTGTTGGAGGCGGGCGTGATGGAAGGACGCAAGGTATTTGGCAACGTGATCAAGTACATCAAGATGGCAGCTTCGTCCAACTTTGGGAATATGTTCAGCGTGATGGGCGCCAGCATCCTGTTGCCCTTCCTGCCGATGCTGCCCATTCAGGTGCTGACCAATAATCTGCTCTACGATTTTTCGCAGACGGCGATCCCGACCGATCAAGTTGACGCCGAGTGGTCGGCCAAACCTCGAAAGTGGGAGCTTGGTTCCCTGAGGCGTTTCATCTTCTACATTGGGCCAATCAGTTCGATCTTCGATTACACGACCTTCGCACTCATGTGGTTCGTATTCGGCGCGAACACTGTTTCCCGACAGGCCCTGTTCCAAACCGGTTGGTTTGTTGAATCGTTGTTTACGCAAACGTTGATTGTCCACGTGATTCGCACGAACAGGATCCCATTCATTCAAAGCCGGGCCAGTAAATCGTTGATCTTGACGTCCCTTATCATCGTAGCAATTGGAGTCTGGCTGACAATTTCGCCCCTTGCCTCAACGTTGGGATTTGTGGCCTTGCCGCCTTCCTATTGGCCCTTCCTGTTGGCAACATTGATCGCCTATATTACGCTTACTCAGACGGTCAAAGTGTGGTTTGTTCGGCACTTCGCAGACTAGCACTAGAGCTCCAACTCATCAAGAAATAGAATCAAAAATCCGTCTCGAGTAATCCGGACGGATTTTTGATTGGTTCTATTGGGGAATTATCGTCGGGGCTCCTGATCCGGGTGATGCGACCGTGGGTACGAGATTCTGCCAATTGTCGTAGGTGACGACCTTATAGTCGGTATGCGCCTTACTAAGCCAATCATTGAAAGCTGTCTGTTGGGCCTGGGCGTAGGCGGTCGCGTCCAGCGGGACGATCCCGTGAGCCAGCACTTGGATGATGTGGTAACCGAACTGGCTCTTGACCGGCTGACTGATCTCACCGACCTTCAGCGAGAACGCCACCGCCTCGAACTCGGGAACCATCGTGCCGCGCGGGAACCAGCCCAGGTCCCCGCCTTTGTCCTTGCTACCGGTATCGGTCGAGACTTCCTCCGCCACCTTGCCGAAGTCTTCGCCGTTGAGCAGCCGCTGCCGGACTGCGTTTGCAGTAGCCTCATCAGCCACGAGGATATGGCGCGCCCAGATTTCGTCTTGTGAGTGAGGCGTATCGGCTGTGATAACATCCATCAGTTTCTGGCGCAGGATGTCCACTTCATACATCGCGCGTAACTGGTCCTCGGTGATACCCAACTTCTCATAACTGGCGAGACTGGTTTGGTAGGTTTGTTGAAAACCCTGAAGGGTGTACGGCGTGGAAGTTGGAAAAGGAGTATCTGTTGGGCCCGGCGTTTGAGCTTCAGTGGCGGTTGCAGTCGGCGCATTCGTTGCCGAGGCAGCTGGAGTGCCTGTGGTAGCCACAGATACGACCTGTGGAGTATTTGTTGGAGTGTTGGTCGCAGTAAGGGACAGCGTCGGGGTCGGTGTAATGGTTACCAGCGCCAGGGTCTGCGGGGATAAAGTTGGAAAACTTGCATTGGTTGGTGTAATGGTTGGAGTGGGGGAGCCGTTCGGGTAGAAATCAAAGGAGGCCTGAATGGCTGCATCCACTTCCGCCTTGCTGGCTGTGATGCCGCGCTTGGCGGCCTCCTGCCGGATCAATTCTTCATCCACCATTTGATTTAGCACGTCCTGCCCCAGGGTGGCTGGCGTGCCCAATTCGTTTTGTATTTGTTGCAACTGTTGACTGTAGTCAATCCCGAACATTTGACCATATTCTTGGTACATCGTCTGTTGATTTTGCAAGGTTTGGATTTGCAATCGGACGCGCGCCTGCCATTCGCCGACCGTTATGTTCACGCTGCCGATTTTTGCAACTGGTTCCCGTACCTGCAGATAACTATTATATAAAATGGCGTAGCCAATCAGACCGGCGACGACCACCAGTAGACCAATGAAGGTGTAGAGAATGATCCTCGTCTGCCTGCGTTCGCGTTCAACACGGGCCAGATGTTTTTTGGTGTGAAGAACGGGTTTCTCTTCCCGCGGGTTCGTCATGTTATCTTGTGCTCCTTGCTGCAGAAAATAGGGGCATGGCATTTCCATGCCCCGTTTAGCTACAATTAACGGTTTTCTTCGAACCGCGAACTGGTATAAGGCAATAGTGCGATCTGGCGGGCGCGCTTGATGGCGCCTGCCAGGGCGCGTTGATGGCGCGCGCAGTTACCCGTTTGGCGTCGAGGGCGGATCTTGCCTTCATCCGTCACGAAGCGTCTAAGCATGTCCACCTTCTTATAATCAATGCTCAAACTTTTGTCGGCGCAAAACTGACAGGTCTTGGGACGGGCAAAATAACGGCGTTCACCGGGAGCGGCTTCTGCCTCTGTCTCATTGTTGGTTCTCTCATCAGCCATTTTTTACTCCATATGTTTCAAAACGGAAACTCATCTTCATTGGCAGTCGGCTCAGCGTCATCCGGATGCGGGGCCTCTTGACCCTGGTTCGCGTCGTGCCGCTCGCCGAGCATCATCATTTCATTCGCAACAATCTCAACGCTGGTATGTTTCTGTCCTTCTTTATCATCCCAGCGGCGGGTTTGCAACCGGCCCTCGACATAAACTTGCTGGCCCTTAGCCAGATACTGTTTACAGATCTCAGCGAGGTTGCCCCATGCCACGACGCTAAACCACTCGGTCTCGGCATGACGTTCTCCGTCCGCGCTGTTCCATGAACGGCTGACCGCAACCGTAAAGGTGGTCACCGGCCGTCCGGATGGCGTGTAACGCATTTCGGGATCCTTGCCAAGATGGCCAATGATCATCACTTTATTTAAGCCTCGGCTCATACTGATCTCCTTTGTAAGATAAAGACCGAGCAACAAAACTTAACCGACGTACGTCAGCAGGTGGCGCAGGATCGTTTCCTGATAGCGTATGTTCTGTTCCAAGCCGGACGCGCTTTGTGGATTGAGCGTAATATTAAAGAGCACATAGTGTCCATCGCGGTGCTTACGAATTTCATAAGCCATTCGGCGCTTGCCCCAGATGTCCACCTTATCCACGTTGCCGCCCGATTCGGAAACCCAGCCCTTGACGCGGTCCAGCACACCGTTGAATGACGGCTCGTCTAAGTCGGGTTGAATCACACACACCAATTCATATTTATGCATGTGGGATGCCTCCTTTCCACGGAATTGCTCTTGTGCACGCCGTGGGCGGGCCAAGAGCGGAAAGGCACGTATTTGAGACGTACCTTGCTAACCGGGCTGATTGTACGCTATGTTATTGATTCTGTGGAGAGGCGGGCCGATGGCGGAGAGCCTCATTCACCTGACGTAAATCGGATTGCTGAAAATCCAGCCTCGCCTGCGTCCCAGGTATCTTCGATACGCCTCGATACGATAAACCCCCGGTTCGGTGGTGATATGGGCAGCAATCGTCTGATTCCTCCAAGCTTGAATTACCTCCCCGTCCTTGAGCAGGCGAATTTCGGCCGGTGCAGGCGTCCGGACCTGCAGCGTGACCCCGCTTCGGGCGGGTATCTCATCTCCCATAATGGCGTCCGCTTCCAATCCCTGCGCCGTGAATCTAAAGCCGCGCGTCGGCGCGGGCAGATCATAGCCGACGAAGCAATGCCCGGCGCTCAGAGAGTCGTGGAGCAGCTTTTTGTCGGCGCCGGCCTCGCCGGTTAGTGGATGAGCGAGAATGACATGAGTGTTGATGGCTCTGAAGTGGAATTCATAAGGGAAGACCACCCGGCTGAGGGGGCCAAGATGCATCTTGTTGGCATGCGCATCCGAACCCCCGATGGCCACCAGGCGACCCTTGGAAAGGAGTTCATCCCATTTGTGGAGTGTATTCGGGCTCGGGCAGTGGGCGATCAACGCCGGAAAAAACGCGTAAAACACTCCGTGTAACCTGGTTGAAAGCAAAGTCTTGAGTTCGCTGAACCCGTTCCAGAGTTCAAGGCCGGTGATGCGGGCAACCGACCAGTCGACCCATGAGATGTCGGTCTGGTGAAACGCGGGCGCGGCAGGATCGTCGGGATGGGCGAGAAAAGATAATCCGCCCGATTCGCGTACTGCATCGATGAGCATTTGCGGGTCATCGGCAAACGTGGCCAATTCTTTTTCCGCGCCCAGCGCAAGCAGATGATTTTTCTGCGGCTCACGGTCCTGATCGTGGATTTCTTCGCCGACCAGCATCAACACTTTTCTTGTTCCTTCTTTGATGTACCCCTCGAAACCGCGCGCCAGGACATTGTGATCCGTGACGATCACTGCATCCAGGCCGCACCTCAAGGCGGCCCTGCCAATTTCCTGATGGCTTCCGCTGCCGTCTGAGTAGCGCGTATGCATGTGCAAATTCACAACGATTTCGTCCATGGCGATCCTATTTCTAGATGAACCCGAAATTAATTTCCGCTCGTCGGCGTTGGTTGACGAGTTTCCTTTATCACAGGTATAATTTGCCCGCTAATTTTCAGGAGGCACAATCATGGTTAAGTATCTGGATATCGCGCTGATTATAATCGCCCTCGGGCTGATCCTCAGCGTCATACTTCAAAGCAAAGGCGCCGGCTTGGGCGGCCTGACCGGATCTGACGCGAGCACAATCTTCACGGCCCGACGCGGCGTTGAACGCGTCCTGTTCTGGGTCACAATTGTCTTGAGCGTTTTGTTTTTTGGGTTGGCGATCACGGTGCTCTTTCTCGGACGCTGAAGCCCGCTTTTGGAAAAGCCGCCCATTCGCGTTGCCGCGCAGCGCGCCCGGCACGCGGCTTTTCTTTTTGCTTATTCACTGAATCTTCATGAGACGATTACGCTGGCAGATTCTGGTTGTCGCGATTACGCTGATTGTTGTAGCCGTTCTTTTGCTCAGCCAGCAGCCGGTCCTGGCGCCGACTTTATCCCAACCTTCAAGCGGGGGCATCTATAGCGAGGGGTTAATCGGCTCTCTGGGGCGCCTCAATCCGCTGTTGGATTGGAACAATCCCCCTGATCGTGATGTGGATAGTCTGGTATTCAGCGGCTTGATCAAATTCGATTCGCGCGGTCTGCCACAACCGGACCTGGCTGAATCGTGGGGTGCTACACCGGACGGCACAGTTTATAATTTCACACTTCGTTCCGACGCGGTCTGGCAGGACGGTACTCCTGTCACAAGTGACGATGTTATCTTCACGATTAACCTCATCAAATCCAGTTCTTTTTTTCCGCAGGATATTAAGGACCTGTGGAACCAAATCACGGTTACGAAGCTGGATGACCAGAACCTTAAATTTACATTGCCGGAGCCATTCGCGCCATTCCTCGATTATTTGACGTTTGGCGTGCTGCCCAAACATCTCCTGGCCACGACGCCGCCCAATCAACTCGCCAGCGCGAACTTCAATATCAGTCCCGTGGGTTCCGGCCCTTACAAATTTGACCATTTCGTTGTGGAAAGCGGGCACGTGGCCGGCCTCGTGCTGACGCTTAGCGAAAATTATTATGGGCAGAAGCCTTATATCCAGCAGGTGGTCTTTCGTTACTATCCCGATTCCAGTTCCGCGTATGCCGCGTTCAAACAAGGCGAAGTGCTTGGCGTAAGTCAGCTGACTACGGACGTCCTGCCCGAGGCGCTGGCTGATCCGAACATGATGGTTTACTCCACCAGCCTGCCGCAAATGTCCATTGTCTTGCTGAACCTGAATAATAATGAGGTTTCTTTTTTCCAGGATGCGAACATTCGTCATGCGTTGATGATGGGTTTAAATCGCGACTACATCATCTCCACCTTCTTGAAGGGTGAGGGCATTGTGGCGGACGGGCCCATCCTTCCCGGTTCCTGGGCGCATTACGATGGCATTGAACATATCGGCTACGACCCCGACGCCGCGGTTTCCCTGTTGAAGCAGGAAGGTTACGTGATTCCGTCCAGCGGCGGGACGGTTCGCTCTAAAGACAATCAGTCTCTGGATTTCACTCTCCTCTATCCACAGGACGCGTTGCACGCCCAAATTGCCAAAGCCATTCAACAAGATTGGTCACAGATCGGCGTGCAGGCCAATATCCAGGGTGTGCCATACGATCAATTGATTTCCAATTTGCTCGCATCGCGCAGCTATGAAGCGGCGTTGGTTGACCTAAACCTGGCGCGCACCCCTGATCCTGATCCGTATCCTTTCTGGCATCAATCGGAAGCAACTGGCGGCCAAAATTACTCGCAGTGGGATAATCGCGCGGCAAGCGAGTATCTCGAACAGGCGCGCACCGAAACCGACTTCACAGATCGGGCGCGGCTCTATCGGAACTTCCAGGTGGTCTTCACGAAGGATCTGCCTTCGTTGCCATTGTATTATCCGGTCTATAATTATGGCGTCAGTTCGGAGGTGCACGGAGTTCAAATCCCCATGCCGATGTTTGATACCAGCAATCGATTGAGCTTTCTCTCTGACTGGTATCTGGTGACGCGTCGCACGATCGAGGAGACTGCGGGTACCACCACGCCGTAGCAGCCATAATAACGAAGAACGCAACAGGAGATGATTATGCTCGAACAAGCTCTGCAATATGCCCATCAAAACCGGGAACATTTCTTGAATGAATTAGAAAATTTCCTGGCTATTCCTTCCATTTCAACCGACCCCGAGCATGGCACCGACATGCAAAAAGCTGCGGAATGGGCTGCCACCCAATTGCGTTCCATTGGCATGAACAACGTTCAAATCATGCCCACGGGTGGCCATCCGGTTGTGTACGGGGAATGGCTTCAGGCTGGAACGCGCGCGACCACCGTGATGATCTATGGCCATTATGATGTTCAACCGCCCGATCCGCTCGAGTTGTGGACAACGCCTCCGTTCGAGGCCGCGGTGCGCGGCGACAATCTATATGCGCGCGGGTCGGCCGACATGAAAGGACAGGTCATCGCCTCGTTGAAAGCCGTCGAGGCGGTGATGCGGACCGGCGATATGCCGATCAACCTTAAATGGCTGATCGAGGGTGAAGAGGAAATTGGCTCCGAGCATCTCGATGACTTCATCAAGAATCACGGCGAACTGCTGACCTGCGATTTCTGTTTGAACATGGACGCGGGCATTCTGGGCGAAGATAAGCCGTCCATTACAACTGGCTTGCGCGGCTTGGCGTATTTTGAGTTGCGCGTCTATGGCCCTAGCAAGGATTTGCATTCGGGCCTCTACGGCGGCACGGTGCACAACCCTGCTCAAGCGCTGGCAGAGCTGATTGCCGGAATGCATGATAAGAACGGCAGGGTTACTTTGCCAGGCTTTTACGATAAGGTTCGCAAGTTAAGCAAAAAAGAACGTCGGGATTTTGCGCGTCTTCCCATCACGGGCAAAGAGATCAAACAGCAATCCGGTGTGCCCGCCTTGTGGGGCGAACCTAATTTCACGCCAGCCGAGCGCCTGGGTGCACGCCCCACGCTCGAAGTCAATGGATTGCTTTCGGGTTTTACGGGAGTCGGTTCCAAAACTGTTTTGCCTGCCTGGGCTATGGCAAAGATCTCGTGCCGGCTTGTTCCCGATCAAACACCGGAAGAAACCATCAAGCAATTGAAGAAATATCTCAAGGAGCACGCGCCTAGGGACATCAAGTGGGAACTCGATTACCTGCACGGGGCGGGTGCGGCGCTGACGGCTACGGATAATGTCGGCGTGAAGGCGTTGTCGAAGGCGCTGGAAACGATTTGGGGCAAGAAGCCCTATTTCCCGCGTGAGGGCGGTTCCATTGGAGTCGTTGTGCAGCTTCAAAAACATCTTGGCGTGGAGTCGGTGCTATCGGGCTTCGGGCTTCCCGATTGCGACGCGCACTCCCCGAACGAGAAACTTCACTTGCCGACATGGTATAAAGGGATCGATGCCCTGATCCATTTTATATACAACTTGAAAGCCTGATGGAAGATCGAATTATCGCCTACGGCGGCCAAGCCGTGATCGAGGGCGTAATGATGCGTGGGCAAAGAGCTTTTGCCATTGCTATGCGCGCCCCGGACGGCAAGATCGTTATCCATAAGGAAAAGCTGGAGGCGATCTATCAATCGCGAATCGCCAAGATTCCTTTCGTGCGTGGCATAATTTTGCTGTGGGATGCGCTTGGACTGGGAATGCGCGCGCTTACAATTGCAGCCAATACACAAACCGGTGAGGATGTAAAATTGGAAGGTCCGGTTCTCTACCTGACATTGGGCTTGGCCCTTGTATTCGGAGTCGGCCTCTTCTTCTTACTGCCGGCGGGTATCGGTGGTATGGCCGAAAAATACCTCGCTTGGAATGTTTGGTGGAGCAATCTCTTGGAGGGCGTGATCCGCCTGGCTTTGTTGATCGGCTATCTGTGGGCAATCGGCTTCATGCCCGATGTAAGGCGTTTGTTCATGTATCACGGCGCGGAGCACAAAACCATCAATGCCTTTGAGTCCGGTGCGGAGTTGACGCCCGAATCGGTTGCTCGTTTTTCGCTGGCGCATCCGCGTTGCGGCACGGCCTTCATTCTGACGCTCGTATTGCTTTCTATTATTGTTTTTGCCTTGCTAGGCCCGTTGCCAATCCTTTGGCGTTTAGTGACAAGGGTATTATTTATTCCAGTTTTGGCGGGCATCTCGCTTGAATACATTCGCTGGACAGCCAATCATCTAAAAAATCCGATCATTCGCCTTTTGATTAAGCCGAATCTAGCCCTGCAGTCGTTGACCACACGCGAACCGGATTTGTCCATGTTGGAAGTGGCGATCAATTCATTCCAATCCATGCGGCAAGCGGAACAGGAGCTCGCCCCCTGACTTTAGAGCCGCCCGTGGGCGGCTTTCTTTTTATGAATTATTCCCTTTATTTTCATATTCCATTTTGTGCGCATCGATGTGCTTACTGTGATTTCAACACATATGCCGGCCAGGAAGATTCCATTCCATTTTATGTGACAACTCTATGTAAAGAGGTCGAACTTGTGGGAAGAAGATTTCCTGCTGGCAACAAAATTCATACGATCTTCTTTGGCGGGGGAACCCCTTCTTTGCTCTCACCGCAGCAGTTCGAGTCAACTTTCCATTCATTGCGTGGGCACTTCGACTTAACAGACACCAACGAAGTCACCATTGAAGCAAACCCGGGAACAGTGAGCCTCGAACAATTGAAAAAGTTGCACGACATTGGGATCAACCGCATCAGCTTTGGTGTTCAGTCGGCGAATATGGAAGAATTGCAAATGCTGGAACGCGCCCATGATTTCTTCGATGTGATCAGGTCCGTGAGCTGGGCGCGGCAAGCGGGTTTTGACAACCTCAACTTGGATTTGATCTATGGATTGCCGGAGCAGACGCTGCTGGTCTGGCAATCCACCATTCGGCGAATCTTGGATTTGCAGCCCGATCATATTTCGGCTTACGCCTTGACCCTTGAGCACGGCACGCCCTTCGGTCGTTGGGCTTCGCGCGGTTTGCTGCCGCGGCCTGATCCTGACCTTGCCGCGGATATGTATGAATGGGCCGACGAAGTTTTCGAATCGGCAGGCTATGTCCATTATGAGATTTCGAATTGGGCAAAACCCAATCGCGAGTGCATTCATAATCTTCAATACTGGCGCGCTCTCCCTTATCTGGGCCTCGGTGCGGGCGCGCATGGATATGCTAATGGCTATCGTTATTCAAATGTTTTGAGAATAAAAACCTATATTGATCGCCTCGCACCCGTCGATGGCCAAATCCCAAGCATCGAATTTCCTTTTTCGCCCGCCACAGTCAACCGTCATGGCCAAACGCTGCAGGACGATATGTCCGAGTTCATGATTACCGGGCTGAGATTAACCGGCGAGGGAGTTAACGCGTCCACTTTTGGCCAGAGGTTCGGGAGCAAGTTGACGGATATCTATGGCGCGGAGATCGACGAACTGATCCAGCTTGGTTTGCTGGAATGGAATAAAATGACTTCCGAAGCCGAAGGGGCATCGGAAGTCTTGAGACTTACAGCACGTGGCCGCTTGTTGGGCAATCAAGTGTTTATACGGTTTGTCGCATGATAACAGCCAAACGTTGTTCTCCGCATTGCCATGTTTCCTATGCTACTGTATTGGCACTTGTGTTGCTTGACACAGTTTTGGATCTATCAGGCATGGATTAATATGAAGCACCGGTAGCGTGGCACCCGGTTTGGGAGTGGCGCCAGGCGCAGGTGGGGGATTGCTCGGACAGAGCATGGGCTCGTAGCCCGTTGGCTTGAAGCCATAAGGCGCGCGGCACGTATTATCCACAGCATAGATAGCGTTGATGGGGTAATACGCATTGCCTGCAATGGGTGAGCCTGCTTGTGCATAGGTGAAGCGATCGTTGTAGTTGAATTTAGACGGATCTTTCAGCCCGGCATCCGCCCAGACGCCCCACATGAAAGAAGGTCCAGCCAGCGATTGTTTGAATGCGAAATCGATCACATTGGGATTCTTGGGATCAATCCGCACCCAAGCCAGATCCGGATCATCCCCCTGACCCTGGTTGAATATCACGGTTTCGTATCCGTCGCCGGGGTAGGGGGCTTGGGTGGTCGCGTTGGCGTCTGACTTTTCTGGTGATGCGCCGCCAGTGTCATGGTTGGCGTCCGTATAAACTTTTACACCGTCGGTTGTCCATTGCGTGGTATATGGCGGTTGCGCCCAAACTAGAACATCACCGAAGCCATCGTGGTCTTTGTCTATCTCAACGCCATAATCGATGCTGGCAGGGTCATTTGGGTTGCTGCCAATCAGAGTGATGAAAACATAATAGAAATTATCATCGGAGGTGAGCTGGAAGGTGTTGATGTCCAGGCTTGATATGTACGTCATGTCTTTTTGGGTGAAGGGGCGTTCGAAGAGACCGATGTTATATGAGTCGCCATAGGGTGCGCGGTGTTGGGGCGCTGTTCCCGACGAATCAACGTCGTAAACCAAGGTCCCCTTGGGGTTGATGTCCGCAGGAATCAGCGTGTGGGTAATCGAAGCCGTAGCAGTTGCTGACGGCGCAGGCGATGGTGTTGAGCCAGTCGAAGTCTCCGAAGAGGCATTGGAACTCGCAGGGGAGGCTTGTGATGGACTTTGCCCCTGCCCGTTTACGGCAGATGGTAAATTACAGGACAGGGCCGCTGCGATCAGAGCCATCAGTGCGAGCAGGCTGTAAGACCTTTTCATTTTCTCTCCTTGTCATTCACATTATCCAACTTCTTGGTACCAAATTCAATCGTACTTTAAGGGGATATGAGGCCGAGAATGCGTTGATAGATTCCCGTGAGGTCGTCCAGCCCAGCTTCGAAGGCGGCGCGTGCCGCCGGCGAGCCGATCAATAACCCTGGAACCTTCGCGTCCGTGTGCCGGCGCGTGGATAAGTCTTCCATGTTGCCGTGATCCGAGGTGATTAGAATCAATCCTGCATTGTCATGCCATTGATCGCAAAGTCCGCGCAATACCTCATCAAATGTTTTTAACTGTTCGCACCCCCAGTTCATATCCTGCTTATGACCCGCATAATCGCTTGCCCAATATTCGAAAAGGGCGAAATCATATTGATTGGCCAGGTCGGCAAGTTTACGGCCGGCGTCACGCGGTTCATAGACCGGTGCATCAGGGTAACCCAGCATACCGCGCCAGCCGCTGCCCGTAAAGTCGGCGGACAAAGCGCGGCCCGCGTAATAATCCGCTTTATCCAGTAATCGCAATCCTGCGGACGTGACGGCCATGGGAATCGCCGAATACAGCCGTTTGCCGGAATCCACGCCCTCAAAGTAACGCGGCGGATAGGCATTGAGCAATGCCGCAGTTTTCCGGCGCTTGACGGCTTGTGAAAATAGATTGCCGTTGAGGAGGTATCTGGCGACTGCCGGATTTGGCTTCGGTCCATAATGCTCGCCAATTTCTTTGGCGACATTGATGCCTGTCAGCAAGACCGCCTGCCCAGTTGCAGACTGGGGCAATCCGTGGACACCAAGGGCAGCATCAATGGGAAGGAGGGTTGCTCGTTCCCCAACATAAGGGGCGGAGTTGGCCAGTAGTTTTTTCCCGCCAAGCAGGCCCTGGAGAAACGGCATTTCCATGCGCGCAAATGGATTGATGTTGGGATTGTCTGCGCCGAGGCCGACGCCGTCGAGAAAGATGAATAAGACGCGCATGGGTACCGATAATCCTTCGTGAATGGACTTATAAGGCTTTTTGAAAAAGGAACCACGCGGAAGGTCGTTGGCGCCGATCAACGCCATCGCTACGCGAGAGCAGACGAAAACCACTCGCTCGGATCAACTCTATGTCTGCCTCATCCAGCCCGTGTCCGAAACCAGGCGATTTGAAAATTCCATACATTAACCAATATCCACTCGGCGCCAGCACCCGCTGCAGCACAGTCAAATAGTCCGGTCTTTTGTCAACGCCATGAAAGCAACCCAAGTCCAGCGCCAGATCGAAAGGGCCGTCCACGCCGTTGAGCTTTGTCACGTCGCCGACGCGCGCATCGGCCCGAACATGTGCAGCTTTCATTTTTCGTTTTGCAGTTTGAATCGCACGCGGCGCAAAGTCGATACCGGTGACCTGCCATCCGTTTTGGGCGAGTGTGATGACGTTGGTGCCGGTACCGCAACCGAGATCGATGGCCCGGCCGGCGGCATGTTTGGAGATAAAATCGAAGAGTTCGGGTGGAGAAATCCCCGTATCCCAGGGCGGTCTTCCAAAATACCAGAAATTAAAATTGATTCGGCGCAGAAAATTCATAGGGAACGATTCGGGTTCTGATAAAATCACGGAAAGGTCGTGACAACCCACACTTTGACAATTCAAACTTCTTCTTTTACAATCACGCCGCTGGCATCATTCCATTTTCGGGAAAGGTTGTCATGAAAGAGTATACCACTGAGTTTATCCGCAATATCGCGCTGGTTTCACACGGCAGCGCGGGCAAGACCATGTTGGCAGAGGCATTTCTGCATTTAACGGGCGCCACCACTCGCCTCGGCAAGATCGAAGACGGGACCACGATCTCGGACTATGATGAAGAAGAGATCCGACGAAAGATCTCGATTTACACGACCGTTTTACCCGTCGAACATCGTGATTTTAAGATCAACATGCTGGATGCGCCCGGCTTCACCGATTTTGTCGGGGAGGTGGTTTCGGCGCTCAGCGTGGCTGATGGTGCCGCAGTGCTGATTGATTCTGTGGCGGGGGTCGAAGTCGGAACGGAAGTTGCATGGCGTTACGTTGATGAATTTAATTTGCCAAGATTTGTCGTGATCAACAAACTGGACCGCGAGAATGCTGACTTTGCGAAAGCGTACGCCTCCGTCGAGGAATTTGCTCGCACCCACGATGAGCGGTTGGTCAAAGTGCAATTACCCATCGGTGAGAAACATGAGTTCAAAGGCGTGATTGACTTGATCTCCATGAAAGCGTTTATGGCGGACGGCAAAGCCGCAACGGATATTCCTGCGGAACTGTTGGATGAGGCAAAGACCGCTCATGGAGTTTTGGTGGAGGCCGCGGCGGAGGGTGAAGATTCTCTGCTTGAGAAATATCTCGAGAACGGTTCCCTGTCCGATCAAGAATTGATTCGCGGTCTGAGAGACGTGGTTCGCTCCAGAACCTTTATCCCGGTCTATTGCGCCGCGGGCGGACGTGAGATGGGCATCCTGCCTCTGCTCAATGGCTTTATTGATCTGATGCCCTCGCCCGCGCAAGCGCCTGGGCGCGTGGCGACTGGCAAAGCAGGGGAAGAGGCACTGAGCGCCGCCGACAGCGGGCCGCTTGCAGCCTATGTTTGGAAAACGACCGCTGATCCATTTGTGGGCAAAATGACCTATTTCCGCGCGGCTTCCGGTTCGGTTCAGGCCGATGCGCATCTGTGGAATCAAAACAAGAACGCGGAAGAAAGAATGTCCGGCTTGCATATTCAGCGCGGCAAGGAACAGATCGCGGTCAAGGTGGTTCATGCAGGCGATATTGGTTCGGTCGCGAAGCTGACCGTCACCGCGACCAGTGACACGTTGAGCGATAAGAACCATGCGCTGACCATTGCTTCGCCGAAATTCCCCGCCGCGCTATACCGAGTGGCAATTTCTCCAAAGACTCAAGCCGATGCTGCCAAGATCACGCCGACCCTAACCCGCCTGTGCGAGGAAGATATGACACTCTCATGGTATAACGAACGTGCCACGGGTGAGACCGTTTTGCAGGGCATGGGCGATCAGCATATTGATGTTGCCATCCATCGCGCCCAGACGAAATTCCAAGTCGGACTCTTGTCTCACGACCCCAAAGTACCTTATCGCGAAGGCATCACCAAGAAAGCCTCGGCTCAGTATCGGCATAAGAAGCAATCCGGCGGATCGGGACAGTTCGGTGAAGTGCATTTGCGGATCGAGCCGTTGCCCACGGCTGATTTCGAATTCACCGATGAACTGGTCGGCATGAACTTGTCGAAATCCTATCTGCCTCCCATTGAAAAAGGCATTGTGGCGACGATGGCGCACGGCGCTTTTGCAGGCTACCCGATGAGCAACGTCAAAGTCATTGTCTATGACGGCAAGGAGCATCCGGTCGATTCGAAGCCGGTGGCGTTTGAAATTGCCGGGCGCGAGGCGTTTAAGTTGGCGGTTCAGGATGCGGGTCCGGTGTTGTTCGAGCCGATCATGAATGTGCGCGTGGTGGTCCCCGATGCGAACATGGGTGACGTCATGGGCGATCTCAATACGCGCCGCGGACGCGTTCAGGGAACCGAATCGGAGCATGGCAATACGGTTATCGTGGCACATGTCCCGTTGGCGGAAATGCTGCGCTATACCTCCCAGCTTCGTTCCATCACCGGCGGACGCGGCTACTTCACGATGGAACTCGATCATTACGATATCGTCCCGGCCCAAATTGCGGCCGGCATCGTGGAAGCCCACAAGAAAGAAATGGAAGCCAAAAAGGAAGAGTAAGAACGTGAGGGCCGGGATTCTGCGTCTCGGCTTTTCTAATCGAACTGAAGCGGTACAATAAGAGTATGCCAGTGCTCAAAGTCAGCCCGCTGATGCGCTATTACATGGACAATCAGGCCGAAGCCGCGGTCGAAGGCGCAACCGTGCTGGATGCCTTGATTAATGCCGTCGAGAAGCACCCGGCGTTGAAGGCTCAGATTTTCGATTCGGATGGCAAACTGCGACGCCACATCAATGTCTTTGTTAACGACGAGAATATACGCGCCCTCAACGGCCTGCAAACCAAACTAGCAATGCATGATCGAGTCACATTGCTGGCGTCAATTTCCGGAGGGTAATCAGCTGAAAACCGTTTCCTGGTGGGCACGGCCGCACCAACGGGCATAGCCATGTGTGATGGTATAATGCTCACCAATATCTGAATGTCTAAGGTGCGCCAGACGCTGACGCTCGCTCGCGCTGCTCCAGGTATCTTTGTCGAGTTGCCGGATGAAAGCTTCTACCAAGGAATTTCTGGTAGAAGCTTTTTGTCGCCAGCAGTTGCCCATGAAATTTATTCCCCTTTCTCTCGCTATCGCTTTGATCTTGTGGCCTGTGGCCTCTGCGATGGCCTGCGTTGTCACGCATGGCGAATACTTGCGCCACTTTCCGGACAAAAAGCAACCAGTAAAGTTGGCCATCGAAGCGGCCCTCGTGACATTCATATTCCTCGTATTGTCTTTTGTCACTGGTTTTCTTCCTGCAAATATAGTAGGCTCAAGAAGCCTATAATCTAAATAAGGAGATTGTTCAATGTCCAAAATCACATCGATTCACGCCCGCGAAATCCTTGATTCGCGCGGCAACCCCACCGTCGAGGTGGATGTCAAGCTCGGTGATGGTTCATCGGGTCGAGCAGCGGTTCCTTCGGGGGCATCCACCGGTGTTCATGAAGCGTTGGAATTGCGAGATGGGGATAAGAAGCGCTACGGGGGAAAAGGCGTTTTGAAAGCCGTTGAAAACATCAATGGCGCGATTGCAAAAGTCCTAGGTGGATGCGATGCCTCAGATCAAGCCACGGTTGACAAGGCCATGTTGACGTTGGACGGCACGCTCAACAAGAGCAAATTGGGCGCCAACGCTATATTGGGTGTCAGCTTAGCTGTTGCACGGGCGGCTGCGAATTCCCAGAAGGAACCGCTTTATCAATATCTGAGCAAGGGTACTGCCAAGCTGATGCCAGTTCCCATGTTCAATATTTTGAATGGCGGCGTACACGCCAATTGGCAAGGCACCGACTTTCAGGAATTCATGATCGCGCCCGTCGGCGCACCGAACTTCCGGGAAGCCCTGCGGTGGGGGAGTGAGGTGTATCAATCGCTCAAAGGCGTGCTGAAAGACGGCGGGTACACCGTCGGGGTGGGCGATGAAGGCGGATTCGCGCCCGCGCTCAAGAAAAATTCAGACGCCGTGGATTTGATCCTCAAAGCGATTGAGAAAGCCGGCTACAAAGGTGGTGAACAAGTTGCGATTGCTCTTGATCCTGCATCCAGCGGATTCTATGAGGATGGCAAATATAACCTTCGGACCGAAGGTCGAAAAGTCACATCATCTGAAATGGTTAATTTATATGCGGACTGGGCTAATAAATATCCGCTTGCTGTTCTGGAGGATGGGTTGGCCGAGGATGACTGGGACGGATGGAAGCTGCTCAATCAAACGATCGGCAAGAAGGTCGAGCTCGTGGGTGACGATCTATTTGTTACCAACGTACAGCGCATCGAAAGAGGCATCAAAGAAAATGCCGCCAATGCTGTATTGATCAAATTGAATCAGATTGGCTCACTCACTGAAACCATCGCCGCGATCGAAATGGCGCGCAAAGCCGGCTGGGGTGCCATGGTCTCGCATCGCAGTGGTGAGACGGTGGACTCATTCATTGCCGACTTCACGGTCGCCATGGGCACTGGCCATCTCAAGACTGGCGCACCCGCTCGTGGCGAGCGCGTCGAAAAATATAACCAACTGATGCGCATTGAAGAAGAACTGGGCAGCAAGGCGGTCTATGCCGGGCGAAAAGGTTTTGTGCGCTAAATAGCCGAACGAAATCGCTTACAAGGGCCAGTCTCTTCCCTAGCTGGGAGGAGCTGGCCCTTTTCTTTTTTTGGAGAACTTTGAGTATGCGCCGCCCGTTGTGCAGGGATTTTGAGCGGCGTTTGACTAAGTGCTTTTTTCCCAGAACCGAGGGCACCTAAGGAAGGACGGTGTGGGGCTTTTTTTGTCTTGACAAAACGAGTAAGAATTGTACAATAGCGCGCATCTTATTGGTGCGTATGATAACTATTCTGCTTTGCTCCTGTCTGAGGCGGGGTTCGTAACACCGCCTCTTCAACAAGTCAGCCAACGAATTGAAGGACGGTGTGCGTTTCCCCGCATTCGGCAAGTCGAATCGGCGGCGCTCGCATGGCGTCCTTTTTGTTTTCGTTGGCTGTTTTTATTCGGTATTAGATGACACTTACACAAATTCGAAAATTACAACTTAGATCCTTGGAGGATGGGCTCGAGTCGCAGGCAGGCAACACGCCCTTGGTCCCGCTTCATCACGTCACGGCAGGACTGCCGCGCTCCATTCAAGTTTTTGCCAAAGCCGAATGGTTCAATCCCGGCGGCTCGGTAAAGGATCGTCCTGCGCTCAACATCATCCGCACTGCGGTTGCGAACGGCGATTTGGTCCCCGGTAAACGTTTGCTCGATTCAACATCGGGGAACATGGGAATCTCCTATGCTACGTTCGGGGCGGCCATGGGCATACCAGTCACGCTGTGCGTGCCCGCAAATGCAAGTCCCGAGCGAATCACCATTCTGCGGGCGCTTGGTGCAGAAGCGATTCTCACGGATCCATCCGAGGGCTCGGACGGCGCGATTCTCATGGCACGCCAATTGGCAAAAGAAAAACCTGATCTGTATTGGTATGCAAATCAATACAACAATGATGCCAACTGGCAGGCGCATTACCTGACGACCGGCCCTGAAATCTTTTCCCAAACAAACGGTCAGGTCACCCATTTCGTGGCCGGACTAGGAACATCCGGCACGTTGATGGGCGTCGGACGCTATCTGCGTGAGCCATTGCCGCATGTGAGGATTGTCGCCTTTCAGCCCGATGCGCCGTTTCACGGACTTGAAGGATTGAAGCATATGCCGTCCGCGATCAAACCCGGGATATATGATCCTAACTTTGCGGATGAGACGCTCGAAGTCAAGACCGAGGCCGCACACCAAATGGTCCGACGCCTGGCGCGCGAAGAGGGCCTGTTCGTTGGAATCTCATCCGGCGCGGCAATGGTCGCGGCGCTGCAAGTTGCATCGAGATCAACGGATGCATTGATCGTGACGCTTTTTCCCGATGCGGGCTACAAGTATTTGAGCGACAAAGCTTTGTGGGAAGGCAAATAATGTTGTGGCTTTCAAAAGATATCCTGTTCCAAATCCAGGCACACGGCGAAAGCTCCTATCCAGAAGAAGGGGCAGGCTTTCTGCTTGGGACAGACGGTGCGGAGCGAGCGGTCCAGGCGATATTCCCGCTTTCAAACTCGCGGGAAGATGCCGCGCGTCATAATCGTTATTTGATCACACCCGAGGATTACCTGAAGGCCGAGTTGGAAGCGGGTCGCCTGCGGATGAATCTGATCGGGGTGTTTCATTCCCATCCGGATCATCCGAATCGCCCATCGGAATTTGATCGCGACTGGGCGCAACCATATTTCTCGTACGTCATCACGAGCGTGGATTCGGGCAAAGCCGCGGGAAGCCGCTCGTGGCGCCTGCTCGAGGACCGTTCGGAGTTCGTTGAAGAAAAGATTCAAATCAGATAATGTCGTTGCGAGCGAAACGAAGCATCACGCCTTCAAAAAGGAGATGGCTCGTCGAGAACGGCGCCTCCTCGAAACGACAAACTACACCAAAGGAGTTTCAAATGTCTCTCTATTTTGTACGTCATCAGCATTCTGCCGAAACCTGCCCCGCCAAGAACCCGGAAATGGGACAGATGCTGCTGCGGCACCTCACGAAGCAAAATGCCCGCAAATTCGGAGTGGATTTGCTGGGGGATGCCATCCTCGACGGACAGCATACTCTCGTGTTGATCGCTGAGTCAGAGGATAAGCAGTACCTCGAGAATTTTATGCAACCGTTCGCGATGGCTGGCTCGGTCGAGATTCTGAACGCCTCCACGTGTGAGGCAGTCGTGGCGCGCCAGGGCTGTGATCCGGTTCCGGCTTAGATTGTAGCCTGCTCGAATAAATGTTAAAATAAGGAATATCGCCCTCGCCCCTCGTCCCTACCTCCGCCGGAGAAGGGCTGGGCTGGGGTGAGGGGAGGTTGGTGATGGCAACTTTGAAAATTCCAACTCCGTTGCGGAGTTATACGGATGGGCAGGCAGAGGTGATTGTGAGCGGATCCAATGTTGCTCAGGCAATGGAGAAATTGATCGAAGAATACCCGACACTGAGACCGCACTTGTATAATAGCGAGGGGCATCTGCGCCCATTTGTAAATCTCTTTATCGGTGAAGACAATATCAACGATTTGCAGGGACTTGAGACTCCGCTGGACGAGCATGCCCGCGTGATTCTGATCCCCTCAATTGCTGGTGGATTATGCAGCCGTTTCTCCCTGGTTTAACTCGTGACGAAATCCTGCGCTACTCGCGCCATCTCCTGATTCCGGAAGTTGGACTCGAGGGTCAGCGTAAACTGAAAGGATCGTCGGCGCTGATCATCGGCACGGGCGGACTCGGTTCGCCGGTGGCGCTGTACTTGGCAGCAGCAGGAATCGGCCACCTCGGACTCGTGGATTATGACGTAGTCGATTCGTCGAATCTGCAGCGTCAGGTGATTCACGGAACGTCCACGGTCGGCAAATTAAAGGTCGAAAGTGCCCGGGCGAAACTGCTCGATTTGAATCCCGATATCGAAGTGGATATTTACAACGAGCCGTACACATCCGAGAACGCCATGCGCATCGCAATGGATTACGACATCCTGCTGGACGGCACGGATAATTTCCCGACGCGCTATCTGACCAATGACGTGGCAGTATTTCTCGGCAAGCCGAATATCTATGCCTCGATCTATCGCTTTGATGGTCAGGTCAGCGTTTTTTACGCAAAGGCGGGGCCGTGCTATCGATGCCTCTTCCCTGAACCGCCGCCGCCTGGGCTTGTGCCTTCGTGTGCGGAAGGCGGCGTGCTCGGCGTCCTGCCCGGCACGATTGGAACAATTCAGGCGACGGAAGCTTTGAAAGTTTTGCTTGGCATCGGCGAGCCATTGATCGGAAGGCTCTTGCTTTACAACGCGCTGGATATGTCATTCGATTTTGTCAAGTTGAAGAAGAATCCGGCCTGCCGCGTCTGCGGGCCGAACGCCGAGATCAAGCAGCTGATTGATTATGAAGAATTCTGCGGCGTCCCAAGCCATGACCACGAGGAAGGATCCGCCGGCGCGGGTTGGGATATTTCCGCAACTGAGCTTGCGGCGCGGCTCAAGCAGAATCATTTGAAGCTGCTAGATGTTCGCGAGCCGCATGAATTGGAAATCTCCGCTTTACCGGATGCAGTGAATATCCCGCTCGGCACGTTGGCGGCGCGTTTGTCAGAACTGGATTCGGCGGAGGAGATGGTGGTGTTCTGCAAGGCCGGCACGCGCTCGGCGCGCGCCCTGGAATTGCTGGTCAGTGCCGGATTCAAGAAGGTGAGAAATCTCAAAGGTGGAATCAACGCCTGGGCAAAAGAAGTCGATAGTAATTTGCCGATTTATTGACCCACGAGCCGCCGTATCGGGCGGCTCTATTTTTTTGATAAAATGGCAGGGCATTCGTTGAAAGGAGAGAGAATGCCAAATCTTCCTGTATCTTCCGAGAAGAGAGTTTTTGACAATGTCCTTGGTGCGATCGGTCAGACGCCGCTGGTGCACCTGGGACGCGTGGCCGCGAGCGTTCAGGTTCCAATCTATGCCAAATTGGAGAATCTGAATCCGGGCGGAAGCATCAAAGACCGGGTTGGATTAAATATCATCGAGCAGGCGGAGAGGCGCGGTGAACTAAAACCCGGGGGGACGGTCGTCGAAGCGACCTCGGGCAATACGGGCTTGGGACTCGCCATTGCATCCACACTCAAAGGCTATAAAACCATTTTTGTGATGCCTGACAAAATGTCCAATGAGAAAATTCAGCTTTTACGCGCCTACGGGGCCAAAGTGGTTATTACGCCTACGGCGGTCGCGCCGGACGATCCACGTTCGTATTATGAGGTCGCAAAACGGTTTGCGCGGGAGACGCCGAATGCTCTACTGGCAAATCAATATCACAATCCCGATAACCCAATGACGCATGAGCTGACGACGGCCCCGGAAATTTGGGAGCAGACCGACGGTAAAGTAACGGATGTTGTGATCGGCATGGGCACGGGCGGAACGATTTCCGGCATCGGTCATTATCTTAAATCAAAAAACCCAAAGATCAAGATTGTCGGCGTGGACATCCAGGGCTCCATCCTGTATGAGATCTGGCAGAACCAAGGCAAGATTCCTTCAGGAGCGTATCCCAAGACGTACAAGGTCGAGGGCATCGGCGAAGATTTCCTGCCCTCCACGACCGACATCTCCGTTGTGGATGACATCGTGCGCGTCAACGACCGGGAGTCGTTTTTGTGGGCGCGTCAGCTCGTAAGGCAGGAGGGAATCTTTGCGGGCGGTTCGAGCGGGTCGGCCTTGGCGGGCGCGGTGAAATATGCGGCGAAGTTATCCACCGACCGCCTGATCGTGGTCATCTTTGCCGATAGCGGCTCGCGCTATCTCTCAAAGTTTTACGACAACAAGTGGATGCGCGAGAACGGCTTCCTCGAAATGGAATTCGGTGAAGTGACTCTCGGCGATCTGCTTTTTGCCAAGACTAATAAAACACTTCTAACTGCGACCCTGGGCGATTCGATGAGGAAGGTGATGGCCACCATGCGACAGCACGCCATCTCCCAGATGCCTGTCCTCGGCGGCGACGGAACGCTGGCAGGCACCATCGAAGAAGTGGATTTGCTGAACCATGTGCTGGATAATCATCAGCATAGCCAGGACGAAACGATTGATCAGTTGGTGCAGAACGCCCAGGCCGTTTTTCCGCCTGACGCGACCCTTGATGAAGCCATGCCGATGTTAACGGATGGCTATGCATTGATCGTCGCGGAGCAGGGAAAACCCGCCGGCATCCTGACGAAAATTGATGTACTGGATTATGTTGCAGGAAAAATCTAGCTGATCTATCCCAAAGTGGCTCCCTTGATGGCCTCTTTGCAAAGTTGCAGAGCCATAACTTTTGTGTTCCGCCTCCGACAATATGTAATGAAAATCCCGTTTTTCACGGAGGTGTGTTGTGTTGAGATATAAAAGTTTGCTTGCCTTATTCTTGGCAACAGCCATGATGATTGTCCAGGTCGCTTCGGCCTCGGCCGCACCCATGACTCAATCATCCACGCTTACAGGAACAGTTCAAAGCTGCAGTACTTCCACGGACACATATACTGGCGCCATTATCGTGGTGTGTACGATCGCCCCGACGGACGGAAGCACTCAGACTGTTAGCTTAAGCGCAGCGGATGCGCAAACGCTTGGTTTGGCAACGGTCAATTCTGATGGGAGCGTGACGATTACTGCCACAGCTGGTCAAGCGGTTGCCATTGACACATCCCTGCTTCTGTCCAATCCATGCACGTTGCCGACCGGCGCTAACCAACCGGTGGGTGTGGCATTGACGAACTTCTTCTGCAAGAATTTGGGCTTGGACTACAACACGGTCCAGACGCTTCACCAGGGCGGATTCGGCTATGGCGAAATTGCCCAAGCTTGTTTCACGGCACAGGTGCTTGGTCTCCCCGGACAGGATTGCCAGACTATTCTGCAGGACAAGCAAAGTGGCGACTTCAGCAATCTCACACTGCCAGGTGGTGCCGCGGTCTCGAATTGGGGCCAGTTGCGCAAAGATGTTCTGGGTCATGAGGCGCAAAATATGTCAAACTTGGGCGCAATAATGTCCGGGCGGGCAGCTGGAACAGGCAGTGGTCATGGTCATGGAAATGGTTATGGCAACGGCAACGGCAACGGTCACGGCCATGGACATTAAGTAATACGCAATCTCGAAATTAGAGCAGATTGATAACCTGCTCTAATTCTTGTCCTGCACTTAGAACATATATTCTGCGTAATTTGATCAGGATCGGCGCGGTCAATCTAATCCAAAGGAGGCTGGAAAGGATTTTAGTTCTATCAATTGGTTAGCGACCGTTGTTTGTGTGGTTGTGGCAATGCCTGTTGGCTTGGTGTGGTTTGGGCCGAAGACCATTTATCCGTTTGATAGAAGGCAATCGGCAAATCGGATAATGCTGAGCGGGGTCAAGGCATGGGCATGGCATGGATCTGGCCCTTGACGATGCTTGCCGCATTGGTCGAGGCAGCGTTCATGGCGCTGACGGTTCATGGGACGGGTGGTATGACTTCGGGCGGTGCGACCTTGGGTTCGGGTGGGCTTGCCGGATTCATATTGCGGTTGGGCTTTGTTGTTCCTACAAGTTTGACGAACAAACGGTTTGCAAATCCGTTGACGGCGTGGGTGCTTGAAGCCGGCAACCGCCTTGTGACCATGGCTCTGCTGGGTGGCAAATCTGGGCGCTTGGCATTAGCTCTCTGAATCAACCGGAATTTTCAACGCGCAAGACGTAACTGTAATTTACGTTTTGCGGGTTACGCTGTAGAATGGTTCCATGCGCCCAACGTATCTTGAAGTCAACCTTCCCCAGCTGAAACAAAATTTGGCAAACATTCGAGCTCAGGTTGCTCCCGCGAAAGTGATGGCGGTGTTGAAAGCGAATGCTTATGGCCACGGTGTGGACGGTATTGCGCCCTATATCGCTCCGTATTCCGATTACATCGGTGTGGCCATTGTGGAGGAGGGGATCCATCTTCGTGAGATCGGAATTGAAAAACCGATACTGGTTATGGGCGGCGCGCTTCCGAATCAGATTCACGATTTTGTAAAGTATGATCTCACCCTGGCGGCCTCGTCGCCGGAATTGCTGGATGCTGCAGAGCGGGCCGCGCAAACTGCAAAGAAGAGACTTAAAGCTCATCTAAAGATCGATACTGGCATGGAACGTATCGGCGTTCATGAATATGAGGCGGATGCATTCATCCAAAGGTCGTTAGCGTGTAGCCACCTGGATATCGAGGGAATATTCACCCACTTTGCAAACTCGGACGCGAGTGATCTGACTCATGCTAAAGTGCAGCTAGAACGCTTTCAAGAAGTTCTGCATGTGTACGAAAAGCTCGGTGTCCCTCAGCCGCCCATCCGCCATACGGCAAACTCGGGCGCGATCCTGCAATTGCCGGAGAGTTATTTGGATATGGTGCGCCCGGGAGTCATGTTTTACGGAATCTATCCCAGTCGCGATGTCATGAGAACTGTCGAAGTGAAACCTGCCCTTACCTGGTATTCGCGCGTTGCCTACAGCAAGATCACACAGCCGGACAGGCCGGTCAGCTATGGATCGTTGTGGCAGTCTGAAGCCCCGACAAGAATCGTGACCATTCCATGCGGTTACGCGGATGGATATTTCCGCCGCATGACAAATCAAGCGCAGGTCATTATCAATGGAAAAAAATATCCACAGGTCGGACGCATTTGCATGGATCAATTCATGGTCAATGTCGGCAATGATGAGCCCAAGGTTGGCGACGAAGTCATCCTGCTCGGCGCCGGAATCACAGCCGAGGATTTTGCGGATTGGACCGGCACGAATGAATATGAAGTGATGACGAACATCGGCCCACGTGTACCCAGGGTTTTTATCAAGTAGTCAGGGAGATTCCTCAGACCCAAGGGCAGTGGCTCTACCCTGCCGTTTGGTAAAATAGAGCGCGCGCCTTGGCGCGGAAAACACTTCAGAGGTGAAAAGTTGAATCGTACTTTGCGTGACTATTTGATCCTGGTTCTGCCTGCCGCTGTGATCATCGGTCTTGACCAGTGGACGAAGTGGCTGGTGCGAACCAATCTCCCTTTTGACGGCGCCTGGCTTCCAGCCTGGTTGTCGTGGCTCAGCCCCTATGCGCGTATTGTTAATTGGTCCAACAGCGGCGCGGCGTTCGGCTCATTTCAAAACGGGAACCCAGTGTTCACCGTTTTAGCAGTCGTTGTGATTGTGCTGATCTTCTACTATTTTCCGCGCATTGATTCCCGCGACTGGACGCTCCGCGTGGCACTCGTACTACAATTGGCGGGCGCAGCGGGAAACCTGGTGGATCGTTTGTTTCGGGCGAAGGTCACCGATTTTATTTCCATTGGGACATTTCCTGTCTTCAATCTTGCGGATTCATCGATCACGATCGGTGTAATCGTATTATTGCTGGGTGTTTGGTTGAACGAGCGGGCGCAGAAAAAAGCCGCAATGCAAAAGACTGATTGAAATCCGTGACGGATTTAATCTTCACTTTTCGCTTCCACAGATCGGACGAGGAGCGGCTCGACCATTTCTTAGTTGAGTCCGTGCCTGATTATTCGCGGTCGCGTTTGCAGGCCTTGATCAAGGAGGGGTTCGTTTTGGTGAACGGCGAACCCGCCAAAAAGGCCGGGCAGATGCTTGAACGCGATTTCATCATTGAAGTTCATGTCCCGCCTTCGGTGCCCGCCCATCTGGTGGGCGAGAAAATTCCGCTTGACATCGTGTTTGAAAACGACGATGTGATCGTCATCAACAAACCGGCCGGCATGGTGGTCCATCCGGCAGCGGGACACGATTCTGGAACCCTGGTGCACGCGGTGCTTGGCTATGAGCCGGATATCCAAGGAATCGGCGGTCAGGAGCGTCCTGGCGTCGTGCATCGGTTGGACAAAGAAACCTCCGGCCTGATCTTGCTGGCGAAGAACGACAAAGCCCATCGCTGGCTGCAGGACCAGTTTCGATTGCGAAACGTGGAAAAAACTTATATTGCCTTGGTAGATGGAAAACCGCCTGCGCCGTCGGGCCGGGTCGAGGCCGCGATCGCACGCGACGGGAGTCATCGCAAGAAGATGGCGATCGTTCCAGAAGGAAAAGGACGCGAGGCAATCAGTGAATATAGAACACTTGAATCGTTTCCCCGGCACACGTTGCTTGAGTTTCATCCCTTGACCGGCCGTACGCATCAAATTCGTTTGCATTGTGCCATGCTGGGCTGTCCCATTGTTGGTGATGAAATCTATGGGAGAAAGAGATCCAGCATCGCCTTGAATCGTCATTTTCTTCACGCACAAAAGCTCAAGATTACATTGCCAGATGAAAGACAGCCGCGAACATTCGATACGGAGCTCCCCAAGGAATTAACTCGCGTTCTCGATGATCTACGAAAGGACAAATTATATGGAATATATTGATCTTCGTTCCGATACAGTCACCAAGCCCACGCCTGAAATGCGCGAAGCCATGGCGAAGGCGGAAGTCGGCGACGACGTCTACGGCGACGATCCGACCGTCAACCGGCTGCAGGAGATGGCTGCCGATAGCATGGGCAAGGAGGCGGCCCTGTTTGTTCCATCGGGGACCATGGGCAACCTGGCTGGAATCCTTTCGCACTGCCAGCGCGGCGACGAAGTCATCCTCGGCAAGGAAAATCACACCTATTTGCATGAAGCAGGCGGGATTTCAGTTCTAGGTGGTGTGCATTCGTGCCAACTGGCTAATCAGCCCGATGGTTCGCTTCTCCTTTCGGATATCGAGGCGGCGATTCGATTCGATGATCCGCATGAGCCGATCACACGTCTCGTGTGCCTTGAGAATACACATAATCATTGCGGTGGCACAGTGCAGACGTCTGCCACCACGCGGCGCATTGCAGATTATGCCCACGCACGCCGGCTGAAAGTCCATCTCGACGGAGCACGCATCTTCAATGCCGCCGCAGCCCTCAATGTGAACGTTAAAGAATTGACGGAACCGGTCGACTCGGTCACGTTTTGCCTGAGCAAGGGATTGTGTGCTCCGGTTGGTTCGGTTTTGTGCGGTGATCAGGAGTTCATTAAACGCGCCCATCGTCTTCGCAAAATGCTGGGAGGCGGAATGCGCCAGGCAGGAATCCTGGCGGCGGCAGGGATCATTGCGTTGGAGAAGATGACCAAACGCTTGGTCGAGGATCACGCGCGGGCGCGTAACCTGGCCGAGGGTCTGAGCGAGAATCGAGGCCTCGTTCTCGATGGAGCGCCGCAGACGAACATGGTATTCTTCGATCTTGCGCCACAGATTAAGTTATCTACTGACGAAATTACCGCTCAATTGAAAGATCGTGGAGTCTTGGTGAGTGCCTCAGGCGCACGGCGTTTTCGCCTCGTCACCCATTTTTGGGTGGACGATGCGGCCATTAAAAAAACCATTGAGGGTTTTCGTGACGTGCTGCAATAAGAGTACAGGTTTCGTTTGGTGGATCAGGCCGTCATGATTCGACGGAAGAGGCGCCTTCCCAGTGGCTCTTGTCCGGTTCAATTTGGTTTCGTCCACGTTCCTTAGCGACGTACAATCGTTTGTCTGCGAGATCGATCAGCTTCATCACCTCGTCTGCTTCAGTCGGATAGACCGCGATTCCCTGACTGACGGTCGGCACGGGAATTGTCGTCTGCTCATGATTGTGCAAGGAAAGCTTTAACATGGACGAGCGGATGCGCTCAGATATTTGTTGCGCCTGCTCCCCGCTTGCATTAGGCAATGAAATCACGAACTCCTCTCCACCCCAGCGTCCAACGGCATCGGTGCGCTTGAGATGATTCTTGATGATGTTACAGAGATTTCTGAGAATTTCATCTCCTGACAAATGGCCGTAGGTATCGTTATATTGCTTGAAATGATCGATGTCCAACATGATGACGCTGAGTGGCTGACGCTCCTGCTTTGCCTGATCTACCTGGTTTCCTAGCAGTTTCAAGAAGTGTCCATGATTATAGACATTGGTCAGACTGTCAAGTTGCGACTGGAGTTCCACCTGGGCATGACGGTAGGCGTTGTCGATGGCCTGCGCCGCATGTTGGGCTAGTGCGCTCAATAATTCCAGGTCGGCGCGTTCAAAAGCGTTGGGGCGATACGAGCCAATGGCGATGATACCGTCCACGCTTTGGCCCCTCATGGGCACGCCCAGCCACGAAAGGCTGGTCTTATGTCTTCCGACAAGCACCAATCGTACGCCTGGCAAGGTGACGTCCTTGCGCAGGTCGGGCAAAAAAAGACTCTGTTGATTGTTCAGAACCCACCCGGACAGGGAACCTTCCAGATTAACTCGCTGGTTCTCATAAAACTCTCCGTCGTCATAAAGAAGATCCAGACGGATCTCATTCCCTTCACGGATTCCGACGAAATAGGTGTCTGCCTCCACGGAATTTTGGAATGCCGCATTGAGTAGGGCCATCACCTGATTCGTCTGAAGCGTGGAGGCGATCGCGCGGCTGAAATCGGTAACGGTTTCCAGCCTGCGGATGTGATCATGAGATGACTTTCTTAATTGCATTATGGTTTCCACGATGATCATGGCAATAACGACCAGGCTGAGGCGGAGCGTGAAATTGCTGGCGTCAGCGATGTCATCGCGTCGGATGACAATGGTGAAAAGCATAGTAAAGAAGATCAGGAAATACGAGGCGCGGCGCCCCGAAATGAGGGCGCATGTGATCGCGAGACTGATGAGCAGAACGCCAAGATAAATATCGGCTTGGTAGGGGAGAAGATAAGTCAGAATGCATAAAGCAATGCCTGCGATGATCGCATTGATCCAACCCAGTGCGGGTCTAAAGTTCAGGGATGGAATAATCGAAAAGTTGAATACCACCAAATAGATCGTCCCCAGGATACCAATGCCCCAAAGCGTAACGGGATCCACCTGATGCCATGTCACGCTTCCGTTGACGATGATAAGGATCAGCGTCAGTATTCCCGCGATGGTGGACGGGAAGGCCGAGACTCGTTGTTCCTGAGGAGTAAATCCGATCCGCAAATTCTTGTTTGTCATCTCTATTCACTGTAAGGTGCTGATACGGCCCTCGGCAAACATTTTTCCAAGGCCAGACACCACCTCCGGATCAAATAGAACCCCAGCCTGTTCGTCCAGATACGTGATGGCCGCCTCGGCAGATATTTTTTCGCGGTAGGGACGTTCGGTTGTCAGAGCATCGAACGCGTCCACCACCGAAAAGATGCGCGCCATCAATGGTATGTCCTTGCCGAACAACCCGATTGGATAGCCACTGCCATCCCAACGCTCTTGGTGGTAACGAATAATGGGTAGCGTATCTTGCAGAAAGGGGATGTCCTCCACGATTTTTGCGCCGATATTTGGGTGCAAACGCATGATTTTCCACTCAGTTTCGCTGAGCTGTCCGGGTTTGTGCAGAATTACATCGCTAATACCGATCTTTCCAATATCGTGGAGGAGTGCCCCGCGTTCCAGCGCTTTAAGCTGATGCCCGTCTAATCCCAATTCTTTTCCCAACCTGGCGGCGAGCTGACTTACGCGAGCACTATGCCCCTCGGTCTCGCGATCCCGCGCATCCAAAGCCGACATCAATGCGGCGAGGGTACGGTCATAAGTGGTTTCCAGTTCCTGATAAGCCGCTTCTATTTCCTTGGCCTGGTGCCGCGACTCGATCAAAAGAATGGCGCGTTCCAATTGGTTGGCGAGGGTTTGCAATGCCGCGGTATGGCGCGAATCATAATTTAGATTCTCCGATATTCTTAGCCAAAGGCCGCCATATTTGCGAAGATGCGTCTGGATTGGAAAACAAACTTCCGTGACTTTTTGATCCGATGCAAAGATGCTCGTTCCGCTGGTCATTGCCTGTTGAATTAAGTTGAAGGGATGCTGTGCACCACTATAGATGCCATTCGCGTCGATGCCTAATTCTATTTCAATCTTTTTGCGCGCACTGAATAAAACCACGCCTCCCGAATCGGCGCTGGCAACCTTGCGCGCCGTCTCAAGGATGATCTTGGCCGCTTGGCTCAACTCTTCGGTTCGGAGGATCTCAAAACTAACCTGGTATAGCTGCGTGGTTGTGGTCAATGTGCTGCGCAATTCCTGATACAGCCAGGTGCTTTCGACGGCAGCCGCGGACTGCGTCGATAGGACAGAAGCTAAAGACTCATCGTTTTCAGTGAAAAAGATTTCATTCTGCTTGCCAAAAGCCATCACGGAGCCGATACTCAACCGATGCAGACGGATCGGAATCACGAGAAGGCTTCGTAGATTGCCTTGATCGATTTCTATTCTGGGCTGCCCCAGTGGATATTTGCGTACGTCGCGGATTCGGAAAACCTGCGATGAATTCAGGGCGCTTTGAAAGAGGCCGCTGTGTAAAGGCATTCTTTCAAGGTGTCGTTGTAGTTTTGGTGCAAAACCCGAAGACGCCCGTTGCGTAAGATTGCCAGCCTGATCCAACAGGGTGGCGTAGACAAATCGCGCTCGTAAAGTCTGGCGAGTCACAGTTGCGATTTCCTGCACGACCGCTTGCGGCTCGACCATGGTCGAGAGCGATATGCCCGCCCGAATCAGTTCAGTCAAGCGCTGATGGTAGCTTGATCGTTCCCAGGCGCGTTCTAGTTCGGCGGCCACTGTCTCAACCAGCGCAACCTCAGCTGCATGAAAAGCGTCCGCGGCCTGCGATCTTATTGTAATCATTCCCTCCACGTGACCATTGTGGATGATGGGAACGACGAGCGATGAGGACAGGTCCTCGTGCGGGAGGCCAAAAGAATCTGAATCCAGCGGTGTGTTATTGGAAATCTGTGTTTTTCGCAGCCTGGCCGCGCGACCCAATATTCCATTCGTCACGTTCTGCCTGTATCCGGGCGGCATCATTTTGGCCAGCCGTCCTGCGGAAGCCAGGGCGACGAACTCCCTGCGCTCCGGTTCGTGAGTGAGCAGGCAGACAAAAGAACAATCAATCGCGCGTTCGAGAGTATTCACTGCCAGTTGAGCCGCCACAGGTTGATCGAGACGCGTTTCCAGTTGCTGACTCAGTTCGTTTAGCAGAAGAAGCTGTACGTTGCGGCGCTTCTCGGATTCCAACTGACGGCTCAAGGCCATGAGTTGCTCGGACTGGATGTCGGCGGGAGACCGATAGGAGTCTATTCTCCGCGGGGCCCTTTCGTTGTGAATCAAACGCCCGAGCCAGTGCGTAAGGAAAGAAGGGCGATCTGCCATGATTTTCTCTAGCATAGCATAACAGTTCATTTTTTTCTACCTTTTTGGACCGAGAGAATCCGGAGTCCAGCAGGCGCTTTGTGATTTCTGATATAATCCATGAACGCGTAGAACTTCTGAAGGGGACGCTGGTTCTGCTCCGTAGATCTAAGCTTTAGAACAGGTTCAATTAATGATTGCCCATTTTTCCCTGGAACAGATTGACGAAGCCGTCGATGCAATTCGCGCGCGTACCTCGCGGCGGCCGCGCGTTTCGATTATCCTCGGCTCCGGTTTGAACGGCTTGGCGGAGTCTGTCCAGCAGCCCGATCTGATTCCATTCGGCGAGCTGCCCAACTTTCCCGTTTCAACGGTGCTCGGGCACGCCGGTCGTCTGGTAATTGGCGTCTTGGAAGGGCAGCCCGTTTTTGTGATGCAGGGTCGTATTCATTTTTATGAAGGCTACAGCATGGCCCAGGTAACGCTGCCGGTGCGCGTCATGCAGCGCTTTGGGATTGAGATTCTTATCGTGACCAATGCCGCCGGTGGAATTAATCCGGCATTCATGCCGGGCGATGTAATGCTCATTACGGACAGCCTGAACCTGATCGGCATGACGGGACAAAATCCATTGATTGGTCCGAACTTTGACGAGATTGGACCGCGATTTCCCGATATGAGTCAGGCCTATGACCGCGCGCTGTGCGATACGGTGCGCACAATCGCCGAAAACGAAAATTTCCCGTTGCGCGAAGGCGTCTATGCGGGGTTGAGCGGCCCCTCCTTTGAGTCGCCGGCGGACTTGCGATTCCTGCATCTTGTTGGCGCTGACGCGGTAGGTATGTCTACGGTCCCTGAGGTGATCATTGCCCGCCACGGGGGGATGCGGGTTCTGGGTCTCTCGGGAATCAGTAACAAAGCGAATCTGGATGGCTCAGTGGTTACCACACATGAGGAAGTGATGGAAGCTGGCAAACGTATCACGCCAAAGATGGAGAAATTGATTCGCGGGGTTCTGCGTAAGCTGCAATAGGCGTTCCTATGGCTGCGGTTTATCAATTTCTCAGCAAGTACGAAGCGCTGATATATATTGTGCTGGCCACCGGGGGGTTATTTGCGTTCCGGCTTTTGTTGATCTCGTGGAATGATTGGCGTAAGTCGGTCTACACCTTGGAGCGTGAGTTTGCCCTGCATCGGATGAGCCAGGCAATCGCCTCCTTGTTGCTGATTCTGCTCTTATTCCTGGGGGAACTGGCGACCGTCTCCTTCGTAATACCCAGCCTTCCTGCCTCCTTTTTTATTTCGACCCCAACCATTGATGTCTTAGCCACACCCACCGGGACCATCTCTGCTGAGCTTGCAACCCAAATTGCCTTGACACCCCAGTCGGTGCCGACCTTGGGAAACACCAGTGGTTGTGTTGCGGATAAATTGATGATCACTTCTCCGAAACCTGGAAGCGAAGTCAGCGGTTCCGTGGACATCACGGGCACTGTGGATATCCCCGATTTTGGATTTTATAAGTATGAAGTCGCACCCCTTAACACGGATACATGGGCAACTATTGCTGCCAGTCGTACACCAATTGATAATGGCACGCTTGGGCAATGGGACACAACCACTCTCGCGCCGGGCGATTATCAATTGCGTTTGGTGGTCATTAATACACAGGGCCAATCTTTGCCGCCCTGTATGATTCCGTTACGCATTGCGACGCCCTAACTGACTTTCGACGTGTTGACGCAATCGCTGCAATGAAAAGGAGATTATGTCTGAAATTCAAATTCGGCCAACGGTAGCGGGCGATCTGCCTCGTTTGATGGGAATGGATCACTCTATTTCCTCTGAATATGTCTGGCAATTGGAATTACGCCGTGATGGCGGTCAAATCACCGCAACATTCCGCGAAGTTCGTTTGCCGCGTCCCATTCCGCTTACTTACCCGAATAATCCGTTTGCCGTTGCCGATGAGTGGACTCGCAAAGCCATGATACTGACTGCGCTGGCCGATAACAATCCGATCGGCTATCTGTCTTTGACCGATCGCCCGGCCTCGGTAGCCTGGATTTCTGATCTGGTGGTCGCGCCCGAATGGAGGCGTCGAGGTGTAGCGGGCGCGCTGTTGAATGCTGCCCAGGATTGGAGTCTTGGGCGCGGGCATCGTAGGTTGTTCCTCGAGATGCCATCCAAGAATCAACCCGCGATTCGCCTGGCGCAGAAACATGGTTATGACTTCTGCGGGTATAATGACCACTATTACGCAACGCAAGATGTAGCTCTTTTCTTTGCGAGGGCACTGAAATAGAGCGCTTTGGGATGGTGCTATGTTTAACGGTTTGACCGACAACTTACTGGCTGGGATCCAGGTCATCAACCAAATCTTGACGGCCGGAATTGCCATCACGGCCTTTTCGTTGTTCCTTTATTCGCTATCGTTTAATTTGCGTGATCGTGTGGCACGTTCTTTCGCGGCCATTCTTTTGTGCGTGGTGGTGATTTTTACCACCAACGCATTGCAAAGTAAGGATGTGCCCTCCTGGGGGATTGATATGCTTCTCCGTCTCCACTGGTTCGGGATTATTTTCTTGCCGGCCTCCTACCTACATCTTTCCGATGCTGTGCTGGTAACCGCGGGACGTCCTTCGCGTGGACGCCGGAGGTTTGCGGTTCGCTTGATGTATGTCGTTTCCACAATTTTCCTGCTCCTGCTTGCCGCTGGACATTTGCTTGGCCCGCTCGCGCCTGACAGTCAGCCCGCGCCTCACCTTCAACCCACGTTTTGGTCCGAGGTTTTTACTCTCTACTATATCGGCGCCATGTTTTGGGCTGGCGTGAACTTTTTCCGTGCCTATAACCGCATGTTGACACGCTCCGGGCGCCGCAGGATGTTATATCTCATGGCCGGCGCAACTGCGCCCGCGCTGGGTTCTTATCCGTACCTGTTGTATGGCTCTTCTATTGTGGCACAGTTTCCGTTGCTGTTCTGGATCGGATCCGCATCTATTAATTTGCTGGTGGGCGGTTTGATTGTTGTCATGGCGTACGCGGTGGCTTTTTTCGGCGTCTCCTGGCCAGATCGGGTGATCAAGAGCCGCCTGTTCAAATGGATCATCCGCGGGCCGGTAACGGCTTCACTCGCTCTGGGGCTTATGACCATAGTGCGCCGGGCCGGCGTTTTGGTTGGATCGGATTACTCTGTATTTGTGCCTTTGACGATGGTCGCGACCGTATTGCTTTTCGAACACGCCATCACGTTGTTTTATCCGATTTGGGAACGGTACTTGTTCTTTGGGCATGACCGATCTGAATTGCAAATCTTGCAAAATATGGAAGAGCGTCTGCTGACGCAAGGAGACCTGCAGCAATTTCTTGAAGCAGTTCTGGCGGCCGTGCGCGATCATATGCAGTCGCCTGCAGCCTTTGTTGCTGCTCTGGATGGGAGCGATCTTTCGCTCATTGTCATGGCGGGCAACCGGCATCTTATTGAAAATGACGGCCTGTCGGAGGTGCTCAAAAAAATAAGCAATGGAAACGGCAGCGAGCGCCAGGAATTGGTCTCAGGAAAGTTCTGGATGCTGCCGCTGCATCAGCGCAAGCGTGAGAATATGGATCTGGATGAGGTGCCGCCTCTGCTTGGCCTGCTGGGCGTGGCCTGTCGCGATGGTCGTTTTTCCATGGAAAAGGACCAGCGCGACGCGCTGTGGCTCCTGGCGGACCGTGCTTCCATGGCCTTGGAAGATCGTTTACTCCAACAACGCGTTTTTCGATCCCTTCAAGACCTGCAGCCGCGCGTCGATATGCTTCAACGTTTGCGCGCCTTTGGGCGATACGACAGCCGGGCCACTCTGCTTGATCAATCCTTGCCACCCGAGGCAGACCTGGCTAATTGGGTCAAGGACGCGTTAACGCATTATTGGGGCGGTCCGAAGCTGACCAACAGCCCGCTTATGCGCCTGCAAATCGTTCAAGAGTTGGCGCATGATCATGAGGATAACCCCGCGAATGCCTTGCGCGCACTTCTACGCAAGGCCGTGGATCAAGTCCGGCCGGAAGGCGAACGGCGATTCACTACAGAATGGATTTTATATAATATCCTTGAGATGAAGTTCATTGAGGGACGAAAAGTTCGTGAAGTGGCAGAACGCCTGGCGATGTCGGAGGCGGATTTGTACCGCAAACAGCGCATTGCCGTCGAGGCGGTTGCCAAGGCTATATTAACCATGGAATCTCAGGCGAGATAAGGAAGGGCAGGCTGGTATGACCAATCACAAAAGCACGTATGAAAATCCAATGCCGGTTACGGATGATGGTTGGTGGGAATCGGTATTGGCCGAGGATGCGCGCCACGCGCCACCTTCGCCGACTCGAGCTCCCATTCATCCTGCGGTCCATCACAGCGAGGCGAAACCGGAGGAGTCGCCCAAGGTACAGCCAGACTGGGCTCAAGTCCAGGAGCTTTATCGCCACGATCAAATCGTGGCTCTTAAGGTAACCGGGAGTAATCGCGGCGGCCTGCTGGTCGAGGGGGAGGGCTTGTACGGTTTTGTTCCGTTCTCGCATCTGGTCGAAATGGCAGGACGCAACGATGCACCCGACCGCGAAAAATTCCTGGATGAATATGTCGGAAAAACGCTTCGACTTAAAGTCATTGAATGTGTTCCCGAAGACGGTCGTATTGTTCTTTCCGAGCGCGCCGCGTTGGCTGAGCCGGGCAAGCGTTCTGAATTGTTCAATTCTTTACGCGCGGGTGAACATGTGCGCGGCACGGTCACCAACATCACAGATTTCGGCGTGTTTGTGGATCTCGGTGGTGTCGAGGGCTTGATTCATATTTCGGAACTTTCCTGGGGGCGCGTGCTGCACCCAAATCAAATTGTTCAAATGGGACAACCGCTGGATGTGCTGGTGCTCGATCTCTCATCGGAGCGTTGTCGCGTCGCACTGAGCCTGAAGCGCTTGTTGCCCAATCCGTGGGAAAAAGTGGCAACCGATTTTTCTGTTGGTCAAGTGTTGTCAGCGACGATCACGAGTCTTCTTTCCTATGGCGCTTTTGCAAGGCTTGATCTGGGCGTGGAGGGATTGATTCATGCCTCGGAGATGTCGCTTGGCGAAGGGCAAACCGTGAAGGACATTTTGTATGTCGGTCAACTCGTGCAGGTTCGCATTTTGCATGTGGATGCCGTTCGGCAGCGCATGGGACTGAGTCTGCGTTTGGACGCTTAAGATCCCGATTTGATGATGAAGAAACCCGAGCAAAACGATCCGCGGCAACCTGCCCGCTCCGACTGGCTGGATCGCTTTGAGCATTTCAATTTGCATTTCGGGCGTTACCTGCGCGATATAGGCGGTGTGTTGCTGGTTGCCGTTGCGTTGATGTCGTTGCTGGCGCTCTGGAATCTGTCCAGCGGTATTCTGTTGACCCCTTGGTCGGATTTTCTTTCCAAATGGTTTGGCTGGGGGAGCTATGTGGCCATCGTCGCGATCGGATATGGCGGATTTCTGCTCCTGCGCCGCGCGGGCCGGCCGCTGGGTTTGATTCGGCTTCTATCTTTGGAGCTCGCCGCGTTACTGACCTTAGCTTTACTGGCGGTCCTAGGAGGCGACTCAATCGTCCGTGCCGAGGCGGGGCTGGATGGCGGACGTTTAGGTTGGGGTATTGCTTTCTTGCTTGACAAATATATCGGGCAAGTTTGGAGTGCGTCGGTCTTATTCGCGCTTTGGATCTTAATGGTGGCTACCGGATTCGGCGGTTGGTCCATGTTCGAGCGGTGGCTGCTAAGACTGGCCGGTGAGTCCGCAACGTCTCCCTCCACAGAGCTCCAGAAAAACACGGTCAGTGAAGCGTCGACGGCCGAACAGGCGGCGAGATCTACCCCAAAAAGGAAGAAACCTGCTCAACTCCCGCCGGAATTTCAGCCGTCTTTGACAAAAGTTGAGAGAAAAAGTGAGAAGATCGTAAAGCCCGTCCCGCGTGAGGAAGGATTGCCCCCGCTCAATATATTGATGACCGAACAAGCTGTACACGATGATGAGCGGACGATCAATCAGACAGCGGGCATGATCATGAAGACGCTGTCAGAATTTGGAATTCCCGCCACGGTGATCGGTTATCGTGTCGGCCCCTCCGTGACTCAGTTCGCGGTTCAACCGGGCTACATAAAGAGACCGGGCGCAAGCGAAGATGACGAGGCCCAGCAGATGAAAGTCCGTGTGGCGCAGATCGCAGCATTGCAAAAGGATCTAACGCTTGCCTTGTCTGCGGAACGGTTGCGTATCGAGGCGCCCGTACCCGGGAAACCTTATGTGGGTATTGAAGTGCCCAATTCCACTTCCGCGCTGGTACGCTTGAGGCCCATCCTGGAGAGCGACGCTTTTCATAAGGCGGGCGGGCCGCTGGCGATGGCGCTGGGGCGCGACGTATCGGGTAATGCGTTGGTGGCCGACCTGGCGCGCATGCCACATTTGTTGATCGCCGGCGCCACTGGTTCCGGAAAATCCGTGTGCATCACCTCGCTGGCAGCATGCTTTGCGATGAACAACGCACCGGAGGATCTGCGCATGGTGATGATCGACTCGAAGATGGTGGAATTGCTCCGCTTCAACGGACTCGCCCATCTCTATGGAAAAGTGGAAACCAAGATTGATCGTATTCTCGGTGTGCTACGTTGGACAGTGCTTGAGATGGAACATCGCTATCGTCTGCTGGAGGCCGCGCACGTTCGCGATCTGGACGGTTACAATCGCAAGCAGGCCCGCAAAGAAGATGGCGGGAATCTGCCGCGCATTGTTGTGCTGATTGACGAGCTGGCCGACTTGATGATGTCCGCGCCGGATCAAACCGAACATAACCTGGTCCGTCTGGCGCAGATGGCGCGCGCCACAGGCATCCATCTGATCGTTGCTACCCAGCGACCTTCGACGGATGTCGTGACGGGTCTGATTAAGGCGAACTTCCCGGCGCGCTTGGCATTCGCGGTGGCCTCCAGCATTGACTCACGCGTCATCCTCGATGCCACCGGTGCGGAGACGTTGCTGGGCCGCGGCGATATGCTTTTCCAGAATCCTGAGGTGGGCAATCCCATTCGTGCCCAGGCTGTGATGGTCACCGACATGGAAATTGAGCGCATCATCGACTATTGGCAAAAGAACAGTGAGATGGAAACTGACGTCACTCCGCCTTGGGAAAAATTATTGACTGAACCCGATGAGGATGAGGACGAGGGCCTGATCGAACAGGCCATTTCGATTGTACACGGCACGCAACGCGCCTCGGCTTCGCTGTTGCAGCGCCGTCTGCGGATCGGCTATCCGCGCGCTGCACGCTTATTGGATCAGTTGGAAGAGATGGGTATCGTTGGTCCATCGCAGGGCGGCGGCAGAGAGCGTGACGTCATGCCGTTCGAAGAAGAAGAGGAATAATTCTTGTTAGGGGTCAGGCACAAATTTCGGGTATCATTAGACCGGCTTGCCTGCGAGGTTTAATTGAAGAAGACTTTCACCGATGTTTTGCGTTTGGGCTTTAAGTGGTTCCTGGAGCCCGTTGCCGGGTTCTTGAATCGAATCGGCTTGACGCCTATCTCTGTGACGCTGATCGGCGTGGCCGGAAATGTGGTGGCGGCGTACTTTATCGCCCGCGGGAATATTACGATTGGGGGGGCGATCGTGTTAATTGTCTGGCCGGTGGACGCTTTGGATGGCACGATGGCGCGCCTGCGCGGCGAGGCCAGTGACTGGGGCGCGTTCGTGGATTCGGTCAGTGATCGTTATTCCGAGTTGATCATTCTTGGAGCAGTGCTTTATTATTTCGCGATGACCCATCAGCAAATTCCTGCAGTTGTTACTTTTGTCGCGGCGGCAGGTTCCATTCTGGTGTCCTACGTCAAAGCGCGGGCTGAAGCGCAAAGTTTCAGCGCCAGAGAAGGTTTGCTGACGCGCGCCGAACGATATTTCGTCTTGGGCCCAGCGCTGTTGTTCAATATCCCGGCCATCGGGGTTTGGATCATCGCCATCCTTGCCAACTTCACGGCGCTGCAGCGAATTTGGGTTGTGCGCGCTCAAGCGCATGATAAAATGCGGAACCAAGCTCGTAAAGGAGAATAGAGATGTTAGTTCACTGCGGTACTCTTTCGTTCAATTTATTCCAGTTCGACGGCCTCCATTTTTGCATGTTCGGCGGAGAGTTTATCCTGCATTACTATGGAATTCTGCTGATGCTCGGCGCCGTCGCGGGCGCATGGCTGGCTTCGCTTGAACTCAAGCGCCGCGGCCATGACCCGGAGATGGTTTGGGACTTGCTGATTTATCTCATCGTCGGCGGCGTAATCGGAGCACGCTTATGGCATGTATTGACTCCGACGCCCGCGTCTGGGCTGACGACTTATTACTATCTTACCCATCCGCTTGATGTCATCGAGATTTGGAAGGGTGGATTGGGAATCCCCGGCACCATCATTGGCGGGCTGATCGCGTTGTATTTGTACGTTCGCAAATATAAATTCGTCAGCTTCCTGGAGTGGACGGACATCGCCGCGCCGGGACTGGCCTTGGGCCAGGCTATCGGACGCTGGGGCAATTTCTTCAACCAGGAATTATACGGATCGCCGACCACCCTGCCGTGGGGCATCAAAATCACCGACGCCGCGGCGCGAGTGGCACCTTACACAGATCTAACGAAATATCCCCTGGATGTGACGCGCTTTCACCCCCTTTTTCTGTACGAGTCAATCTTGAATCTGGTGAACATGTTCCTGCTTCTATGGATCACGCGTCGCTACTCCAATAGGCTGAAGCAAGGCGATGTTTTTCTGGTTTACCTGATCTTCTATCCAACGGTTCGCTTTTTCCTTGAATTCCTTCGTGTGGATTACCCGCTCATTGGAGGCATTGATCCGAATCAGGTTCTGGTGGCTGCGGTGGCGGTTCTCGCCGCGGCCGCGCTGATCTGGCGCCATCGCTCAAGCACCGACGAAGCCGTTCAGGTTCAGAGCCCGGCGCCGATGTCATTCGTGTCTGTTGAGGCGTCACAACCCGTTGAACAAAAAAGCGCAGCCAGAAAACCTTCTTCGTCGGGTGCCGCGCGCCGCCCAGGGACGACCGCGAAAAAGCCGGCGACGCGTGCCACCGCATCGACTCGAAGAAAATCCTCCGGCGGCACCGCCTCCAAAGCCAAGAAATAGGGATTCTGAATACCCACTAACAGAATTGTTTGGAGGACTGTTGTCTCATTGACACTGTCCTCCATTTCTTTTATGCTCTATCGACAATGATTGAAACCAACGATCTAAGCAAGCAGTTTAATGATTTCTGGGCTGTGGACGGCGTAACCCTTACGGTCAAGCCGGGGCAGATCCTGGCTCTGCTCGGGCAAAATGGCGCCGGCAAGACCACCACGGTTCGCATGCTGAACTCCCTTTTGGTGCCAACGCGCGGCTGGGCGCGTGTTGCCGGATATGACGTTGTCAAAAACGGGCCGAAAGTCCGGGCCTTGGTGGGTGTGCTGACCGAGCAGCATGGTCTGTACATGCGTATGTCGGGCATGGAATATCTCGAATTCTTCGGTGAAGTTTACCGCTTAGATTCCAAGATGCGCGCCTCGCGACTCGAATATCTTCTCGATTATTTTGGATTGGGGGCCGTATCGTCGCATCGCATCGGCGAGTATTCGAAAGGCATGCGCCAGAAACTGGCGCTGGCCCGCGCCTTGATGCATGAACCGCCGGTCCTCTTACTGGATGAGCCGACTTCAGCGATGGATCCCGAGTCGGCGCGGCTTGTGCGCGATGAGATCGCACGATTGAAGTCTTCACAGCGCACCATCGTGATTTGTACGCATAATCTGTTCGAGGCCGAAACACTGGCTGATATGATTGCCATTATTTACAGGGGAAAAATATTGATGACCGGCACCTTGGAAGACTTGAAGCAAAAGGTGCTGGGCACCTCCGAGTTCGAGGCGCAGTTTTCAACCGCGTGGAACGGCGATGGCTTGACTCTGCCGGCGGGTGTGACCTTGGTGGAACGAAGGGAATCCTCGCTGCGCTTCCGGGTGGAGCGTCCGATGAAAGCCAACCCGATTCTGGTGAATGAGTTAATTGCGAGGCGTGCGCCGCTGATGACGTTCCAGGAAGTGCCGCGAAGTCTGGAGCAGGTCTACCTCAAAGTGATGACCGAGGCGCAAGCTCTTCACCCGGAGGTGGTGCATGCGTAACGACCTGCGCATGATCTGGCTGGTCGTGCACCGCGAACTGCGGGATCAATTTCGTGATTGGCGCATTCTGACGCCATTGGCGATCTTAACGCTGTCATTTCCCCTGTTGATGAACGAAGTGGCGAAGGAAGCGGTCGCGTACATTAATCAATATGGCGCAAACCTGATCGTCGACAGGCTGGTACCTTTTTCCATCCTCATCATCGGCTTTTTTCCGATTACGATTTCCTTGGTGGTCGCGCTGGAATCCTTCGTCGGTGAAAAGGAACGCGGCACGATTGAGCCTTTGCTCAGCTCACCGCTGGAAAACTGGCATTTATATTTTGGTAAGCTCCTGGTCGGAATTTTCACCCCCTTGATCGCAGGCTACGCGTCCATCATTTTTTATGTAATCATTGTCTCTCATCAACACCTCCATATGCCCGACGTCTATGTCTTTGTGCAGTTATTCATGTTGACCACTGCCCATGCGATTCTGATGGTCAGCGCCGCCATTGTGATCTCGGTGCAGTCGACGTCGGTCCGGGCGGCGAACTTGCTTGCGTCGTTCATCGTCGTGCCGGTCGCAATTTTGATGCAGGGTGAGAGCGCCTTATTGTTTTGGGGAAACGATCAGGTTTTGTGGCTGGCGGTGGCAGCCGTGATCGTGATGGCAGCGCTGCTCATCCGCGTAGGTATTGCGCATTTTCAGCGTGAATACTTACTGGGGCGCGAGTTTGATACGCTGAATCTGCGCTGGATTTGGAAAACTTTCTGGCGGACCTTCAAGGGTGAGGCGAGAACCCTGGGAGGCTGGTACCGACGGGAAGTTGCCGGCGCAATGCGCCAACTGGCCATTCCGTTGGCCATTAATACCCTGATCGCTTTGTTGGCATCTTGGGCCGGTTATCAATGGTCTGTCATTAATATACCCCGGATGCTGCCCAACGCGCTTACCAAGAATGTTTCCGAAATTGCAAAGAACGCCATTCAGTCAACCAGTATTGCCCAACTGGGGCAGCATTTGTCCGCGGGATTCATACTTGTGAACAACGTACGTACCACGTTTGTGGCCTCCTTGGGCGGGATGATCTCCTTCAGCGTCATAGGAGTCTTGGTCTTTTTATACAACTATGGCTTGGTGGGCGCGGTGCTGGGCGTCCTTAAATTGCTGGGGTATTCGCCCACGTTAATGTTCATAACGGCCATCCTGCCGCATGGCGTGTTTGAAATTCCAGCCTATATCGTGGCCAGCGCGGTTGTATTGCGGATCGGAGCAGTCTTGGCGACGCCCCAATTGGGCAAATCCATGGGACAGATCGCGCTCGAGTTGATTGCGGATTGGGCGAAGATATTTATAGGTTTGGTGATTCCCTTATTAATCGTCGCGGCGGCGATCGAGGCTTATGTCACGCCCGCGATTCTGCTGTACGCGCTAAGTCATTTTACCCCTGCTGTGTTGCCGGGCTATTAGGACAGGTGTCTTATGTCTAAAGTGATTGTTCTTGGTTCGTCCAATGCCATCCCGACCACTGACCACGAGAATACGCACATGGTCATCGTCGGCCGGGAGCGCATGGTTATGGTGGATTGCGTCAGCAATCCGATATTACGATTGGAAAAGGCGGGTCTCGACTTCAATGATCTGACCGATCTGATCGTAACGCATTTCCACCCCGACCACGTTTCCGGCGTGCCCCTTCTTCTGATGGATATGTGGTTGATGGGTCGCCGCAAGCCAATCAATATCTACGGCCTACATCACACGCTTGACCGGGTTGAGAATTTGATGGGTGCCTATGCTTGGGCTGAATGGCCCGATTTTTTCCCGGTTGCCTTCCATCGCCTGCCTACTCAGGAAATGACCACAGTGATCGATTCTTCCGATTTTCGAATTTATTCATCGCCCGTGCATCATCTTTTGCCCACGATCGGCCTGCGCTTTGAATTCAATCATAGCAGAAAAACGATGGCGTATTCGTGCGACACCGAGCCGTGTGCGCAGGTCATCCGTCTGGCCGCGGGTGTGGATATCTTGGTCCATGAGTCGGCCGGGGCCTCACGCGGACATTCGTCTGCGGCGCAAGCCGGGGAAATTGCAAATCAGGCCGAAGTCGGCAAGCTATATTTGATTCATTATCCGACGGGAAAGTATGCGAACGGTGATCTGGTGGCAGAGGCGCACCAACGTTTTCAGGGCGAAGTCGCTCTGGCGGAGGATTTCATGGTTTTGGATTTTGGTTAGGATTTCGATTCTTGTA
>Ga0335081_10000110_pt1 | contig 162738 bp, 145 predicted proteins | sample Lox_Sample_35_FD_206713 | JGI IMG/M metagenome (GOLD analysis project Ga0335081, IMG submission 206713) | Soil microbial communities from Loxahatchee National Wildlife Refuge, Florida, United States - Lox_Sample_3.5 | ecosystem: Environmental > Terrestrial > Soil > Wetlands | place: USA... | reverse complement strand
AAATCGATGATCGGCCGATGAAGGAAGAGATACCATCAAGGAAATCGAGAATCATAAGGGTGCGTCAGCAGCCAGTGACGCATCCGTGGAAGTCTCCCGCGAGGGCAATGGCTAAAGCACGAAGTCAACGTCAGGCAGTATCACAAAACCAGACATTTTAACTTTGGTAAAAATAGGACATTTTAACTTTGGCTTGACACCGTTCACAAAAATCCTTGATTTGTAGTTACGTTTGTTTTATCATTGTGCGGCAAATTGATGATGCGATTTGCGGAAAAATTACGGATCTCCGGGGAGGAAGCAGTGATTAAAGTGAATCAGGAAGAGCTCAAGCAGAAAATCGAAAAAATGAAAAAGGCCGCTGCAGAAAAGGCGGCAAAGTCCGCAGGCAAGAAATCGGATCCTGAGGTACGGAAAGCTCGGAAGCGGGTGAAGCGTGCACAGCGGAAACTGCGTGTTGCAAAGTCCTATAAGCAAGCCGCGAAGAAGGCGGCCGAAGGACAAGCCGCAAGTGAGAAAGCATCTGCATAAGCGGAAGACAGTGTGAGGTTCCTGGGCTTTTGTCATCGTCTAGAGCTGGATCTTTTCAGAGCGGTTGCGGTCTGCGTGCTCGGTGTACTAGCTGCCTGAACAGCCACGGCCAGGCAGACACGGCCTCTCCCTCCTCCATTACCTCCACCACTCTCGGTTGTCGTTGTTTCGTTGTGTCCGCCAATGTATCCATCCACTCGAAGCGAATGGTGCACGTTTCTTCTGGGTACACATCGGAACCTACGCAAGCGGAGAGCGGGCGGGACAGGTGGCGAGCAAATCGATGCTTGAAGGGTTGGAGCCTCTCGTGCTGAGGAAAGATTAAATATCTCGGGCAGCCGCGGCTGACAAAAATATATCGGCAGGGGTCTATGAAAATCATTGTTGCAACAGGCGGAATGGAAACATATAAAACCGATGGCGTTGTGCTGCTTCTGTTTGATGAGGAGAAGCTCGGCAAGGAGATGAAACGGCTCGATAAAGCGTTTGGCGGAATGATCAGCCGCCTCATGAAGCGCGGTGATTTCAAGGCGAGGCCCGGTGCGGTCCATCTCCTCTATTCTGCGGGGCATATTCCCGCTGAGCGGCTGCTGCTTGCAGGGCTCGGCAAACGCGGCGACTTCACGCTGAATCGTCTTCGCCAGGCTCTGGGCAAGGCGGCGCCGGCGTTGAGAGCGGCTGGTGCAACGGACTTCGCCGTTGGAGTCGATGGACTCGGCCAGGATGGCGAGGAAATCGGCCAGGCAGTGGCTGAGGGCAGCCTGCTCGGCCTCTACCGTTTTCTGAAATATAAGACAAACGACGAGAACGGCTACGCGAAGGCCGTTCAAAAAATATCAGTGCTGACCGAAAGAGGATCCATGGTCAAGGCCTTGCGGAAGGGGGTGAAAACCGGCGACGTGATCGCAGAGTCCACGGCCATGGTCCGCGACATGGTAAACTCCCCGGCAGCGGACATGACGCCGTCAGTTGTCGCCGTAAAAGCGCGAGAGATTGCGCGGCAGTTCGGACTTAAGATCCAGGTACTGGAAAGGCAGCAGATGGAAAAGCTCGGGATGGGCGCGCTTCTCGGAGTGGCCGCGGGCAGTGTCCAGCCGCCAAAGTTCATTATCGTCGAATACTGGCGAGGCGGCAGGAAACCGACCATTGCCCTGGTGGGGAAGACCATCACCTTCGATTCCGGAGGCATCTCCATCAAGCCGCCTGAGAACATGGACAGGATGAAGGACGATATGTCCGGAGGCGCCGCGGCGCTGGGCGCGATCCGCAACGCTGCGGCGCTCAAGCTCCCGCTCAACGTAGTGGCTTTGCTCCCGGCAACGGAAAATATGCCGAGTGGGAGCGCACTCAAGCCTGGTGACGTTCTTCGGACGCTGTCCGGACAGACCATCGAGATTATCAACACCGACGCAGAGGGCAGGCTTATTCTCTCCGATGCCCTTGCCTATGCCTGCCGGTACAAGCCTGCCGTGATCGTGGACATCGCCACGCTCACGGGCGCATGCGCCATCGCGCTGGGACAGGAAGCCGTGGGCATGCTCGGTACTGACGAAACGTATAAACAGAAAATCCGCGAAGCCGGTTTGAAGACCGGCGAACGGGTGTGGGAGCTTCCTCTCTGGGAAGAGTACTATGATCTGATAAAGAGCGATATCGCGGACATGAAGAACGCCGGCGGGCGGGCAGGCGGAGTGATTTCGGCCGCGGCGCTCCTTTCGAAGTTTGTGAAAAACTATCCCTGGGTTCATCTCGACATCGCGGCGACGGCCTGGAGCGAGAAAGACCGGCCTTATACGCCAAAGGGCGCCACCGGTGTCGGGACGAGGCTCTTGACGCAGTTCCTCCGTGATTTAGCGGCGAACGACAAGTGACAAATAATCCAAAATTGCAATGGCGCTTCTTTCTCACCCGGTCCGTCCGGTCAGGCCGGGTTGCTGTTTTTCGTCTCAAAGTCTGACCCGCCGAACGGAGATTTTCTGCCAGCCTTCTCAAGAGAAAAAGCCGTTCTCCCCTGTGTCACTCCTTTCTCGATTTTCCCCTCAAAGAAAAATGAGCGCCTGCAGGACTTTCCTGCCGGAAACAGCATGAAGTGTGTCCTGTCCTTATCCACAAATACCTTGACTCTTGGACTCTGTGCTTCTAAAATGATAGAACGTTTCTTGCCCCCGGCCCTGGATGCAGACTAATCTTACATATGAAGATGCCCGTTCGAACAGCGAAATGGTCCTCATCAAAGGCCGATTCTACAAGGCTGATGTGTTTGTCACGCGGTCCGGCGCCGGGCGTTTTGTCGTAAAGGACTATACGCAAAAGGGTTTCTGGGAGCGTAATGTCGTAGGCCGGTTCGTCATAAGCCGCGAAGCCCGCGCCTATGCGGCGCTCGCGGGGATTAACGGCCTGCCAGGGCGGTTCAAACGGCTGTCGCCGTTTGCGTTTGCAGTGCAGTATCTGGAGGGGAAGGACCTCGGCGCCGTTGGACAGAATGACGTTGGACCCGACGTCATCAGCCAGTTCGAAGAGATCGTGAAGGAAATCCATGAGCGCGGCTGGGTCCACCTTGATCTGCATCGCAGAACGAATATACTTCTCGTGAGCGGCAAAGTGTACATCGTTGATCTCGCCTCCGCCCTGCATCCGGGCGGCGTCCTCCTCATCGGCCGCTGCCTTACCCGTATGATCGGCCTCGCCGACCGGTTGTCCCTCATTAAATTAAAAACGATATTCGCACCCCGGACATTGACCTCCCGGGAGCGGACCTGGCTCAGCATCAGGAACAGGATCATGCCGACAAAATGGCAAATCCCGTGATCGGTGAAGCAGGCGGCGAAGCGCCCATTTGCCCGGGTTTTGTTGACACTGGCCTTCGCCCTGGAGTAATATCGATCATGCCGAAATTCAAGATCACTTCGGAGTTCAAGCCCACCGGTGATCAGCCGCAGGCGATTGACAAGCTTTCTGAGGGAATCATCAAGGGGTTGCCACACCAGGTTCTTCTGGGGGTGACCGGCTCGGGCAAGACCTTTACCATGGCGAACGTCGTGGAGCGTGTGCAAAAACCGACGCTCGTCATCGCGCACAACAAAACGCTTGCCGCACAACTGTACAACGAGTTGAAGGAGCTTTTCCCGGGGAACGCGGTGGAGTATTTCGTTTCCTACTACGACTACTACCAGCCGGAGGCCTACCTTCCGACAACGGACACCTATATCGAAAAGGATTCCTCCATCAATGAGCAGATTGACCGCATGCGCCACGCTGCAACAAACGCGCTCTTCGAAAGAAACGACGTGATTGTCATAGCCTCCGTCTCGTGCATCTACGGTCTGGGTTCGCCTGAAGCGTACCACGGCATGCTGCTGTTTCTTGAAAAAGGACAGCATATAGAGCGGAACGATATCCTGCGCAAGCTCGTGGAGATCCAGTACGCCCGGAACGACTTCGATTTCCAGCGAGGGACATTCCGGGTGCGGGGAGACGTGGTCGAGATCTTCCCGGCGTCCCATGAAAGCACGGCGGTCCGTGTCGAAATGTTCGGCGATGATATCGACAGCATATCGGAATTCGATCCGCTCCTCGGCACGCCGCTGAATAAACTGGAAAAAGTCGCGATTTATCCGAACAGCCATTACGTGATCCCCGAAACGCGCATGAAAGAGGCCATCGACGGGATCCATGCAGAGCTTCGCGACCGCATCCAGTATTTCCGCAAAATGAACAAGTTGATCGAGGCTCAGCGAATCGAACAGCGCACCATGTTCGATCTCGAAATGATCCAGGAGATGGGGTATTGCCATGGCATCGAGAACTACTCGCGCCATCTTTCGGGGCGGTCCCCGGGCGAGCCACCGCCTACGCTTATTGATTACTTTCCCAAGGACTACTTATTGATCATCGACGAATCGCACGCCACGATTCCCCAGATCGGTGGCATGTACAACGGCGACCGGGCCCGGAAACAGACGCTCGTGGATTTCGGATTCAGGCTGCCGTCGGCGCTCGACAACCGTCCGCTGAACTTTGAGGAATTCGAGTCGAGGGTACGCCAGACCATCTATGTCTCGGCAACACCTGCTGATTTCGAGGTCGAAAAATCCGCGAGCAGGATCATTGAACAGGTCATCCGTCCCACGGGCCTGACGGACCCGAAAATCACGATCAGGCCGGTTAAAGGCCAGGTTGACGACCTTTTGAACGAAATCCGGAAACGGGCGGAGTCAAAAGAACGAGTGCTCGTGACCACGCTGACGAAGCGCATGGCCGAGGATCTGACCGAGCATTACAAGGAACTGAACGTCCGCGTTGCCTACCTGCATTCTGATATCGACACGCTGGAGCGGGTAGACATTATCCGGGACCTGCGGCTGGGCAAGTACGACGTCCTGATCGGTATCAATCTCCTCCGTGAAGGTTTGGACATTCCCGAGGTATCGCTCGTCGCCATTCTCGACGCGGACAAGGAGGGGTTTCTCCGCTCGACGCGCTCGCTCATCCAGACCATGGGCCGCGCGGCGCGCAACGTGAACGGTGAGGTGATTCTCTATGCGGAGAGCATCACCGACTCGATGCGCAATGCGATCAGCGAGACGAACAGGCGTCGGACGGCACAGGAGGAGTACAACAGGAAACACAACATTACGCCGACGACCGTGAAGAAAAACATCATGGCTGCGCTCAGGACTGTGTATGAGCAGGATTATTTCACTGTTCCGACCGCCGCCGAAGAAGCGGGGGAGCACGTTTCGACTGTGGATATCCCTGCGCTTATTGCGAGACTGGATAAACAGATGCGGGCCGCAGCCAGGGAGCTTGATTTTGAGACCGCCGCCGAGCTCCGGGACAAAATCAGGTCTTTGAGGCAACGGGAGATGGCTGTAGGGGTAAAGGTGGAGTAGGGGCGGCAGGGGCACATTGCCATATGAAATTGTTCAAGGATGTCGAGACGCTTGAGAAGTATTTTGTGTGGGTCGACAGGGTGCGGGGCCTTTTTCGATCAGAAGAGAGACGCCGGGCGGGGAAAAGATGCTTTCATAGACATGAATATCTCAACAGTCTTACTGGTACTGCGGCTTGTATGCCGTTATCGAGGGGTGGCGGGACTTTGGCTTGTCCGATGAGGGGTTGACGCGTTGTTGACTTCGCCGGATGTCGGGCTGCTGAGACGCTAGAGAAACGGGATCTTTCATTTTCTCTAAAAAACCATTTCGATGAACGGTTCTTCTTGTTCATGCGTGGCGGCGAGGACCCCGTGACAGGGGCCCGGCAGGTGAGCGAGGAGATGAAAAAATACTTCCTGACCCGGGCAGGCCAGCCGGGATCGTCTGCATATGAAAATCCCGCGTGAAACACTGTTCGACGGCGATTTGAGTTCATGGAATTGTCCGGCCACCCTAAAGGTCGCTTTCCAAGCTGATTATTTATGCTCTGACAGCCGAGCAAGCGCTTTTGACGCCAATTTTGCTTGCCGGAATCATTGTTTTGAGAACGCTGTCCGGCATCGTGATTCTCGATATGCAGGAATCATGACTTTTCTATTGAGAGCATCTCCTGTCAATCCTCAAGAATTTAATCGTTTTGCATTCAATGCCGTTTCATGACGCCTGCATGTTCTCCCTGCTCCGATATCGCCTGTCCAATTGTAAATGCACATGAGCGACATCCTCGTTTCCCGCGGGGAAAAACCATGGTACAATAAGCATGCAATGACCCTCGAAGAAAAACTCAAGAACCTGCCCGATGAGCCGGGCGTCTATATGATGAAGGACGCCCGAGGGCACATTATCTATATCGGCAAAGCGTTATCGCTCGTGGCCCGGGTGAATTCCTATTTCCAGAAAGGGCCGAAGGGCGAGAAGACCGAGCTCATGATGCGCCAGATCGCGGACCTTGAAACGATTGTGACTCATACTGAACTCGAGGCCCTGATCCTCGAATCGAACCTCATCAAGAAGCACCACCCGCGGTACAACATCATCCTCCGGGACGACAAGAATTATCCTTATCTCAGGTTCGACATCAAGTCGGAGTATCCCCGGCTCGAAGTTGTCCGGCGATTGAAAAAGGACGGGGCCTTATATTACGGGCCCTATGTTCCTGCCGGAGGCATGTGGGAGTCACTCGCGCTCATCCGCAGGACCTTTCCGCTCGCCTCGTGCAGGAAGGAACTGGGAAAGAAGCCGGAGCGTGCCTGCGTCCAGTTCCAGATCGGGCGGTGCCTGGGGCCATGCACCGGAGACGTCGACAAGGCAGCGTATCGCGATGTCGTTTCCCAGGTACGTCTCTTTCTCGAAGGCAAGAACCGCGACCTCCTCGACATGCTGAAGCGGCGCATGGAAGAGGCGTCGGAGAAGATGGAGTACGAGCGCGCGGCCGAACTCAGGGACCGGATCTCGAAGATCGAAGGCGCTTTCGAGAAGCAGAAGGTCATCTCCCCGGGGTTCGAGAACCAGGACGTTGTGGGAATCGCGTCCGAAGCGGGCCGCGCGGACATCCAGGTGCTTTTCATCAGAAACGGCATGATGCTCGGGCGGAAGGACTTCTATCTCGACGATGTGCGCGGTCTCCCGGACGAGGATATCCTCGGGGATTTCCTTCGTCAGTTTTACGCGAAAGAGATGATCGTACCCGCCGAAGTCCTGCTGCCGCGCGAGGTGCCTGACCGGGAGGTATTCGAAAGATGGCTCTCGGAAAAGCGCGAGGCAAAGGTCGACCTCATGGTTCCCCAGCGAGGACGCAAGCGCGAACTGGCGCAGATGGCCTCGGACAACGCCGCGCAGTCGCTTCGTGAACATACGCTTTCCCGGAGGAGCAAGGAAAAAATCCTGATGCGGCTCCAGGAGGAACTGGGGCTCAGGAATCTGCCACGCAGGATCGAGGCATTTGATATTTCACAGATCCAGGGAACGGAGCCGGTCGCGAGTATGGTCAGTTTCGAGAACAACCTCCCGGATAAACGGCATTATAGACGTTTCAAGATAAAAACAGTGGCGGGCCAGGACGACTTCGCAAGCATGGCTGAGGTGATCCGGCGGCGTTACACAAAAGCAAAAGAGGAGGGAATGCTTCCCGATCTTATCCTCATCGACGGCGGCAAGGGGCAGCTCAATGCGACCCTTGACGCACTGAAGGAGCTGCAGATCGAAGAGCCCGATGTAATCGGCCTTGCAAAGGCCCGGAGCGGGGATGAGGGGACGGAGCGGGAGTTCGAGCGGGTCTTTCTGCCCGGCGTGGAGGAGCCGATTATTCTTGATCCATCGAGCGCGACCACACACCTCGTTGCGCGGGCGCGCGACGAGGCCCATCGGTTTGCGATCACCTATCACCGGAAACTGCGTGAGAAACGGGCTGTCCATTCGGAACTTGACGACATCCCCGGAATCGGAGAAGCGCGGAGAAAGGCGCTGCTTCGACACTTTGGAAGCGTGGAGAGGATCAAGCAAGCGACGGTGGAGGATCTGGCTGCTGTGGTGGGGATGACCGCGAAAGCTGCTGAAAAAATAGTGGAGTTTTATGGGAAAGAACGAGCTGAATCTGGATAACGGTTGATGCGGCTGCCGATGGGAGAAAAAAATCTTCCTGGGTAAAGGCCGTTCGCGAAACGAGTTGACGCCAACAATCGGGAAGCAAATTGACCTGGCTCCCCCCGAAGTCGTTTGGGAGTAAAACGATTTTTTGACGGACATGGTTCCAGCAATCGAAGTCCCCATACTCAAGGAGCGTTCATGACAAACGAACAATGGCTGGAGATATTCAAAGACATCGGCGCGAAAATGCGTACGGGAATCACCGAGATCCTGAGCAGAGAGGGGGGCAAGATCCCCCTCGGGAAAGGGGCGGGAGGCGATAAGACCTTCCCCGTGGACAAGTGGGCTGAGGATATTATCATCTCCGCGCTTGAACAAACGCAGCGCGAAGGCGAAGCGTTTACTCTTGTCTCCGAGGAACTCGGGATTCGTAAATTCGGTGACGGTAGGAAGGTAGTGCTGGTCGACCCCATAGACGGCAGCAACAACGCAAAGACCGGGATTCCCTTTTTCTCGTCATCGATGTCTCTTTTGAACGGCGCTACCCTGGCTGACCTCGCCGCAGGTTACGTGATCAACCTGTCAACGGGAGATGAATTCTGGGCTCTCCGCGCCCAGGGTGCATACAAGAACGGCAGGCGGATCAGAACGTCCGCGACCGAGGGCATTAGCATCGTGGCCTATGAGGCGTCGTCTCCCCAGTCAGACCTGCCGCGGCTCATGCCGCTGCTGATGCAGGCGAAACGGACCCGTTGCTTCGGATCAACTGCCCTGGACCTCGCGTACCTCGCATCGGGTGCAATCAGCCTGTTTGCGACGGCGACGGCCTCGCGGGCCTTTGACTACGCCGCCGGCATGCTGATCGTTGAGGAGGCGGACGGCGTGATCACCGACCTCGAGGGACGACATATCGACCACGTTGTTGCTGGTCTCGATAGAACAGTTCCCCTGCTGGCGAGCGCACACGAGCGTCTTCACGTTGCGGCGCTCGAATTGCTTGCAGCGAAATGACATCCCGTTCGAGCAGTATTGACATGCCATGCTTTTTATGTAATTATGAAGCATGGCACTTGTCAACCACACCACGCGCGAAATCAACGCAAAGATCGTGTATTATGGCCCCGGACTCTGCGGGAAGACGACGAACATTCACCTGATATACCACCGGATCGCGCCGAACCAGCGCGGGAAACTCATTTCCCTGGCCACGGAGGCCGACCGAACTTTGTTTTTCGACTTCCTTCCCGTCGAGCTGGGCACCATGAAAAATTATAAAGTGCGGTTCCATCTCTACACCGTGCCCGGCCAGGTATTTTATAACGCCACGAGGAAGCTCGTGCTGAAGGGCGCTGACGGTGTTATTTTCGTGGCCGATTCTCAGCGCGCTATGCTGGAGGCGAACCTTGAGAGCCTGGCGAACCTCCGCGATAACTTTTCCGAACAAGGCATCAATATCATCGAGTTTCCCATGGTGGTCCAGTATAACAAACGGGACTTGCCCGACATTCTTTCAGTTGAGGATTTGAACGCGTCGCTCAACCCGCGAAATGTTCCCTTTTACGAGGCTGTTGCGACGACCGGAGATGGCGTCCTGAAAACGTTTACCGCCATATCCAAGCTTGTCCTGCAAGATATGCAGAAATATCCCGAACGCCACAACTTTTCACTGAACGAAATCGTCGGCAAGGGCGAGAAGCGCTCCGAGCCGGGTGAAGACATCATGAAGGATGTGCCGCCGTCTGAGCCGTCGATGCCTGGAGCTCCCATGGCTGAGGCGAAACCGGAAATGGCGGCGCTTGAGAAAGCCGTTGATGCGGGGATGAAAGTGTATCTGGGAAAAGCCTCGGTGGAGAACCACGGCATCATCCTTCCCTTTGATATTGTAAGCGGAGATCGGGAGGAACAGTTCCAGCTTAACATTGCAATCGATATGGAAGCGCCCTTGTCCAAGCGTTTCAAAATTGTCGTGAAAAATTTCAAAAAATGAATTATTTCGCGTGGAGTCGGGTGCCCTTTGAGCGGAAGATGTTCCTCTGCCGACAGTAACTCGTGCTGAAAGAGCTTCTCGATCACGGTTGTGAGGTTTCTATGTCCAAGGTAACGGTGCTCATACCTGCAGCAGGCATGGGAAAGAGAATGGGCAAGGCCGTCGTGAAGCAGTTCCTTCCCTTGGGTGACAAACCCATGCTTGCGCATACCCTCCTTGCATTTCAGCGCGCTTCGGAAATCGACGAGATCATCCCGATACTCTCGCAGGAGGACATGGAAAATTGTCTTGCCCAAATAATCGAACGGTACCATATTACGAAAGTGAAGACCTTGGTTGTGGGCGGCAAGGAGCGGCAAGACTCGGTCGCAAACGGCCTGCATAAACTCGAGAAGGACGCATCAGTGGTGCTCATCCACGACGGCGTGCGGCCCTTTGTAACGCCCGAAATGATCAGGGAATCCGTGGACCACGCCAGAAAAGGCGAATGTGTGACCGTGGGTGTGCCAATCAAGGACACCATCAAGGAAGTGAACGACCAAGGGATGGTGCGTCACACTCTGGAGCGCAGCAAACTCTGGGCCATTCAGACACCCCAGGCATTCCCGGTCAAGACCCTCAAACAGGCATACGAGGAAGCCTCACAAAAGCGCATGTATGGCACGGACGATGCGACGCTCGTTGAGCGGACCGGAGGTAAGGTGCGGGTGATCATGGGAAGCTATGAAAACATTAAAATCACGACGCCCGAAGACTTGGTGCTCGCGGAGGAGATTCTGAAGAGGCGCTATGATGCGGATCGGGACAGGTTATGATGTTCACCGGCTCAGCGGTGGCCGCAAGCTCGTCATAGGCGGTGTGGACGTTCCCTCCGAACTGGGACTGGTTGGCCACTCTGATGCCGATGTACTGCTCCACGCAATCTGCGATGCGCTGCTCGGAGCGGCAGGGCTCGGCGACATCGGCCGGCATTTCCCGGATACCGCTCCGAAATACAAGGGCGTTTCTAGCCTGATCCTGCTCGGGGAAGTGCACCGGCTTCTGACGGAAGCAGGCTATCGCGTCAACAATATCGACGCTACTATTGTGGCAGAACGTCCGAAAATGGCCCCTCACGTACCAGCAATGGTAGCGAATATCGCCGCCACTGTCGACATCGAACGGTCGGCGGTCAATGTGAAGGCGACCACGACCGAAGGACTCGGCTTTGCAGGAAAGGGTGAAGGAATGGCGGCATATGCCGTTTGTACGGTCTGGAAAGAGGAATGAGGATGCTCTATTATTTTCTGATGGTTTTTGTTTTTCTAATCATGGGTGCGCCGGCTTATACGCAGGTCAATGACCAGACGGGCAGTCAGGAACAGAAAAAACAGGAAGAGCAGAAACACTACCTCTATCAGTGGACCGACAGCAAGGGAGTTGTTCATATTACCGACAGTCTCAGTAAAGTTCCGATGGAATATCGGTCCGAAGCGCGAAGGCTGGAATCGCCGCCGGGAGCAGAGGGAACGGAAAACCAGCCAGGGCGGCAGAACATAACATCTCCTTCCGATTACTCCGAACAGAAAGAACGTCTGAAGGACCAGAAGGAATATTGGCAAGGGCGCATGAAAGCGGCGAAACAGCGACTAGGCGACGCCGAGCAGCGCTACCGGGATCTTGCACAGAAGAGAGATCAACTGCTTCAAAGTTGGGGAGGACCCGCATCGGGACACTTGGCAGGCCGGGAGGAAGCCAGCCAGATCGATCAGCAGATGAAGCAGGTGCAGCAGGAAATCGACGATGCACGGAATCAGATTGAAGTCGTGATACCCGACGAAGCGCGTAAGGCCGGCGTTCCGCCCGGATGGCTCAGGGAATAATCATAAACGATTACCAATTAAAAGCCTTAACGGGAATGGAATCGTCTGTGAAGACAAATACGCACAAATACGCACGTCAATGCTGGGTGATGTGACTGTCTCCTGCCTATTATCGTGTTCGATTCCGAAGGGGTTTTTCACTTGTCAGGCGGCGCTCTTCAATCCAAGATGAAAACATGAGCAATACCATTCGAAAAATCAGAAAAGATTTCCATGCGGCGCTTTCCATGGATCCTGCCGCGACAAGCAGATTAGAGGTCGCCCTGACGTATGCAGGTTTTCACGCGCTTCTGCTCCACCGTTTCGCTCACTGGCTGTGGAAAAAACGCATTCCTTTTGTCCCGAGGGCCTTATCACAGTTCGCACGGTTTATAACGGGCATTGAAATTCATCCTGGTGCGACAATCGGGTCGGGGATGTTCATTGACCACGGGATGGGGGTGGTAGTCGGCGAGACAACGGAGATCGGCGATAACGTCACGCTTTTTCAGGGAGTGACGCTTGGAGGGACGGGCAAGCAACGGGGCAAACGCCACCCGACGCTGGGGAGCCACGTTGTCGTGGGTGCCGGCGCAAAAGTACTTGGCCCCGTCAAAATCGGTGATTATGTCAAGATCGGTGCAAACTCGGTGGTACTTCAGGATGTGCCGGATCACTCAACCGTGGTCGGCATTCCGGGAAAAATTGTGAGAATCAAGGACGAACGCGTTCCCGATGAAGCGCTTCTTGACCACATTCACATCCCCGATCCCATCGCGGAACGGTTCATCGACCTCCAGGTGCAGATCGATTCACTGAAACGAGACATGGAGAATCTTCGGCAAAAAAAGAATTGACTGCAAAGCTCCAGACGGGCGGGATGAGGGTTTAATCCCCCCATCAATCCTCGACGATTTTATAGCTGTGCTTGATTGTTCCTGCCTTCGCCAATGTTGCTCCGACAGAGCAGTACTTATCGAGAGACAAGGCGATGGCTCGTTCAACTGCTTCCTTCTCAACTCCCTTCCCCTTGACGACATACTCGATATGCACTTCCCTGTAAACTTTTGGAAAGTTTTCGGCCTTTTCTCCCTGTACATTGATTTCAAGACCCGTGATGTGTTGACGTTTTTTCCGGAGAATTGATATCACATCCATGCCTGAGCAACCGCCGAATCCAACGAGCAGGAGTTCCATGGGTCGGAACCCCGCGTTGCGGCCACCAGACGCGTCGTCGGCATCCATGCGAAGAGTATGGCCGGATGTTGCCGTGCCTGAAAACACCATATCATGTGTGAGAGTAACTTTTGCTTCAATCATGGTCTCTGACTCCATCCCTGAAATGAAATAAAAAATGGCCCTAAAAAATTTTGCTATCGTACCAGAAAGTCCTCATGCCTGTCAATGATGCCTCAGACAACGTGGTTAGTCAAGAATAAGGTTCCAGCCTATTACGCCTTATTTTGGTAAAATGACCAATTTTTAAATAGCTTATTTATTATTTAAATAAAATCAATATATCGCGATATTGGCCGGGGAAAATAATGGTGCACATGCCATAATTAAAAGAATTCACCCAGTTGTCAGAAGATATAAGATTATGATTAATAAATGGATTAATTTTTTAGGATCACACTGGCGCTGGCAGTCAAATTGCAATCTATTCACTAGACCCAATCCTGATTATCCATAAATACACATAACTATTTGTAATAATTTAGTTGTCGGATAAATATTCGCAACCGTGATAATTATGCGGAGTTATAGTAGAATTAATTTTTTTTATTTGACTAAAACTGAAAGTACACTTACAATCGCATTTCTTGACGTTGCGAAAGAAGTGATGTTGTAGTGATAAATTGTTTTTACCTGCCCACCTCGGTTCACTAATAAAAATGTTAGCAGAAAGGGGGACCACTCACGGGAATTCCGACAGTCTCGTAGTCTGTGGTTTGCGAAGCGCTGCAGACGCCGTAGATCAGAACCTCCATTTTCGCAAATACTCTCGAGCTCACCGAATAAATAACGTACTGATAAAAAATCTAGAAGGAGGATTTTCTAATGAGCAAAGATGTTAAGACACCGATGCTAGACGACCTGGAAAAAGGCGCGTGGCCAAGTTTCGTAAAAGAGATCAAAACAGCCGCAAAGAGAAGCAACACGGCGCATGATCTGCTCGGCATTCTGGAGAGATCTTATAGGGACAAAGTCACCCACTGGAAGCACGGAGGTATTGTGGGCGTCCTCGGTTACGGTGGCGGCGTTATCGGCCGTTACTGCGACCTTCCCGAAGAATACCCCGGTGTGGCCCATTTCCACACTGTTCGCGTCAACCCCCCGTCAGGTTTCTTCTATACCTCCAAGGCGCTTAAAGAAATGTGCGATATCTGGGATAAATACGGCAGCGGCATGACGAACATGCACGGGTCTACCGGCGACATGGTCTGGCTCGGCACCCAGACAGACAAACTTGAGCCGATCTTCGCCGAAATAACCGCAAAGGGCTGGGACCTCGGCGGTTCCGGTTCCTGTCTGCGCACCCCGAGCGCTTGCGTGGGCATGGCCCGCTGCGAGTTTGCGAACATCGATACCATGAACATTTGCCACACCTTCACCCAGAAATTCCAGGATGAGCTTCATCGCCCCGCATTCCCCTACAAATTCAAGATCAAGGTTTCCGGCTGCGCCAATGACTGCACCGCGGCAGTGGCACGCGCCGACATGTCCATCATCGGCACCTGGCGCGACAACATCCGTATCGATGCCGCCGAGGTGAAGAACTATTCCAAGGACATGGACATCAAGACGGAAGTAACCGATATGTGCCCGACCCATTGCATGAGCTGGGACGGCAGCAGCCTCAAAATCAACGACAAGGACTGCAACCGCTGCATGCACTGCATCAATCGCATGCCAAAGGCATTGCGCCCCGGCAAAGAGAAGGGCGCGACCATCATGCTGGGCGGAAAGGCCCCGATCGTGACCGGCGCTCTTATGAGCTGGGTCCTTGTTCCCTTCATGAAGCTTGAAGCACCCTATGACAACCTCGAAGACCTTATCCGCAAGCTGTGGGAATGGTGGGATGAGCACGGAAAGAACCGTGAACGCATCGGCGAACTGGTCGACCGTATGGGCATGAGATCCATGCTTGAAGCAACCGGTCTTCCACCGGTTCCGCAGATGGTCAAGGCGCCGAGGACCAACCCCTACGTCTTCTGGGCAGAGGGTGAAGTGAAGTAGTCCTACACTGACTCGAATAATATCAAGGAGGGAAACCTAGAATGGCTGACAAACCGAAGAGAATAACAGATATTGGTGCACCTGACTATCATAAATTTCTGCCTCCCGTTATCGCAAAGAATTACGGGAAGTGGAAGTATCATGAATATATCAACAAAGGAACGATGAAACATGTTTCCGAGACCGGCGACGAGCTGTATACCGTCCGCATCGCTACGTCCCGCCTCGTGAGCACCGACTTCATCCGCGAGATGTGCGATATCGCTGAAAAATTCAGCGGCGGACACCTCCGCTGGACGACCCGCCATAACGTCGAGTTCTTCCCTGCAAAGGGGCAGGTAGACGCTCTTCAGGCGGAACTCAAGAAGCGCGGGCATCTTGTTGGCGGTATCGGCTACGGCATCAGCAACGTGGTGCATACCCAGGGATGGATCCATTGCCACACCCCTGCCACGGACGCATCGGGCGTTGTGAAGGCGGTCATGGACGAACTCCATGAGTACTTCACCACGAAGAGCCTGCCGGCGCGCGTCAGGATCGCCCTGGCCTGCTGCCTGAACATGTGCGGCGCAGTCCATTGCTCCGACATTGCCATCCTCGGCATTCACCGCAAGCCCCCGAAGGTCAATGATGCGACGCTCGGCAACCAGTGCGAAATCCCGACAACCATCGCATCATGCCCCACAGGCGCAATCAGCCCGAACCCGGCGGCGAAATCAGTGAAGATCAAGTCCGAGCGCTGCATGTATTGCGGCAACTGCTACACGATGTGCCCTTCACTTCCGATCGCCGATGGAGCCGGCGATGGTATCTCCATCTATGTCGGCGGCAAGGTGTCGAACGCACGCGGTCCGGCACGCATGTCCAGACTGGTTATCCCGTTCCTCCCGAACAACCCGCCGCGCTGGCCCGAAACGGTCAAGGCGGTGAAGCATCTCGTCGAGGTCTATGCCCAGAATGCCAGGAAGCACGAACGTATGGGCGAGTGGATCGAGCGCATCGGCTGGGAGCGGTTCTTCAAACTGACCGGCTTGCCGTTCACGTATCAGCACATCGATGACTTCACCTTTGCCCGTGAGACATTCAGAATGACTCCCACATTCAAGTGGGAATAAGCCGTATCATCCGGACTCCACGCCGGCCCCGGTATGCAACCGGGGCCGGTTTTCTGATGCTGTGAACAATATAACCGGAGGGGGCAATTATGGATGCTGCAGAACTGCAGAAAAAAGTTTATGAACTGGTAGAAAAGAACATGGGGAAAAAGAAGATGAAGGCCGGCGACATCACCAAGGCCATGGAAGCCGAAGGGGCTAGCAGGGATGAAATCAAGGCGGCCATCCGCGAGCTTGTTGATGGCGGCAAGCTGGTCTATTCGTATTTCGGCGGCAGCTTCATCGAAATTCCCCATACGGAAGGTTCAGCCAATCCGCAATCATAATGCAGACGATTCCGAGGCTGGTACTTTCAGCCACCCGGGGAGGGCTCGGCAAGACAACGCTCTCAATCGGGATTATTACTGCCTGGAGAAAATCCGGCAGGCAGGTTGCGGTTTTTAAAAAAGGGCCTGACTTCATCGATGCGGGCTGGCTTGGCGTTGCAGCCGGAAAACCCTGCTATAATCTCGATCTTTTCATGATGGGGCAGGAACGCATCAAACGGTCCTTCCGAGAACATTCAAAGGGCTGCGACGCTGTTGTTATTGAAGGCAACAGGGGGCTCTTTGACGGAGTTGACGAATCGGGGACTTATAGTACGGCCAGGCTAGCAAGTTTGCTAAAAGCACCGGTGGCGCTTATTGTCGATTGCACAAAATCGACAACTACCGTCGCAGCAACGGTTTTAGGGTGCAGACAGTATGATCCCTCGGTCAATCTGGCGGGGGTCATCCTTAATAATGTATCATCAACGCGCCACGAGAACGTAATCAGAAAAGCTATAGCTCAAAGCAGCGGACTCCCCGTAGTTGGTGCTGTTCCGCGGCAACGGGGAGACGCCTTTCCGGAACGGCACATGGGATTGACGCCGTTTCACGAACATCCTGAAGTGCAGCAGGCTCTATTTTCGTCAGCGTCCCTCGTGGAACGTTATCTTGATCTTGAGACGCTGTGGTCCGTTGCCTGCGCGGCACCGGAGATCGAGTCCGCGCCGAGCGCATCATCCGATGACCCTTTTCCCGAACAAGGGGATCGGGTCGTGATTGGCGTGATCAGGGACCGGGCGTTTCAGTTTTACTACCCTGATAACCTGGAGGCGCTGGAGCGCCAGGGGGCCTCGCTGAAAGAAATCAATGCGCTTGATGACAGGGCGCTGCCGGGAGATATCGATGCGCTCTATATCGGCGGCGGTTTTCCCGAAACACAGGCCGCAGAACTGGCGGCAAATGAAAGTTTTTGCACATCGGTGCGCAATGCGGCGGAAAAAGGCCTGCCTGTTTACGCCGAGTGCGGCGGGCTCATTTATCTAGGCAGGAGTCTGACGGTCGGCGGTGAACGGTATCCCATGACCGCCGTGCTTCCGGTGGATTTTGTGCTTGAAAAACGTCCGCAGGCGCATGGCTATTCAATCTTGAAATCAAGCGCCTCGAGCACGTTCCTTGAAAAAGGTGTCGGCATTCGTGGTCATGAGTTCCACTATTCCCGGGTTTCCCATATTGACGGCCAGCCATTAATGGCGTATCATGTAAATCGGGGCTCCGGCATAGATGGGAGGGGTGACGGCATCATCTATAAAAACGTGGTAGCAGCGTATACCCATATCCATTCCCTGGCGACACCTCAGTGGGCGCCAGCCTTGATTCGCATTGCCCGCAAACACCGCAATGCTCAACTCGGGCAAACAGAACAGGGGAGAGCGTGAATCCGGGAGCCAGGGGAAGTATCGAGCCGACCTGCCCGTTTTGCGGCAGTAAGCTAGAACCTCCCAAAACCATGGTCCTCACTGTCATGGAAAGCGTCGAGGGGGGAAGATGCGGGACCTGCGGCGCGATCTACATCGCCGATCCGACGGGTAAGAACCTGGGAGAGGTGATGATGCAGGTGCTTGGCATGGCGGCGGAAAAACTTTCGAAAGACATGGCCGACATGGTTCCGGGAGAGGATTACGAGGACGCGGTTTTGAATTATGATCTCCGGACGCACCGTTCCACAGGGATCAGCAAAGGATTTATGGACGGCCAAGGCCGGCTTTACATCCTGAATATAAAGCGCAAGCAATCATGAATCATTTCCGTTTTTATCGTGTGGACCACAGGTGCACAAAGAATTGGGAAATACAGTTGAGGGAGCTCATAAAGGCGCCTGAACATATTAACGAAAGGGGACAACAACAATGGGAACAATCTCGGTAAAAGGTAAGACGATTGAAGTGGATGAGGACGGATTTTTGGCCAATCTGGACGACTGGAATATGGATGTCGCCAACTATTTCGCGGAGGTCGAAGGAATCGCAATGAGCGATCAGCACTGGGAAGTGGTGAATTTCCTCCGCGATTACTACAAGCAGTATCAGATCGCGCCGATGATCAAGATCCTGGTAAAGGAAATCGGCAAGAAACTGGGACCCGAAAAAGGCAATACCAAGTACCTTTATGAGCTTTATCCGGGCGGCCCGGCAAAGCAGGCTTGCAAAATCGCAGGTCTTCCGAAACCGACCGGCTGCGTATAGTATTTCTACGTTTCCCGGATCAATCCGGTCGTGGACGCCTGTCGGGTTCAAGGTGGCGGCCTGAGGGGGTAAACGTACCTGTTGGCCTTCTCCTGAGCTGAGGCGCAGCAACGGTCAGGGTGCGCGACAACGATCAGGATATGCAGTACGGAAGTCAGCATCTACAAAATTCAGGAGGAAGTAACCGCCATGTACATGGTAGCAGTTGACAAAAACAAGTGCGACGGCTGCGGTACCTGCGTAAACGTTTGCCCTCAATCCGTTTTCAAAATGGAGGCAGACAAGTCCGAGCCGGCGAACATGTCCGAATGTATTAATTGCCTGACCTGCGTGGAGAATTGCCCGCAGCAGGCGATTACGGTTACCGAGATATAGTGCGGTAACATTGTGTCATACCGAAAGGGGATAGTTGAAAAATTATCCCCTGTTTTTTTATCGAACTCGCTCTGGGGAGGTGAGATGATGAAGTTAGCGATTTTTTTAAGCGACTGGAGAAGGACAGAAGACGGTTTTGAGAGAATGAAAGCCGACAAACTCGGCGTTATTCTCGTCGGCAACGGAATCTATCATGCCGTGGTGAAGGAAAACGGAAAAGAATCCCCTGTGCTTTCCAAGGCGGGCGCGACCTTTTACGCCCTGTCTGACGATCTGGAGACGAGAGGATATACCGCGGCAAATGTGAATTCAAAGGTGAAAGTTATCGGCTATGGCGACATCGTTGATCTGATCATGAATGATTACGAGAAGTCAGCCTGGTTGTAGAAATCCGAAAGCGGGGCGCGTGATGACGGAGGGGGGGCCCGCAAACGACCGCCATCCGTTCCGTCGCAGGACGGAAGCGTCCCGCATCAATACGACAATTTTATAAGGAGGAAAACTATGGGAGAACTGACAATTGGTGCGTTCCCTTCCCTGGTCGGCTCGATGTCGCTGGATTTTGCCTTTAAGCTTGCCGAGGCGGCAATCGGCAAGGGACATAAGGTAAATATGTGGCTGTCCGGCAACGCGGTGATGCTGGCCAAAAAGGGACAGAAGGCTTTCAAAGATTATTCGCATCTTGAAAAACGCATGAAGGAGCTTATCGCCAAGGGAATGGAAATTACCGTCTGCGAAGCCTGCGCGGAAGCACGGGGCTATCATAAGGAAGACACGCCCGAGGGCATGAAACGCGCCAGCATGGACTGGTATCTGGCAAAGACCGTGAAGACTGACAAGCTGCTTCATATCGGAGGTGAGTAAATGGGCGCCGTAAAATTATTGTTTGTCGTGCAAAGACCGCCTTACAAGAGCGAGAACCCCCGCCTTGCACTCACCCATGCAATTTCAAGCCAGACCGCCGAGATTTATATGGATGAGGGAGATTCCGTGGTGCCGACCGTTGTGTTTGTCGGCGACGGGGTGTTGAACGCCGTGAAGAACCAGCAGGCCATGAAGCTCTACGGGGTGACGAGCACCGAAAGCCACATTAAGAACAGCCTGCTCGTTGACGTGCCCATCTGGGTATGCAAGGAGGACATGGAACGTCTCGGCCTGAAGGAAGGCCAGATGATCGCGGATGCCGAGGAGCTCGGCGGGGAGCTGAAGACGAAATTCGTCAGTTTCGCCGAGATTCAGAAAGAGATGGAATCGGTCAAGCACTTACTTTTCTTCTAACGATGCACATCCCTGCAGCGAATCCTGCAGGGATGTTTGCCTGTGGTTTAAACGAACATGAATCTTATAGAGCATTTAACAGAAAAGAAAACCGACATTCTGAAAAAATGGTTTGACGCCGTTGTAGAGACCTACCCGAACGAGACGTCCACTTTCTTAAAAAAGCAGAAAGCCCAGTTTACGAATCCCGTCGGTTATACGCTTTCGGAAGGGCTTGGACATCTTTTCGATGCGCTGCTGCGGGGGATGCTTCCGGATACCGTATCGCGGTTTCTCGACAGCATTATCAGAATCCGCGCCATCCAGGAATTCGTACCCTCCGAAGCTGTTTCATTCATCTTCCACCTTAAGAAGCTTATCCGCCAGGAGCTCGGGGCCGAGATCCTCCACCAGCAGGGAATTGCCGAGGAACTGGTGGCCTTTGATTCAACGATCGATGATCTGGCTCTCTATGCATTCGATCTTTACATGAAATGCAGGGAAAAAATTTACGACATCAAGGCAAATGAAGCTAGAAGCATGACCTTCAGGCTATTGCAGCAGGCGCGTCTTATCGTTGACAACCAGGACTGAGGCCGGTGGAGACCGTTCCGAGCTGTTAACCTAAAACGAAAAGAGGTAACGAAATGAAAGCCTTTTCTGCATTCATCGTGGTACTGTTCCTTGTACTAGTTGCCTATTTGGGGGTGGAGGCGGCAAATGCGCGCTTTCTCTTTGGAGTTGTTTTTCCCTATGCGGCTGTTGCCATCTTCATCGGAGGCATGATCTTCCGCATCCTCAAGTGGGGCAGCGCGCCGGTGCCTTTCCGCATTCCGACGACTTGCGGCCAGCAGAAGTCATTCCCCTGGATCAAGCACAGCAAGCTGGAAAATCCCTCGGGAACACTCGGGGTGATGGGCAGGATGGCGCTTGAAGTGTTTCTCTTCCGCTCGCTTTTCAGGAATCTGAAAACGCAGATGCGTGACGGGGGCCAGCTTACCTATGGCGAGGCCAAGTGGCTTTGGGCTGCGGGCCTGGCTTTCCACTGGTCCTTCCTTATCATTCTGATCAGGCACCTGCGATTCTTTACCCAGCAGGTGCCGGCGGCAGTGCAGCTGGTCGCGGAGCTTGACAGCTTCCTCCAGATTGGCGTGCCGCTCCTGTACATGACCGATGCCATTCTGCTCGGCGCCGTGACCTATCTGTTTATCAGAAGAATCAGCCTGCCCCAGGTTCGTTACATCTCCCTTATGAATGATTATTTTCCTCTCTTCCTGATCTTCGGGATTGCGCTTTCCGGCGTGCTTATGCGGTACTTCTTTAAAACAAACATCGTTGATGTAAAAATCCTTGCCATGAGCCTCGTCAGGTTCAATCCGGAAGTTCCCCAGGGGATCGACGCCATCTTCTACATCCACCTGTTCCTCCTGTGTACGCTGTTTGCGTATTTCCCGTTCAGCAAGCTCGTGCATATGGGCGGCGTATTCATGAGCCCAACGCGCGTGCTTGCCAACACCAGCCGCGTGAAACGGCATATCAACCCCTGGAACTACCCGGTCCATGTTCATACCTATGAAGAATACGAAAATGACTTCAGGGCTAAGATGAAAGACGCCGGCCTGCCGGTAGAAAAGGAGTAATCATGGCGAAACTTCCGAAACCAGAAGAATTAGCGAAAGTTGATTACACGCTGCCGAAAACGGGCTGGATGGAAACGCCCGTCGTGTTTAAAGAAGGCATGTTCTGCCATGGCTCGAAGCCGAAGAGCCTTGAGATCGTCGGGTTCCCGAACCCGCGCGATTGGCGGCCGGCGGATGCGGACTGGAAGCTGCCCGAGAACTGGAAAGAAATCCTGATCAAGGGGATTGCTGACCGTCTGAAAAAATACCGGTCTTTCCAGCTCTTCATGGACATCTGCGTGCGCTGCGGCGCCTGCGCGGACAAGTGCCACTTCTTCATTGGCACCGGAGACCCGAAGAACATGCCCGTCCTCAGGGCCGAACTGATACGTTCGGTCTATCGCAAGGAGTTCACCTTGGCCGGCAAGATCCTCGGCAAGATGGCAGGCGCCCGGGAACTGACGCTCGACGTGCTGAAGGAGTGGTGGTACTACTTCTATCAGTGCACAGAATGCCGCCGCTGCTCGGTTTTCTGTCCCTACGGCATCGACCAGGCCGAGATCACGATCATCGGCCGGGAACTCCTCAATGAGCTCGGGCTCAACATCGAGTGGATCGCCGGTCCGGTATCGAACTGTTACATGAAAGGCAACCACCTCGGTCTTGAGCCGCACACAATTGTCGGGAACCTGCAATATATGCTGGACGACATTGAAACCGTCACCGGCAAGAAAATCAAGCCTACGTTCAACAGAAAGGGCGCAGAGATTCTCTTCGTAACCCCGTCCGGCGATCTTTTCGCAGACCCGGGCACGTATACCTGCATGGGTTACTTGATGTTGTTCGAAGAGCTCGGCCTCGATTATACCTGGAGCACCTACGCCTCGGAAGGCGGCAATTTCGGTTTCTTTACCACGAATGAGATGGCGAAGCGGCTCAATTCCAAAATTTACGCTGAGGCCAAGCGTCTCGGCGTGAAGTGGATCTTAGGCGGAGAGTGCGGTCACATGTGGCGGGTGCTCTCCCAGTATATGGACACCTGGAACGGCCCGGCCGATTTCCTCGAAGTACCGAAATCGCCGATCACGGGCACGGTCTTCGATCAGGCGAAGTCCATGAAGATGGTCCACGTCGCCGAGTTCACCGCCGACCTGATAAGAAACAACAAGCTCAAGCTCGACCCGAAGCGGAATGACCACCTCAAGGTCACGTGGCACGATTCGTGTAATACCTCGCGCGGCATGGGGTTGCTTGAAGAGCCGCGATACGTGCTCAAAAATGTGGTGAATCACTTCTACGAAATGCCGGAGGATACGATCCGCGAAAGGACGTTCTGTTGCGGCAGCGGCACGGGTCTGAACGCATCGGAAGACATGGATCTCCGCATGAAGGGAGGGTTCCCCCGCGCGAATGCGGTCAAGTTCGTGCAGGAACACTATGGGGTGAACATGCTTGCCAATGTATGCGCCATCGACCGGGCGACGCTTAAGGCCCTCATGGAATACTGGGTGCCGAGCGTGGGTGTTTGCGGACTCCACGAGCTCGTGGCGAACGCGCTCGTCATGAAGGGCGAGAAGGAGAGGACGACCGACCTGCGCGGCGAACCCCTTCCGTCAGTCGAAGTGAAGGAGGAAAAAGCCTAATGAAACTCTATGATGGAGGTAAAATACTCATCGGGCTGGTGGTTTTCCTGGCGTTCGTCCTGTTTCCATTCTATAACAACATAGGGAAAGTGAATACCAAGCCTGATCCGAAAACGGACACGCCGGAAATCCAGGAATGGGTGAAAATAAACGGGAAAAAGGAGTGCGTTGAGTCAAAGGAGTTCATGCAAAGAGAGCATATGCAGCTTCTGAATAATTGGAGAGACGCGGTAGTCCGCGATATGTACCGTGTCTATGTCAGCACGTCAAGCGGCAAGCAGTTTAATATGAGCCTCCAGAACGGCTGTCTGCACTGTCATTCGAACAAAAAACAGTTCTGCGACCAATGCCATAATTACATGGCTGTCAAACCCTACTGTTTTGATTGCCATATTCAGCCGATGGAAAAGGAGGAGAACAAATCATGAGCCTGGACAGGAGACAATTTCTGAAAATTGCCGGTATCTCCTCCATTCTGGGGTTCGGCGCCTCAGTTGCTTCGGCAACGCATACGATCTGGCAAAAAGGTCTGGAGCCGCCGCAGATCGAACCGAACAAGGATGGCCTGATTGCCAAACGGTGGGCCATGGTCGTCGACATGAGCAAATTCAAGACCGAGGAAGATATCAAGATGGTCACCAAAGCGTGCCATCAGACCCATAATGTCCCGGATTTCCGGAACCCTGACGGCACCGTAGACGAAAAATTTGAAATCAAATGGATCTGGCAAGAACCCTATGAGCGGACCTTCCCGGGCGAGGAAAACCAGTTCATGAGCGAACAGATCAAGGAAATGCCCTTTCTGGTGCTCTGCAACCACTGCGACAACCCGCCCTGCGTACGCGTCTGCCCGACGAAGGCGACTTTTAAGCTTTCCAACGGCGTCACGATGCAGGACGAGCACCGGTGCATCGGATGCAGGTTCTGCATGGCCGCCTGCCCCTATGGATCGCGAAGCTTTAACTGGACCGATCCTCGCAAGGCCATCAACGCAGCCACTGAAAACAAGGCGTATCCGACCCGGACCAAGGGCGTGGTGGAGAAATGCACCTTCTGTACTGAACGGCTGCAGTTCGGGAAAATGCCGGCCTGTGTGGAGGCCGCTCCCAAGGGCGCCATGTTCTTCGGAGACATCGAAGACCCGAATTCAGAGGTCAGAAAAATCGTGACGACCCAGCTGACCATGCGGCGCAAACCGGAACTGGGCACCGGCCCGGCGGTCTATTATATGATAGGAGGGAGCGACCATGCTTGAGAAGGCATTCGAGGGAGGAAAATCATATTGGGCATGGCTGGTGTTTCTCGGCGCCCTTGCCCTGATCGGAGTCTACTACTACATCCAGCAGTTCCAGTTCGGGTTGGGACTCACCGGACTGAACCGGGATGTTTCCTGGGGGCTGTACATAGGCCAGTTTACGTTTCTTGTCGGCGTTGCGGCGTCGGCCGTCATGCTGGTGATACCGTATTATCTCCATGACTTTAGAAAATTTGGAAAGATTGTGATCCTCGGAGAGTTTCTCGCCATTTCCGCGGTCACCATGTGCATCCTGTTCATCTTCGTGGATATGGGCCAGCCCATGAGGATCATGAACGTGGTCCTGCATCCGACGCTGAATTCGGTCATGTTCTGGGATTCCGTGGTGCTGTCCGGCTACCTTGCCATCAATCTTCTGGTTGGATGGGTTACCCTGAGCGCCGACCGCAAAGGCGTTCCGCCGCCAAAATGGATAAAGTTCTTCATCTACCTTTCAATCCCCTGGGCTGTGAGCATTCACACCGTGACCGCGTTCCTTTATGCCGGTCTTCCGGCGCGTCACTTCTGGCTCAGCGCCGTCATGGCGGCCCGGTTCCTTGCGTCGGCGTTTGCCGGCGGTCCGGCGCTGCTCATTATCCTGTCGTTGATCGTCAGAAAGGTGTCCAAGTTCGACCCCGGCAAGGAGCCGATCCAGGCGGTCGGCAAGATCGTTACCTATGCCATGTTCGCCAATGTGTTCCTGCTTGGACTCGAGTTTTTTACGGCGTTTTACAGCGGAATCCCCGGTCATGCACTTCCCTTCAAGTATCTCTATGTCGGACTTGACGGACATGCGGAGCTGGTACCCCTCATGTGGACGTCGACAATTCTTGCGGTGCTGGCGCTTGTCCTGCTCGTATTCCCGTCCATCCGGAAAAACGAGGGGTTGCTAGCTCTTGCCTGCGGTTCGCTGTTCATCTCCCTCTGGATTGACAAGGGTTTCGGCCTGATTATCGGCGGTTTTGTGCCGAATCCTTTCGAGGAAGTGCATCCTTACTGGCCGACGATGCCGGAGGTGTTGATAACACTCGGCGTCTGGGCCATCGGCTTCCTCGTCCTGTCCATGTTGTATAAAATCGCCGTTTCCGTGCGTGAACGCATGGCAGGAATCGAGATCGAACACTAAAAGTTCCACCGGTTACATCTGCAGGGGCTCTCCTTTCGGGGTGGGCCCTTTTTTTTACATTTCTCTCTTGATTTTATTCTTTCCGCCGGGTACTATTAGGAGCTTTTTGGAATTTTACTTTACTGAAGGAGGTTTCAAGCCCCATGTACATGGTAACAATCGATAAAGGCAAGTGCGACGGAGACGGCACCTGCGCAAATGTGTGCCCGCAGTCGGTGTTCAAGGTTGAAGGCGGCAAAGCCGATGCGGTGAACATGTCCGAATGTATCAACTGCCAAACGTGCGTAGAAAACTGTCCGCAGCAAGCAATTACCGTTACCGAAATATAAGCTAACGCAGCGACTCGTGAAACAGGGGACCGTTGAATACGGTCCCCTGTTTTTTTTGAGTGGCAGGGAAGTCATGAGAGAAGAGCCGATGCTCCGTCAGGCTAATCCTTCTTTGCCATAAACGTCTGGAACGCCGTAATGAGATCGATGGGAAGGGGGAATACGATGGTCGTATTTTTTTCCGTGCCGATTTCGGTAAGTGTCTGGAGATAACGCAGTTGCAACGCCATGGGATTTTTGCTGATGACCCCTGCCGCTTCTGACAGCTTCGCTGATGCCTGAAGCTCGCCTTCCGCATGGATGATCTTGGCCCGTCTTTCCCGTTCCGCCTGCGCCTGGATCGCAATGGCCCGCTGCATCTCAGCTGGCAGATCCACGTTCCTGACCTCGACCGTGGTCACCTTCACTCCCCACGGTTCTGTTTGCTGATCGATCACTTTTTGCAGTTCCGCATTGATCGCCTCCCGGTTCGAGAGCAGGTCGTCAAACATGTTCTGACCAAGGATGCTCCTGAGTGTGGTCTGGGAGATGAGCGAAGTGGCGTAATAGAAATCCTCCACCTCGACGACGGCCTTGCGGGGGTCGATGACGCGGAAATAAACCACGGCATTGACTTTGACCGTCACGTTGTCCTTGGTAATCACATCCTGGGACGGAACATCCATGGTGACTGTTCGTAGGCTTACGCGGACCATTTTCTGTATGCCGGGGATGAGGAGGATCATGCCCGGTCCCTTTACACCACCTTCCAGGGCGACTTTGCCGAGCGTAAAGATAACGCCCCGTTCATACTGCCTCAGGATCTTGACCGTGTTGAAGAAAAACCACACTATGATGATTAACGCTACGAGTAGACCGAGACCTATTGCCTGCATGTTCAACCTCCTTTATGATTTCACTGAGAAGCGCACAGTCGCAAACGATAAGCCGATGTCGCGATCATGGCGCGTTGGCGGATTCAGATGATCTTTTTCACCTTCACTTTGAGTCCTTCAATCGCTTCCACCTTCACCTTGTCGCCTTTTTTAATAGGCTCATCGCTCCAGGCATTCCAGAACTCGCCGCGCAGGAACACCTGTCCGCTCTCGCGGATGTCCGTTTTCGCCTGACCTTCAAGGCCGATCATGCCCTCTTTGCCCGTATCTGCTTTTTCGCGGTGTACCCGTACGGCGAGGCCTACCGTGACAATAAACAGGAGCGCGGAAAGAGCCACGACCGGAACAATCACCGCCCAGGAGATGTGTAAATAGGGGGAGGTCGATTCAATGAGCATAAGCGAGCCGATGGTCATGGCAATAGCGCCTCCGACACCCAGAACGCCGTGACTCGTGATGAACGCTTCCGCGATAAAGAGGCCAACGCCGAGAATGATGAGCATCAGACCGGCATAATTGATCGGAAGAGTCTGAAGCGCGTAGAATGCAAGAATCAGGCAGATAGCGCCGGCAACTCCCGGGAAGACGGCGCCGGGGTTCGACAACTCGAAATAGAGGCCGTAAAAGCCCAAAATCATGAGAATGTACGCGACATTGGGATTGCTGATAATATTAAGGATTTTGTATCTGAATCCCATGCCGATTTCCCGGACAGCCGCTCCGCTGGTCCGGAGTGTTCTTTTACCAACCACAAGGTCCACCGTTTTGCCGTCAATGTCCTTGAGGAGCGCTGCAATATCGGGCGCGATGAGGTCAATGACCTTCAGCTTCAGAGCCTCCGTTTCGGTGATCGAAACGCTTTCCCGCACAGCTTCTTCGGCCCATTTTCCGTTTCTTCCGCGCTTTTCAGCAATGCTCCGCGCCATGGCGGCGAGGTCGTTCACGACCTTGGTTTCCATGGTCTTGTCCATCTTCCCCTCCATGGTCACCGGATGAGCCGCCCCAATATGCGTAGTAGAGGCCATTGCGGCGATGTTTGCGGCAAGGGTGATGAACACTCCGGCTGAAGCCGCACGAGCCCCCGAGGGAGCGACGTATACAATGACCGGGACATCAGCGGACATCATTTTTTTTACGATTTCTCTCATGGAATCCACGAGTCCGCCGGGAGTGTCCAGCTGGATAATGACTGCTTCGGCACGTGCCTGCGACGCAGTATCAATGACTTTTTCTATGTACTCTGCTATGATCGGAGTGATCGCGGCATCAACAGGAGCGAGATAAACTTCTTTCGCGGCGCCCCCGGATGAAGGTGGGGTGGACGATTTCTCTGTATGGGAGCAGCCTGAGAGGGCAACGGCGAGAAAAAAAACGATGAAAAAAAGATTAGCAATCGTGCATGGTACAACGGTTTTCTCGCTCATGAATGTTCCCCTCGAATGTAAAAAGTATATACGCAATGTCCATGAGTGTCAAGAATAGCTTGACTTGAAAGGGGTTTTTCTGTAGCATCGAAAACGGTGAAGGCATGAGAGTGACCGGGGGCACAGGCAGGGGACATCGATTAAAAGTTCCGTCAGGGTCGCGCGTCAGACCGACGTCAGACAAGGTGAAGCAAGCCCTGTTCAATATCCTCGGCGACAGGGTGATTGACGCGCATTTTCTCGATCTCTTCGCAGGCGCGGGCGGCATCGGCATCGAGGCTCTCAGCCGCGGTGCAGGCCGGGTAACATTTGTGGATTCATCACGGGCATCTCTTGCCGTTGTCAGGGGTAATATTGAACAGACCGGTTATGGGGACCGCGCCCGCACCGAGTTGTTAAAAGCTGAAACCTTTCTCAAAAGACCGTCAGAACCATACGACATCATATTTCTCGATCCTCCCTATGCGGAAGAAATTCAGCCGTTGCTTGAGCTGATTGACGCCACAAGAAAAGTAAAACACACGGGCATAGTTATCGCCGAACACTTTAAGAAACAGCCGTCTCCGGGACAAGCAGGCTCTCTCATGCTCCATCGCGAAGCAAGATACGGGGATACGGTGCTGGCGTTTTATAAAATGAGTGAGGGATCTTCAAGAGATGATTGAAACCGCGGATCAACGCGGTTGAAAATGCGGAATGGAAATGTGCCAGGTGAGAGTTCTAACCGCGGGTAATTCATGGCCGCGCATTCACGTTTGAAAATCGTTGTTATCCGTGGTTACATTGGATTTCAAGGAGTGAACCATGAAACACATCGCCGTCTACCCCGGAACTTTCGACCCCGTGACGAACGGTCATGTCGATTTGGTAGAACGCAGCCTCAGGATTTTCGACGAGCTGGTCGTGGCTGTCGCTGCGAACCCGAAGAAACAGCCGCTCTTTTCACTCGATGAACGCATTGACCTCTTCAGGAAGGCGATCTCGCGATACAGACGGGTAAAAATTGAAGGTTTTGACGGTCTTCTGGTTGATTACGTTCGCGAGAAGAAGGCGGTGGGCATCATTCGGGGTCTCCGTGCAGTATCGGATTTCGAGTACGAGATGCAGATGGCCCTGATGAATCGGAGGCTGGATAGTGATATTGAGACGGTCTTTCTCATGCCGAACGAGGAGTATTCCTTCATCACGTCGACGATTGTAAGGGAAGCTGCCAGCTATGGGGGCGATGTATCCAGCCTCGTGCCAAAAGTAGTGGTGGAGAAACTAAGAAAAAAGTTTGGGAAGTAGGGTCAGTTGCTTCACGCAGCTGCGGAAGACACTGGGAGACAGAAGAAAACGTGCACCATCGCGTTTAAAGAGCAAATGAACTGGTACAGTCGACTGCTCCTTGGCAATAAGCGTCCCGGCTGGCATCTGCTCTCCTTCGGCAGGCAATTTCCCCGCCTCCCCCGGTTCCATGCCGTTTGACAAGTTATCCCTTGCTGTTTTGCCTCCAGCCTTATAGCTATCTAAATATATTATAAGATATAGTATTCTATAATAAATTAATACACCGAGGAGCATTGCGTGCCCGCCTCCTAGAGTATCTTTTGAATAATCTCACCGAGGAGTTCGTCATCATCCAGGATAAGAATAGTGTTTCAGAATTGTTTTCTTGGCTAGCATTGAGCAATCTCGATTCGAAGCAGGCCATTTTAAGGCCAAAAGATAAATTGAGGACGTTAGGCCACTGTCTCAATTTCTGTTTATTCTTGACATGGTCGCCGAAAATTTGTATTTTGGCGTAATATACTAAAGTATTGAAATCAATGTATCGGCACGGGGTGAGTAATGGGGGACTTGTGTAAGAGCACTGAGTGCAGTTATGCAGGCTATTGTCAGCGCAGCGGAAGATGCCCTAACGTGACAAAAGAGACGAAAAAGGGAATTGCCAACAGCGTGGCTCACATTGTCTGCAATGATTGGCAAATATTCCCGTTATCGAGCATGCTAGAGAGTGACGGCAGGCGTCTGGAGAAAGTAGTTCAGGAAAAACAAAAAGCGGAAGGTTGCGACCCCTGTTTCAAATCTCCGTACTGATACCTCCCGGCACAGTCTGCTCGATCCAGGACGCACCTTTTTCATGTTCTTCCCTCCTCTGGCATCATTTTTCTAATCTTTGTCTCATAGCCTCGTAGAGAATTACCGCGGCGGCCGTTGCCACGTTTAGTGAATCGATTGTTGCGGCAACGGGAATGCGGACACGAAAATCAATGTCGTCCACGAGGTCCCAGGGCAGACCTGTAGCCTCCTGCCCCAGAAGCACGACCGTCGGCCTTGTGAGATCGACGTCGAAATGAGTCATTTCTCCGCTCAGGACAGTTGCCGCAGTCTGGAAACCTTTCTCCCTGCTTTTTCTGATGAACATCGTTACGTCCCCCACAGGCACGACCGGAAGGCGCAGGATACTGCCCATCGATGCGCGCACCGCTTTTGCATTATACGGGTCAACGGTGTTTGGTGTCACGGCTACGCCTGATGCGCCCGCTGCTTCCGCGGTCCGGATAATGGTGCCAAGGTTTCCAGGGTCCTGGAGCCGGTGCGCGAGTACCACCATACCTGCCTTATCAGCAAGAAGCGCGTCTTCAGAATATTGTTTCATCGTGACTACGGCCATGACTGGCTGGGGGGTTTTGCTGTCCGATAAGGTGTCCATCAGACGCTCCGATATCCAGAGAATCTCGATGCCTTTGCTCTCCGCCTGTTTGAGCACCCCTTTTCCGTGGTGCTGAACGAGCGAAGGGGTGGCTACGACCATTTTGACTCTGGTGTCTAGACGGAGCGCCTCCTCGACCATCTTGACGCCTTCAATTAGGAAGACCTGTTCTTTTTTCCGATGCCTCGGATCGGCGAGCAAATGAATATTTTTTATCGTGGCATTGTCTTTGCTGGAGATAGGTGAATGTGGGGTTGTCCTGTGCATGCGTGAAAGTATAGCATTAAAGCGGGAAGAATCGAACAGAAAAATCGGAATTGCCCATCCCGGAAGAGAGGGGAGAATGCCGCTATATTCTTAGAATGCGGAATCGCTCCTGGTATTGCCGCTCCAGGTCCTGCCACTGTTTAAGCGATTCGTAGCTGCTTTCCCACGCCGTGTAATCATCTTTGAATTCACTGTCCCTGTCCAGGGTTCCGCTCCGGTATTCCTCGATGAACGATGCCGTGCTCTTCTTGTGTTTTCGCTCCATCATGTCGAGAAATTTCACGATTTTCCTGATAGTATTCCCGCAAACTTTGAGTTCCCGCAGTAGAGATACTTCGAATTCATCGGTATGCATGAGGTCTCCCCGTCCTGGCAAGGATACCTTATTACAAAGTTTCGCGAAAAACAAGGTGAAAAAAGAATATACTTGACAGAATTGGTCAAGTTTGTTATCGTTAGGTTAGCGGTAGACGGGACAGAAGAAGTCCTGTTTCTCTCCGACCAAGCGGAAGCCGGATGGGGAAGACGATCATGAAGTTGTCCACGAAGGGAAAATACGGAGTGCGGGCCGTCTTCGAGATCGCCCGCCATTACGGCAAAGGGCCGATCACTATCAAGGAAATCGCCGGTCGCCAGGGCATTTCCTTTTCCTATCTTGAACAGATCCTGCACAAACTGGGGAAAGCAGGCGTAATCGAGAGCGTTCGCGGCCCCGCGGGCGGCTACCTGCTGGCCCGCAAACCTGCGGAGCTTACGATCGGAGATATCGTCCGGACGCTTGAGGGGCCCATTGCATTGACTCATTGCCTGGAGCCCGGAGAACCGGGCGACTGCAATCAGGCCGACGACTGCGTGGCGCGGATGGTATGGGTAAAAGTGGGGGCCAAGATTGAAGAGGCGCTTGACAGTATCAGCTTCAACGATCTGCTGCTTCAGGAAACGCAGAAAACACACGTCCTTCTGAGGCCCCGCAAGAAGATCGCAATGACAGGGAAGGGGGTATGTTAACGTGAGAAGAGTGTATCTTGATCATGCAGCCACGACGCCGGTTCACCCGAAAGTGCTTGAGGCGATGATGCCTTATTTTTCGGGCAAGTTCGGCAACCCTTCGAATCTGCACGACATCGGCAGGGAAGCGAAAAACGCCGTTGAAGAGGCGCGGGCAAAAACCGCGTCGCTCATCGGGGCGAAGCCAGAGGAAGTTTTTTTTACATCCAGCGGTGCGGAGTCAAATAATTTCGCGCTCAAGGGCATTGCCCAGGCAAACAGCCAAAAGGGCAAGCATATTATCGTATCACAGATCGAGCACTTCTCGATCCTCCACCCTGCGAAAACGCTTGAAAAGTCGGGTTTCACCGTTACCTATCTCCCGACCGACAGACAGGGTCTCGTGAACCCGGACGATGTATCCAGGGCGATCACAAAGGACACCATTCTTGTTTCGATCATGCATGCCAATAACGAGATCGGGACGATTCAGCCGATCGAGGAAATATCGAGGATCACAAAGGAGAGAGGCGTCCTCTTCCATTCTGACGCAGTCGCGACCACCGGTTGGATACCGGTGAATGTTCAGTCCCTCGGCGTGGATTCGCTTTCGCTCTCGGGACATCAATTCTACGGGCCCAAGGGGGCATCGGCGCTTTACATACGCAAGGGCGTACGGGTCAAACCACAGATTGAAGGCGGCATCCAGGAGGATGGACGCAGGGCAGGAACCGAGAACGTTCCCGGGATCGTGGGGCTCGGCAGAGCTGCGGAACTCGCGGAAGCGGAGATCGAGCACCGGATGGCTTATCTCGCGCCGCTGCGCGACCGACTGCAACAGGGCCTTTTAGACAAGATCGACCATCTGGTCGTCAACGGTCACGCTACGAAAAGGCTGCCGCAGAACCTGAACATTTCCCTCTGGTATGTCGAGGGAGAATCCATGCTTCTGTTCCTGAACATGGAAGGTGTCTCGGTATCGAGCGGTTCGGCATGCACATCGCGTTCCCTCAAATCGTCGCATGTTCTGGCCTGCATCGGAACCGACGCGGCGGTTGCGAATGGAACACTTCTGCTGTCACTCGGCATGGGCAATACGGCTGAAGACATAGATTACGTTATAGAGAAGCTGCCTCCCATCGTGAAACGGCTGCGGGAAATGTCGCCTCTCTATGAAGACATGATTAAAAAAGAAAAAGTCCGGTGAGGAGGAATCTATGGAACAGTATAGTTCAAAAGTGATGGACCATTTCGCCCATCCGCACAACGTGGGCGAGATTGAGAATGCCGACGGTGTGGGAACGGTAGGGAATCCCGTATGCGGCGACGTGATGCGCCTCTATATCAAAGTCGAAGGAAATGTCATTGCTGATGCGAAGTTCAAGACTTTCGGTTGCGGCGCTGCAATCGCGACCAGCAGCATGGTAACCGATCTGGTAAAGGGAAAGACCATTGACGAGGCGTTGAAGATTTCAAATGCCGCGGTGGCTGAGGCGCTCGGAGGGCTTCCGAAGGTGAAAATGCACTGCTCCGTGCTGGCCGAAGAAGCGCTGAAATCGGCGCTTGACGATTATTACAAGAAAAAAGGAATTCCTTCTCCCGTGAAAATGCCCGCAGAGCCGGGGCATGAACATGACCTGGAGTGATAATCTTACGGAGTGTGGATTTAGGATTGAAGATTGACAAGGGCACAAGGGAATCTGCAATCCTGAGTCGGAAATGGTCTGGTTATGGATATCAAAGACATCAAACCCGACGTTGTTCTTGACTGTGTTGGGCTGGCGTGCCCGATGCCGATTTTCAAAACCTCGAATAAGATCAAGGAGCTGCAGTCCGGGCAAGTGCTTGAGATTCAGTCAGACGACGACGGCATTGAAAAAGACATGCCCGCGTGGTGCAAGATGACGGGCAACGAATATCTCGGTCTCACCAAGGAGAACGGCGAATACCGGGTCTTTGTGAAAAAGAAATAGCCGATTTTTCCGTACGGAGCCATTTATAGACGAGTCCGGGTGGCCGGAGGTGCATCATACGAATTGCTCTCCGGAGGAAGACGCTTGCCTGTAGCGGCTTCAGGTGTTCACCACTGATCCTTCTTGCCTGCCGACGATCTGCCGGGAGGAGTAGCTGGTTGTCCGCTGTGACGATTCATTTTGCCTCTTCTCTGCTTTGAACTCATCCCACACGAGTGAATACAGCCCCTGTCCCGCACCTTGTCGGGGAATAGGCCAACCTTGGCAGAGCGGAAATAAACAACAAACACGTTATTTGTATCTCTGTTTCGTCCGCTTTTGCGTTTGACAAGGCGAAAACGATAGTTTATTATCACTGCACGAAAGCGATGTCCCTGCAGTCTAAGCGAGCCGGCATGATGCACAACGATTTTCCCCGGCAATACTTCGGTGACCCCCGTCGTTACTTTCCCCCAATGAGGAGGGAAGGTGGGAAGCATTTTTCAAAAGGAGCATGATGCAGACCATAGCGTCACTCAAAGAAGGCGACTGGGTCGAGGAAATCTATCTCGTCACGTCGAAACAAGTGTCGACAGCCAAGAACGGCGTCACGTACCTTTCGATCAAGCTCTCGGACAAAACGGGGGAGATCGACGGCAGATTGTGGGACAATGCAGATGAGGTGGCCGGGAAGTTCGAACGGGAGGATTTCGTTCGCATCAAGGGCATGGCGTCGAACTATCAGGGATCGATGCAGATCAAGATGAAGACGCTCGAAAAAGTTGACGACTCCCGCGTGGAGATCGCCAACTTTATCGAAGCATCGCCGCGGAACATCGAGGAGATGGTGAAGGAACTCCGCGCGGTTGCATCCGCGGTGAACAACGTCCACCTTCGGCAGCTCATGAGCGCCTTTCTGAATGACTCGTCATTTATGGAGGCATTCAAGCGTGTACCTGCCGCAAAGACACTCCATCATAATTACATCGGCGGACTTCTGGAGCATGTCCTGGAACTCATCAGCCTTGCACGGGATGTGGCGAAACACTTTCCCTCGGTCGATCTCGACCTGCTGACCGTCGGCTCTTTTCTTCACGACATCGGCAAGGTCCGCGAGCTGACCGTGAGAAAATCAATCGGCTATACGACAGAAGGTCGTCTGCTCGGTCATATCTCGCTGGGTTATGAGATGATCACCGGGAAAATCAATGCCATTCCGGGATTTTCTCCGGAGCTTGCCATGCTGCTCAAGCATATCATGTTGTCCCATCATGGCGAGTATGAATTCGGTTCTCCCAAGCGGCCCAAGATTCAGGAAGCCATCATCATCAACTACCTGGACGATCTGTCGGCAAAAATCAACAACTTCCAGGCTACATTGAAAAAAGAAAACGTGGCTGCCGGCGAGTGGACCGCGTTCAATAAAATGCATGACCGGTATCTCTACCGGCAACTGGCCTATACCTCGCCGGCAGGGGACACCGACGAGACCGAGGAAAAAAGAGCGTCCGGCGCCAAAGCCAGGAAGGGCCAGAACGACACGGGATCCGATTCTTCGGGCAAGCTGCCGCTTGATATTTGATGAGATGTTGAGGATCATCCTGAAGCAAAAACGATTCCAGACATACCGACTTGACGTTATACAATCTTGGGTCTAACTGCAGTTGATAGTGATGATGGGAAATTTTAAGATAAGGGGTTTTCATGTTCGGCGTTCTTCGCAGCCTGAATGACGGGCTTGCAAAAACAAGAAAAAATCTGACCGATAAAATCGGCAAGCTGGTCCTCGGTGAGAAAATTGATGAAACATTCCTCGGAGAACTTGAAGAGGCGCTGATCTCCGCCGATGTCGGCATCGAGACTTCATCGATCGTGCTCAGGGACCTGAGGGAGCGCTTCAAGCGCAATGAGCTCCTCTCTCCACAGCAGGTAAAGGACCGGCTTAAGCAAATCCTGATCGAAATCCTGTCTGCGCAACCTTCGACCTTTTCCCTCAATGCCACCCCTGCTGTCGTGCTTGTTGTTGGCGTAAACGGAACGGGAAAAACAACCACGATCGGCAAGCTGGCCTTCCGGCTTCGGGCGGACGGGAAAAAAGTCATGCTCGCGGCGGGAGACACATTCCGTGCCGCAGCGTCCGAGCAGCTTTCGATCTGGGGTGAGCGCTCCGGCATCCCGGTGATCAAACACAAGGAGGGAGCCGATCCGGGCGCCGTCGTGTTCGATGCTGTTACGGCCGCGAAAGCCCGTGCTGTCGACGTGCTCATTGTGGATACCGCCGGCAGACTGCATACGAAGTCGAACCTCATGGAGGAGCTCAAAAAAGTGAATCGCATTCTGTCGCGCGAGTTGCCGGGCTCCCCCCACGAGACCCTCCTCGTCCTTGATGGGAACACGGGCCAGAATGCGCTTGTGCAGGCAAAAATGTTCAATGAAGCGGTCGGCATTACCGGCGTCGTGCTCACGAAGCTCGATGGCACGTCCAAAGGCGGCATCGTGTTTGCCATCAACAAAGAGCTCGGGATCCCGGTAAAGTTTGTGGGAATCGGCGAGGCGATCGAGGATCTGAAGAATTTTGATCCGAAAGAGTTCGTCAACGCGCTGCTGTGAGTTTGGGGGGTGGAAAGAGGCTCTTGACGGTCTCCCCACACCCGCTGCATGCAACGGAGAACCAATGGAACGTGTTCAGGTTGAGATCTACGGCCAAACATACAGCATAAAAGGAACGGACGATCCCGCCCGCATACGCGAGCTTGCCGCGTACGTCGATGCAAAAATGAAGGAAATCGAAAAGGGGACCGGGACTGTCGATTCCCTCCGGGTTGCGATCCTAACCGCGCTCACAATTACCGACGAGCTCTATCGTTTGCAAGAGCAATACAACGAACTCGGGATGACTGCTGATAATGCGGTGAATCGCCTCTTGGGCATTACAGCGCACATCGGGGAACCTTGTCAATGAACACACTCTCTCTCTGGTTAGCGGTGTGCTGAAGTTGTAAAGAATAGAATGTATGCAACTTGCTGATTGTACGCTTTTTTTAGGTGTTCCTGCCTGTTCGTCCACAACTTTTATTCTTGCCATTTGCTGTTGATTCTGGTATATATACATCAAGAATAAAAGAGAGTCCCCTGCTTTGCGCGTGATGGATATAACTTGTTCCTCGTGAAAAAAAATTAACGGGAGCTATCTTCTGGAAAGGGTGTGCATGCCCAGACAAGACTGGGAAGCCTGAACTTTTCAACATGGCGCCCACCTGGTATAGACCAGGAATCAAGTCTATCTACACGGCAAAAGCGGGGGATTTTTTATATAGAGTTTTTTGCATTATGGCAAGAAGCGATACAATCCTTCGGGCCATGCAGGAATCCTGATTAAATAACGAACAATAGCGCATGCTTGAAAGGGGCGAATGTAAGGAAGGCTCCGGCGCTTGTGATAGCTAAGTAACAGCGGTTTTCCGGTATTGAAAAGAGTCGGCGTATCAGTTTTGTTCCGGTCCTCAATACCGCAATACCGCGCGAAAATTGTTTAACCGGCTGGGAAACATATTAAGATCATGGGGAAATGCTCAAAAAATGCATATAGGCAACAAAGAGGGATATCGGGGTGTGGATTCCGGGTAATTGCCCATAGTGCTGACCATGTCAGCAGAGGCAGCCGTACGGTTCAATTTCCTGGAAAATCAACAAGTTCCCCGCATCGATTGTTTCCCCATGACTCATGGTGTCCTGATACGGTTTAAAGCAATCGTTTTCGTTCGCTATCGCGTGCCCGCCTAAGCCTTCCCGAAGTAATTCCGTTGGGCCTTAAGAACTTCAAAAAAAATGTTTCTCCGGAAACGGTATTCCCGGAACCGTCAGAGCCGCCGCTTGCATGGAAAATGCGTCCCCGCGACCTGGGCGAGTTCGTAGGGCAGGAGCATATTCTCGGCGCAGGCAAACTTCTGCGCAGGGCCATTGAAGCCGACCGCTTCATGTCGCTCATTCTCTATGGACCCCCGGGGGTGGGCAAGACGGCGCTGGCGCACCTGATTGCGGAGAAAAGCCGTGCTTATTTCGTGTCGCTCAACGCCGTTACCGCCGGAGTTGCCGATATTCGTAAGGTAACCCATGAGGCGGCTGAAGAGCGTGGCAGGAGCGGCAAAAGAACCATTCTGTTTATCGATGAGATCCATCGTTTTACGCGCGTGCAGCAGGATGCGCTCCTGCCCGATGTGGAACGGGGGAACATCACTCTCATCGGCGCATCAACGTCGAATCCCTTTTTCGCGATTATCCCCGCGCTGTCATCCCGCTCCCAGATTTTCGAATTCAAGCCCCTCAGGGACGAAGACGTCAAAAAGCTGATTCTTCGGGCGCAGTCGGACAAAGAGCGGGGACTCGGGAATCTTCAGATGCTGCTTACCGCCGAAGCTCTCGATTTTCTGGTCGCCCGATCGAACGGCGATGCGCGGCGCGCGCTGAATGCACTTGAGATCGGTGCGCTGTCTACCGCGCCGGCATCCGACGGCGTCGTTCACTACGATCTTCATGTTGCCGAGGAGTCAATCCAGAAAAAGGCGCTGGTTTACGATGAAGATGAGCATTATGACACGATTTCCGCCTTTATCAAAAGCATGCGGGGAAGTGATCCCGACGCGACACTTTACTGGATGGCGAAAATGATCGTCGCCGGTGAGGATCCCCTGTTTATCGCCCGCAGGATAGTGATAGCGGCGAGCGAAGATGTGGGGAACGCGGACCCCCGTGCAATCATGATCGCGACTGCCGCGTACCAGGCTGTGGAGCGCATCGGCATGCCCGAGGGTGCGCTTCCGCTGGCACAGGCCGCGACCTACATCGCGTCGGCGCCCAAAAGCAACGCGTCGTACCTCGGCATAAAGCAGGCGATGCAGGACATTGAAGAAGGCACGCTCCTGCCGGTTCCGGACCATCTGAAGGACGCCCATTACAAGGGCGCCGGACGGCTCGGCAGAGGCAGGGGATATAAGTATCCGCATGATTTTCCGGGCCACTATGTGGCACAGGACTACCTCCCGCAGAAGCGGGAGTATTACAAGCCCACGGAGCAAGGTGAGGAAAAGAGGATCAAGGAACGTCTTGCCGGGCTGAGAGGGAAACATCAGGAGGGCGTAAGATGATTGAGTATATTGTACTACTGGTGGCAGGACTGGCTGGAGGATTCGGTCTAGGTCTGCTGATCAAGGGAAAGGCAGCAGCGGGCAAGATCCGCGACGCCGAGGGAGAGGCGGCGAGGATCATTGCGAACGCCGAACGCGAGGCCGAAACAAAGCGCAAAGAGGTGATGCTCGAAGCCAAAGATAAACTCTACCAGTCGCGGGCGGATTTTGAAAAAGAAAACCGTGAAAAGCGGCAGGAGATCCAGAATCAGGAACGCCGGCTCACGCAGAAGGAAGAAAATCTTGAAAAGAAAGTGGATCTCGTTGAAAAAAGGGAGTCCGATGTTATCCGCCGTGAACGGGAGCTGACGGCGCGGGAAAAGGTTGCGTCCGAGAAGGAAGAGCGTTTTGAGAAGGGCCTTCGCGAGCAGCGTTTAATGCTCGAGAAGATTGCGAACATGACCGCGGAAGAGGCAAAACGCCAGCTCATGGTGTCCATGGAGGATGAAGCGAAGTTCGAGGCGGCCAAGACCATCAAGCGGATCGAGGACGAGGCCAAGGACGAGGCCGACAAAAAGGCGAAGAACATCATCAGCCTCGCGATCCAGCGCTATGCAAGCGATTATGTCGCCGAGGCCACGGTATCGGTTGTCAACCTCCCGAATGACGAAATGAAGGGCAGGATCATCGGCCGGGAGGGAAGAAACATCCGGGCCATCGAAGCGGCGACGGGAATCGACCTGATCATTGATGATACGCCGGAGGCGGTCATCCTCTCGTGCTACGACCCGCTTCGCCGGGAAATCGCTCGGCTGACCATCGAGCGGCTGATTCAGGACGGAAGGATCCATCCGGCGCGGATCGAGGAGATCGCAGAAAAGGTCAAGAAGGATCTCGATGTCACCATGAAAGAAGAAGGCGAGAAAGCAGCTTTCGATCTCGGCATTCACAACATGCATCCCGAGATTATCAAGCTCATTGGCCGCCTCAAATACCGGACGAGCTACGGCCAGAACGTGCTCATGCATTCCCGCGAGGTGGCCTATTTCGCAGGCATCATGGCAGCCGAATGCGGCGTGGATCAGAAGCTGGCGCGGCGCGCGGGCCTGCTGCATGATTTGGGTAAGGCCATCGACCACGAAGTGGAGGGAACCCATCCGCAGATTGGCGGCGACCTTGCAAAAAAATATGGTGAATCGGCCAAGGTGATCAATGCCATTATGACCCACCACGGCGATGGAGAACCGAACTGCGTCGAGTCCGTTCTCGTAGCGGCGGCAGATGCGCTTTCAGCGGGAAGGCCGGGCGTGCGCCGCGAGACGCTCGAGAGCTATCTTAAACGGCTTGAGCAGCTCGAGTCGGCGGCAAACTCATTCAAGGGCGTCGATAAGTCCTACGCCATTCAGGCGGGTCGTGAGATCAGGATTATTGTAAAGCCCGAGGATCTTTCGGACGCTCATTCAGCCCAGCTTTCACGGGACATCGCCAAAAAGATCGAGCAGGAACTCTCCTATCCCGGCCAGATCAAGGTAACGGTTGTCCGGGAGAGCAGATATGTGGAGTACGCGAAGTAGAAAGAAACAGAAGACATGCATGAGGCGGCAGATGACAGACAGGGGAAGGACTCGCGGGTTTGCCCCCGTCCCTCCTTTGTTGTCTGATTTCTCGGGGGTTCATTGAAGGTTCTCTTTATTGGCGACATCATAGGCGAGCCGGGCAGGAAGATGGTTCGGGCGAAGATGCGGGATCTCACGGACGCGCATCGCCCCGATCTCGTGATCGCCAACGGCGAGAATGCCGCGGGCGGGTTCGGGATAACGTCAGAGATTGCAGAAGAATTGTTCTCCCTGGGGATTCATGTACTCACCTCGGGCAACCATGTGTGGGACAAAAAAGAGATCGAGCCTTATCTCACGAAACAGGATCGGCTCATCAGGCCCGCCAACTATCCATCAGGGAACACGGGATACGGAAGCGTGGTCATATCCACGAGCTCTGGCAAGGCGGCTGTTTTGAACCTTGAGGGGAGGGTATTCATGTCGAACCTAGAAGATCCCTTTCGTGTTGCAGAGCGCGAGATCGCGAAACTCAAAAAGGAAACGCCCGTGGTGATCATTGATTTCCACGCGGAAGCGACATCGGAAAAAATCGCCCTTGCCTGGCACGTCGACGGTCAGGCGAGCGCCGTTATCGGAACTCATACCCATGTTCAGACCGCCGACGAGCGCATTCTGTCGCTGGGGACGGCGTTCATCACCGACGCGGGCATGACGGGACCGACGGACTCCGTCATCGGGGTGAAGAAGGAACAAGCCATAGCGCGTTTTTTATTCCAAACACCGCATCGATTCGAGATCCCGAAAGGCCCTGTTCATCTGGATGCCGTTGTCATCGAGGTTGACGGCGTAACGGGAAGGGCAGCTTCTATCGAAAGAATCCACCTGAAATCGTAAGGTCACCAGCCATGGGTCAAGGAACAAGCATGACTCACATCGCAACGGTCACGCAGCTCACTCACCAGATCAAGACCCTCCTCGAGGGCACATTCTCGGATATCTGGGTCGAAGGGGAGATTTCGAATCTCAGCATTCCCCAGTCCGGACATGCCTACTTTACGCTGAAAGACGAGCATAGCCAGATTCGGGTGGTGATGTTTCGATCGGCGCAGCGGTTTCTCAAATTCACCCTCCAGCACGGCATCCAGGTCATCTGCCGCGGCAGGATAAGCATCTACGAGCCGCGTGGGGAGTACCAGCTTATCGTCGATTATATCGAGCCGAAAGGCGTGGGCGCGCTTCAACTGGCCTTTGAACAGCTCAAGGCGAGGCTTGAGAAGGAAGGGCTTTTCGATCTCGATCACAAAAAAGCGCTGCCAATCCTTCCTCGGAGCATCGGCATCGTCACGTCTCCGACCGGCGCTGCCATCCGTGACATGCTGCGCGTGATCAAGCGGCGTCACCCGAAGATGCGCATCCTCATTTATCCTGTTCCTGTACAGGGAACCGAAGCCGCGCCAGCCATAGTAGAAGCATTACGCCATTTTAACAGCGTAGGGAACGTGGACGTCATCATCGTGGGGCGCGGCGGCGGATCGCTGGAAGATCTGTGGGCTTTCAACGAGGAAACAGTAGCCCGCGCCATTTATGCATCAGCCATTCCCATCATATCCGCAGTCGGACACGAGACCGATTATACAATAGCAGACTTCGTGGCAGATTTGCGCGCGCCGACTCCTTCAGCGGCGGCCGAGATGGTTGTGGAAAGCGAAGCGGCATTCCTGGAGAACCTTTCCACGTTGCAATCCAGCCTGAGGAGAAGCATCAGGCAGACACTGGAGCGGGGGCACGCGTTGCTCCGCGAGCAAATGCGGTTTCTCGGTGATCCGCGCAGAAGATTGGATCAGTTCAGCCAGCGTGTCGACGATTTACTGCACCGCATCACGCTGGAGCTTCAGCACCGCCTGCGCCGCGAGAGCAGCCGCTTGAGCACCGTGAGCGCGGGATTGGACCACTTGAACCCCCTGAGCATCCTCTCCAGAGGATACAGCATAACAAAAACTCATCCCGCAGGGGCCGTCATAAAAGATGCCGGTATGGTTCAGACAGGAGACATGATCAGCACGAGATTGCACAAGGGAGAGGTCTTGTCGAGAGTGGAACGGACAGATGCTGAAATCCGCAATTAGGAAAATCGGACACGATTGACGATCCCTTGTACCCAGGCCGTACCCTCTCTGCAAGCAGGGAGTTCCAGCGTTGCAGAAAACGATATGGTGTCGCGTGAGGGAAGCCGAATTTTTTCTTCGGTGTTTTTTGTTTGTGTCTTTTGACACGTTTGCATAATTGTGCTACCTTATAACCTATGCCCGAAGAGCTCAGACAAGCCGAAGCGCTTTCTCCCGAAATCCAGGATGTTATGCGAAGCCTCATCTCCGCCATACGGGCTGTTAAACTCTATCCTCCCAATAATCCTATTTATTCACAATCGGTAAAAAAATCCTATGAAGCACTTTCCCGTTTTCTGGTCGAAGCGCCGGAATACAACGTGGGGGTGCAAAAAATAAACTTCACCTATCATCACACGCCGATCGGAAGGGACGCTCAACTGAACAAGGCCATTGCCCAAGACCTCTATGCAAAAGGGATTCGGGAAATTGTGTTCAGCGCCGGGTTGACGGAACAAGAGCTGATGGATTTCTGCCGGGCCCTTGCTCTCTCTGCTGAAGAGCTCGCGATAAAGAGTGGAATATCATCGATCCTCTGGGAAAAAACGGCGTCGCATATCAAGGTAACCGAATCAGGGCTTGACGAAGTCATTACGACCATTGCGGACAGCAGGTGGGAGGCCACGACCCCAGCCACATCCGCCGCCGGCACCCAACTGGACAAGGAGAGAAAAAAGGCGGAGGTACCGAGCAAGACGCTGGTATTGGGAGATCTCTTAAGCGATCCTTCAAGGTTTGGTGACAACATGCTCGAACTCGCAAAACAGACCAAAGCCGAGCATGAAAGCGTGGAGGATCGCCTTTTCACCCTGTATCAGGAAGCAGGGCAGAGGATCCGGCGAGAGCAGCCGAGCCATATCGAGGCTCTCTTTGAAGGCCTGGCCAAATCCGCCATCTCTCTTGAGCAGCCTTACCGCGAGGTGCTCATCGGAGGCAAGCTGTACGGGGACATGGATACCGATCTGGCCGCAGAGCAGGAGCCCGAGCTTGGAAATCAGCTGCCCAGCGTGCTCCAGGAGATTCAGACGGGGCGTTTTTCCAATGCCTGGACCGTCCAGCAGGTAGCGTCGCTCCTGAAAAAATCATCGTCGAAGAAAATCGAGCCGGCGACGCCGCCAGTTTCTGCAGCCTCGCTTGTGGCGGTGCCGATACCAGGCGACCTGGATGATATCGCACGCCAACTGTCGGAGTACAGCCCGGAAGAAATGGTGGAACTCAAGGCATTGGGCGAAGCGGGCATGGAGAAGGACGTCGTCGAAGGGGCCATCCGGACGCTCATTCACCTGATTCCGATCGTGAAAAATCCGCAGCACGCGGAACCGTCTGAACAGGAAATCAATTTCTTTTCCGGAATTATTCACCAGCTTGAGGAATTGCTCGCTTATCTTCTGAGCAAAAAGGAATACGAGCAAGCGGCAAAAATCATCCGTGCTTTTCAAATTCCCGTTGACCCCGCATTCAAGCCAAGAATGGCGGAGGCCCTCAAGAAGACAGGCTCAAAAACGACCATTATCGCCGCGATCGGTGAATTGCGGAAGAACGCGAAGAGTTCTTCCGCATATGAAAATGCATATGCGTATGTGTCTATCCTCGAACGGGAAACTACCGAAGTCCTCCTAGAGCTCATGGCCGAGGAGAAAGACCGATCGGCAAGAATCTTTTATCTTGATCTGGTCAAGGATGTGGGAAGAAACCAGATAACACTGCTCGGGGAGCGCCTCTTGGACGGGCGCTGGTACTTTGTGCGTAACATCGTGAGCATCCTGGCTGATAATAAAACGGATCAGGCTATTGCGCTTCTCCGAAGGGCCGCGGATCACACAAACGCAAAGATACGCCAGGAGGTCATCAAGGCTCTGTTCTCGATCGGCGGGAAAAAATCGGCCGGCATCCTGGCCAAATTCCTGCGGGACCGGGACGAGGACGTTCAGATAACGGCCATTCGCGCCTTCGCGGACTTTCCCGGTATCGGCGCGGAGGAGTCAGCCCCTTTGGTGGCCTATCTGGATGGCCGGGATCTGAAAAAAAAGGACCAGGAACTCACGCTCGAGGCCATCAAGGCCCTGGGGAGAATCGGCGGCCGGGACGCAGTGGAATTTCTGAAATCATATACGAGGATTCGGTGGTGGAAACCAAGAAAATTACAGCGGGAGCTTCGCGACGCCGCAAATAGGTCCATAGAAGAAATTTCGAGGAGACAGGGCAATGGCGGACGGCCATGACGAGAGCCGCGGAGATGCGAAGCAGTCGTTCTATGCCAAGCAGCAGCTGATCGGCTCGGCCAGATCGGCGTTTCAACTCCTCTCGGCGGTCATTAAGAACGCAGCACTCTATCCCGAGGCCCATCCCTCCCTGCTGACTTCCGCGGACAAGTTCCGCGGCAAGATCGAGCAGTTGCTGGAGAACCGGAAGGAAGTCGCCTTCTATTTTGTGGGAGGAGAACTCTTTTTTGAGACGTTTTCCATCCCGATCGACCAGGGGCTGTCGCTGCTGATGGAGCAATTCTCCAGCAGGGATGTCGGCGGGTTGGCTTTCAAGCCGGGGCTCACGTCCCCGGAGCTCATCCAGCTTGCTGCGCTCATGAACAAGGAACCCGATGTTCTCTCCGGCCAGGAAGGCGGTAATGAGGTGATTGCGAAGCAGGGAATCACGCATGTCGAGCTTCACCGGATTCTTCTCGTTGACAAGGATACAGGAAATGCGATTAAGGAAGGGAAGAAAAAAGCCTCTGAAATGTACAAGGATGCCATGGACGCCGTCAAGGAAATGGTGCAGGCGGTGCAGCAGGGAAGGGTGTCCAGCCTGCGCAAGATGAACACGATGGTCCAGAGCATGGTTGATTATGTTCTGGAAAACCGGGACGCCCTCATGGGTCTGTCCTGCATAAAAATGTACGACGAATACACCTTCGTCCATTCGGTCAATACCTCGATTCTCGCAGTTGCCCTCGGCTCCTTTCTCTCCTTTGACAAACAGCAGATTGCCGCGCTCGGCGTCGCCGCGCTTATGCATGATATCGGAAAAGTGGACGTTCCCCATGAGATTATCAACAAACCAGGCAAACTCACCTTCGAAGAGTGGGAGCAGGTTAAACGCCATCCTGTCGAGGGTGCGCTGCTTCTCGCCGATGTCCCGGGAGTGTCCAAGCTGGCAATGGTGGCCGCTTTCGAACATCACCAGCACGGCAGCCAGGGCTATCCGAAGGTGGGAGACAACGTTCAACGGCATCCCTTTTCACAGATCGTATCGCTTGTCGATGCCTATGAAGCGCTAACGGCCGCCCGCGTGTACTACAGCGCCCAGATGCCGGTCGACCAGGCGATCAGGGTTCTTTTGGCGAAGCGTGGCTCCGCCTTCCATCCCATCCTGGTCAAGGCATTTGTCAATATGACAGGTCTCTTCCCGATCGGCACCATCCTCAAGCTGGACACGGGGGAGTTTGGGTTGGTTCGACACCAGACGCGCGATCTCATGAGGCCGCGCGTTCTGCTGCTTACCAAATTCGATGGATCGGAAAAGGACACAGGAACAGAGACGAGCCTTCTGGAAACAGCGGGCGGCAAATACAAGCGTTCGATAGTCGGCACCATCAATCCCCACGATATGAAAATCAACTTAAAGAAATATCTGGGGTAGCCCTTTTCGGGCGAAGTTCCTCACCTGCCGGGGGGCCTGACAGCTTATACCGGCAAAGGAGCATTTATGAAAATTCTGCTCGTTTATCCCAAGTATCCCGAGACCTTCTGGAGTTTTAAGTATGCGCTGAAGTTCATTTCTAAGAAAGCAAGCCTTCCCCCGCTTGGACTTTTGACTGTTGCGGCCATGCTGCCGGCAGAATGGGATCTCCGGCTCATCGATAAAAACGTCAAGGCTCTCACCGACGCTGATTTATACTGGGCTGACTACGTATTTTTGAGCGCCATGTCCATTCAGCGAGAGTCGACCGAGTCCATCATCAGGCGGTGCAAGTCGCGGGGGGTGAAAATCATTGCTGGCGGCCCCCTCTTTACGTCGATGCCCGAGGAGTTCCCGGAGGTCGATCATCTCGTCCTGAACGAGGCCGAGATAACTCTGCCGCTGTTCCTCGAAGATCTGAAACAGGGAAAGCCCCAGCGGATCTACGCATCTCCCCAGTGGGCGGACATCACGACCACTCCTATACCCCGCTTCGATCTTCTGGACAAGCGAAAATATGCCTCCATGAACATCCAATATTCCCGGGGTTGTCCCTTTGAATGTGACTTCTGCAACATCACGGTACTCTATGGCCGCAAACCGAGAACCAAAAACGCGGTTCAAGTCCTGGCGGAGTTGGAGGCGCTTTACTCCCAGGGATGGCGGGCTGGAGTGTTTATCGTTGACGACAATTTTATTGGGAACAAGGGCAAACTGAAAAAGGAGGTCCTCCCCGCCATTATCGAATGGATGGATAAACGAAAGCATCCTTTTACGCTTTACACCGAGGTATCGATCAATCTGTCGGATGATGCGGAACTGATGAGACTCATGGCGAGGGCCGGGTTTGACCAGGTGTTCGTGGGCATTGAATCACCGAACGAAGAAAGCCTCGCCGAGTGCAGCAAGCTCCAGAACCGGAACCGCGATCTTATAGCCTGCGTCCGGAAGATCCAGCAGGCGGGGCTCGAAGTGCAGGCAGGCTTCATCGTCGGCTTCGATAAGGACCCCGCGACGATCTTCAACCGTCTTATCGGGTTCATCCAGGAGAGTGGAATCGTCACGGCCATGGTGGGGCTTCTAAACGCTCCCCATGGCACCAAGTTGTACCACCGGATGAAAGAGGAGGGGAGACTCACGAAGTCAGCGACGGGCGATAATACGGATTTTTCAATCAACTTCGTGCCCAAGATGAGCACCGAAACCCTGCTGAACGGCTACCGCACGATTTTGCGGACCATCTATTCGCCGAAGCACTATTATGCACGCGTGAAAAAGTTTCTCCAGGAGTACCGTCCCGCGAGGCAGCGGAAGCTCCGTCTCCCGGTTACCCATGTCATGGCCCTTATGAAGTCCATGATTCGGCTCGGCATCGTGGGAAGGGAGCGTTTCCATTACTGGAAGCTGTTCTTCTGGTCACTCTTCAGGCGGCCTCGGCTGTTGCCGCTTGCAATAACCCTCTCGATCTACGGGTTCCATTTCCGTAAGGTATTCAGACACCACGAAAAGCTGCGTTCTCAGAGAAGCTAGGGCTCTTGTTTCCTGTCCGGATATTTGCGAAAAAAGAGAAAATTGAACCGCATGCTAAAATAAAAAAAGCTTCCCCTCGATCGTGCGTAGTGCGAAAACAGAATGATCTGTATCTCTCTGCAAAAATCCGCGGCCAACCGCTGTTTTTTAAGGTTGAGGTATACAACATGATCGCCGTACCGCTATGACCTCCTACCCCATAGACAACATTCTCCCCGAACTGAAAGAGGCGGTCCTGCACAGACCCTCGGTCATTCTGCATGCGCCGCCCGGAGCGGGGAAGACCACCCGCGTACCACTCGCACTGCTCGAGGTGATCCCTCGCAATCGGGGCCGCATCGTCATGCTCGAGCCGCGCAGGATCGCAGCGGTGTCTGCGGCACGATGGATGGCGGTAACGCTCAATGAACAGACAGGGGAAACGATCGGCTATGCAATCCGCTTTGACGCGAAAATATCCGAAAAGACCCGGGTCGAGGTCGTAACCGAAGGCATTCTGACGCGCCGGATCCAGTCCGACCCCGGGCTCAACAATACGGCAATGGTCATCTTCGATGAATTCCACGAACGCAGTATTCATGCCGACCTGGCGCTGGCGCTCTGTCTCGATATCCGCAGGGAATTGCGGCCTGACCTGAAAATCCTCGTCATGTCGGCCACGCTGGACTACGGCCCCCTCGCGGCGATGCTCGGTGCCGCCCCCGTCATCACTTCCTCTGGAAAGGCGTACCCCGTTGCCGAGCGCTATCTCACAGAAAAGGCTGGACCCCTGCCGGAGCGGATTGCGTGGGCGATCAGGACCGCATTGAAAGAGACTGAGGGAGACATCCTCGTGTTTCTTCCGGGATCGGCCGAGATACGGGCGTGCATGAAGGAGCTCGACGAGGCTCCCGATATTCTTGAGAACCGTGTTTCAGTCCACGCGCTATACGGAGATCTTGCGTTCGAGGAGCAGGAGCGAGCAATCATGCCTTCCCGGGATCACCGAAAAATTGTCCTTGCCACGAATATCGCCGAAACAAGTCTGACCATTCAGGGCGTACGGGCCGTGGTCGACAGCGGACTCACGCGCATGCTCCGGTATGATCCCGCCACCGGAATGAACCGCCTCGTCACCGTGGCCCTTTCGCAGGCATCGGCGGAACAGCGAAAAGGAAGGGCGGGAAGGCTTGGACCGGGGGTGTGCTATCGTCTGTATGCTCCTCAGGAGTTGCGCAGCATGTCGGCGTTTGCTAAACCGGAAATACTGGTGTCCGATCTCGCTCCGCTTGCGCTGGAACTCGCAGCTTGGGGCGTGAAAGACACGCGGATGCTGTCCTGGATCGATGTGCCGCCGGCGGCTTCCTGGGATAGCGGGTTGCAGCTTCTGGAAGACCTTGGAGCAGTCGATTCTTCGGGTTCGATAACGCCCGTCGGCCGTGCGATGGTGCGGCTTCCCCTTCATCCCAGGCTTTCCCGTCTCATGACGAGGGCTCAGGAACTGGGTTGCGTTCGTCTCGGAGCGGACCTAGCCGCCATTCTTACGGAGCGGGACTTATTCCGGCAGCGGACATCGTACGGCAAATACGACGAACAGGATGTTTCGGAAAGGGTCGAAGCATTATGGAAATGGAGAGCGGGAGAGGAACCGCGGGAAGGTGTTGATCCCACAGCGCTTCGATCCATAGAAAGGACATCAAAACAGCTCCTGCGTATGAGGGAAAACCTGTCGGATGGGGCTGTTCCAGACCGGCTGGATCAGGACATGGTATCGCGGCTTCTGCTCTGCGCCTTCCCGGACCGTATCTGCAAACGGCGCGAGGAAGGGGGCGGCCGTTTTGTCCACAGCCGGGGGCGGGGTGTGCGCCTCTCACGGGAGAGCCAGTTGGGCAGCAGCCCCTATATCATCGCCGTGGCTGTCGACGCCGGAGAAAAAACAGAAGGTTTTGTTCATATCGCTGCACCGGTTACGGAAGAGCTCATCAGAACCGAATGCGCGGGGCGCATTGAAACTGCCAGAAGAGTGGAATGGGACAGGAAGGAGAACAGGATAGCAGCCGCACGAGAAGAGCGGCTGGAAACCCTGATCCTGTCAAGAAAACCGTTCACCCCGACCGACGAGGAAGCCGCACCCATTGTGTGCGATGCGATCCGGGAGAATTGCGAACTGCTTCCTTTCAGCGGGGAAGCCAGGCAATTTCTGGCCCGCGTAAGACTGATACGCAGTGCATATCCTGAAGAGGAATGGCCCGACCTGACCGAGGGAAAGCTTTTTTCCGGGCTTGAGGAATGGTTGCTGCCCTGGCTTGGGAAAACGCGCAGCGCTCATGACATAGCGGTTTTGGACATTCTGCCTGCGCTTAGGTCCCGGCTTTCGTGGGAACAGGCACGTCTCTTGGACGAGCGTGCGCCCTTGACGATTAGCGTTCCGAGCGGCAGCAGGATAGCGCTGGACTACTCGTCGGGGCAGCAGCCCGTTCTTGCCGTAAAGATTCAGGAGATGTTCGGACTTGCCGACACCCCCGCCGTAGCGGGCGGCAGGGTAAAAGTCCTCCTGCATTTATTATCCCCCGCGCGCAGGCCTGTACAGATCACGCAGGATCTCAAGGGTTTCTGGAATATCTCCTACCAAGAAATAAAAAAAGTCCTGAAAGGACGCTACCCGAAGCATCCCTGGCCTGAAGATCCATGGAATGCGGTTCCCACGCGAAAAACTAAACCGCAAGGGGCATAAGAGGCTTTTTTGGAGGATGAAGGGAAAGCGATAAAAAGGAGAGGGGGCGGAACGGATTCTGTTTTGTGTTTTCGTGGATGTTAGCAAACCTCGCTATTGTTGGACGAAGCGCAGTATTTGGGAGTGGTTCACAGGGAAGAGATTAGGCGCCTCCCGGGGATCTCCATGACATTTGACCACATCAGCAGCGACAACGCGTTCAGCGCGTTACAAAACGTCGCTTAATCAAGGTCGGTCAAGACTGACCAAATCTGACGGACCTCCCGGTTTTTTTCTGCAGGATGCTCAGATACTGCACTGCAGCCGCAGGATCCTGTCAAGATCGTCCGGTTCCAACGCACCGATGCGGACCAGAATCTCCCCGAGGAGTTGGTTGCTAAACTTTTGATGCTCGAGAGCAAATTCGAGATCTTGGGGCATGATCAGCATGTGAGCGAGAAGCAAGGTTCCCAACTGAATTTTGACCTTGTTATTGACCCTGTCATTTTTTTCAATTATTTCCGCCAGACTATTCATCGCGCCTCCCTCCCGTTCTTCAGGCTGGCATCAGCCGGAAAACTATTAATTATTGTTTTAGCATAATTTTACTGATTTTAAGGGCGAATGTCAAGTAAAAATAGTAAAAACATTAAAAAAAAGTTTTGAATGCGAACAAAATCACCGGATAGTTTATAACTTATTGATTAAAAAGGATAAAAATGATGGGTGATAAGGTAGAGAGACAGGGAAGGAACTTCACGAGCAGCGCGGAACACGGAGCTAGCATTGATCTGCTCTCATGGCGCTCTGTCCAGAAACGTCCTCAACAGGAATTCCATAGCCGATCTTCTTACTTCGTAAGTTTGGCGACTTCAATCGGTTCTTTCTCGCTGTTTTCCTCATTTTGCATCAGCTCTTCATATTTATCAGCAAGCCGCCATGCTTTCCGGTAGATATGTCCCGGTTGTTTGAGGATGACGCGAAACTGACCGTCATTGAATGAGACGGGCATGAATACGCCGGCTTCCCTCGCCAGGATGTCCGCCTGTATAATCGCCCATTCGCTTCCGGTAGCAAATCCGCTGCTCTGCCCGACGGGGAACCCGGCGGCAAAGCCAACTATCAGTAATGCAATTCCAAATGCTGTTATAACAAGCATACGCAAGAATGTTGTCATAGCCCCTCCCCCTTGCCGTTAAAACCAGCATGACTACTGTTAAGAATGATTGCATGCTTACGATGGAGGATATTTTTGTCATAATATACTTATTATATCGCAAGAGAAATGCCAAAAATAACTAGTTGTAAAATTAATGCTTTAAATCATGCGTGTTGAAAAATAGGAGAAATCCATTCGAAATGAATAGGCTATTTTGAACTATCAACTCAATTTGACCAAGGGTAAATATCGAAAATCACGCAATTTTTGCAAAAATGGTCTCGTCCAGCGTATCCCTCTGCTCCACAGCTACAACGCCTTGCTTGCGACGCAGATGCCTGCGATATCTCCGTGATTATCGCGGCGAACCTCAAGGCCGTCAGCGGGGGCAAAGATTGGGGAAACAGCGGGAACCGCAACTCCCCACGTGGCCGTTCGACCCGCTCAATACTCTGTGCACTTCTAAAGAGACGTTGAATAAAGGAAGCTTAAAACATCCCGTTCTGATTGGCCGGTTTATCGATTATTGCTTCGTGCACGTCCCAATGCTCAACGATCTTACCGTTCTTGAGTCTGAAGATGTCGACGATTGCGAAGCCCGGTGTTCCAGGTACCCTTACGGCGTGTACGTGCAGGATCACGAAATTGCCATCTATAAAAACCCGTTTGATCTCGCTGTGCGATTTTGGGTATTTATCTTTCAAAAAGGAGATGAAGTTCCTCAGCCCTTCTGCGCCGTCGGCTGCATCTTGATTGTGCTGAATATACCGAGACCCGAGGTACTTCGAGGCTTTCCCGAAATCCTTCCTGTTGATCGCATCTTCATAGAATGCAAGGACAATCTCCTTGTTCTCCATCCTTGGGGATGCTCCTGCCGGTCCTGGATGGAAGAGGAGAGCGAGTGCCAAAGCAACAATGTGAAACCGGAATCCTGTTTTCATGATTGCTCCTTTCCTTCCGCATTCTTTCCTGCTTTGATTATACCCTTATGCGGCAGGGACCTGCGTAAAACCCAATTGCAAAATTCTGAAGATTCGAGTATTGTTTCATCAAATATCCCGATCAACATGAAGCCCCGCATCCTATTCATAAATCCCTGGATTCACGATTTCGCCGCGTTCAACCTGTGGGCGCGGCCGCTCGGCCTGCTCAAGGCTGCTGAGTATATAAGTGCTTTTGATGCGGAGGTGCTCTTTATCGACTGCGTTGATTCCTTCCATCCCGATCAATACGGCGTCGGCAAGTACCGATACGAGATCATTCAAAAACCCGGGATCCTGAATAACGTACCACGTTATTTTAAGCAATACGGCGTGAGCGCTGAGGAGTTCGCAACCAGGCTCAAACTGGTAATGCCTTTTGATATCGTACTCATGACCTCAATCATGAGCTACTGGTATACCGGCGTGCAGGAGACGATCAGGCTCGTCAGGCAGGCTGCGGGAGATGTTCCGATCATCCTCGGAGGTATTTACCCCACGCTCTATACTGACCATGCATCCCGACATTCGGGAGCGGACTCCCTCTATGTAGGTCCTCTCAACGACCGACTCTTGTCTCTAGTGCAGGCCTTCGGGATAACGCTCAGCGCCGTGCGCAAACAGGCTCCGCACTACAACTTGAACCTCCACGCGCAACATTCTTTCGCACCGCTGCTCACCTCAACAGGTTGCCCCTTTTACTGTTCCTACTGCGCTTCGAGACTGCTGGCCCCGCGATACGAGCAAAGGCCGCTCGATGATGTTGCTGGGGCAATTCAGGAACTTCGAGCGCGTGGCATCAGGGACTTTGTTTTCTACGATGACGCGCTTCTCTATGACGCAGATCACCACATCAAGCCATTGCTGGCATCGCTAATAAACAGGAGATTCGATGTGCGACTCCATGCGCCGAACGGCCTGCATGCACGCTTTATTGATGATGAGCTGGCACGATTGATGAAAAGAGCGGGATTTACGACGATCCGACTGGGTCTTGAGACCATTGAGAGCGGCAGACAGCAAGCCACCGGCGGCAAAGTAACGAACGATGATTTCGAGAGGTCGGTCAGATCCCTGCAAAGGGCGGGGTTTACCAAGGCGCATATGGGCGCCTACCTCCTGTACGGTTTGCCTGGCCAGGGGATTAGGGAAGTAGAGGCGGGGATCGCGTTCTTAAAAAAGCTGGACGTCCGCATTCAGCTTGCCGAATTCTCGCCGATCAGGGGCACAGGGTGCTGGGACGATCTCGTAAAGAATGACATTATTCCCCGAGACCTCGATCCTCTTCTTACGAACAATACTGTTTTTTCCTATCTCTATTCAGGATATGACCAGGCCGAATTGAACAGGATCAAAATCGACGTAAAGGAATTTAATCGAGGCTAGATCGAGTGCCGATCAGGGAGCAGGGGTGCATTTCCTGAGAGAGATCGAAGCCTGTCCATTCCTTCCAGGCGGAGCTGCACCCGATGAAAATTGTAACGGCTCGCCACGGTTTCATGTTAAAATCGGCAAGACGTCGGGGGCCGAATAGAAAGATGATGATTGCGTCAGGAATGAGAAAATACTGGGTCATTTTTAAGATCAGCTGGCAAAAGGAGCTCGAATACCGGTTCAATTTTTTTCTCGGACGCTTGAGAAATATCATTGTCATGCTCCTGCTTTATTACGTATGGTATACGGTCACGAAGAAAAGCGGAAAATTCGCCGGATACTCGCAAATTGAACTGATCACGTACGTGTTCGGAATAAATATACTACGCGCCATTATTTTCGGCGCCCAGTCGAAACAGGTCGCTTCTGATATTAATGACGGCAGTTTCTCGGCGTATCTCATCATGCCGATAAATCATTTTACCAGGACCTTTTCGGCCGAGTTTGCGCAGCGGAGCCTCTCTCTCGTGACTGCGCTTGCGGAAGTCATCCTCTTTTCGTCGTTCCTGAAAGTGAATCTGATATTTCAACGTGATGCCGCAATCCTTGCGTTGTTTTCCCTGTCTATTGCGCTGGCATCAGTGCTTTATTTTCTTTTCAGTTACGCCATGAGCCTGCTGGCGTTCTGGTCCCGTGAAGCGATGGGCCCGCGGTTTTTATTCGACTGGTTCCTGGAGTTTGCATCGGGAGCGTATTTCCCTATCGATATCCTTTCTCCCGCGCTCGCCTCGATTTTCGGTATCCTTCCTTTTGCCTCTATCATGTACCTGCCCATGCAGATATACCTGGGGAGAACAGGTGTGCGCGGCGCCTGGCAAGGGATCGCTCTTCAGTCAGTCTGGATCGTTGTGTTCTTCCCCATGGTCCTCTGGGTCTGGAGGCGTGGGTTGAACAAGTATACAGGTGAGGGAATTTAGGGAGGACCGCGGCGCTATGGAAATGATCGCCCTGATAAAAAAATATATTCGCATCTGGAAACAACTGAGCAGTCTGGCAATCGGGTCCTCTTGGTCCAACCGGATCGATTCCGCCGCCTATCTTGCCGGCAAACTGATCCGCTTCGGTTTTTTTCTTCTCTTAATCATCTCTCTTTTTTCCTTTACCGACAATCTTGCCGGTTACTCGCAGTACGAAGTCATCCTATTTTTTCTGACTTTCAACCTCATCGACGTTTCGGCCCAGGCCCTTTTTAGAGGGATCTACGCATTTCGGGCGGACATCCAGAGGGGGAATTTCGACTTTGTCCTGAGCAAACCCGTCAATCCGCTTTTCTATTCGCTCAGCCGAATGACCGACATTCTTGACATCATCTTCCTTGCGCCGATCATTGTCCTTATTGTCTTTGTCATGGGGAAACTGCCAAAACCGCCCGACACGGTCCATGTTTTTCTTTACTCTGTGCTCATTGTGGCCGGCATGATCATCATACTGGGGATTCATATTATTTCCGCGGGCGTCGCGATCTGGAAAATAGAGAGCGAAAACTTCATCTGGCTGTACCGTGAAGCTATGACCATAGGGCGATTTCCGCCGGAAGTTTATTCGCCAACCGTCCGTTTGTTCTTTACCTTCGCAGTCCCGATACTTATTGCTGTTGCCTTTCCGGTCAAGATCCTGCTGTATGCCCTGGACTGGAGATGGATGATGTTTACGATGTTGTATGCCGTTGCATTTTTCGGATTCAGCCTGATCGTGTGGAAGGCCAGTTTGAAAGTTTACAGCAGTGCATCCAGTTAGACAGTATGCCGAAATGCGCGGGGGAGTGATGTCTATGCCGATCATCGAAGTCAGAAACCTTTCGAGAAACTACGAATATTACCGTAAACGCCCGGGCATCGAAGGGTCGCTGCGGGGGCTCTTCAGGCGCGAAAAGCTGATCGCGGAAGCGGTTAAGGACGTCAGCTTTTCAATTGAAGAGGGGGAGCTTGTCGGTTTTCTGGGGCCGAACGGCGCAGGCAAAACGACGACCTTGAAAATCCTGTCCGGGATCCTCTTCCCCTCCGCCGGGGATGTACGCGTGCTGGGCCATATTCCGTTCAGGAGACAGGCCACTTATCAGAAGCAGTTCGCCCTCGTAATGGGCCAGAAGAATCAGCTCTGGTGGGACCTTCCGCCCCGCGAGAGCTTTGTCCTGAACAAGGAAATCTACGAAATTTCCGACTCCGATTTCAAGCGGAGCCTCGATGAGTTCTGCGAGCTTCTCGACATCGGGGGCATTTTGGACGTCCCGGTGAGGAAGCTTTCGCTCGGGCAGAGGATGAAGTGCGAACTCGTAACGGCGCTCATCCACCGGCCGAAAGTTTTGTTCCTGGATGAGCCGACGATCGGGCTGGATGTAGTGGCTCAGAAAAATATCCGCGACTTTATAAAAAAATACAACGACGAGAAGAAAACAACCATTATTCTCACATCCCATTACATGGAGGATATCAGCCGTTTATGCAGACGAGTAATTATCATCGACCTCGGGAAGATCATCTACGACGGACCTCTCGAAGAGTTGGTCAGGCGATACGCCCAGCACAAGCTGCTGATTATTTACTTCAGTGCCGGGAATGTCAAGATACAGGACATTGAGCGGTATGGTGAAGTAGCCGCCATTGAAACGGAGAAGGCCGTCTTGAGAATTTCCCGGGACCGCGTGAAAGAAACCGCTTCGGCGGTCCTTTCGTCGAACCTTCCGGTGGACGACATCCTGATTAACGAAGTGGAAATTGACGATGTGATAAGGGCAATTTTCAGTAACACCGCCGCCCCACGCGGCGGTAACGGCAGCTTGTTGCCGAAATAACTCCCGAGAGGTAATTGCAAGGAACATATGTTGCGCCGCGGCAATCTCGTCAGTGCCGGTTCAATCGAGGCGAGAGGGCTCCAGGCAATGGCGGCTGAATCGATTTTTGCCAGCATTGTTTGAATTATTCTCCCGCCTTCCGTATCGTCATGCTTTCCCAGGTGGAGCGGAGAAAAAAAATATCAAATCACACGAGGAGAATGCCATGGTCGTTACAGAAATAAGACACATTGATCGCCAAATTACGATGACGGCGGACATGCAAAAGGCTCTGTCCTTTTTGCGGCGACAGGATATTCAGGGCCTGGCGGAAGGGAAAATAGAAATCGACGGAGACCGGGTGTTTGCCATGGTCCAGCGGTATGAAACGATCAGGACCGAAGTACCGAAATTCGAATGCCATCGCAAATATCTCGATTTGCAATTCATCCTGTCCGGCGAGGAGATCATCGGATGGACACCCGTGGAACGAATGACTATCACTGAACCCTATGACGCAGGCAGGGATATCTGCTTCGGCACGGTTGCGGCAGGAAAATGGTCGCCGATGCATCTGCAATCAGGCCAGGTAGCAGTGCTTTGGCCTGAAGACGGTCATGCGCCAAAGCTTTCGGCAGGAGTTCCCGCCTCGGTGATGAAGATCGTCGTGAAAGTGGCGTTGTAAATAAATAAATTGTAAAAAATGATAAGAAAAGAGTCAATCGGCAGAGGGCGATAATTGCGGATGACCATCAATGTTCGCATACAATGTATTGGCCCAGGGATAACAGAACAATGAGAAAAAAAGACGCTCAAGAGATTATGAAGGAATTTGAAGTGCGCAAGGGGAGGCAGATTATTGCGATTGCACTAACGTTGTTTTTCATCTTGCTCTGCGCCATACTCCACAAGTGGCCCATACGCTATGCAAATTTTTCCAAAGGAGCGCTTTTCGGAGCACAGATCGCTGCTATCGCGGCATTTATGGGCTTTTCGGCTCTTAACTGGAGATGCCCTTCCTGTGGGAAATCCTTGGGTGGAGACATCGGCAAGACGACATGCAAAAAGTGCGGGGGGAGGCTGCAATGAGGGGGAATAGGGCGGTAAATCTGAAAAGACTGAAAGCAGGAAACGTCGGGCTTGGTGACTGTCCTCCCCGGCACCGGATTCATGACACTCTGACTGATTAAATACCACCCTCCGTCCACCCGCACTTCCGCCTTGCTCAGAACATTATCATCGGATATGGCATTGAGGCGGTATGTGTGCTCTGCCAGTACGACCCGACTCCCGGCCACAGATACTGTTCCTCAACATCCATCGTTCCCATGAAATGGGAATCGATTGACTTCCATGGGAAACAAAAAAGCCCCCGTCGGAGGATGGAGGGCTTGGGAAATAAACGGCGTTGTCAATCGGGGATCAACTGCGGAGGTTATACCTTCTCCAGGGCCTGCTTCAAGTCGGCGATCAAATCGTCCACGTCTTCGAGGCCAAGCGCGAGTCTTACCAGGTTGTCTACCATACCGATTTTCTTCCGGTAGTCCTCGGGATAGTCGAAGAACGACATCATCCACATCTGGGTCACGAGGCTTTCGCTGCCGCCGAGACTGGGCGTAATCAGGAAAAGCTCGAGGGAGTCGATGAACTTCCGTGTCCTGGCGTCGTCACCCTTCAGCAGGAAGGTGATCACGCTGCCATACCCCTTCATCTGCTCCTTCGCAATTTTTCGGTCTGGGTGCGAATCGAGACCGGGGTACCATACTCTTTCAATCTTCGGATGAGCTTCGAGCATGCGCGCGATGGCCAGACCTGCCTCGTTGTGGTGTTTCATCCGGAGGCCGAAGGTCTTGAGGCCGCGCTCGAGCAGGAAGCAGGTGAGGGGACCGGGCGTGGCGCCGATCATGCGCTGCATGCGGTAAATTTCGTTCATGAGCTTGTCGGAGCCGAGCGCAACGCCGGCGAGCAGGTCGTTGTGTCCGCCCAGATATTTGGTAGCCGAGTGGACAACCACGTCTACACCCATTTTCAGGGGCTTAATGTTATACGGTGTTGCCAGCGTTGCGTCGATAACGGTCATGACCTTGTGCTGCTTGGCGACCTTCACCACCGATACAAGGTCCAGGCACCGGAGGTAGGGATTGGTCGGCGATTCCGTGAAGATGATGTTGGTGTTCGGCCGGATCGCCTTCTCGATAGCCTCGGCCGTAGGGTCCACCAGCGAAACCTGGATGCCGAACTCAGCCAGGAGGTTCGCGGCGAAATCGCGCGTCTGGCGGTAGCAGTCGCTCGTGAAGATGATGTGGCCGTCGCGGCGCATGAAGGTCATGAGCGTCAAGATCACGGCAGACATGCCCGTGGAGAAAAGCACCGCGCGCTCGGCGCTCTCGACAGCCGCGAGCTTGCGCTCGCACTCCTGTTGCGTCGGATTGCCATAGCGGCCATACTCGTGCTCGCGGATCGTTCTGCCCTCGCTCTTGGCTTTCATGAAGTCGTAGACTTCCTGCGTGTTGTTGAAGTAGTAATTCGACGTGTGCGCGATCGGCGTGGAAACCGCGAAATGCGCGTGGTGCACACGGTCCAAACCATGGATGCCGAGCGTGGCGGGGTTCCATTTTTGGGAATTGGACGGCTTGTTGTCAGACATTCGAGATTCTCCTATTCTTTAAGGCCTGCTCCAGGGCTTTCTTGACGGCATCCACCGTCGGCGGCAGCTCGACCGGTTTGTTGGCATAAGTGCAGGGGAAATCGAGCTTTTTCTCATGATATTTTACCTTGAAATCGGTGAACTTGAGACCATGGGCCGTTGAAATGACCACGACCTTCTCGCTCTTGTCAATCTTCCCGCTCTTCAAGAGTTTGAACAGCACGGCAAGAGCCACACCCGTGTGGGGGCAATTGAACATGCCCGTGGTGTCGCCCAGTGCGGCGGCATCCGCCAGTTCCTGCTCTGTGGCGTCCATCACGATGCCGTCGAACTGCTTCAATGTCCTGATCGCCTTCTCGATGCTCACGGGGTTACCGATCTGGATTGCACTGGCCAGGGTCTTCTGCGCATGCATGGGCTCAAAGCTTGCGAAATTCTTGAGGTACGAACGGTAGAGGGGATTGGCACGCTCAGCCTGGGCCACGACGATCCTGGGCAGTCTGTCGATGAGCCCCAAGTCGCTCATCAGAAGCAGTCCCGAGCCAAGGGCCGAGACATTTCCAAGGTTTCCTCCGGGGATGATGATTACGTCAGGCACTTCCCAGTCGAACTGCTGCACGATCTCGATGCCCACTGTTTTCTGGCCTTCGATCCGGAGCGAATTCATCGAGTTTGCCAGATAAATGGTGTTGTCCTTTGTGATCTCCTGCACAACGTGCATGCACCCGTCAAAGTCCGTGTCGAGCGAAAGAACCAAAGCACCGTTGGCGATTGGCTGGACGAGCTGGGCTACCGATATTTTCCCCTTGGGCAGAAGTACGATGGACTGGATGCCGGCTGCCGCGCAATAGGTCGCCAGAGCGGCCGAGGTGTCGCCAGTGGACGCGCAGGCAACGGCCTGGATCGGAACTCCTTCGCTGATCATCTGCTTGACCTGGGACACGAGCACCGTCATGCCCAAGTCCTTGAAGGAACCGCTGTGAGAATTGCCGCAGAGTTTGATCCAGAGGTTGTCGATGCCGATAAGCTTGCCGAACCGCTCGGCCCAGAACAAGTTCGTCGCCCCTTCATACACAGACACGACATTGTCGTCATGGATGTTCGGCAGGATCCATTCCTTCTTGCCCCACACACCGGAACCGTAGGGCCACTGGGTGGACTTGTAGCGGTCCTCGAACAGCTTCATCCACGCCTTGGCGCTCCGGTGCGCGAGAGCCTGCACGTCGTGCTGCACGCCCAGAAGAGATCCGCAGGTTTCGCAGCGATAAATAATCCTATTCAGCGGATATTGCGCTTTGCACTGTTCATTGATGCATTGAAACCATGCTCGATATGACATAGGGTTCATCCTCTTCGTTCAAATCCACGGAAACGGCCGCTTGAGCTTGGGTGCGATGATTCCCTGCCGTACGTTCTTCGTCTCCCTTGGGCGCTCCGGGCATCGGGAACTATAGCATACTGCCCCGTAAAGAATCAATGTAAAATTAACAGATGGAGGTCGAGAATCGAGCTCACATTCAGAGTTCGACGCGCAGACGGCCGAGGACCGAGGGCCGGGTTCTGGTGATAGAGCCCGCTGACGGTAAAGAGTTCTCGGGAAGATAACGAAAAAGGCGAGAACGAAGGAAATTTGGTTTTACTATATCGGCCATGGCCGATGTACAAAAATAAAACCGATTCAGCCAAGATTATTTCGTTGTATTGGGCTCCTGTGAATCGCTCCTTCTTCTGGCTTGCATTTATGTTACAATAAATACATGCAAAACGGTGACTCGAGCTATAAACATGATGACGCAGGAAGTCCGGCCAAGCCGGATGTCGGGGAGGTAAAGCCCTCTGATTACCTGAGGGCGGTGAAAGCCAACCTGAGGAGTGGCAAGCAGAAGGAAGCCTTCGTTCTGTTGCAGCAAGCCGCGGTACGGTTCCCCAATGAGCCTCTTATTCTTTCCTATTATGGCTGCTTTCAGGCCCTGGTAGACAAGAAGTACCGGAGCGGCGTGGAAACCTGCAAAAAAGCCATTACCATGCTCAGGCAAAAAGGGGTTTTTGAGGAGGAGCTGCTCTATCCCGTGTTTTATCTCAATCTCGGCAGGGCCTATCTGTCCGCAGGAAAGAAGCCTGACGCCATCGAGGCATTTACAAGAGGGCTGAAGTACGACAACAGCAACAGCGAGCTTCGGAGAGAATTGCGGCGTTTGGGGATAAGAAAAACGCCTCCCGTCCCCTTTCTCGACCGGTCCAACCCGGTCAATAAGTATATTGGCCTGATCCTTCGGGCGACGACGAAAAATTCCGGAAAAGCAAACAGGCAGCGTGCATCCGAGTAGGGAATCGCGAGACGCTGTTCAGATATGGCGCTGTCAGAGAAGATTCCGGTTGCTCCTTTTCGCGCATTGCATGCTTGTCGCGTACCTGCAACTATATTGTGAAAACCGTGCTTTTTCGGGGAATTCCCTTTGCGCAAATCCAATGCTATTGCCGGCGGAACAGGCAGGAGAGGGAGGCGCTCTTGATGTCAACGGCCTTTTCGCCACACGAATGAGAAGGGATGGCGTATTGATTTTTCCAAACCCTCTTCTGCAGGACATTCCTTTATTATTGCCTCTGAACCACTACGTATCTCTCTACGAATGCGTAGTATCAGACTAATTAAAAAAGGAGAAGCCATGAATCGCAAAACGAGAAATTCAGCAGAGATATGGATGTGGTCAATCCTGGCTTCGGTCCTGCTGATGATCATTACGGTAATCCCTTCGACCTCCTTCGCTCACGGGGTTGCTGGGCCGCGTTTTTTTCCGACCACGTTCGCTGTGGATGATCCCTTTATTTCTGACGAGTTTTCCGTCCTGTATAATTCGATAAAGATGAACGATTTAACAGGGGGGCCCCGGATCCAGACTTCGTCACTGGATGTCGGCTACTCCAAACGCATCGTGCCTAATTTCGGGGTAGAAGCCGATGAATCATATCAGCGCCTCCACACTGAGGGCGATGGATCGGTTAGCGGATTCGGAAATCTCGCGGTGAACTTAAAATATCAGTTTTACAAGAGTGCCGAGCATGAAACCATTCTGTCCGTCGGCGTGTCGGATGATATCGGGAACACCGGCAATCACAGCGTATCCGACCGGTTCTCAACCCTTTCGCCAGCTTTCTATTTTGGAAAAGGGTTCGGCGACCTGTTTGACTCTTCAAGTTTTCTAAGACCACTCGCCGTCACCGGCGTTATCGGTCCGAATTTCCCCACGCAGAAGTGGACGGACGGCGTCGAGAACCCCACTTCGCTTACGTGGGCGTTCACAGTCCAGTACAGTTTGATGTATCTCCAGTCGGTAGTGAAGGACGTAGGGCTTGGAGTCCCTTTCAACCGCATGGTTGCTGTCGTCGAATTTCCCATGGAGACCTGTCTGAACGCGGACTGTAAAAATCAGACAACCGGAACGGTAAACCCGGGGATCGCCTGGATCGGTCGGTATACGGAACTCGGCCTTGCGGCGGAAATCCCCATGAACCCCCGTTCGGGAGCTGGTACCGGCGTCTTCGCACTGTTCCATCTCTTTATCGATGACCTTTTTCCCAAGAGCATAGGGAGGCCAATATTCCCGTGAACACGATGAGTCGGTATGCCGAGCGCGGGTTCATGGCCATGGTTCTCTCCGTGATGTGCTTGTGCATGGCGCCGAAGGATTCGCTGGCCCATGCATACCCTGACCACGCCGACCCGAAAGTGGGGGCCTCGATTACAGCACCCCCCTCTGTTGTCCGCATCTGGTTCGACAACGATCTGGAACCCCTTTTTTCATCGATCCATGTCCAGGACCAGAGCGGGAAAAATGTGGACAAGGGCGACAGCCGCGTAAGCGTCTCCGATCCGACGCTCCTTGAAGTAAGTGTCCCATTGCTGCCCCCCGGAACGTACCGGGTTCTCTGGGATGTCGTGGCACGGGACGGTCACCGGACCATGGGCAACTTTTCGTTCACCATAAAATAAAATTTTCGGTTCCCCTGCATGAATATCATCCTCCACAGCATACCAGTATGGTTTGAAATCATCTCTCTGGCTTTCTGTATCGGCACGCTCATGTGCCGCTCTTGGGTTTTTTCGCCCGCCCTCTTGCTTTCCGTTCCCGACCGCCGCAGGTTGTTGAGACGGATGTGGGGCCTTTTCGGCATCGCAATTGCCATCATTATCGCGTGCAGTGCAGCCGATCTTATTTCGCGTACAGCGCAAATGAGCGGCAGGCCGGTTGAGGCCGCATTACCTCTTATTCCCGCCGTTATTCAGAAGACTCATTTCGGATGGATATGGATTATCCGTATCGCGGGATTAATCCTGGCCGCGCTCCTGACAATGGCCGGCGCACGCCATCGAGACTCTCCTGCCCTGTTGTATATCTTGCTCGGCCTTACGACGCTGATCGCCTGGACCGAGAGTGCCTCGGGTCATGCATCGGACAAGGGCGATTTTACGGTGTCCGAATTAACGGATTGGCTACATCTCCTTGGCGCGACTGTATGGGGTGGCGGCCTTTTCGTGCTTTCTCTGATTATTCTTCCGCATCTGAAAAAGCACGGCACTGAAGCATTGCCTGCGATTGCCGGACTTGTCTCTGGTTTTTCAAGAATTGCCGGCTGGGCGGCCGGAATGATTGCGCTTACGTCGCTGCACCACGCGTGGGTATACGTGGGAAGTTTAGAAGCCCTTGAAGAAACGCCTTATGGCAACCTTGTCATGGCTAAAATCGTTCTTTTTCTCCTGCTGGTGATTCTCGCTGCATTCAATCGCTATCTCTTTATGCCATTGTTACAGTCGCAAGCAGGTTTACCGTCTCACGGACATGGTTTCTTAAGGCGTCTTTTCATCCTGGTCACTTCGCCCCTTACCAGGAGGTTCAAGAGCCGCATGACTGTTTCATGGCTTCTGCGGAGCATAAGAACTGAGGTTGTTCTGATGCTGGCCGTGCTGATGTGCGTCGCACTGCTCCGCCAGGAGATCCCGGCCAGCCATTATCTGCATCATGATCATTCAGGAGCCGGCCACATGCCCGGAACTTTTGCCTCCATCCCGCCGCCGGTGATTGGACCAATCGTAAGCCTTGAGACTGTGCCTGCTGAGATCAGTGCAGGGATACCGGTAAAAATGATTGTCCGCATCGAAGACAAGGACGGCAAACCACTCACTGGCCTGGTGAGTCACCAGCAGCGTATTCTCCATGCCGTGATCGTGGGGCAGGATTTGAGGACCTTTGCCCATATCCACCCGGAGGATCTCGGGCCGGTCACGAAGGTCATGATCGAACAGGCAGTTTTCCCCCTGCGTTATACTTTCCCGAAGTCGGGAAATTATCTTGTAGGACTTGACTTCGCAACGGCAAACAAACTGTACGGCGATACCATCCTGATCAATGCAATGGGCAGCCCGTCCATGACCGGGCCGGATATCGATTTATCGAGATCGAAAAAGTTCGGAACGTACAGGGTATCGCTTGCTTCTTCCCCCGGGCAGGCCAAAACCGGTGAAGAAACGACATTAACCTGGCATATCGAGCAGGATGGCAAGCCTGTGACCGACCTTCAGCCTTACTTGGGAGCTGCAATGCACATATCCGCGGTATCGGCCAACCTGCAGCATTTCATGCACATCCACGGCATGCTTCCCGGAGAAACGCGTACGAGTCCAGGCCATGAACATGCTGCACTCCCTGGGAAGTTCGGGCCTGATATTGCATCGACGGTCTTCTTTCCGTCCAAAGGTATCTATGCACTCTTCGGCCAGGTGAGCCACGAAGGAAAGGTACATCTTTTTGAATTTATGGTGGAGGTCCGGTGAGGTGAACGTCTGTTCAAGCTGCTTCGATCGGAGAGGAGCATAGACATGCAGACACGCAGACTGGGAAATTCAGATATCGCAATTACGCCCATCGGCTGTGGGGCCTGGGCCATAGGGGGGCCGGGATGGGAATATGCCTGGGGGCCCCAGAACGATGAAGATTCAATCGCCGCGATCAGGAAGGCCCTTGAACTGGGTGTCAACTGGATCGATACCGCGGCGGTATACGGTCTCGGACATTCCGAGGAGGTTGTTGCGCGTGCGCTCGCCGGCTGGACCGGCACGCGGCCTTACGTGTTTACGAAGTGCGGTTTATGCTGGAACGGGCAGGGGAAGATATATCGGTCGCTCAGGGGCCATTCGGTTCGCCGGGAATGCGAAGAGAGCCTGCGGCGGCTCCGCGTTGAGGTGATTGATCTGTATCAGATCCACTGGCCTCCGGAAGATAACGGGCCAGAGCTTGAAGAGGGGTGGGCCGCTCTCACGGCACTCAAGCGTGAAGGAAAAGTTCGCTGGATCGGTCTTTCGAACTTCAATGTGGAGCAGATGAACCGTGCCCGGGCAGCCGAGCGCGTTACGTCTCTGCAGCCGCCTTATTCGCTCGTCAGGCGAGATATTGAACGTGATATTCTTCCCTTCTGCAGCAAGGAGGGGATCGGCGTGATCGTTTACGCACCCATGGCCTCAGGCTTGCTCACCGGCGCCATGACGCGGGAGAGGGCTGCCGGCCTCCCCGCCGATGACTGGCGTCGTCGAAGTCCAGAGTTTAATGAGCCGAATCTTTCACGGAACCTCGCCCTTGTTGAGCGGCTCCGCGCCGTAGCAAAGCGTCATGGCCGTTCACCGGGGGAGGCGGCAATTGCGTGGACGCTTAGGCATCCCGCGGTAACAGGCGCAATCGTCGGTGCACGGAGCGCCGTGCAGGCTCAGGGTGTGATGCGTGCCGCGGAGCTCCATTTGAGCGATGAGGAAATTTCTGAGATAGAAAACGCGGATAGGCCATGAAAAAAACCGGCGACTGCTGCATTCGCCGGTCATCGATCTTAAAGAGCTGCGGTAATCGGTTATCCGCCTATATAGCCGCCGGAAAACTCGCTTTTTGCGATCTCGTCGGTCGACGCCACCGATGCTACGCGATCAAACTCCCGGTCCGTTCCTTTCCATTCGAAGGGGCAGGACTTCATCAGCAACTGGAGCTTCCACTCGACCATATCAGCCAGCTCACAGAGATGCCGCTCATAGATTTCCAAACGCTTGCTGTCTGCGCTGTATACTTTTTTCGCATCTTCCTGGAGCAGGTGAATACTCTCTTTTATGCTCATGAGTTTCTCACTGACTTCATCACAATAGCCGTTAATTTTTATGTTTTTTACGTTTGCCATTGATACCTCCTTACTTACGCCGGACCGGGGGTTCCTGTCGCTTGCTTCATTTCCCCGGCTCCTCCTGCTCTTTGCCCGCAGGGAGGCACGACGTTCATCCGATAATAAAAGTATAACACGAGCGGAGCTTCGATGCGTACCGAACAGTACAGCGCAGGATATTTTATACCATAGCAGCCAACACGGCGGCTTTGCTCCCACTCAAGGGCTGTCAGTGGATGAACCAATCACTCCGTTCGGCCAGCTCGGGCTGGACCTTCGCCGAACTGGACGGTGTAGCATCCTTTTGGGTCGTAGCGCTGATCAGCGCCGAAGAACGGGCAGGGGCAGAAGGAACACTTATACCAGCAGTTCCTTGATATGCCTGATCACATCGGCCACGACCTCCTGCGCGTTTCCATAGAGCATGCGTGTGTTATCGGCAAAGAAAAGGGTGTTTACGGTGCCGGAATAACCGGTGCCTTTGCCGCGCTTGATCACGATGACGTTGTGCGACTGGTCAGCGTTTAAAATCGGCATCCCGTAGAGAGGGCTTGACTTATCTGTTCGCGCAGCGGGGTTCACAACATCATTGGCGCCGATCACAAGCGTCACATCGGCCTGACCGAACTCCTCGTTTATTTCCTCGAGATCGAAGATCCTCTCATAAGGTACGCCGGCCTCTGCGAGGAGCACGTTCATGTGGCCGGGCATGCGCCCGGCCACCGGATGGATCGCGAACTTAACCTCCACGCCGGCTTCATCCAAAAGTTGGCTCATCTCCCTGACTTTGTGCTGCGCCTGGCCCACGGCCATGCCGTAGCCGGGAATGATGATTACTTTTTGCGCATAGCGCAGCATGGCCGCGGCGTCGAGCGCCGAGATTTCCTTCATTGTTCCTGAAACAGAAGTCGCGCCAGCCTGCGCTTCGCCCGTGATCGGCCTGAACAGGATGTTGGTCAGCGGACGGTTCATGGCCCGCGCCATCAGTTGCGTAAGGAGCGTACCCGCTGATCCCACGACAATACCTGCTATGATGAGCGCCGGGTTGTTCAGCACATATCCTTCGAATCCGACTGCCAGGCCCGTACAAGCGTTAAACAGCGAGATCACCACGGGCATGTCCGCGCCGCCGATGGGCATGGTGACGATCGCGCCGAGTGCAAGTGCGAGCGCGAAGAAAACGATGATGTGAAACGTGGAAGCCTGGATGGCGGACACGATCCCGATGCCGGCCATGAGCGTGAACGCTGCCAGAGTCATATTGACCCCGTTCTGGAATGGGAGGTGAAAGGTCTTCCGCGTGATTCCCTGCAATTTCGAAAATGCCACCAGCGACCCGGAGAACGACACGGTCCCGATGACTCCCCCCAGAACCGCGAGGGCTTTTACTGCCGTTCCGTGCGTTTCACCGCGGCTGAGTTCGATGGCGGCGATTGCCGCGGCCCCGCCGCCACCCATGCCGTTATACAGGGCGACCATTTGCGGAATGTCGGTCATCTTGACGACCTTCCCAGACCAAGCGGAAACACCTCCACCGACGACAAGGGCGATTGTCATAAGGAGGTAGTTGCTCATGCCCGGCCATCCGAAGGTGACGAGCGTGGCAAGCACCATCCCGGCGCCCGCCCAGGTGATGCCGCGCCGGGCCGTCACCGGTGACGACATGCCCTTGAGTCCCATAATGAACAGGAACGCGGCGATGAAGTAACACGTATGAATGAGGATCCTTGTAGGCATAACAATAATTCAGAGTTCTATGTTCATTGTTCAACGTTCAGAGTTTGGAGTTGACGCTCTTTGTGCCTTTTTTTTCGCTCTTAAACATCGCCAGCATTCGTTCCGTTACCACGTAGCCGCCGGCCGCGTTGGCCGCCCCGAGGAGAACGGCAATGAAGCCGATGACCTGTTCGAAGGGGGTTGTAGCCTCGCCGAGGGCTACCATGGCCCCCACCAAAACGACGCCGTGCACGAAATTGGAGCCCGACATCAGCGGCGTATGCAGGATCACCGGCACCCTCGAGATTACTTCGTAGCCAGTGAAAGCTGCGAGCATGAATATATAGAGCGCTGCAAAGCCTTCCATCAGACGTCTCCTTCCAAAGCATTTCTTACCCCTTCATTCCGTATCTTCCCCTCATGGGTGAAGCAGCTTCCCGACAGAATCTCATCATTCCAATCAAGGACAAGTCGGCCGTCTTTGATGAAGGGCGAAAGGAAGTTGTACAGGTTTCTAGCGTACATTTCCGAAGCGTGGACCGGCATGCGTGATGCAAGGTTAATGGTGCCGACGATGGAGACACCGTTCGTTATTACGGTCTCGCCCGGGCGTGTGCCGGCAACGTTACCGCCTGTGTCCGCGGCCATGTCCACGATGATCGCACCTTTTTTCATACGGCCAATCATGTCTTCAGTGACGATAAGAGGACTCTTCTTGCCGGGGATTGCGGCGGTGGTTATCAGGATGTCGACCTGGGAGACCGCCTTCGTCAGCCGTTCCTGCTGGGCTGTCTTTTCATCGTAGGTCAGTTCCCGCGCGTAACCGCCTGCACCTGCCGCGGCTACGCCGGTGTCGATAAACCGCGCCCCCAGGGACTCGATCTGCTCCTTCGTCTCGGGCCGTACGTCATAGGCCTCGACAACGGCGCCGAGCCGGTGCACGGTTGCGATGGCCTGCAGTCCCGCAACCCCGGCGCCGATCACGAGAACCCGTGCAGGGCGAAGGGTCCCGGCTGCATAGGTAATCATGGGGAAAAATTTCGGACTCAACACGCCGGCAATCAAGGCGCACTGATAGCCGGCGACCGTTGCCTGGGAGGAGAGCGCGTCCATGCTCTGGGCTCGTGAGATACGCGGGAGCAGTTCCACGGCGAAGCTTGTGATGTTTTTTCCGCACAGGAGGTTTGCCCGCTCCCGGGACTCATAAGGATGAAGAAAACCGACGAGCACAATCCCGTCTTCTAGCAGCCGGACCTCCTCGAGCGTCGGCGGCTGCACCTTGAAGACAACCTGGGCTCGGGCAAAGACAGCGGCGCCGCTTTCGACTATGGCGTCTGCACCGAAGTCATCGTCACGGAAATAACAGCCTTCACCGGCCCCCCGTTCCACGCAGATAGCGGCTCCGAGGGACTTGAACTTCTTGACCACATCGGGCACGACGGCTACGCGTTTTTCCCCCCTCCCTGTTTCCTTGGGCACGCCTATTACGCATGGCATCTCAATCCTCCGCTTCCATAATAATTATAACCATAATTTATTCCCTTTGCTTGCATTCGCTCTTGTGGATTGTCAATCCGGTACCGTCGCTTTTTCCATGAACAATACTCACTTGATTTTTCCCATTTCCTGGTCTATGTTTATTTTAAAGGAACAAGAGCAATGACATCAGCCAGCCTCTCGTTATTCCATCCTCTCATCAAACAATGGTTCTGGGAAACACTCGGAACGCCGACCGACATCCAGGAGAAAGCCTGGCCCGAAATCGCGGCAGACCACAACGTGCTGGTTACCGCGCCCACGGGTTGCGGCAAGACGCTGGCTGCCTTTTTATGGGGCATCAACCAGCTTGTCTCGGGCGTCTGGACTGGCGGCAAAGTCCGTGTTCTCTATATTTCGCCGCTCAAAGCCCTGAACAACGATGTCCAGCGCAACCTGATCAAGCCACTCGGAGAATTGCGGGAATATTTCACTCGAACGGGAGCCGTATTCCCGGAAATCAACGCCCTTACCCGGAGCGGCGATACCCCCGGCGAGGAGCGGCGTAGAATGGTCCGCAGACCGCCGGAAATTCTGATTACCACTCCAGAATCGTTGAATCTACTTATGACGTCCAGGAGCGGCCGCTCCTTGCTGACCGGGATCACTACGGTTATTCTCGATGAGATCCATGCAGTCGCGGGCACGAAGCGGGGAACCCATCTTATTACGGCCGTCGATCGACTTGTTCCCCTGTGCGGCGATTTCCAGCGTATTGCGCTTTCCGCCACGGTCAATCCCGCGGAGAAGATCGCCGAGTTTGTGGGAGGCTTCCGAAAAATCGGACAAGGCCGTGACAGTCATTTCGAGAAACGCCCCGTTTCCATCATTCGATCGCGGCTGGCCAAGACCTATGAGATCGTTGTCTTGTTTCCGCCTGATGCACGGGAGAAGATAGTTGCTGATTCCTGGTGGCCGGCGCTTATCGATTCCTTTAGGGATATTATCAAGCAACATCGCTCAACACTGCTGTTCGCGAACAGCAGGAGAATGACAGAAAAGGTGACACGGTTGATCAATGAAGCTGAAGAGATGGAGCTTGCTTATGCCCATCACGGGTCCCTGAGCCGAGAGATCCGGCTCGCCGTGGAGCAGAAATTAAAGAATGGCGAATTGAAGGCCATCGTTGCCACGAATTCCCTCGAGCTGGGTATCGACATAGGCAGTCTGGACAGCGTCGTGCTCATTCAGACTCCCCGGTCGGTCTCCTCTGCACTGCAGCGCATCGGCCGATCGGGCCATTCAGTGGGGGAGAAAAGCCGCGGTCTTCTCTTCCCGACCCATGGGCGAGATTTTATAGATTCGGCAGTCATGGCCCGCGCCGCGCTGGACCAGGACATCGAAGAGGTCTGTCCCGTTGAAGCGCCGCTCGATGTCTTGGCGCAGGTCATTCTCTCGATGACCGCCATGGAGCAGTGGGACATCGACGAACTGTATGCTTTTTTGAAAACCTCTTACCCTTATCGCGAACTGCCGCGCAGGCATTTTGACATCCTGCTCGAAATGCTCGGTGGCCGCTATGCGGACAGCCGCTTGCGGGAATTGAAGGCCCGCGTCTCGCTCGATCGCATCGATAACACGGTTCAAGCCCACAGCGGGGTGCCTTACCTTATATACACGTCGGGCGGCACCATTCCCGAACGCGGCTATTTCGACCTGCGGCTCAAGGACACGCACGCGAAGATCGGAGAACTTGACGAGGAATTCGTGTGGGAGCGTTCCCTCGGTGAGACGTTTACGCTGGGCACGCAGCTGTGGCGCATCGAGAAGATCACTCATAATGACGTCGAGGTGGTTCCGGTCCGTTCGGCCGCTGGCATCTTTCCGTTCTGGAGAGCCGAGGAACAGGACCGCGATTTTCACTTCTCCGAAAAGATCGGCCTCTTTCTTGAACAGGCAGACAAGAGGCTCGACACTCCCGGTTTCCGTCAGGAGCTCCTGGAGCGGCATGTCATGGAAGCGCCTGCTGTCGAGGAACTCATCGGATTTTTGAAACTCCAGAAGGAGGCGACGGGCAGCAGCCTGCCGCACCGTCACCATCTCCTGATCGAGAACGTGGAAGAGCCTGGGGGCCGAGGCGATTTCAAGCAGGTCATCCTGCACACCAACTGGGGCGGGCGGGTCAACAGGCCTTTTGCCCTCGCCCTGGCCCAGGCTTGGGAGGAAAAGGAGCGCAGGCCGCTGCAGTTTATCGAAAATGATGATGCCGTCCTGCTCATGCTGCCGAGAGAGTTCCGGACCGATGACCTTTTTTCTTTCCTGACGCCGGAAAACGTCGAATTCTTTCTTCGAAAAAAGCTGGAACAGACGGGATTTTTCGGGGCCCGGTTCCGGGAGAACGCAGAGCGCGCGCTCTTGCTTCCAAAATCCGGCTTCAAGCGGAGAATGCCGCTCTGGCTCATCCGTCTCCGATCCAAGGAGCTCCTTGCTGCGGTGCAATCCTACGAAGACTTCCCGATTCTGCTCGAGACATGGCGCACCTGCCTTGAGGATGAATTCGATCTCGATCACGTGAAAACGGTTCTTGAGGAGCTCCAGACGGGCTCGATCCATGTGAGCGAAACGGTGACCAGAGCCGCGTCTCCCTTTGCGGGCAATCTCGTCTGGAAGCAGACGAACAAGTACCTGTACGAGGATGATACGCCGCTTCTAGCCCGGGAATCGGCGGTCCGCCCCGATCTGATCAGGGAGCTTCTGTTTTCCTCCCACCTTAGGCCGAAGATCCCCGGTGAATTGATCCGTGTGCTGGACAACAAGCTCAAGCGAACGGCCCCGGGCTATACGCCGGGCACAGCCGTGGAGCTTCTGGACTGGATCAGGGAGCGTTTGTTGATCCCGGAGCCGGAGTGGAAGGAACTGGCTGCCGCGATCAGGAGGGATCATGAACAGGACGCGGGAGCATGGCTCGCATCCCTGGCAAGAAAGCTGTTCTGGATCAGCTGGCCCGGCGTCAGACACGCATTGTTGTGCGCCATGGAAACGCTGCCGAAGGCATTTGTGGCCTTCCGTCTTCATCCTGACGTCATTTCGGCTCAGCCCGTAACCGATGGAGAAAAAACGGGAACCGCCAGGCGGCGGGTCCTGTCATTCCTTCGCGAGGTTCCCGAGTTTGCCCGTACAACTGAAGAATATGACCTCACAAGCTTTCTGTCGGAGTGGCTGGCCTTTTACGGACCCGTGGAGAAAGAGGGACTGGCTCAGCTGCTCGGCATAACCACGGAACGGATTGATGAGGCGGTAGAGCCGTTGATCGAATCGCAGGACCTGGTCATGGACCGTTTTGGAGAAGAGAGCAGGGTCCTCGAAATCTGCGACAGTGGGAATCTCGAAACTCTGCTTCGCATGACCCGGCGCTATAGACAGCCGTCGTTTCAGCCGTTGCCCCTTGAGCAGCTCCCCCTGTTTTTGGCGGTGTGGCAAGGCATCGTTCCGCGGGGGGATTCGCTCGACAACCTCCGGCAAAAACTGGAGCAGCTCTTCGGCTGGCCTGCGCCGGTCGGGGCCTGGGAGGAATATATCCTTCCTGCGCGCATGCAGTTCTACCGGAGCGAATGGCTGGACAATCTCATGTCGACAACCGATTTGATCTGGTTCGGCTGCGGTCCCCGGCGCATTAGCCTTGCGTTCACCCAGGATCTTGAACTCCTCCGTCCCGAGGCCGCGTCGGAGGATGAGGAGGAACTTGCGCACTTGATCCCCGACCGCCGTGGCAGGTACAGCTTCCTCGAGATAACCGAGTTTTCCCACATGGATACGGTCCATGCAACGGAACTCTTGTGGAAAGAAGCATGGAAGGGGAACATTACGAGTGATACGTTTAGGACGATCAGAAAGGGCGTCATGACCGGCTTCTCCGCGCAGACTTTCAGCGATGAGGCAAGGCTTGCTTCACGGCGATCCGGCTTCAATCGGTGGAAGGTTTCCCGGCCCCTCGAAGGGCACTGGTCGAGGATCGATGCGCCGGTAAAAGGCCGGGATATGCTGGACGAAGAGGAACTGACAAAGGACCGGATTCGGCAGCTTTTAAAGCGCTACGGCCTGATTTTCCGTGAACTTGTTGCGGACGAACTGCCGGCATTACAATGGCGCGGGATCTTTCGATCGTTGCGGCTGATGGAACTCTCGGGCGAAGTACTGTCGGGCTACTTTTTCGAGGGTCTTTCCGGTCCGCAATTCATCTCACACGAAGCGTTCCGCATGTTGCAGGAGCCTCTGCCCCGGGACGCCCTATTCTGGGTCAACGCAGCGGACCCGGCTTCGCTGTGCGGACTGTCTTTCGGCCCCCTGCTGGGACTTCCCTCTCGCCTTGCATCAACACATCTGGTCTATATCGGCAGCAGGCTTGTAATGATTTCCCGGCGCACGGGCAGGAGTCTCGACCTGTTTACGGAACCCGGCGATGCTCGGTTGGCCGATTATTTCTCTCTGTTTAAAGACCTCCTCGGCCGAGAGTTCAATCCGATGCAAAAAATCAGCGTGGAGAGAATTAATGGGGAACCGGCGCACCGAAGCCCATATGCCGAAGCGTTGAAGCGGCTTGGATTCCGGTCCACCCGGAATTCGATGGAGCTGTGGAGGGAATACTGACGCTGAACCTGATTAATCCATCGACATTGTTTAAGCAGTTGAACTGATCTTGGTCCGTTTAAACCGTTTCAACTGCTTGAGCCCAGTTCGGGTTGCCCTGCATTTCACTTGATTTGTCGTCATGCACCGGATATAATCTAACCCAGTTCCTGATTATTTCATGAAGCCTCATGAGGGGAGCACAGGGGCATGGCGGAAAAAAAATTTGAAGCAGCGCTGACCCGGCTTGAAGAAATCGTTCGGGAACTCGAAAAAGGCGATATTCCGCTCGATCAGTCGCTGAAACTCTTCGAGGAAGGGATTAAACTCTCACGCATCTGCAACAAGAGACTTGAAGAAGCTGAGCGGAAGGTGGAAATCCTGATAAGAGACAAGGACGGCGCGGTCAAGGCCGGACCTTTTGAGGAAGAGGAAGAAGCGTAACTCTAAATACCATGGACATCAAGACCTATCTCGCAAAGAAAAAGGACATCGTAGACAAAGCGCTTGAGAAGCTTGTTCCGCCTTCAACAGCCTTTCCGCCGTCCGTGCATGAGGCTATTCGTTACAGTCTCTTTGCCGGCGGCAAGCGGGTGCGTCCCATATTAGCAATTGCCGCTGCCGAAGCTTTGGGCGCAAGTACGGCTGATCTTCTGCCCATTGCCGGATCACTCGAGCTCATTCATACCTATTCGTTGATCCATGATGACCTCCCGGCCATGGATGACGACGATTTCCGGCGTGGAAGGGCCACCTGCCACAAAGCATATGGAGAGGCAACCGCGATTCTTGCGGGTGACGGGCTTTTGAATATGGCTTTCGAAGTGCTGTCCGATTCCCGAAGGCTCAAAGCTGTTCCAGCACAAAGGCTCGTTGCCATCATCAAGGAAATCTCGACTGCTTCAGGCGTTTATGGAATGGTGGGCGGTCAAGTCGTGGACATAGAATCCGAAGGCAAGGAAGTCGATTTCCCGACGCTCGAATATATCCATACACATAAGACCGGCGCGCTGATTCGCGCCTCTGTCCGGACCGGCGCCCTCTATGCCAAAGCAGGCAAGAAGCAGTTCGCCGCCTTGACCCGTTATGGTGAAATGGTGGGCCTGGCGTTCCAGATTGCTGACGACATCCTGGACATCACGGGCAGCAGGGAGGAAACGGGCAAAGACGAGGGGAGCGATCTCAAGAAAGGCAAACAAACCTATCCGAGCTTCTACGGTCTTGACGAGTCGCGGCGCAGAGCAGTTGAAGTATCCGACAGGGCCGTTCTGGCACTCAAGGATTTCAGCCGCAAAGCCGATCCGCTCAGGGCGCTGGCAAATTATATCGTGAACAGGGTGAGTTAGGAACAGAAAGGGCCAAGGGGCAAACAGCAAGGGCAGGGATAAAGCGAAGATGATATTTCATGGCTCCTGTCCGTACCCGATTATTAAGAGGTTTATATGATACTTGACAAGATAAATACCATTCAGGATCTTCGTGATCTACCCCATGCGGAGCTGCCGCAGCTCGCCGAGGAGCTTCGGCAGGAGATCATCGAGGTGGTGTCCAAAACCGGCGGACACCTCGCGCCGAGTCTCGGCGTTGTCGATCTGACCATTGCGCTGCACTGCGCCTTCAACACTCCGCAAGACCGCATCGTGTGGGATGTGGGGCATCAGGCCTATGCTCATAAAATCCTTACGGGCAGGCGCGCGCAGTTTCCCACGATACGCCAGTACGGCGGGATCAGCGGTTTTCCGAAGCGGGAAGAAAGCTCCTTCGACTGTTTTGATGTGGGCCATGCCAGTACGTCTATCTCCGCGGCGCTCGGCATGATCGCCGCACGGGACATCAAGGGAGAGGATTTCAAGGTGATTGCCGTGATCGGCGACGGTTCGATATCCGCGGGACTTGCTTTCGAGGGCATGAACCAGGCGGGACATCTGAAGAAGAACCTTATCGTCATCCTGAATGACAACGAGATGTCCATCTCCCCGAACGTAGGTGCGCTCTCTTCCTATCTGAGCAGGATGATGACCGGGCACTTCTACACCAAACTGCGCCGGGATGCAAAAAATTTTCTGCAGGGCATCCCGAAAGTCGGCGAGTCCATGTTCAACCTGGCAAAAAAAGCCGAGGATTCAATCAAGGGCCTTATGGTTCCGGGCATGTTGTTCGAGGATCTGGGATTCCAGTATATCGGTCCGATAGACGGCCACAATATCGAGCATTTACTCTCAACCTTCAAGAACATCAAGGATTACACCTGGCCTGTCCTGATTCATGTGATTACGAAAAAAGGGAAAGGGTGCGAGTTCGCCGAGTGCAGCCCGTCGCAATACCATGGCACGCCGCCCTTCGATCCTAAAACGGGCAAAACGAGCGGAAAGAAGCAGTCTATCATGAGTTATACCGAGGTTTTCGGAAAAACGATGATCAGGCTTGCCGAGGAAAATGACCGGGTCGTCGCCATCTCCGCGGCCATGTCGGAGGGGACCGGACTGGATAAGTTCGCCGAGCGCTTCCCTGGAAGATTTTTCGATGTCGGCATCGCGGAGTCCCACGGAGTTACCTTTGCCTGCGGTCTCGCCGCTCAAGGGCTCCATCCGGTTGCGGCGATCTATTCCACCTTCACCCAGCGGGCCTACGACCAGATCGTTCACGACCTCTGTCTCCAGAATCTGCCGGTGACGCTTGCCCTGGACCGTGCCGGGATCGTGGGCGAGGACGGCCCCACGCATCACGGTGTATTCGATATCGCTTATCTCCGTCATGTGCCGAACATGGTGGTCATGGCGCCCAAGGACGAGAACGAGCTGCAGCACATGATCAAAACCGCCATCGAACATCCTGGCCCATCGGCGGTGCGTTATCCTCGCGGTATTGGCTGCGGCGTGCCCATGGACCAGGAGCTTAAAACGCTGACCATCGGCAAGTCCGAGCTCATAAAGGACGGGAGTGAGGCCACGATTATCGCCATCGGCAACATGGTCTGCCCGTCGATTGAAGCGTCAAAGCGGCTCGCAGACGAAGGGATTTCCGTGGCCGTCATAAACGCGCGGTTCGTAAAACCGATTGATGAGAAAATGATCCTTGCTTTCGCACGCAGGACCAGCAGGATCGTGACGGTTGAAGAGCACGTACTCTTCGGCGGCTTCGGGAGCGCGGTACTGGAATGCCTCGATGCAAAGGGCATTTCAGGCATCAAAACGCATCGCATCGGCCTTCCTGATTCCTATATCGAACACGGCACGCAGAAGATCCTGAGGCAGAAGTACGGTCTGGATACCGACGGCATTTACCGTTCGGTGAAGGACTTCATCGAGCAATCCCGATTGAAGGTGGTAGCTCCGGTTGCAACGTTCAAGATGAAAGACGCATAGGGGAATGCCAGCAAAAAGGGTTGTAGCCCAGGGAAAGAACGGATGGAGCGCTCCTGATTGATTTAGACCGATGGTTTTGGAATAGCGATTGTTCATTTTTGTTTTCTATCATACCCATACCCGCTGATATTGATATCAACCGGCCCGCCGTTTCTGAAGGCATGTACGTGGACAAAGCGGTTCGGGTCAAGATTATAAGCCTATTTCCTCCACTGCTACAAACTACTTGCGCTTTACTTCGGCTTCTCGTTCTTCGCCGTACGGTTTCTCGTGATCATCCTTCCAATGCGAGTCTCCACGTCTTGCAAGAATGCCGCTCGTTGAATCGCCGCGGCCGACAATCTATTAGCCGCATTCGCGCTGATCGGGCTTGGTCTTGAACGAGGCTCGACGCATATTGCGAGCAGGTCCACCCGTCTGTCTCTGGTGGAGATGGCGCCGCCTGCGCCGTCTAGCGTAGTCGGGGATAGCAGTATGACAAAAGGTATGGCCATGCCTGGTTTTCCCATGCTCCTACCGCCGATACGCACGATACTCCATCCTATCCAAAGTGTCCCCGAGCCTGGAAGAAACGTCAATGAGCATCGATTGTCCGTTGACAGCCTGTTTTGCTTCTGATAGGCTCGGACAGGAAGTATTCGTTCGACTTCGTCATGACCGAAAAAGAAACAAACAGAATGAAAAAGATCCGTATCGACCAGCTCCTCTTGGAACGGGCGCTGGCTGGGAGCAGGGAACGCGCGCAAGCCATGATCTTTGCCGGACAGGTTCTTGTGAATGGCCGGAAAATCGACAAGGCAGGCGTGCTCGTTCCGGGCGATGCCGATATCCGGATTCTGGGCGAAACGCTGCGGTTTGTCAGCAGGGGCGGGCTCAAACTGGCGCATGCGCTTTCGGAATTTCATATTGCTGTTGAAGGCAAAACCGCTATCGACATCGGCGCGTCGACCGGCGGCTTCACGGACTGCTTGCTGCAACAGGGATGCAGAAAAGTGTACGCTGTCGATGTCGGCTACGGCCAGCTGGCCTGGAAACTGAGGCAGGACCCACGTGTTGTCGTGATCGAGAGGACGAATATCCGGGATATGGATCCATCTCTTATTCCTGAAATGATCGATCTTGCTGTTCTCGATGTATCATTCATTTCCCTGGAGAAAGTAGTCCCCTCGATCCTCAGATTTCTCAGGCCGGTTTCGGATATTGTCGCCCTCATCAAGCCGCAGTTCGAAGTGGGAAAAGAGCAGGTGGGGAAGGGGGGCATTGTCCGGGATAAAGCGGCAAGAACAGCGGCAGTAGACAAAATAGCCGAATTCGTGCGGGGGCTCGGCTTTGACGTGCGAGGTATTAGCTCATCGCCGATCACAGGGCAAGACGGGAATGTGGAATTTCTGCTCTATGCAAGCCGCAAGGGATAAATATCTGCGGCGTTCAAGGGCTTTGCGTCCGGACTGAACAGCGGGAGAATCTCAAAATATTCTAGACATGACAGTGCCTGACCTTTCAGTCTCCACCGAGGGGTGAGATTTCAGACGATAAAGACGTCGTTCCCTGTTCATCTGCGGTTTAAGAAGCGGTTAATTTCCCGGCAAACTCCTCGCCCAGCACGACGATCGATTCAATATCCAGGAACTTGTCCACATGGCGGTCCAGGAGCAGTTTGACCTGCGCCGGAAAATCCTCTTGCGGCGCCGCGTCATAGAACAGCAAAAGGACGGGATAACGCGGGAACAAACGGAAACTGAACGCCGCGTCGTGATTGCCCTTCATTTCCGTTTCGACGCCACCGAGTCTCTTGCAGGCCGCCTTGAGGCCTGCCACGTCCCCCGCAAAATGTTTTGCGATCACGTCCTCTACATGGCCAGCCCATGCCTTGTCTTTCGCATGCGACGCCGGTACCGAAGCGAACGTTATCCAATCGCCGGAAGGCGCCGGAGGGTCGGGCATGCAGAGATGGTTATAAATCAGGATCGACAAAAAGGGCTCTGGCTTCGCGCCCGTTGGACCGAAAATGCTCTCTTTTGTGACGGTGTAGTTCCCGTTCAGGAACAAGATTTCCAAGCAATCCTTCCCCCGGAGGACCGCGCCCACGGACTCGGCCACACGGGCGAAGTCGAGCGCGGCCACCTTTGGCTGGAGCGCAGCGAGCGTCTGCTCGAATACCGTGCCCCGGGGGGCGGTTTGCTCTCGCTCCACCTCGCGCAGTGCCTCCCGCGATGCTGCGGTCATGTTCGGGCAATCGTCCAATTTCGCCTGGCTCGTGGCCAGTTTTGCAGCGAAGCCGAAACAACTTGTCGTCCCGCACTGGCCGCAGTTTGTCCTGGGGAGGTACTTATAGATTTCAACGGCGGTTTTCATTGATTTAAACTTAACGCTTTTCCAGGCGGCTGTCAAATTGCTATGGCTCTTGCTCCGGAGCAGCCCCGTGCCGGCAGTACTTGACAACAGCGCCGCCGATTGTTATTGTTTTCTATGCATTGCAAGGACGGTTTCAGAGAAGAGAGGCATAGACATGGAATGGACGGAAAAATTAGCTACGGGCATTTCCACGATAGACAGTCAGCATAAGGAACTGTTTAAGCGGATCAACAATCTGGTGGTTGCCATCAAAGAGCAGCGATGCAGGTCGGAGATAGACGGGATGATCAAGTTTCTGGATGACTACGCGCGGGTCCATTTTTCCGAGGAGGAAAAATATATGCGCGAAACCAGCTACCCGGGAATCGAGGAACAACTTGAAAGCCATCAGCAATACCTGGCCGCGCTCGCCGAGCTGAAGAATCAGGCGGCGTTGCCGCGCATCCAGGGAAGTTCCTATGATCTGTCGGCGACAATCAACCAGGTTGTCGTTGACTGGATCGTGGCCCACATCATGCGTCTAGACATGAAATTTGGTGCGTATTTAAAACAGAAGGGCGAAAGGATCGGGAGTACGGATGCCAGTGGGTCAAGGGATAGAAAGGTTTAAGATTAACGCGTGGCTTAGCAGCGCCTCTGTCGCAGAGCCGTTTCTTTGAACTCTGCATTCGAACTCGGAACCATTTCTTGTTCAGGGTACCACGCATCTTCTTCAGCAAGGCGATCGGCTACCGGGTTTGAAAATGAAATCCAGCCCGGCTCAATGATTCCCTTGTGATGAATAATATCTGCCGTATATCCGCTCGTCACATGCCAATGCCGTTGTCCCTGACGTTATCGATCGCGTAGCGGCCCGGCTTGCTGCCGGAATGTCGCCTGACGAAGGCTCCCCCCCCAGTTCGACGGTATCGGTTTCGGCCGGCAGGGCCGCGCCATTAGCCATCGCATCTCGCGCATTATTGCCAGGTTCATGAGACCCCGTTCAATCCGAATGCCAGCCTCTTTTCCCCCTTAATCGTGTCCAGATAAAGATCGAAAGAATGGTTTTCGCGATCATTACATCCCGGCCGGGGGAATCCCTTTCTCCACTTGACAAGTGAACAAATGGACACTATAATGGCACTTATGCTGACCGAGAGAAATGAACCCATTTCCGTTTTCGCCGAATTTTCCGGAGGAGCCGTTAAACCCGTCTGGTTCTCCCTGAACGGGAGGCGGATCCGGGTGGGCGAGATCACACTTATCTGGAAGACGCGAAAGGGGAGTACACCCATCCTCCATTTCTCCGTTACCGACGGCGAGGGATTGTATGAAATCCAATACAACACAGGGACTTTTTCATGGAGGTTGGCGGCCTGTGCGTAGCGTTCTTCACATTGACATGAACGCTTTTTTCGCATCGGTGGAGCAGCGTGCCAATCCCGCTCTTCGCGGGAAGGCCATGGCTGTTATCGGATCGGAGCACCGTGGTGTGGTCCTCTCCCCATCCTACGAGGCGCGCGCTTTTGGCGTGAAGACGGGCATGACTTACGGAGAGGCGAGGAAAGCGTGCCCGGGCCTGCGGCTGGTGGCCGCCGACCCCGCAAAGTATTCTTATACCTGTGAAAAACTTATCGGCATTTGGAGTGATTTCTCCCCCTTGGTCGAGCTTTTTTCCATTGATGAAGCCTTTCTCGACGTGACGGGCTGTGAACGGCTGTTCGGCGATCCCCTGCGGATAGCTATCAGGATAAAAGAGCGGGTGTGGAGTGAAGAGAACCTCACCTGTTCCATCGGCATCGCGCCGAACAAGCTTCTGGCCAAACTCGGCAGTGATATGCAGAAACCGGACGGACTCGTCCTTATTACCCCCGATGATGTTGATGGAGTTCTCGAAAATCTGCCGGTTAGAGAACTGTGCGGTATTGGTCCGAGCCTGGAGCGCAGTCTCGCAAGCATAGGGATAAGGACCTGCGGCGAACTTGGCCGCACCCCCCTTGAGAAGCTGACGGCGCGATTCGGGGTTATCGGCGAGCGGCTTCAAAATATGGGACGGGGGATTGACGACGACCCGATTGCAGCACTGGAAGCAGCATATGAAGAGCCTGCCAAGTCGATCGGACACAGCATGACCCTAACGGAGGATTGCGCCGATATCGCCCTGATCGAACGCCATATTCTGCAGCTTGCGGAGAAGGTGGGACGCAGGCTTCGGCGCGGTTCGTATAACGGCCGCACGGTGAGCCTCACGCTCCGCTATGCCGACTTCCAAACCTTTTCCCGTCAGAAAAAGCTTTTCCATGCCGTGAATCATGGCCTTGATATTTACGCGGCCGCGCGGGAAATGCTTCGTGAGCGCAGCCTGACCCAGCCGATAAGGCTTGTCGGCGTGAGCGTATCGAATCTTGAAAGAGGTGTTTCTCAAATGCCGCTCTTCGATGACGAGCGAAAGCGGACGGTCGTTGCGGGGGCCATGGACGAAATCAACGACCGGTACGGGGACTATACGGTCACCAGGGGGAGCCTTGCCGAGAGGTACTGGCATGAACGGGTCATTTCGCCAGCATGGCGGCCGAGAGGGGACCGCCAGTACTGAGACCACAAGTGTCGCTGAGGGAGGCAGAGGGAGTTCGTTACGCTTTTGAAACTGGAATTCCAGGAGCTAGCTGCATTAAGGATCATTTCAGCTGTGCAGTAAAATATCGAGCATTAGCATCCTCCGGGGGAACGCCTATCCGATTGACGATGAGGTGGATGATATGAAAAACAAAATAACGGAACGTCAGCAGGATGTCTTTGAGTTTATCAGGACGACTCTCGCATCGCGGGGAATCCCGCCGAGTATGCGGGAAATCGGGGAAAAATTCGGCATCCGCTCGACGAATGGTGTGGAAGGGCACCTCGCGGCGCTCGAACGGCACGGTCTTATTAACCGGGAGCGGGGGAAATCGCGGAGCATTTCCCTTCAGTCCCGCAAACGGCCAGCTTCGGCTATCCCTATCCTCGGAAAAGTCGCGGCAGGCATGCCGGTGATGTCTTCGGAGAACCGGGAAGGCGAGGTCATGGTTGATTTGTCGCTTTTTTCGCTCCGGAGCAGCCATAATATTTTTGCTCTGAAGGTCAGAGGAGAGAGCATGGTGAACGCCCATATTATGGACGGCGATATCCTGTTGGTCCGGGTCCAGTCTGTTGCGCAAAATGGAGATATTGTCGTTGCTCTTACGGATGGTGAGGCCACGGTCAAACGGTTTTATGCAGAAAAAAACCGCATACGACTGCAACCGGAGAACAACGAGATGAAGCCAATCTACGTAGAACGCGGCGAGTTTCGCATCCTGGGAAAAGCCGTGGGCGTGATCAGAAAAGTTTAGGGAGCAATTTCATGAAGAAAAACCTGGTGCCCATTCTTCTTATCTTTACCATCGTTGCCGTTCTTTATTTTATTTCGTCACGGCAAAGAGCCCCACTGATTCCGGCCGATGCACTGCACCAGAATATCGCAGGCAATGCAGGCTGCGCGGAATGTCACGGACCGGGGAAAAAAGCCCCGTTAAAGGCGAATCATCCACCCAAGGAGCAATGTCTCATCTGTCACCGGTACAAGTAACACAGGGAGAGGCGCATGCCGGCGGAATGCCGCTCTCGAGCCCTTCGTAGTTCTGAGCGCAACGATGCATTCGGCTGTTCGCGATGGTTGTCGGTCCCCCGCGTTGCTCGGCCTGATGAAAAAAGTTTTTATGCAATCGGCTTGTGGCGCGAACATAGCCGTTGTTCTCGACCTGAGGTCATCCCCCTCATATTTCGAAAGCGTTTTTCCCCTATCCGTATTGTAAAGTAAAATTGTAGCATTACTTAATCTGCAAATCGTAACTTTCCATAACATGCTAATTTTCTTACGATTTTTCATTGACAAGAGGGGCACGACCTATTAGTATTCCGGAAGAGCCAAAATGAACCGATGTGTGTTTCTTAATGCTTGAGGGAGGAATTCGCCATGGAAGGCTACCGGTATCAGCAATTTGCATATCTCGTCGTCCCGTTTGCAGCGGGTGTGGAACTGTTTCTTACCGCCAAGTGCGAACGTAATAAATCGAAGAAAGAATGCGCCTTGTCCGTTCTCATGGATGCCTTGGGATATGTATTTGTCGGTCTGATACCCGCATTGTTCTTCTTTACGATCATCAGTCTCGAGAATCATTATTTAACGCAACTTGTTCAGCTTCTTCACCGCATCGACCGGTATGGCGTCATGTTTTTCTTTCTCGGATCCTGGTGGCAGGTATTTCTCATTACCTCGCTCCGGGCCCGCCGGTCGTCAGGCGGGGGGAAAAAAATGTTTCTCAGCGTATGGATGCCGTACCTTGCATACGGTGCTTTTATATCTGCACTGATTCTCTGGGTCGCGCCCTGGAACCTCATGTGGGTGTCGTTCCTGTGGTTCGTTGGAACGTTCGGACTTTTCTCGGTTATCAACGTTTCCCCCGCCAAGCTATCTAAAATATTTTTTGTCCTATCTATATCTGTTCTTGTCTGCGAAAATATCCTCTTTATTATCCTTGACGCAATCGTATAAAATCAGTCGATAGAGCAATAGTCTGTGCTCCTGTGGAATGACGCGCGGACAGTGATATAATAAACCGAAACAGCAGAGAACTGTCTTACCTGTTCCCTCTCGTGCATTCGAGCAGGGACATAAAAAAAGCGTTTGGTGCTTAAAACATGAATGACAAATTATTAAGTCAAGCCGATATGAAAAAGGCCGCTGTCGCCGCTCTCGAAGTCAACGATATGGAGACGATCATGACACTCGCGCGCCAGAACAGAAAGCTGCTCAGTGTTCTCGTGCGCCTTGCCTATGACAAAGAAACTCTCACGGGGTGGCGGGCGATCAGCGCCATTGGACACGTGGCAACTCTCTATATGAAAAACAATTATGAGTTCCTGCGCGAGACCGTCCGGAAACTCCTGTGGTCTTTGTCCGACGAATCGGGGGGCATCGGCTGGTCCGCCCCCGAAATGCTCGGAGAAATTGTGAGTGCTGATCCGAAAAAAATGGCCGATGTGGTACCCCTTATCGCAGAAACGTATATGATCGAAGAGAGGGTCTTCAGGCCTGGCGTTCTCTATGCTCTCAAGAGGATCGCCCAGATCCAACCCGAGGCTGTCCTTCCTTTTCAGGAATTGGTCATAAGCGGTTTAGCAGAAAACGACCCATTGGCTAGAATTTATTCACTTGAATTGTCAATGCTGCTTAAGGAGGGGATCTATCCGAATCGCCGGGAAGGATTATTGGCTCATATTAGAAATCTCCTTTCGGATCGAGCAAGGGCATGGATTTACAAAGATGGAGGATTTTTAGAAGTCGAAGTTGGTGAATTAGCCCATAAAGCGTATGAATGTTATTAAAACCCTTAAAATATGTTGCAAGTGGTATATATACTAAAAAATTTCCCGAAATTTCTGCATTATGTGGGATACAGGTATCATTTCTCTGAAAAAATAGTTTTTATCTGATAAATTAATGGGATAAATTGATCAATAACGGAGGAATTGAGAAATAGTTTTGTTTAAATAATTTACTCTAAAGCAAACTAAAGTATTCATTTGAAATTAAATGGCTTTATCTCACGCCATTTTTTTATTGACCTATAACTTGACAATATAACACTCATATTTTATAATAGTTCTATTATAATATTTGAGGAAATGTATGAGTGCCACGACAAAAAGAGATTATTACGATGTTCTTGGGGTAAGCAAGAACGCATCGGAGACTGATATCAAAAAAGCTTTCAGAAAGCTTGCGAGAAAGTTTCACCCTGATGTCAATCCCGGAGATAAGACCTCGGAACAAAAATTCAAGGAAATAAATGAGGCCTACGAGATTCTTTCTGATACCAAGAAGCGGCAGCAGTATGACCAGTTCGGTCACGCTGCTTTCGATCAGACATTTGGTCAAGGGACAGGTCCGGGACAGGGATTTGAGGGTTTTGCCCGCAATGCCGGTTATTCCAGCATGCATGGATTTGAGGATATTTTCAGCAACATGTTCGGAGGCCGCGTCCGGCCGCAAGGTCCGGAGAAAGGTGAGGACATCACCTATACTGTCGAGGTGGATCTGGAGGATGCAATTTTTGGCAAGACGATGCAAGTCGATCTGAAACGTCAAGTGACTTGTTCCCATTGTAATGGCTCAGGGGCTGAGCCGGGAACTTCGCTACGCACCTGTTCGACGTGCGGGGGATCCGGCAGCGTTACACAAGGCAGGGGTTTCATGCAGATCGCGCAGCCTTGCCCGACCTGTCATGGAACCGGTATGATCAACCCGAATCCCTGCAGCAATTGCCGTGGCAGTGGTGTTGTTGAAAAGTCGGAACGCCTTAACGTAAAAATTCCGCCGGGAGTGGATAACGGTTCCAAGGTGCGTATGGCGGGGCTGGGGGGACCCGGAGAAAGAGGCGGGCCACCTGGCGATGTATACATCATAACAAAAGTGAGGCCCCATCCTTACTTTGAGCGAAAAGGCGACAATCTCTATTCAGAAGCCAATGTTAGCGTAAAAGAAGCTGCACTGGGTGAAAAAATCGAGATTGCTACCGTTGACGGCATGGTGTCGCTTTCTCTGCCGGAAGGCGTGCAAACAGGACAGCAACTCAAACTTAAAGGCAAAGGGGTGCCCCATTTCGGCGGCGGCGGTGTAGGCGACCACTATGTGACGATCAAAGTCGTAACGCCGATCAATCTTCCCGAACGGGGGAAAGAGTTGTTGCGGGAACTCGACCGGCTGAGTCCATTTAATCCTCGACGCGGCGTAACATTCAGGGGATTCAGTAAAAGATAAAGGAAGGACGCAAGGTTCATGATCCACAATACGTCCCGGTTTCCATTGTAACGGGCATTACGAAGCCTGTTTCATGTTCATCGAGGTCTCAACATGACAGCACGCGAACACAGACTTTTCATGATCAGTGTCGTTTCTGAAATGCTCGGAATCCATCCGCAAACACTCAGGCTTTATGAGCGTGAAGGATTCATCAAACCAAAGCGGAGCGTCGGAAACACGCGACTCTATTCGGAAGAAGACGTCGAGAAGCTTGAAATGATTCTGCGGCTTACGAGGGAACTCGGCGTCAATCTCGCCGGCGTAGAGGTCATCCTCTCGATGCGCGAAAAAATGGAGCAGATGCAGCATGAAATGAATGAAACCATTCAACAGCTCCGTGATGAACTGGAACGGGAGATCAGGCGCAGGGAAGAGATGAGAAACGCCCTCGTGCCCGTGAGAAGGATCCGGATCACGAGGGGGGAATAACGGAGGAGAGATGCAGGAGACAGAATTGATGATGCAAAACCCCTCATGTCTCATGCACCATGCAACGGGAGGTTATCATGGCACGGTTCGACAAACTTACCCTGAAGGCATCGGAGGCGGTGCAGGCTGCCCAGGACATGGCAGCAAAGCGTCATCATCAGTACATTGAAGTGGAGCATCTCCTGCTCGCATTACTGGAGCAGACGGACGGCGTTGTGATGCCTGTGATAAAAAAACTCGGCGCCGACCCCGGTGGAATCATAACCGACCTCGAGCAGAGTCTGGGTCGGCTGCCGAAAGTCGAGGGGCTTGTGCAAACGTATCTTTCCCCGAGGCTCGGCAAGCTTTTCGAACGGGCGGAGCAGGAAGCTGAGCGTTTGAAAGATGAGTACGTCAGCACTGAGCATCTTCTCATTGCCGCCGCGGACGGAGACGGCGAAGCGCGGGATATCCTGTCCCGTCATGGCGTTACACGGGATGGGATATTCACGGTCCTTGTTGATATTCGAGGTTCCCAGCGCGTGACGGACCAGAACCCCGAGGATAAGTATCAAGCCCTGACGAAGTACGGCAGGGACCTGACTGAAATGGCCCGCAAGGGGAAGCTGGACCCAGTGATCGGAAGGGACGAGGAAATCAGACGCGTCGTACAGGTCTTGTCACGACGCACCAAAAATAACCCCGTGCTCATCGGCGAGCCGGGCGTTGGCAAGACCGCGATAGCCGAAGGGCTTGCGCAGCGCATCGTGAGCGGAGATGTTCCCGAGGGACTCAAGAATAAACGGGTCATTGCACTCGATATGGGCGCGCTCATAGCCGGCGCCAAATACCGGGGTGAGTTCGAGGACCGGCTGAAGGCAGTGCTGAAAGAAGTAACGGAAGCGAGCGGCGAGGTGATCCTGTTCATTGACGAACTTCATACGGTCGTCGGCGCAGGTGCGGCCGAAGGCGCAATGGACGCGTCGAACATGCTGAAGCCGGCGCTTGCGCGCGGCGAACTCCGGTGCGTCGGCGCCACGACGCTGAATGAATATCATAAACACGTGGAGAAGGATCCGGCCCTGGAGCGAAGGTTCCAGCCAGTGCTTGTGCAAGAACCGTCCGTAGAAGATACCATATCGATTCTTCGCGGCCTTAAAGAACGCTACGAGGTCCATCACGGCGTCAAAATCAAGGACGCGGCGCTGGTGAGCGCGGCGATTCTTTCTCACCGTTACATTGCGGACCGCTTCCTTCCGGACAAGGCCATTGACCTGATTGATGAAGCCGCGTCGAGACTGCGCATGGAGATTGACAGCATGCCGACGGAGCTGGATGAGGTCGAACGACGAATAAGGCAGCTCGAGATCGAGCGAGAGGCGGTGAAAAAGGAACAGGACCCTTCGTCGCGCGAGCGTCTCGCCAGGATTGAAAAAGAGATCGCCGATCTTTCGGAAAAGAGGGGTGGTCTGCGCACCCAATGGCAGTCCGAGAAGGAGGGCATCCAGAAGATCAGAGCCATCAAGGAACAGATCGAGCAGGCTAGGATCGACGCCGACAAGGCCGAGCGCGAAGGGAATCTGGGACGGGCCGCAGAGCTTCGCTACGGCAGGCTTCTCGAACTGCAAAAGCAGCTTGATGCTGAGTCGGCCCTCCTTCGTTCGGTGCAGTCCCAGTCGAAGATATTGAAGGAAGAAGTTGACGAAGAGGACGTTGCCGAGATCGTGTCCAAATGGACCGGAATACCCGTGAACAGGATGCTGGAGGGCGAGATGCAGAAGCTGCTGCATATGGAAGACCGACTCAGGATGCGCGTCGTGGGCCAGGATGAGGCCATCACTGCGATTTCCGATGCCGTGCGCAGGGCGCGGGCAGGCATCCAGGACCCGAACCGGCCGATCGGCAGTTTTATCTTCATGGGGCCCACGGGCGTCGGCAAGACGGAGCTTGCCCGGGCTCTTGCTGAGTTCCTTTTCGATGATGAGCAGGCCATGATCCGCATAGACATGTCGGAGTACCAGGAACGCCACACTGTGTCAAGGCTCATCGGCGCGCCGCCGGGCTACGTCGGGTATGAGGAGGGCGGTCAGCTCACCGAGGCAGTGCGGAGGCGGCCCTATTCGGTGATTCTCCTCGACGAGATCGAGAAAGCCCACCCCGAAGTGTTCAACGTGCTGCTCCAGCTGCTTGATGATGGCAGACTGACCGACGGCCAGGGACGGACCGTGGATTTCAAAAATACCGTGGTCATCATGACGTCGAATATCGGAAGCCAGTTCATTCAGGACCTTCAGAATGATGAAGAGGAGATGCGGCGGAGGGTGACTGAAAGCATGCGTCAGCACTTCCGGCCGGAGTTTTTGAACCGCGTCGACGACACGATCATTTTCCATCCGCTCGATGCCGAGGACCTCAAACGGATCATTGACATCCAGGTCGGCCTCGTGCAGAAGCGGCTGTCCGACAGGAAGATTGAAATCGAGTTGACGGATGGCGCGAAAGAGCTGCTTGCGGAGGAGGGTTTCGATCTTGTCTACGGCGCACGGCCGCTGAAGCGGGTCATCCAGCGGGATGTGCTGAACCCGCTTGCCGGGAAAATCCTTGCCGGCGAGGTAAAGGAAGGCTCCCGGGTCATGGTCGACCGAGTCGATCGGCATCTGACGTTCCGGCCCATCGGCCAGATCGTCGAAGCCCGGTAACATCGGCTCGGGTTACTAACTGCTCACGTATTTCTTGTATAATGCTATATTTTATGATATATCATTTAGAGCAAGCTAAGTGTGTGGGCGAAACAGCAAGGGATAACTTATCAAGGTGAAAGGCAGGTAAACTGCCTGTCGAGGTAGAGCAGATGCCAACCGGGGCACTTATTGTCAAGGAGCAGAAGACTGTCCCCGGTTCAGTTGCTCTTTATGCGCGGGTATCGAGTAATGATCAGAAGAAGGATCTTGAAGCGCAACGCGGGCGGTTATCGGCGTTTGCGGGGGCGAACGGGTGGTCGGTATCTAAAACGGTCACCGAGATTGCTTCCAGACTGAACGGGCAGAGGCCAAAGCTTGGGAAGCTTCTCCCCGTTTCTGGTGTTTCTGTTATTGTTGTTGAGCAGAGAGAGACTTATGCGTTTTGGGTCAGAGTATGTCGGATCAGCTCTTCGGGCTCAGGGCAGACAGCTTGTGATTGTAGACCAGTCAGAGCCCAAGGATGACCTGGTAGAAGACAGGAGAGAAGTACTGACGTCTTTCTGCGCCAGGCTGTACGGACCCAGGTCCGCGGCGAATAAAGCGAAGAAAGCAATAGAGGCAATGGAAGATGGCAAGTAGTAAAGAAACAAACAAAAGGGCGGTGAAACGGATGTTCTCTCTTTCACCGCCCCTACTTTGTTAATGGAGTTCTCTTCCCGTAAGCAGAAACACATGCTTTACCCTATCCCCGAGGAGTGGGGCCATGTGAATGGCCGCATAAAGCGTTCGCTTCTCAGGGATCGCATTGCGCGGCGGCCGGGGGTTCGGCATCGACCTCTGCAATACAGACAAAGTGAATAATATTCGTGGTTTAAAAAAGAAATATGTGATATAGTTGAAACGAGATAGGTAACACAAATATCCTCGGCGGGTGTGGTATGCCTAAATCGATAAGGCCAACGAGAAAAAAAAGCGGCAAGGCTGTTCACGATCGGGACTTTAAAACTCTTTTCTATCGCAAACTCACCGAAACTCATCTCTTCTATGAAGTTGGAAGGATCATTGCTTCGGAACTGGAACCCACCGAACTGATCCAGAAAATTATCACCACGATTGGAAAGACGGTCAATTTTGAGGATGCATCCGTCTATATGGTTAGAAAAGATCTGACCGGTCTGGAACCGCTCTATCTTCACAATCCTCTTCTGCAGTCGCGTATGGCGGAGGCCATATTTTTCGACAACGGAGCGCCCGGAGCGATCGCTGCGGGCGGCGAGCCGATTTTCCTTGATGACACTGCGTTGTTCGAAAGCTTTCTTCACCACCCCGACGAGCGCAAGGAACAGGGCAGCTATATCGGGATCCCGCTCAAGAATGAAAACCGCATCGTCGGCGTGATGGGGTTCAGTCACGGCAAGACCTCCGCGTTCCGGGTCGAGGATTTTGATCTCCTCCGGACGCTGTCCCACCTGATCTCCGCGGGTCTGGAAAAAGCCGAGTTGTTCAAAAAGACGCTGGAACTTTCCCGTATTGACGAACTGACGGGACTCCTCAATTACCGTGTGCTCATCGAAAAGATTGAAGAGGAGATCCGCAGAAAGCTGCGCACCGGCAGGGAGTTCTCCTTTATCATGATCGATATTGACGACTTTAAGCGGGTCAATGACCGCTACGGCCACCTTGAAGGGAGCAGGCTAATTGCCCAGATAGGGCCGTTGCTAAAAGCGGCGTGCAGAACCGGCAGCACCGATACCTGCTTTCGTTACGGTGGAGAGGAGTTTTCCATTCTCCTGGCAGAAACCAATATTGATGAAGCGATTGCTGTCGCCGAGCGTGTCCGGAAATCCGTTGAGGATTATCCCTTCACTCTAAAGGTGGCTCATCCCTATGAAAAAGTGACTGTCAGCCTCGGCATCGCTACGATGAAAGAAAGCGGCATGAAGACCACATCGGAACTGATCCATGAAGCCGACGTTGCGCTCTACCGATCGAAAGCCGTGGGAAAAAACAAGGTGACCTGCTTCAGCTCGTCATTCAGCATGCCGGGCATGAAGCGTGATGGCGAGACGGGAGCGAGTTGATCTTCAAAGGGAAGCCGTGATTCGGTGCGCAGAGAGCGGCCTTTTTGTCAAAAACAGCCCAGTTGGCACGACGCAATCCTGATATTGACATCATTGCAGATTGCCCCGATTTCCTGCAGGGGGACTTCCAGTAGCCGGGACAACTCATGGGCTTTTTCACAGGAGAGCCGGTTGTTTTCTGAGGCCCTTCGTATCGCGTCGATAATCTTATCCCGATCCATACTCCCTCCTCGATCTTCAGAATAACGATAAACATACTCATATTTATACCGGACTTGCTCCCTGCCATGGCCCCCCTCTCGAAGTGGAAGCATCAGGGAGGGGGAACTATCGGAGAGTTAACGTTATTTACTTCCCGGTCATTTATACTACACGATATCTAACGGGCCGCGCAAGGGGAATACGACCATGGCGCAGCCTGGGCTTCGTGAGTGCATACGATGTAAGAACGGAGGATCGCCGCACTATTGTCACTGCGGCGAGAGTGGTTCGTTATTGTTTCCTTTGTTGACTTGTACCCGCCGCTTGGATAAAATGGACTAGTTTCTCATCGAGGAGGAGAGCAGTATGGCACAATTGTTCGATGCAATTATCATCGGTTCAGGTCCGGCAGGACTTACGGCCGCACTGTATCTTGGCAGAGCGGGCCAGAAGTGCGTTGTGCTCGAAAAGGATTTTGTCGGTGGCTATACCGCCAAGATCGCCCATATCGAGAACTACCCCGGCTATGAAAGCATTAACGGCATGGACCTTACGCAGATTATGGCCAAACAGGCTGAGAAGTTCGGCGCGACGATCATCTATCCAGTGGAAGTAGTGGACATGGAACTGCAGGGAGAGCTCAAACGCGTGCGTACGCGCGAAGAGGTGTATGAAGCTCCTGTCGTGCTCATTGCAATCGGCGTTGCAAGAAAGAAACTGGAAGTTCCTGGTGCAAAAGAATTCCTCGGGAAAGGAGTATCCTACTGCGCCACCTGCGACGGCAATTTTTTCAAAGGCAGGAAAGTGGCTGTGGTCGGATCGGACGACGAGGCCGCCGAAGAGGCACTGCATCTGGCCGACTTGGCTGAGAAAGTGACAATGATCCCGCATAAGGAACTCGATATCGTGACTGCGGTCATGAACCGTCTCAAATCAAAGCCGAACGTGGAAATTCTTCCCCAATCGAAAATCCATTCCGTCATCGGCGACGAGCTCGTGACGGGGATCAAAATATCCCGCAACGGCGTAGAGGAAATTCTCCCCCTGGAAGGCGTGTTTATCGCCATGGGCTCCACGCCGATCTCGCAGCTGATTCTACGTGCCGGAGGGCTGACGGACGACCGCGGCTGTCTCATCGTGGACAAACACCAGCGCATGAACCTCGACGGTGTATTCGCCGCAGGCGACTGCACATGCGGCGGAATGCAGATCGTGGCTGCTGCGGGAGAGGGATCGGTCGCGGGCATGCGGGCAGCGTCCTATGTGCGCAAGATTAAAGCCAAGGCGGCGGGTAAATAGAAATATCGCGGACTTCAACGTCTCAATGCCGCCGGCACCGCAGGGTGCCGTCACCGGCACTCCGCAGCCGATGATTAAAGACCGGGAATCCCGCTATGGTGTTTCTACTTATGGACCGCGGGATTCGATAGTTGTCATGGAGTATTCATGACCGTGAAAGATATGCTCGGCAGGAGTGGTATTGTGTCAAGGGAAGATGCACTCAAAATCCTGTATGGGCATCTCGTTCTTCCGGATCCTCCTCAGGAAAATATTCCAATCAGTGTGGCGCTGGGACGGATCCTGGCGGAAAACATTTCATCCCCCGTTGATCTCCCCGAGTTCGACCGTTCGACCATGGATGGTTATGCTGTCAGGAGTGCCGATACCTTCGGCGCCGCGGAGTCAAGGCCCGCGCTCCTGGCTGTGGTTGGCGACATTCTCATGGGAACCCTGCCTGATCGGGTAGTTGCAAAAGGTGAAACAATGAAAATCGCCACCGGCGGGGCTCTTCCGGAGGGTGCGGACGCAGTGGTAATGTTCGAACAAACCCAGCAGGTAAATGAAACAAGCATCGAAGTGGTCAGGCCCGTTGCCCCCTTTGAGAATGTGGTGCGGACGGGCGATGATATCAAAAAGGGCGAAGCCATCCTGAGTCGCGGGCACCGGATGCGGCCGCAGGACATGTCAGCCTTCGCTTCAGTGGGGATCACGCGCATCAGCGTCCTGAGGCAGCCGCGCGTATCGATCATTTCGACTGGAAACGAGATCGTTCCCGCGGACAGCGTTCCCGGTCCCGGTCAGATACGCGACAGCAATTCCTATAATCTTGAGGGTTTGATCTCCCAGGCAGGGGGCTTGCCCGTCAAGAAAGGCATCATCCGTGATGAGTATGCCCGGCTTCGGGAGACATTGGACGCGGCAATCAGCGATAGCGACCTGGTTCTGGTGACCGGCGGCAGTTCGGTCGGCACCGCTGATTTGACGGCCAGAGTGATCAATGATGCGGGACAACCCGGAGTCCTTGTTCACGGTGTGTCCCTCAAACCGGGCAAGCCGCTCGTTGTCGGTCTCGTCGGCTCCTCGCATGGGCACGTGCCGGTATTCGGGCTCCCCGGGCATCCTGCCGCAGTCAACACCTGCTTCGAAGTTTTCGTCAAGCCCCTTCTCTTCCGTATGGCCGGAGAAATTCCAAATCCCGTACTGGAGAGTGTACCAGCCTTTCGCACGGTCAAGGCACACCTTGCGCGAAGCATTGCATCGAGCCCGGGTCGGGAAGACCACGTTCGGGTTACTCTCGAGAAGCGGGCTGACGGACTCTGGGCGCGGCCTGTTTTCGGAGCCTCAGGGCTCATCAGCACTCTCGTAAAGGCCGTGGGCACCGTCGTGATACCCGTCAACAAGATCGGAATCGAGACGGGGGAGGAAGTGGAAGTAAGGTTGTTCTGACAGCAGCAGTTTCCCCGGGAACGATCAGAGAACCCGCTTGAAGAAGGACGATTCCCGGCAAATGAGAATGACGTTAACAGCCCAAAGCCGCATTCTGTAAGAGAGCATTACTCTATGTACAAACAAAAAAAATATCTCGATAATCAGCCGCTTGCCGATGCGATCCGGAGATTTCACGAAGCATTGAATGCAGCGGGCATCGGAGGACCGCTTGGCGGGGAACGCATACTCGTCGGCGATTCGCTCGGACGGGTCACCTCGGAAGCCGTTATCGCGAATATATCGTCTCCCTTCTATCACTCTGCCGCCATGGACGGCGTCGCCGTCCGCTTTAGCGACACCTTTGGTGCAGCCGAAACCAGGCCGAAGCGCCTCACTATGCCTGACAATGCCGTGTTCGTGGATACCGGCGACCCCCTACCTGACGGGTATGATGCCGTGATCATGATCGAGGACGTGGAGAAAATCTCTGAATCGGAGATCGAGATCTTGAAGCCCGCGACCCCCTGGCAGCATGTGCGCCTGGTTGGCGAGGATATCGTTGCCACGGAGCTCATCATCCCGGAGAACACTGTTGTCCGTCCCGTCGATATGGCGGCGATGATTGCGTCCGGCCATACGTCTGTCCTGGTCCGTCGCCGGCCCGTTGTCTCGATCATCCCCACGGGAACGGAACTCGTTGAGCCCGGCAGCGAACTGAAAAAGGGTGACATTATCGACTTTAATTCGATAATGCTTTTCGCCATGGCTGCGGAGTGCGGAGCCCATGGGATGCGAAAAAACATTGTCAAGGATGACGCAGCATCGCTCGGGAATACAATTCTGGAAGCCCACGCCGAATCGGAAATTGTCGTAATCAACGCTGGATCATCGGCAGGCAGGGAGGACTTTACCGCCGATGTGATCGCCGAACTCGGCGACGTCGTTGTGCATGGCGTCAACATCAAACCGGGCAAGCCCGTGATCCTTGGAATCGTGCGGGGCAAGCCGGTTATCGGGATCCCCGGCTATCCCGTGTCGGCAGCGCTCACCTTCAACCTTTTCGTGAAACCCCTCATATACTCACTTCTTGGGGTCACACCGCCTGAACTGGGGACGGTCACGGCAAAACTCAGCAGGCAGGTGGCTTCCTCACTCGGCCAGGAGGAGTTCATCCGAGTGAAACTCGGACGCGTTGGGGACAACCTGGTCGTGACGCCCGTGAGTCGGGGAGCGGGCGCACTTATGTCACTTGTCCGCGCCGACGGCATCATCCGTGTTCCCGCGGCAAACGAAGGGATCGCGGCGGGGCATGAAATAAAGGTGGAGCTTCTCCGGCCGAGTCGTGATATTGAGAACACCATTGTCTGCATCGGTTCCCATGACAACGCCCTGGACGTGCTCGGCAATTTTCTCAAGAAGAAACATGCGGAGTTTACACTCTCATCGGCGCATGTGGGGAGCATGGGGGGGCTCCTGGCGCTCAAACGCGGAGAAGCCCATCTGGCAGGAATGCATTTGCTCGACGAAGAAACTGGTGAATACAACGTCGGTTATATTACAAAAATGCTTCCTGATGCCGGTACCGTTCTCGTGAACCTGGTTTACCGCACCCAGGGTTTCATCGTGGCCAAAGATAACCCGAAAAACGTGCAAGGGTTCGAGGACCTTACACGAGGGGACGTGACGTTTGTGAACCGACAGACGGGCGCGGGCACGCGACTCTTGACGGATCTCCACCTGAGGAGATTAAAGATTGACCCGAGAAATGTAAAAGGGTATGATCACGAGGAATTCACCCATATGGCGGTGGCTGCAGCAGTTCTTTCGGGTGCGGCCGACATCGGGCTCGGCGTGCTCTCGGCAGCCCATGCATTGGGGCTGGACTTTATTCCGGTGGCGCAGGAGCGGTATGATCTCGCGGTCCCGAAGCGGTTCTACGATACACCCATGTTGCAGGCTTTACTCTCAATTATCCGGGACGACAAGGCATTTCGCGATCAAATCGTGAGCATGGGCGGGTATGATGTTTCAGATATGGGGAACATAATGGCTATGATTTAGCCTGAAAGTTTTTTTGCCGCGGCGGACGCTGAGGGGAAAAAAGATATATCTGGCAACAGACGTACGTCAGAACCTGATCCCGGCCAAAAAATCAATGTTCTCACATTACAAAAACCCCATGGCATTTATTTGGTAAAATCATATTTCTCTGTGTCTTCTGCGGTGAAAAAAAACAATCGGAGGTTTCAATGTTCGCAATCAGCGCGGTGCCCGGACTGGGCACGGGAGTGCTCGGTCTCTTCGGCGAGACCGGATGGGTCGGCAAGGGGATTGTGGCAATCCTCATGGGATTTTCAATCGTGTCCTGGGCCATGATTCTGCTTAAATACCAGTTCCTACGGAGAGCGGAGAAGGAGTCCCACGACTTTCTCCATGATTTCAGGAGGACAAAGAACATCGATGAACTGATGCGGCGCGCGGAAGCAAAGAAATTCAGCCCTCTCTCGACGCTGTTCCTCGAGGGCTATCGCGAAGCCGAGTCCATCATCAAAACCCTGCCTAACGGAAATGTGACGGAAGAGGAACGGCCGCTCATTTCCCAGGAGATCGAGCGTTCTCTCAGGATCACGACGCAGGACGAGATCGTCTACATGGAGCGCTACCTCGCTTTTCTCGGGACGACGGGAACGGTCGGTCCGCTCCTGGGGCTCTTCGGCACGGTATGGGGCATCATGGACGCCTTTTACGGCATCGGTCTGAAGGGTGCGGGCGACATCGGATCGCTAGCGCCGGGTCTTGCCGCGGCGCTCATCAACACCATCTCAGGCCTCTTTGTGGCAATTCCCGCCGTGATCGCCTATAACTATTTTGCCGACAAGATCCGGGACATTGCCATCCGGTGTGATTCGTTCTCCATGGAATTTCTGAGCTATCTCGAGCGAAACATGCTCCGGAGGAAGTCATGAGCTTTGAGCGACGGGAACGGCATATTATCCGCGAGCTGAACCTGGTCCCGCTCATCGACGTTCTGCTCACGATCCTTTTCTTTTACATGATCGTCTCGCCCATGATGAGCAGGGGGCTGGATGTCAACCTGCCGAAATCCGCTGCCAACAGCATCAAACCCGAAGACCGCATTGTGCTCACGGTAACGCGCAGTCAGGAGCTTTTCGTCGAAAAAGAACGGGTTGATATTTCCCATCTTAAAGGCGTGCTTGATTCAATACGCAAATCCAAACCGATGGTCAACGTCTATCTTCGCGCAGACAAGGATGCACCCTACGGCGCCGTAGTGCAGGTAATGGACGTGGTAAAGCGCGCCGGTATTGACCGGCTCGGCATGGTGACGGAAGCTGCGTCGGGTGTCGAGACTGGCAAATGAGGCATTCCCTCGGCAGGAAGATCGGCCAATCCGGGAACGAGCTGGTGCTTGCCGTCCTTTTTTCTTCTTTCCTGCATGCCGCTCTTGTTGCGCTCGCGCTTTTCATCATATTTGCCGTGCATCCGAAAATATATGTTCCGCCTTTTTACGAAGTCAAGCTGGTGAGGCTGAACGCCCCTGCATCATCGGAGCCTTCATCTGCGGCACCGGCAACGCCGGCTCCGCCAAAGCCTGAAGCTGCACCGCCCAGGGAGAAGCCCAAAGAGCTGGTGAAAAAAGAGCTTGCGCAGCATGAAAAGGTTTTGCCGAATAAGGAAGCATTGCCGGCCTTCTCGTCGGAGAAAGCGAAAGCCCTCCGGCAGGCGCCTGTAAAAACGGAAGCGAGACCGGCAGAACCTGCAGCACGGGCGGCACCGGTGACTGCGCCCTCTGCCGCACCCTCTGCGTCTACGGGAAAACCGGGCGGCAAGACCGAGAATGTCGCGGTGAGTTCCTCGTCGGAGGAGCTCGAGGTATCTCCCTACATCGCTCTTGTCCGCGACAAAATACAGCAGAACTGGAATCCGCCTCCGGGAGTGGCGGCGGCTAAGGCAAAAGTCGAATTTACCGTTCTGCGGTCAGGCAGGGTGGGTGACGCGAAACTCTTGGCGTCGAGTAGCAATTTCTATTTCGATCAGGCGGCGGTTCGCGCCATCCTGATGTCGAGCCCCTTCCCGCCCATGCCGGAGGGGTTCTACAAGGACTACGCCGTGTTCACCGTCGATTTGCAGGAAAACGAGTAGGGCCGAGGGCCACGGGGCAGGGCTGCAGGGAAGTCCGATTTTGATCCACACGCACTCGTATCCCCCGGCTGGCGTATTGGGGTTCTCATGCCATGAAACGCATTTTCAAAGCAGTCATAGTAGTGTGCATCCTCGCCGTGATGCCCGCTGCAGTTCATTCCCAATACTATCTTGGTGTGATCCGCGGAGAAACCAAGAAGATCCCGATCACTGTGCTTGATATCAGGGACCAGACCGGCTCTCCCGCACTGCGCGCGATGGCGCTTGAGGTTCTGCAGGACGACCTTCGGCGTTCTCAGATATTTGACGTCGTTGACGCGAAAAAGTTGGATCTGGGGGTCACGGGTAATTCGGAACCGACAGAGGAGGTCGTAAAGCGGGGGGGCACCTTCGGACTGACCGGCGTGGTCTGGGGCCAGATCGGGAAAAGCGGGGGCGATATAGTGCTGTCCGGAAAACTTTACGATGCGGCATCGGGAATGCGCCTTGCGAGCAAGGAGTACTTCGGGAACACGGAAACGTTCCGCCGCATGGTGCACACCTTTGCCGATGAGATCGTTTACCGCTACACCGGAGAAAAAGGCATTGCACGCACGCGTATAGCCTATGTGTCCGACAAGACGAAATTCAAGGAACTGTACATCATGGACTACGACGGACAGGATCCCAAGCGGGTCACGGGAGACCGCTCCATCTGTCTCTCGCCAGCGTGGAGCCCGGACGGCAAGGTGCTCGCCTATGTTTCCTATCGCGACGGGAATCCCGATCTCTTCGCGCTGGACATGGAAACCGGCAGACGCTGGAAGCTGTCAGGCAGCGAAGGTCTTAATATCTCTCCCGCCTGGTCGCCGGACGGCAAGCGCATTGCGCTTGCTCTCAGCAAAGACAGCGGCGCCGAGATTTATACCATAAGCAGGAATGGAAATGATCTGGAGCGGCTGACCTACGGGGTATCGGACAACGTCTCTCCATCCTGGGCCCCGAACGGAAGAGAAATCGCTTTCACCTCGGGCAGGGCGGGGACACCGCAGCTGTATATCATGAGTTCCGACGGCACAGATGTCCGCAGAATATCCTTCGAAGGGAACTATAACGCTTCCCCGAACTGGTCGCCTCGGGGAGATCGCATAGTGTTTTCAACGCAAGTCGGCGCGGTATTCAAGATCGCGACCGTGAATCCCGACGGATCGGACTTTCGCATACTCACGAACGGACGGGGAAGCGATGAAAATCCGTCGTGGTCTCCTTCGGGCAGGCAGATTGTTTTCAGTTCGAACCGAGAGGGGAAATTCAATATCTACATCATGAACGCCAACGGGACGGATCTCGAGCGAATCACGCCGAACGATGCGAATTATACTTCGCCGGCTTGGTCGCCATAAACAGCAGGGCGGGGATGTCCTGACGGTATCTCACAAGCCGCGGCAGCGGCGAAGAAAAGGAACCCCGCCAGGCTACCGGGAGCCAACTTTTATCCCGGTTTTTGACCAGGATTCTGCATCCGCCAGATTACGCACCGCGTGTGCGCTTTCCTCGCTCATTCTGCCTCTTCAGCCACACAACCCCGCAAGAGCCTGTATGCTATACTTTTAAGAGAGAACTATATTTTCTTCTGCCGAGCACGAGCAGCGAGAAACGGGAAAAACCATTTTCACCGAGAACACAGTGACCACGGGGCAGCACGAAGTAACTAGTAAATGAGATTTTCAATAAGCTACTTCATCTCTCCCGGTGCCCTCTGAGAGGGTGGAGAAAATTACCTCTTATTTTATTCAGCAGCAGACGAGCCTGCTGTTTCATGGCGTGGAATAAAGAGGAATCAAATGCCGCATTTCGGCTTGATGAATGAACGAAACATGGGGCCTGTTGAGGGCCCGTTCCTGCGCGCAAGGCTCCATATGCGCGGAGGGAAGCGCAGGCTCCGACAGGGCAAAATCGCCGCGGGCATCGTGACACTCTACGACGCGTTCGATGCCGCGATGCAGGCTTACGTCGCCGATGAGGCTCATAAGAAGCGTCTGAAGATCAATGCGGGCGAGGATTTGAATGACGGCAGGACACTGTTCGCAGTGCTCGTCCGCTCACAGGTACTCGATGGGGTTTTTGATTTTGACGGCTTCGACCGCCTGACAGAACGGGCTCTGCACCAGGAGATGCCGGGCTACGATTATCGTGAACTCCTCTCAGGCCTGGAATCCGTCATGCAACAGCTTGGCGTCATGCCGTTTGATGAGAGCGCCCTCCCGCCGGAAGACCCGAAGACGTTTTGATGATAGCAAAAAGGAAAAGTGACGAAGGCAGGATGAATGGAAGAAACGACCGCCATCCCAGGTTTTTCCCGGTGCCTGCGCCTCAAGGATGGGTGCTGATGTATGAATAGATTGGCGAATGAACGGTCAGCTTACCTCAATCACGCAGCACATCAGAAGATCGAGTGGTATCCGTGGTCCGAGGAAGCTTTCGATGCGGCAAGGCGGGAAGACAAGCCTGTTTTTCTGAGTACCGGAGCAGTGTGGTGCCACTGGTGCCATGTTATGGCACAAGAAACCTTTGAAGACGAAGAAACGGCCCGGCTGATGAACAGGCTCTTTATCAATGTCAAGCTCGATCGTGATGAACGGCCTGAAATCGATCGCAGGTATCAGCAAGCTGTAGCGGCCCTGGGCGGAGGCGGCGGGTGGCCCCTCTCGGTCTTCCTGACGCCGGATAAACGGGCATTTTACGGCGGCACCTATTTCCCGCCAGAAGACCGGCAGGGGAGGCCGGGTTTCAAAAAAGTTCTCAGAACGGTAGCCGACTATTACAAAACAAAGCGGGACGATGCTCTCGTTTATGCCCAGCGCGTCATGGACGTGCTCAAGACGGAGCCGCTGTCCGCTGAGGAACTCAACGAATCCCTGGTCACGGAAGGTGAGGAAGCCATGCTTGGCGTTGTTGACCTGCAAAACGGGGGATTCGGCGCGGCACCCAAGTTTCCCATGCCCGGCGCCTTGGAATTTCTGATCCGCCGCTCTCCCGTGAGCGCAAATCCCTCGGTGGGCAAGGCTGCCTACAGGATGCTGGAAGCGATGTCGGCCGGCGGTTTCCATGATCAGCTCGGTGGCGGATTCCACCGTTATTCCGTCGACGAAGCGTGGATTGTGCCGCACTTCGAGAAAATGGCTGATGACAATGCGGGGCTCCTCAGAAACTACATAGATGCATATGCGGTATTCGGTGATGAGCAGTTCCGCATTGTTGCAAGGGGGATTCTTGGCTTCACCCGCAGCGTACTGTCCGACCCCGAAGGAGGGTTCTACGCGAGTCAGGACGCAGATGTGACGCCTGATGACGAGGGCGGCTACTTCACCTGGACCGACGAAGATTTCAGGAAGGGCCTCGATCCCGATGAATATGCCGTGCTGTCATCCTTCTATCTGCATGAACGGGGAAGCATGCATCATGATCCTGGGAAGCAGGTGCTTTATGTTACACAGCCGCTGCGGGAGATTGCCCGACAGCTCGGGAAAACCCCGAATGAAACGGAGGGAATTCTCGGGCGTGGAAGGTCAAAACTGCTTTCTATGCGTATGCATCGGGAAAGACCATTTATCGACCGGTCACTTTACCCGTCATTGAACGGGATGCTGATTGCATCATACTTCCATGCCTTCCTCGTGTTGGGCGATGAGGAGGTAAAGTCTTTCGGCATGAAGGGCCTTGATCGTATTCTTCGGAATTGTATCGTCGACGGTGCTTTGATGCATGCGGACAATATCCCTGCCCTGCTCGACGATTACATCAATCTTATTGACGCGCTGATCGCAGCCTATGAGGCGACGGCCGAGAAACGGTACCTCTCACAGGCTGATGATCTTATGTCGTTGTGCATCGATAAGTTTATCGACAGGAGGGAAGGAGGATTCTTTGATACAGAACAGGAGGTTCTCGGCGCGAGGCTTAAACGCATGGAGGACGTTCCTCACCCATCAGCCAATGCTTTAGCTATTATGCTTCTTCTGAAGCTTGCGCACATGACCGGGAGGGATGATTATCGCACAGTGGCGGTACAATCGCTCAAAATATTTTCAGCGCTGGCGCGCGAAATGGGTGTTCATGCCGGAGCCTTCTTCTGTGCTCTTGATGCCTCGTTCCGCATGCTCAAACTGACGATTGAAGCTCATCCGGACAGTGAACTTGCCCGAGCTGGCCGTGCAGTTGCCGGGAAACAGTATGCTGCGATCGTATACGGTGAAGACCGGGGACGGGTGATCCCCTGCGCTCGAGACACTTGCCTGGAACCAATCAATGAACCGAATGTTTTGCGTCAACTGCAAGTAAAGCTTCCGAGACCATAAGAGCAGTATCTGAAAACCAAGTTCAAACCGAGTTTCGAACGACGGGGTCGAAAGATGGAGTTTTTTTCGCTGATTCTTGCCGGAAAGGACAAGCATCAGGGGGATGGGGAGGATACGGAATATGATGAGCAAGGAAGACTTTATCAAGACATTTCCGATGTTCCGGGGCGGACTCAGGAACTTGGTCCCGGAAGTGCTTTCCGCGGGACAGCAGCGTTCGATTCCCCGGGACAGCCGCATTTATACGGAAGGCGACGCCTGTTCTGCAATAGCCTTCATCCTGTTCGGCGAGGTACGAGTATATAAGATTGGCGCGACGGGACGGGAAATCACGCTTTATGAGATAGGCCCCGGAGAAACCTGCATTTTGAACGCTTCTTGTATACTTGCCCATACTTCCTATCCCGCTAATGCGGTCGCCGCCTCTGACGTAGAGGTACTGCTTCTGCCTTCTGATGATTTCCGGAGGATTGCAATGAAACATGAAGAAATGCGGGATTTTGTTTTCACCCTCCTCAGTCAGCGGCTTGCCAAGGTAATGGAGCTGGTCGAGGAAGTGGCTTTCGGCAGAATGGACGAGCGGTTGATGCAGTACCTTATTGAGAAGTCGAATAAAAAATCACTCGAAACAACGCACCAGAAAATCGCCAACGACCTCGGCACGTCCCGCGAAGTGGTTAGCAGGCTGCTCAAGGATTTCGAACGGAAACGGCAACTTAGGCTGTCCCGGAATTCGATTACCCTGCTACAGCCGTAAAAAAGAGCTGGCCAATCCTTTACACGGGAAAAGTAGATTGGGCACAGGCGGACACAGAATTTTCTCAGACAAAACAATCAACGAAATGCGGAGCAAATCAGGGCAGTCAGGAGCTTTTGCAAATTACGATCATCAAGGATTCGCTGGCTCGTCATCCGATTCATAAGCATTTCAAGTATTTTTAAGTCTTTTTTCGTATCGGGATGTGAACAAGCCTCACCTCTGACGAGCGTCACGAACATCGTCACGGTGCATAATTAATTTGTTTCGTGATGAGCGATTTCATTCTTACAGATTTGCATTTTCGCTCGGGTTTCTCGTTACTTCACCGTATGAATATGGTTTGCTGCACGTTGCGCGCTTAATCCCTACCATATCGCACAGAGTCTCGAAGAAGACGCTTTCTATGATTCCGCCTCGCGCAGGAACGCAAAGAAATGCTCTGGCTGATGATCTGTGTTTCCCTCCAGGGAAGCCGCCATGGTGCTCTTTGTTTTTTCTCTTTCTTTCCCGCAGAATAGAGAAATTTCGGCTTGACAGCAGTGCGTAATCAGGTGTATTGTATCAGGTCTCGGCTACTGATTCCCGAGCGAAAAAGCCCCTGATGAGGGGCTTTTTTTACCACTGCTGCAAAAGTATGCAAGGTCGTTTGTAGCAGCGTTCCCTGGGTTTCCCGCCGGAACAAAGATCGATACATCAAATACAGCAAAGTGTACGGAGCATGGCGTCCCTAGCGTCGATTGGGCTGTATACCGCCGCATTTCATGCTCTCTGCGCGATGCGGCTTTTTTGAGGAGTCACTATGTGCCGTTTGAGTGCAATCACCTCGGGCGATTATATCTCTCCCATGGAGAACATCTATGCGCTCGAGACCATGAAAGAAGGCCACGATGGGTCAGGCCTCGGCCTTATGTTGAAGGACATGGGCGGGCCTTTCGCCGACTTCAAGCAGTATCCAACGTTGTCCGCCATCTGCTCGCACAAGGGGCTCCAACTTCTCGACGACTACATGAGGGCTCAAGGGTTCGTGGAGAAGTTTTCCTGGGAGCCGCCAATAAAGAATGTGGTCGGTGTTGCGCGCCGCGAACATTACCTCGCCAAGGTCTATGATTATCCTGCGTTGTACAAGGACAGGACACAGCGCGAGAAGGAAGACCTTCTGCTGCAGACCAGGCTCGCTCTCAGGATAATGGGCGAACCCGACGGATCACTCTTCGTCTTCTCCTTTTATCCCGACGTGCTGACGCTCAAGGAAGTGGGCGATCCCCTGCAGCTCAGCGAGTTTTTCGGTATCGAGAAGTCGGGGATCCGGTCAAGGATCGTGCTGGCCCAAGGTCGGCAGAACACAAACTACGCCATCTACCTTTACGCCTGTCATCCTTTCTTTATCCAAGGCTACGCCACCATGACGAATGGTGAAAACACGGCCTTTGTGCCAATCCGCGAGTTCCTCATGGGCCGTGGCAACGCGGGGTACATGGGCTACAATTCCGACTCCGAAGTGTTCACCCATATCCTGCATTATACGAACAGGACCCTTGGTTATCCGCTTCACTATTATAAAGACATTATCACGCCGATGAAGGACGCCGAGATCGGACAGAGATCGGATGCCGCTGCGCTTCGGCTGCTGAAAAAATCGCTCCGGCCCCTTTGCATCGATGGCCCGAACTGCGTCATTGGGTTCACGCCCGACGGCTCGGTCTTCATGGTGCATGATTCGAAAAAGCTGCGGCCCGGCGCGGTCGGCGGCAAGTCCGGCAAGTACGCGCTTATGTCCGAAGTCTGCGGAGTGGACAGCGCGATTCCGGACCGGGACAAATCAAAGGACATCTTTCCCATGAAGTACGACATGGTGGTGATTGCGCCCGGAGCGCGGGAGGTCAAAACATGGAATCAGCTTCACGGTTAGACAAAAACCATCAGCTCTCATTAAAAGAACTTCCCTATATCATCCAGTGGCGGGAGGACCGCTGCACGCGATGCGGCCGCTGCACGGCCGTCTGCCCCATGAAATCCATCGAGGCCACGGTCTACACACAGCGCGTTGTTTCATCTGAGGGCGCGAGCCCTGAGCCCCGGGTCACCCGCAGGCTCACCCAGGTGGTGCGTCAGGTCACGGAAATCGACCGTTACTGCATCGGCTGCGGCACGTGCTCCCTTGTCTGTCCTACGGACGCCATTTTCCCCGAATACAACTTACAACACAAGCTCTACCACTACAAGAACAAGGGCGGCATCCCCTTTATGCGTGGGGGCAGGCGGAACGATCCGTCCATCTCGACACTCGATAAACTTAAATTCACACGTATCTCGATGTTAACGGACCCCGCGTTGGATGCCGGCCGCCACGAGTTCCGCGTCCGGACGCTCCTGGGCAGAAACCTTCCTGCGGAGCAGCTTCCGCTCAAGGTGGAAGGCGATAAGCTGTTCATCGGCGACCGAACCTTTATCCCACCGGTGCGAGAAATATTTCCGATCAGGATCGGGTCCATGTCCATCGGCGCTCTCTCTCCCCATATGTGGGAGGGTCTTGCAATGGGAGTCACCTACCTCAACGAGGTCGAAGGCATCCCGGTAGTGATGTGCTCAGGCGAGGGAGGCATGCCGCCGAGCATTTTGAAATCGCGCTACATAAAGTATTTTATTCTTCAGATCGCGTCGGGCTATTTCGGCTGGGATGAAATCATTCACGCCCTTCCCGACATGATCGAAGACCCTGCGGCCATCGAAATCAAGTACGGGCAAGGCGCCAAACCCGGCGACGGTGGGCTGCTCCAGGCCTATAAGGTGCTCGGCCTTATCGCGAAAATCCGTGGTGTACCGCAGTTCGTCGATTTGGCATCGCCGCCCACGCACCAGACTAAGTACTCCATCGAAGAGGCTGTCGCAAAGATGATTCAGTCCATGTCCATGGCCTGGGGTTTCCGCGTGCCGGTTTATCCCAAGATCTCCGGGACCAAGACGGCCCGGGCCGTGCTGAACAACCTTGCCCGGAACCCTTATGCCGCGGCGCTCTGTATCGACGGCGAGGACGGCGGCACGGGCGCGGCGTATAACGTATCAATGGACAAGATGGGACATCCTATCGCATCCAATATTCGTGATTGCTACCTTGATCTCGTGAAGCAGGGTAAGCAGAATGAACTACCGCTTATCGCCGCAGGCGGCGTCGGCAAGGGCGGCAACCTGGCCGCGAACGCCGCAGCGCTCATCATGCTTGGTGCTTCCGCGGTCGATATCGGGAAGTACATGATGCAGGCCGCGGCAGGTTGCTTCGGTGACGAATACAATCGCTGCAACGTCTGCAATCTGGGCAAGTGCCCGCGTGGGATCACAACCCAGGATCCAAAGCTCTACCGAAGGCTCGACCCTGACAAGGTTGCCGAGCGAGTAGTGGAAGTATTCAAGGCGGCGGACGTGGAGCTCAAGAAAATATTCGCGCCGCTCGGCCGGAGCACCGAACTCCCGATCGGCATGTCCGATGCGCTGGGCGTTGCAGACAAGGAAATCGCCGACCGGTTGCAGATTTCGTATGTATGCTAAATCAATAACAGATGAACACGGTTCAAAACGTGCGCGAAACACGTGGTGTATAACAGACCATTTAAGGTAGATGACATGATCATACAGGGCAAGGTACACGGAAAACGGGTCTCTTCTAAAGAGCTCGAAGAGCAGATCCAGATGGCAGTCAAGGACGGAGCCAGGGACATCACGGTCGTAGCGGACGGCCAGCACGGCATCGGCGGAAGGATCTGGCCGCGGAACGCTAAGGTCAGGGTGACCATCGAAGACACCTCTGGGCAGCGCGTCGGCAGCATGGGAATGGATGGCACGGAGATTCTTGTCAAAGGCTCGACGTCCGATGATACCGGGTGGCTCAACTGCGGTGCGGTCATTACAGTCCTCGGCGACGTGGCGAACGGCGCGCACAATGCGGGCGCTCAGGGCAAGCTCTATGTACAGGGTGGCGGCGGTGCGCGGTGCGATACGATGACCAAGAAGAATCCGCGCTTCCCCGATCTTGAATCTTGGTACTTCCGGAATGTGGGCGATTCCTTTGCCGAGTTCAAGGCAGGCGGCATCGCCGTGGTCTGCGGCGTGGAGCCCCGGGATCCCGACAATATTCTCGGATACCGTCCCTGCGTTGGCATGGTCGGCGGCACAATCTATTTCCGCGGCGCCATCAAGGAATACAGCAAAGCAGACGTGACGCTTTCGGACCTGACGCAGCAGGATTGGGAGTGGCTTACCCAGAACATGAAGCCCTATCTGACCGCCATTGACCGAATGTCCTATTACCAGGAACTTACAAAGGATATGAGCGACTGGAAAAAGCTTACCGCCTTGACGCCTGCCGAGAAGACGAAAGCCAAGGGCAAGCTCAAGATGGGGCTCACCGAGTTCCGAATGAACGTGTGGGAGAAGGAAGTAGGCAAGGGCGGCATGTTCGGCGCCTACCTCGCCCATGACCGTTCCGTGCTACCCTATATTACGACTGGTGAGGAGCGGCGGTGGAAGCCGCTGTGGAAGAACGACAAATATCTTCCTCCCTGCGCCTATGCATGCCCGTCACGCATCCCATCGCACAAGCGTGCGAGCCTGATCCGGCAGGGAAGGACCGCTGAGGCGCTGGCCCTCGTACTCCAGTACAGCCCGCTTCCTGCCACGGTCTGCGGCACGATCTGTCCGAATCTCTGCATGACCGATTGCACGCGCGGAAGGGTTGATGAGCCGCTCAACATCAAGGAATACGGTTCAGCTGCGTTGAATCTCAAAGCCCCTAAGAAAGCGAAAGCAACAGGCCATTCCATCGCGATCATCGGAGGTGGTCCAGGGGGTCTTTCTGCAGCGTGGCAGCTCGGCCTCAAGGGCCATAACGTTGATCTCTTTGAAGCATCTGCCAAAATCGGCGGCAAGATCGAGATGTGCATTCCCCGCGAGCGCCTGCCCAGGAAGATTCTGGACAAGGAACTGCAGCGGTTTGCCGAGATTGGCGTGAACGTCCATACTAAGACACCGGTGGACAGGAAGAAGTTCGAGAACATCTACCAGAACCACGATGTCGTGGTCATCGCGGTCGGCGCCCATGAAGGACGGATGATCCCGTTCCCGGGCCACGAAGCTGTGGTAAAAGGAATCGACTTCTTGAAGGAAATTAACTTTGGAAAGCCGAAGAACCTGAGAGGGAAAAAGGTCGTCGTAATCGGCGCGGGCAACGTAGGCATGGACATCGCCTGCCAAGCCTGGGACCACGGCGCAGAGAGTGTCATCTGCGTTGACATCCAGAAGCCGGCGGCTTTCGGCAAAGAAATGGAACTGGCCGCCTCCAAGGGGACCAGGGTGCTGTTCCCGAAGGTAACGGAGAAGTACGATGTCAAAGCGAAAAAGATCTTTTTCAAAGATGACACGGATCTCGACGCGGACATGGTGATCATCTCCGTTGGAGACAAACCGGTGCTCGATTTTCTGCTCCCCGCGATCAACACGGAGCGAGGCTATATCGCCGTGAATGACTTGGGCCAGACATCGGACGTTAAGGTCTTTGCCATCGGCGATGCGACCAACCCCGGCCTCGTGACCCATGCTATTGGCCAGGGCAAGGTTGCCGCGGACAAGATTCATTCGCTGCTCATGAATACGGACTACGTGCCCGAAGAGCGTCGCATGATCCCTTACGAGAGAATTAAGACCGAATACTACGAGGCCTGCCGGCTTGAAGATATCAAGTTTTCGCCGAAGAAGGAGGCGGACCGCTGCATGTCCTGCGGCTCCTGCCGAGACTGCGGGATGTGCGAGCAGTCCTGCTACTACGGCGCCATAACGCGGAAGAAACTGCAGAGCAAGTCTTTCGAGTATGTTGTTGATGAAAGTAAATGCATCGGCTGCGGTTTCTGCGCCGGGATTTGTCCCTGCGGAGTTTGGGAGATGGTGGAGAACGTGTAGAAAAGATGCTCTCGCCCCTCGAGGAAAGGGGTGAGGAGTGGCCCTGCCAGATTGATTGGGAAAGCCCTTTGCCGGAATGTGGTGAAGGGCTTTCTTATTGTGTACCATATCCTGCCGTAATTTTCCGGTTTCCCATTCCTTGCATTTGTTCTTCGGATCAATTTTACATCTTCAGATGGTGGCGTGAAGGGCTTTTCTGTTTTTTTTAAATTGACTCAGCGCCGATGTTCAGATAGACTTTTAATGGCAAAATCGAATACCACTGGAAATAAGTACCGCGATCCCGCGATCCTTTCTCTGCATCGTTCCGAACGGTGGCTCCTACGCGGAGAACGGGAGAAGAAATACTCAAAATAGGCTTTGGCGCCATAGAGGGTCCGATGGGAGAAAAGACTTTTTACAGCAAGAAAGTGATTCCTCAACTCCATGCAATTGTCGCTGCTGCATGTTTGAACTATTTCTGGCAGAATTGCATGAAGTGTGTTGTATCGATCATTGTCTCACTCTAGGAATTGTTCCCATCTTGATTCAATTGCCACCCCCGGAAAGGGCATACTATGATCACCCTGAAGGACATACAAGAGGCTCGTAAGAACTTGGTGCCGTTCATCCATAAGACACCGTTGATTTATTCGAATTCACTCAGTAATCTGTCTGGTGCCGAGGTTTATCTCAAGCTTGAAAATCTCCAGAAAACCGGATCTTTCAAAGTTCGCGGCGCCTTCAACAAAATGAGCCATGTTAGCGCAGACAGGGTGATCGCGGCCTCTATGGGCAATCATGCCCAAGCCGTTGCCTTTGCAGCGCAGAAACTCGGGAAACACGCGCAGATCATCATGCCACTAACGGCGCCGATCATCAAGGAGGAGGCTACAAGGGGATACGGTGCGGAAGTTAATCTCGTCGGGGAGCGGTTCAGCGAGGCGCTTGAGTATGCGCTCTCTCAAAAGGAAAGCACCTTTATCCATCCTTTTGATGACGATCTCGTCATCGCGGGACAGGGGACTATCGGCGTAGAGATCTACGAGGACCTGCGAGAAATAAATGCGGTGTTCGTTCCTGTCGGAGGGGGGGGACTTGTCGCTGGCCTTGCCGCGGCACTGAAAGCCCTGTCTCCCAGAACGGCCGTGATCGGCGTCCAGGCTGAGTCCGCTCCCGCTGCCGCTCTCTCGTTCAAGGACAAAAAGATCGAGGACCGGGTCCCGCTGCTCACGATTGCGGATGGGATAGCAGTCAATAGACCCGGTGAGAAAACCTTTGAGCTGATCCTGCGCTGCGTCGACGATATGGTTCTGGTGTCGGAAGAACGGATCGCCATGTCGATTCTTCTCTTTCTTGAGCGGAAAAAACTGGTCGTCGAAGGAGCGGGTGCGGCGCCGCTCGCAGCCTTCATGGAAATGAAGGACCGCTACAGAAACCAGCGAGTGGTGCTGGTCGTGAGCGGAGGAAATGTTGATTTCACCATTATGGATCGGATAATCCGCAAAGGTCTGGGAACGAGCGGGCGGATCGGCATTATTGAAGTGACGATCGATGATATCGCAGGGAGTCTGCATAAGGTGACCGGCATTCTCGCGGCGCGAAGGGCAAACGTTCTGGACATCATTCATGACCGTCTTTCGGGCGGACTTCCGTACGGCAAGGCCAAGGTGATTGTGACGGTCGAGATCCGGGGGAAGCAGCACCTAGACCAGATAATCATGGGCCTGGAAGCGGAGGGCTACGAGGCGCGTGAGCGGGCGGGCATATGAGATCAGCACGCCGATTTTGCGTATAGCGTTTCTCTTGTCTACCTTTCGCCAATCCTTCGCTGGCAGACAGTGTTATACTTGGATTATCGTGGACAATGGCGGGGTGATCGATAACGGAATCGATATGGAAGGAACACCGCAGCGCGCGTGTCGTGAAACAAGGATTCGGATGCCGAGATGCTGCCTGTTCCGGGATTTAAAAACGCTTCGGGTCTGCGCGAACCCATTCTGTTCCTCACTGCCAACCCGAGTGTTGGAAGGCAAGGGCGATGACTAGAACGCCATCATGGCTCATTCCCGCAGCGTTAGCCTTGATTTTGTGGGGCACCTGGGGAGTGTTTCAAAAAATTGCTACGAACCAGATGGCTCCTCGGAATGTTTATTTCATTTCCGCGCTCGGAGCTCTCTTGGTTGTTCTCGCCATCCTGTCAACGAGCCGATTTCAGATTTCCCTGAATTTCGAGGGAGCATTCTTTGCCCTGATTGCCGGCGTTTGCAGTTCGCTCGGTGGACTGCTTTTTCTACAGGCGATGAGCAGGGGTGAGGCGGCGATTGTCATTACGTTCACCGCCCTATATCCCGCCGTGTCGATCATTCTTTCCTTCCTTCTCCTGAATGAAACAATCACGATAAAGCAGGGTATCGGCATCGTCTTGGCATTGTTTTCGATGCTTCTGCTGAAGTAATTGGCAAGCCGGATCAATTCTGGCGAATATTCGTAGACGACAAGGAGAACGTATGGCGGAATTTATGAGACGAATGAAAGTCAAAGCAATTCTGATCGGGATCCTGGTATGCATCCTGGCAATGTTGTACAGCTATTTTGCAGCGGACACCATTACGACCAGGATAACCGATGCCCAGATGACGAAGGTAGACAACCGGTTTATGATCGCAACCGAATATCGTCCCTTCATAAATGAGGATGTCTGGTACCGTTTCAAGTTTGATTCAGGAAGCGTTCAGAACGATGCGATCAGGCTGAGGGGGAAGCTGGTAAAAATAAAAAAATATGGGTGGAGGATACCTTTTTTATCCCGCTATGAGAATATTGTGAAGATCGAAGAAGTGAAATAGAAGCGTACGCGGCGCGGCCTTCCTACTCCCGTTTTAAATGTCATGGTGGCAATTAGGTCAAAAGGATGATGTTTAGCGTGTGAGGGATCGGACGAGGCGGACATTTTCACTCATGAAGTGATCAAATCGCTGCATTCAAAAACCGCTGGAAGGCAGATCACAGCGACCCTATTGAAGCGACAGGAGTTTTTGTCCGGATGAGATTTTTTAGTCATCCGGACTTTTTTGTTTCGATCACACAGGTGGCGGCAGGATCCGGAGGGCCCTTCCTTGACATGTTGCCGATGCAGTGATAGGCTTTAAGGAAAATTAGGTGATAGTCTTAACCTTTTGCACGAAAAGGCGGGAAAGCAGCGGGGTCACACTCTTTCCCGGTCCGCAATTGCAGTCAGACGGGCAGATGCTATATCATATTGCGTGTCTGCGCCGTTTAAAAGAGAAAACAATGGACATTGGCGATGGAAAAAAGAAAATTGCGAAACCATCCCCTGACTTCCCCTTTGAAAAAAAATACGCTGTCATCGGTGGCTATCGGATCGGTTATGTGGAATCGGGGGAAGGAGGTCCCGTCCTTTTTATTCATGGAAACCCCACCTCATCCTATCTGTGGAGAAATATCCTGCCGCAGGTGGCCGGAAACACTGGTAGCCGGGGGATTGCCCTCGACCTGCTGGGGTTCGGCGAATCGGACAAGCCCCGGGCAGTGGACTATAGTATTCGCCTGCACGCCGATATCATAAAGGGCTTCATCGAACAACTGGATCTCAAGAATCTTGTTCTCGTGCTTCATGATTGGGGCGGTCCACTGGGTGCCGCTTACGCGATAAACCATCCCGATAATGTTCGGGGGATTGCGTTCATGGAGACTTTCCTCTGGCCTCTTGTCTGGAAAGACTTCGGCAACTATGCAGTGGCGTTCAGGTTGTTTCGCTCGCCGCTGGGGCACCTGCTGATTCAGAATATGAATGTCTTCGTGAATTACGTCATGCCCAGGGCAGTCCTGAGAAGGGGGAGTATGACGGAAGAAGTCATGCGCCATTACCAAGAACCCTACCCGACCATCGGGTCGCGCAGAGCTATCAGGGCTTTTCTGAAACTTCTCCCCATTGAAGGGAAACCGCTGGAAAGCGATGCATTCCTCGAGGATATTCACCAAAGAATTCAGAACATCAAGGTTCCCGCGCTCTGGATCAAGGCCGTTCCTGGAGCTGTGCTTTCAAACGACACGGAATACCATCTTTATCTTCTCCGGAGCCAGCTTCCCCAGATTATCATCAAGGACTTCGGCCCCGGCCTCCACTACCTTCAGGAGGAGAACCCGGAAAAGATCGCCGATTTGATCACGGAATGGATGCACCAGAGCAAGCTGGACAATAATGATCGTGAATCTGTTCAACAGAAAAGTTTCAGGAATGCGGCGTGATGGTCGGCGGCGACCGCCGGGAAAGCAGCTGTTGCAGTTCCGTAAGCAAGCCTTTCTGTCCTTTTGATATTTTTCTGCCTGCTTCTTCGAGCCCGAACCATGCGCCCCGATCGACTTCGGGGAATGTCCCTTGTCTCCCTGAATGCGGCGGCCACTCCATGTTAAAGTTATTGCTCCTCATTTCCCGTGCATCACAATCGCCTTCAACTGCCCACGCATGGACGATCTTACCGCTTGGAAGCCTAACCGATCGAAGGGGGATAAATGGTCCCGACATTATAAAGCTCGTTTCTTCGTGAAACTCCCGGCGGGCTGCAACAAGGGCATCCTCGTCCTTGTCAACAAGCCCCTTGGGGATTGACCACGTCCCCAGGTCTTTCTTCACCCAGAACGGTCCGCCAGGGTGAACAAGAAATACCTCAATGACGCTCTCCTTTATCCGGTACATCAGAAGTCCTGCGCTAACCTGCGACATGACGTTAAAGAACTCCTTCCCATAGTACCGAATGCGCAGGCAAGCGTAATTTCTGCGCCCTGCTCTTTCCATACCGAGAACACCGGCACATAATAACAAGCACTGTGCAAGGCCGGTAGACCTATTTGCCATGGTCCGACCTATTCGAACCGCCCGAGGATTCCAGGTCGAGCTCAATGTTTCTGTCCAGACTTATATACGTTATTACCTTCCCTCTCTTCAGGAAGTAGGAGATGTATAGTACATCAGCTTGGCCGAGTTGATAGGCAAGGTACAGCGGCCGCATTTCGTAGCCGATGATCCCGCCGCTGTCATCGGGAATCCTGCTAAGCTGGGTCTGCCAGACAAGGTAGGTGCTGCATCTCAGGAAGGCTTCGGCTTTGGCGAGCGCCTGCTGGGCTGTAAGGCCTTTTATTGTCTTATAGGATGTATCAAGATCGAATATTTCAAGCGGGTACTTGCTTCCCTCCTTCACAAAAAAGGCTGCATTTTTAACATCAGAAGGATAGCGGCAGCCGTAGAGGAGGAGAGTATAGGTTCCAGCAATTTCAGCGGGTTCAGCTGCGCTGGGCATCAAGTGCATACTGGGCACACAGGCAACCACGGTTGTCGCAAGAAGAACGACCAGACAGGGGAGAAAAAGACGGATTTTCCTCATGCTCATTCACCTCTTTACCGAAACGGAGTTGTTTTTACCGAACATTGAAACTTTAATATATTATAACTCATCAATTTACTGGTAACGATGAAATGTCCAACGCCAAGGATCGATCATCAAACTTTAAAATGAAACGGATCACTTTCCATTGCGAAATGACGATCGATATCTAGCTCGATTTCCGCACGATGAGAGAAACTATCTTAGGGGGGCTGTTGAACGGGAAATCGAGCCTGTCCGGGGGGCGGCTCGCTATTCCCGTGGATAAGCTGGGATCGCTGAAAAAAGTATTCGAGTGAAGGATCGTAAAATAGTATGACTCCGTGGAGCGACAAAAAGGCTGCTTGTAGCCGATGATTCCCGGACAGTGCGGATGCCCGTCATTTTTCATCTCATCAAGTTGCCGCAGGGAGTGAAGATTATCGAGGCGGTGAACGGCGCATGCCCTCGGGAACGGTTGGAACTGCAGCAGGGAAATATGATTCTTACAGAAATGAATATGCCCCAATTGGACGGTGTCGGCCTTATTAATGCGGTCCGCGGGGATCTGAAGAGGGAAACAGCAATCATCATCGCGACAACGGGCTAATCGCGAGATTTGCAAACCGGATTAGACGCTGGAGCAAACGGTTCCCTCACGGAGCCACTCGATGTCTGCCAGTTCCCGGAGAGGTCATGAAATGCATGTTTTGAATGACCGCCGGCTGCGGGCTGACCGAGTTTCCAAAGACGCTCATCGAACCGGACGCTTGGATTTTGTTTTTGTTTTCGTTCTCCCCGGATAGATGCGCCCGTAGAGGTGAAAGGCGCAATCAGGACCAACGAGATTACGCGCGGATTCAAGAGACACCCGGGCCTTCCCCCTGAGTATCAGGTCCCGGTAGAGATATCGCAGCCGTATTTCTTCTGAAGTATGACTCACCTTCGTTCCCCTCCGTTTCATACCACAACTGGTAGCGGATGTAAAGATATCCCGTGCAACTCATACTCAGTGAGTTAATTATCAAGTTCTTCTCAAAATGACAGGAGGAAAATTCCCATAAAACCCACGGAAGGCACACAGAAAGGGAAGGACAAGACAGAATTACGTTTTAAAACTTTATTAGGATATTCTCTATGACCCCTGTGGAAAAATCTTTTCCGGCTTGTCCGGGCATGGCTCAATGTTTAAATGCAACCGGAAAAATGGGGATATGACTGTCATTGGTATCTCCGGAATACGCTGTCCAAAAAGTGCTAAAATAATATTATACAGCACAGGCAAACTCAAAGTGAGTCTCGCGAGTGCGCAGTCATTCGGAAAGGAGAAGTGCCGATATGTTAAAACATAGATTTGCACAGTTGACTATGCTGATGGCCCTTTCAGCGCTGGTGATAGCAGGGTGTTCCCACACGCCTGAAGAACGGGCGGAACACTTTGTGAAACACATGGCCTCGGAGTTGAAGCTGAACGATGCGCAGACGGCACAGTTGGAGAAGATCAAAGACGAGTTTCTGGCAAGGCGGCCTGAAATGGTAGGAATGCGCAAAGAGACGGTGAAAGAAGCGAACGAACTAATGAGAAGTCCTGAAATAGACAAAGCAAAGCTGGACGCTCTGACTGATAAAAACATTGCCCAAGCCGATGATATGATCCGGTTTATCTCCGCAAAATTCGTGGAGATTCACGACATGCTCACCCCGGAACAGCGAGAGAAGCTTGTTTCTCACATTGAAAAATACATGTCCCACTGACAAGAGAAAAGCCGACCCGGCGAAGGCGAGTCAATGAAGAATAGCTACTGAAGAACACTAAATAATTTAATAATTGTATGAGAGTGAGCTTCTGCGTTGTGGACGACGGGAGAAGGAAGAGTGTGGCTTCTCCCGTCGTCTTTTTGCATAGTGCAAGGATAATGCAGCCGATTTATTCCCGGGAGATGTTCCGGCTTCAGAGCAGATAAAAACGGATTGTGTCGCCGTCAGGACATCGGCAGAGGGCTCATTATCTGAGAAAATTGTCCGATGGTTGAGTATGAAAGAGGCTCATTCTGAGGGGGTATAAAAGAGCAAAGGGAGAGGGGATCCGCATGCAGTTGATGAAAATCACAAAAAGCGCTACAATGCACCTGGGTTTAACATGCCCGTAGCCTGGGAAGAGGAGGTACCAATGCCGAGAGTGGCAGTTATTCTCGCTGATGGATTTGAGGAAGTGGAAGCCATGGCCGTCATTGATGTACTGCGTCGAGGCGACATCGATACGGTAATCGCAGGCCTGCATGGCGGTACCGTTACGAGCGCGCGGAAGGTGAGGGTCATACCGGATACGGTGATCGACACGGTGCGGGCTGAAGACTTCGATGTGATCGTTTTGCCCGGTGGTCAACCGGGTTCGGATAACCTGAATGCAGACGCACGCGTGAGGGAGCTGATCAGGCAGTTTTCAATGAAGGGCAAAATCACCGCCGCAATATGCGCGGCACCTTATGTACTCGCGAACGCGGGTGTTCTTGCGGGAAGGCGTGTAACGTCCTACCCGACGTACAAGGGCCAGCTGGGCGGTGCCGTCTATGAGGAGAAAGCCGTGGTCATCGACGGAAATGTATTGACCAGCAGAGGGGCGGGTACAGCGCTTGACTTTGGGTTAGCCATCGTTGAGAAACTGGTCGGACGGGAAAAGTCGCTGAAGATCAGGGATGGCATGCTGGTTGCGCCATGACCGCTGCTTGCTGCGTGGTCCCTTCGAGATGTAGTCCTGTTTCGAAAGAGTTGTTACCGAGTGATTTGACCCAACGCACTGATGCAGAACGTGAAGAATGGGTTTTATCGGAGCGGAGTATGGTCAGGGTCTGATGCAGCCACAAGGACGTAGCGACTTTTAAACAGAGACCGGAGGGGCTGCAGTTCGTCGTAACACCTGTCTGAATTTTGGAGGCGGAAGCGGTTTGGAATGAAATCTTGAGATTGCAGGGTCGGCGTTTTTCCGTTCTGACAAAGCCCAGCGGCGTCGTAAGATCCATGCGATGTTCGCACTGGTCGAACCACTCTGCGAGCCGTGAGAAGTCAATGGGCTTCTCGAAGACCGTGCAGCCCAGCTGTTCCATTTCTGCCCGGTTGTGTCCGTTGAAATAGCCGGCAATGAGCGCTTTGTTCATCAGGGTGAGTTTGCATTGACGGGCTGTCTGTGCTTTGAGAAGTTCGGTGCCGGACATTTTGGGCATGCTGAAGTCGATGAGCATGATGTCGGCGCAAGGATATTTGATCTTGCACTCTGTATTGTCCTGGTATACGGGGCAGATCAAGGGTTCTCTGTAGGTGTAGCAGTCATAACCGCGCAGACTGAGAAACATCTTTAGGAGACCCGTTATGACTACATCCTCTTCAAAGATCACGGCTCGTCTTCTTCTCATGACTTGCTCCCGTGTCAGCTGGGAGAATCTGGTCACTGCGTCTGGTGCAAAATGAAAATTATTTTGCCGTATTTCCCCTCGTAGTGGTATCCGAATTCCCCAACGTTCATGGAATATCGCTTATGGTTTAAGTATAGATAGCGCTTTGCAACCTGTCAAGGAACACCGTTTATCAACTGTTATAATTTAACGGCCCGATATGCGTCGTAAAGGGCACGGGGGAAGTATTTTCATGTTTATTGCTCGCAGGGTTGCTACGTTCTTTTTTGCTGCTTATGCTCTCGTCATCTTCGGATGTGCTCATTTTACTGTGTCCGCTCCCTCAGCGCCAGTAAAACCAGTCGCAGAGATTATCGTTGAGGACTCCATAATCAATGTACCGGTCAGTCTGCCACTGAATTCTCTTGAAGACGTTGCTAAGGGCTTGCTGCAGATGGGCAAAGGAAGCAATAGGAGTAATGATGAAGACGCTTCTGTTGGCAGAATTCGAAGATTTCTGAATAGACAAATTACGAAACTTGACGACACTGTTGTGAACAGCGATTTTATCCGGGAGCGGGCATCCGCAGCCTGGGAAGCACTGCAATATCCGATTCCGCTTACCGACAACCTGGCGCTCTTGCTGAATCCGCAAGCGGTGCATGTTTCGCCTTCATCCGCGCAAAATGAGCAGGGAGATGAGTTTACCGTAGTCATCGGTCTTGTTGCCAGGCCGAGAATTATTACCAATAATACGCCGCATCCGTCAGCTCCACCGGTTCCCCATTTGTCAACTGCTCCTTCGGAGAGCAGTTTTCACATTGCACTGGAGAGTGAGCTTTCCTATCAGTTCGTTGGAAGCGAACTTGCCAAAAGACTGGAAGGCCAGGTCTTTACGAGGGGCGATAACAGGATTAGAATCGGAAATGTGAAGGTTTTTGGATCGGGTGAATCAGTTATCCTGCAATTACGAGTCACCGGAACCATAAACGGCACGATTTACCTGAAAGGCACGCCGGCATATGATGCGTTGTCCAGACGCCTGTATATCCGGGACCTGGATTACACGGTAGAGACGAGGCAGGTTCTCGTCAAAGCGGAAGACTGGATGTTTCACACCCGGCTTCGGAAAAGCTTGGAAGATGCAGCAAAATGGGATATCGGAAACAGAATTGACGGACTAAGCGGCCTTCTGACGAAAGCGCTGAACCGCAAGCTAACGCAGCATGTTGCAATCAGCGGTACGATTGATACGATTCGCCCTGTTGCCGTCGGCTTGACCGATGCCGCCTTGAGGGCTGTTCTTGTCCTTGACGGTGCGGCGGAATTACATATATTTTAACCGGGTGAAACACTAAGTCCCACGAGTATTGAATGGAATTCTGCGATCTTGACTGCAAATACGCCAGGTTTCCGAAATCAGATGCCGTTGACGGCTCCAGGAGCTGCAGGACCTTCGTTGCACTTCACTGCACGAGGAAAAAGAAGCTCGTTCACAAGAACCTGCCCTGTAAGGACAAAGCGACAAAAAAGAACAGCTAACTTGCCCCACCGTACGTTCCTCACCCTGCTACATCTGCTACAATTAAGAATATTGGCTCCAAAACGAGCCTGGACAGGAATCATATGCGAACAGTGGTAATTTCTGATATTCATGCAAATCTTGAAGCACTGACCGCAGTGCTCAATCGGATCAGTACCCTGCAGGTGGATGAGATCGTCTGTCTTGGAGACGTGGTAGGGTATAACGCCAATCCAAATGAGTGCATCGACATTCTGCGAAGCGAAAAGATCCTGTGCGTGCTGGGCAATCACGATGCCGCGGCATCGGGACTGGAAGAGCCCGACAGCTTCAATCCGCAGGCTCGAGCAGCCATTCTCTGGACCCGGGAGCAGCTGACTAGCGAGAACAGGCAATATCTGATTGATCTGCAGCGTGAGCGATCTGTCCGCGATTTTTACCTCTTTCATGGATCAATTCATGATACCAATCGCTATATTCTCTTCCGGGATGATGCTGTTGATAACTTCCGCGAACTTGCGCGGCAGCGCCATTCTCCGGACCTCGGTTTTTTCGGTCATTCACACATCATGACCGTTCTCATCGAGCAAGACGGCATCATCTCGACGTCGCTTTCTCACGCGGACCTGTTCCTGCACCAAGGTAAGCGGTATTTGATCAATCCGGGAAGTGTGGGGCAGCCACGCGACGGCGATCCCCGCGCGGCGTTCCTTGTTTATGACGATCGCGACCGGAAGGTCACCTTTTACCGTATCGAATACGACTTGCGACGCTGCCAGGACAAAATCATCAATGCGGGCCTGCCCCCCCGGCTCGCGGAGCGACTTGCCTGGGGAAGGTGACTGAAGGGAAAAATCACTTAGGCTACTGGAAACATGATAGAAAACGCGGGAAACACGGATGCCGCAGAGGAACGCTGAAAGTGTTGATCGGTTAGCCTGAACTACTACGAAGTCGACAGTGCCCACAGTTATTAAAGCCTGATCACGAATCGTGTCCGGAGGGAGAGGCTATGGCGAAAATAACGTTCGAGACCGTACAGTCGACCTGCACAATCTTGAATCCACAAAACAACTTTGCCGAAGAGGCCTACCAGGTGGAAGTGAGAAAGGATCCGCTCCTGGGGGACAGAAGTGTTTACAATCCCTTTCTCCGGGACAAGGTCAAGGTTTTTTTCGGAGGCAATGATCCTGCTCTCATCAGGGAACTTGTCGCGGAAAGTGCCAAAACCTGTATTTTTTGCGGGACACGTGTCGAGGAAAGCACACCGCGCTATCCCGCCGATTTGGTGCCGCAAGGCAGGATCCGGTCGGGAGAAGCGCTGTTGTTCCCAAACCTATTTGCAATCGGGGCATACCATGCCGTCGTATCTCTGAGTAGCGCCCATTTTCTGAATCTTTCGGAATACAGCCCCGTCTTGGTGGAACATGGACTCAAAGCAGCGCTGGAATTTCTGAAGGCGGTGTCCCGGCGCGATTCAGAAGCCCGGTTTGTGACGGTCAATGCAAATTACCTTTTTCCCGCAGGTGCAAGCCTGGTCCATCCGCACCTGCAAATCCTGATTACGCCGGTAGCCTATACATTTCACGGGCGGATGATCGAAGCATGTCGAGCATATTATCTGAAAAACGGATCTCCGTACCACGTCGATTTGATTAGGGAGGAAAAGAAAACAGGAGCGCGGTATATTGCGCAGCTCGGGAATTGGCACTGGCTCACTGCCTTTTCGCCGATGGGAAACAACGAGATTGTCGCTGTCCATGAATCGGTACGCGATTTTGCAATGATGACCGAAGCGGACCTCGGAGCACTTGCCCGTGGCATATCGAAATCGCTCGAGTTCTATGAACGCCTGGGCTATCTGAGCTTCAACTATTCCCTGTTTTCAGTGAGCCATGCTGCCGGTGGAGAGGGAAACCGGTGCGTGCTGAAACTGGTCAACCGCCAAAATCTCTATCCCAATTACCGCAATGATGATTACTTTCTACAAAAAATGCTCCAGACCGAATTGATTATCAATCCGCCTGAGGAACTTGCAAAAAACCTGCGGTTGTGCTTCTGATTTGATTGACTGGCTCTGCTGCCCTGACTGGGCAGTATTAACAGCTGAGATATGGGGAGCTTAATGAATGCCCAGAATGCGGACAGGTTCGACGGGAAATATCTCCGTGCCGATTTTTTCCAAAAATGATTGATGAAAACTCGGGAAAAGCAGGAAAATCGTCCAATGATGGTTAATATAATGGTTCACCGTCCAGGAGGAATGCCGTTCTCCAGGCATACTCCTGATTTTCTTTGCAAATTTCTCCCTCTTGTTTTCTAAAAAAGGAGAGGATGGATCTAACTACCGTACTGTCAAATAGTGAGGGAGGTTCTTGTTTTCGTATCAAGAATTCGACGTACCACTGAGAGCATATAGTGGGATTCAAAAGGCTTCTTCAGAAAGCCGTCGATTTCCCGTATACCGTCCTTGTCCGCGATATACTTCGTGTGACCAGACATGGCAAGAATCTTTATCTCGGGCTTTATTTCCTTGATCTTTTTTATAAGCTCCTTGCCGTCCATGTTCGGCATGGCGATGTCCGTAATGACCAGGGCTATTTCCTGGGGAATTTTCCCGAAAATGGCGAGCGCATCAATGGAATCATTCATGGCGAATGTCTTATAGCCATGGTTTTCAAGGGCGTCCTGGATGGACTTTAAAAGAGCGACCTCATCATCGACCACAAGCAGAGTCTCATCACCTCGCAGAGCGGTAGTCGCTTCAGGGACCGGCAAGGCAGCAGGCGCCTGTGTAAAAGCGGGCAGGTAAATAGTGAAACTTGATCCAACGCCGACTTCGCTTGCGACGGTGATATATCCCTTATGCTCTTTAACCGCTCCGTACACCATAGACAGGCCTAGGCCGGTGCCTTTTCCCCGTTCTTTTGTCGTAAAGAAAGGTTCGAATATCTTATTCCTTACACTTTCAGGTATCCCTATGCCCGTATCGGATATCGTGAGCACGACATATTGTCCGGGAACGATATACTGCGGCACGTCCCACATATCGGGTTTCACGTCGAGCACGGAAGTGTTGATGACGATTTTCCCGCCTTTTGGCATCGCATCACGAGCGTTGATGATAAGATTCATGACGATCTGTTCGATATGGTTCGTATCGCCCTGGATGACGGGAAGATGATTGTCGAGTTCCACCCTCATCTCGATTTGCTTATCGATAACTCTTTCCAGGAGCTTGATCGTATCATAAACGACGTCATTCAGATTAAGCGGAACAAGCTCATACTTGCTCTTGCGCGCAAAACCGAGCAGTTTGGAGATCATTCGCCCCGCACGCCGAGAAGCATCCTCGATTACGCTCAGACTGTTTGTCGCTTTGACATCCAGTACGGGATTCTTACGAATAATCTCGATATGCCCCAGGATGGCCGTTAAAATATTATTGAAATCATGGGCGATTCCTCCGGCTAAAACGCCGATAGACTCCATCTTTTGCGATTGAAACAAGTGTTCCTGGAGTTTCTTCCTTTCCGTAATGTCGCGGTAAAATGTTTGAACGAATTGCTCCTTATCGATGGTGATCGCTTTTGAACTCGCCTCGACGAAAATCGGCGAGCCGTCCTTCCTATTGTGCTTTGTTTCATACACCATGGCTTCACCGGACAAGATGCGGCGCATCCTGTCCGTCATCTTCTCCTTCTCGGTTTCCGCCTCGAGGAGCTTTATGTGGGCTCCGATCAATGCGTCACGCGAGAATCCGTGCATTTCGCATACTTTCTCGTTTGCATTTAAAATAATGCCGTTTTTATCGAGAACGAGAATGCCGTCTGTGGCGTTTTCATAGAGCGATCGATGCCATTGCTCGGACTTGTTTAGTTCTTTTGTTCGCTCGGCGACCAGATTCTCAAGTTTCTGCGAATACAACGCAAGCTGTTCCTTGTCCTGGGACAGGTCAAATTCAAGGGAGAGATTTTTCACGAGAAGATTGTAATTGATATATCTCCATGCCAGTCCAATGATGATGGCTGATAATAAAAAGGTGTTATTGTTGATAAATGTGCGAATATTTGTTATCTTGTCTAAGAATATGATGGGCAGTACGTAAATTGCATATGTCGTAAAAGCTAGTAGCAAAGTTGCTTTAGTAGAAATAGGGACAAAACCAAAAATGAAAATAAGAGCAATAATCATTCCTGCATAGTAAGTAGATTGATGCCCACCAAACGAGAGGATCATTAATTCAATTGCCGACGCAGTTACTAAAACACCGGTAATAATAACTGTTGTTTGATATAGTCTATTATGGTTTAGCTTGAGAATATATCTTAAAAAAAGCAGTAACGAAGATGCCACTGCCCGATAGACTAAAAATTTTCCAAAGTTCTCCGGCGTAACAAAATAATCTAAAATACTTAATAACAAGAATGTAAGTGCGCCATAAAAGAGAAGTTGGCTTCCTACAGACGGCGTTATGTCCTGTATTTTTTGTTGTATGTACTTTTCTTTATTTTCCATAAGGTTTAGTTTAACACACTTTGTGTGTGACGCTGTTCTTTTCTTAAAATTAATTTAGCTGTATCATGGCCGCTATAAATAACACCAGGAATTCCTATCCCCTGGGTTGTCCAGTGACCTGTCAAATAAAGGCCTTGGATAAATGAAGGCTTTCTTAAATCAGGGAGACCCAACTGTGAAGGCATACATGCCCAGCCGTAAGCAGCTCCCTTATAGTTGAGGGTATATTTGTATAATGTAAATGGCGTCGCCGCTCCCTTATATTTAATATGTTGTGTTAGTTCGGGGAACACTTTTTCTTCGATTCTTTTAATAAATGACTCTAAAACCTTTTCCTTGTTGACGTCCCAATACTTCTTGTTCCTGAATGGTACATTCACGAAGGCTAACAGAGCTTTTTGATTTGGCATGAAACGGACCATAGTGCATGCATTGTCGAGATTTAATTCATGTTGTAAAAGGTATGTATTGTCTAAATTGTAATTGGAAAGCAACCAAATGTTAGTACCTGATTTTACCTCCTCTGTACACAAGTTATTTAAACCTAAATATAAAATAAATATGGAACGTGAAGGGATCATATTATTCATGGTGTCTAAAAAATCCTTGTTGCTAATTTTACTTCTTCCTATGAGACTCAAGAAAGTTTGCCGAGAATCGCAGTTAGAAATGACATATTTTGAGGGTATAAAGCCGTTTTTCTCCATAACCGTACCCGTAACCATATTGTCTTTAATTCTAATTTTTTTAACAGAACATGATAACCGCAGGTCACCGCCGAATTCTTTAAATTTTTCTGCCAGCGCATCGGGTAGTGCTTGCATACCGCCCTCAGGATAATATCCCCCATCGACAAGAAACTCTTGGAATATTTTAGCGCCTATGAGTGCGGACATAAGTGATGGAGGCAATGCGCCGTTCCCCAATAGTGGAAAAGAAATGATGCTTTTTAGCTTGTCATTTTTGAAATAGTTGTCCAATAAATTTTGAAAAGTCCAGTTTCTAACGCGCATAAAAAACTTCTGGTCCGGATTAATTATGAAATTAAAAAAATCCCTGATGCCATCCCTTTCATCTGGGAAAACACTTTGGAAGTCATTTATCGTTTTGTCTAAATCGGCATAAAACGTAACGTTATAATCAGGAGTGATTATTATGTCTGAAGGATCATATCTAGTGATATTTACTTTTTTATCAATTCCAAGATCATTAAATACTTTTCGAACAATTCCATCTTTTCTATATCCTCCAAAGGAGTGAGCGGCGGCATCGAATGTGAACCCTTGTCGCTTGAATGAGGTGCAGTAGCCTCCCGGCTTGAAATGTTGTTCTGCAATCAGCACTTTTATCCCGGCTTTTGCAAGGTAGCACCCGCAAACAAGGCCTCCCATGCCTGCCCCTATTATTACAGCATCATAACTATCTTTATGAGTTTGTATCATTTACTGGATTTTTGATTCAACAAATTATTTACAAGCTCAACAGCCTCTTTCACCGTGGTAATTTTAGGAACATCCTCATCTCGTACCGATACTTTAAATTTTTTTTCAATAGCTACCGTGATCTCAATAGCTTTAATAGAGTCTACTTCCAGATCTTTAAAAAAATTTTTCTCTGAGGTAATCTCATCCTCATCGAATCCTGAGACCTCAGAGATTATTGAGACTATTTCTTTTTCCACATTTACAGCCATTGTTATCTCCTCGTCATCCTTAACCGGTAAATTTTTTTAAGACCAGGCAGGCATTATTGCCACCAAATGCATACGAGTTGTTTAGCGCTATTGTGACAGTATGTTTTCTTGATTGATTAGGCACACAATCAATATCACACTCTATGTCGGGTGTTTCATAATTGATGGTTGGTGGAATCGTATCAGTTTTAACAGAAAGTGCGCAAGCGATCGCTTCAATTGCTGAAGCTGCGCCCATGGTGTGGCCGAGCATGGATTTGATGGAACTGACGGGTATCCTCTTATAGTGATGCCCGAAGACCTCCTTGATGGCCGCGGACTCGTTTCTGTCATTGGTCAGCGTTCCCGTCCCGTGGGCGCTGATGTAATCTACCTGCTCTGGTGCAATGCCAGTCTCTTCCATGGCCTTGCTCATGCACGCAACGATCCCTTCCGTGGAAGAGGTGGTCATGTGATAGGCATCGCAACTCAGGCCGTACCCCAACACCTCAGCATAAATTCCGACATTCCTGCTCAACGCGCTCTCGAGGGATTCTAGCACAACGAATGCTGACCCTTCGGCAACCATCATTCCTTTCCGGTTCGAGTCAAAGGGCTGGCATCGTTCAGGCGCAACAGCTGAGAACTGATTAAACCCCGTAAAAGCCACCTTCGAGAGAGGTTCGGCGCCTCCAGCAAGGAGCACATCGGCTCTGCCGAGACGTATCAGATCCAAACCGTAGCCGATTGCGTAGTTTCCCGCGGCACAGGCGGTCGAAAACATGAAATTCGCTCCCTGCATCGAGAATTCACGGGCAATCGCAGCAGAAGTTGAATGGGTTGATGTTTGACGAATAAGATCGGCTCCGACGGTCTTTTGTCTGCCGGTTACCAGCAGTTCATTTATTATTTCCACTGTCTGAATCGACCCCATGGTGGTACCAACACAAACGCCGGCAGTTCTCGTCGAGAGATCGGCCGGAGACAGCGTTGCATCCTTCATGGCAAGATGGGCGCTTGCAAAAGCCAATTGCGTTGCCCTGCTGAAAGATTTCAGTTGATCAGCGGAGAGGTAGTCTTCCGGTCTGAAATTCTTGACCTCGCCGCCGTTGTGCGTAAACTGGTTCGTAGTATCAAAGGAAGTAATGGGGCTGATCCCTGATTTGCCTTTCAAGAGATTATCCCAGAAGTCCCGCCAGCCGATCCCGATGGAGGAGATAACGCCCAGTCCTGTTATGACAATTCTCTTATTCATATTTTACGCTGAACACCAGTTCCGCCTCAGCGATCTTCTTCTCGCCAACAGAGGCAACGCCCGCCACATAGGCGGCGGTTGGCAGGAATTTGACATTTTCAACCTGTATCTTGAGTTGGTCTCCCGGTACTGCCGGGTGGAGAAATCGCGCTTTCACAGATCCGAAATAGTACAGCGGTTTTTTGTCGCCAGCCAGTTTCTCTCTACCCACGGCAAATAGGATGATGGACGCCTGCGCCATCGCCTCGATAATAAGCGCTCCGGGCATGATGGCCTTATCGGGAAAATGACCGAGGAATACCATATCATTGCCCGAAATATTTTTCACGGCTACTGCATGTTTTCCCGGCTCCACATCGATTACCCGGTCGATCATGAGGAAGGGAAAGCGCTGCGGCACAATCTTCTTTATCTCCTCGAAGTCAAGCTGCATATCCCTCTTTCCTCGGACCTCATCTGCCGATAATGACGGCAGTATTCTGTCCGAACGGGTCGGTCGAGGTGACGAGCACGGTGCGGATGTCGCCTGGTCTCGACTGATTGGGCACGTAATCGAGATCACAGTCAGGGTCCGCATTCCGGTAATTCATGGTTGGCGGGATCCTGCCATTTTGCATCGCGCCGACGGCGGCGACCAGGGCAAGCGCGCCGGACGCCGACAAGGACTCTCCAACCATGGATTTTATAGAACTGGCCGGAATTGTGTACGCCCGTCGGCCAAAAATATCCTTAATTACCTTCGACTCCATTCTGTCGAGGCCGATGGTCGAATTTGAGCAGGAACAGATATAGTCAATTTCTTCCGGAACAAGCTCTGCCTCTTTCAAGGCATGGGCGATGGCATTCTTCAGGCCTTCTCCCGGGTGTTTAAAGTTCCAGTCTGCCGCTGGATCGAAAGCATTGCCATATCCCATGACATGTGCATAGACCACCGCGTTTCTTTTTATGGCGTGACGCTCGTTTTCAAGTATCAGGATCGCCGCGCCCTCGGAAAGAATGACGCCGTTTCTTTTCGCGTCGAACGGGCGGGATACCGCTTCTGAACCGTCTAATCCGGACAAACAGCCAAGTTTATGAAATCCGAAAAACGTCTCTTCACAGAGCTCTTCAACTCCTCCCGCGAGCACAGCTTCAGCCCTGTTCAGGCGTATGAAGTCAGCCGCATAAATGACGGCATCAAGGCTGGCGCAAAACCCCGTGGATATGGTAGTGTTAAAGCCTTTGATGCCGAATCGTATCGATACGTGACTAGCGGGCGAATTGATGACCGTGTTCGGAAAGAGGGAAGGATTGACGGCTTTTGGACCTTCTAGGATCCTTGACCGGTCGAATTGTACGATGCTATGAAGACTGCCGAATGTCGCTCCGATGGAGACACCGGTGGAATAAGCCACGCTATCTGTCAGTTCAAGCCTGCCGTCATCGAGGGCCAGCCTCGCGGCGGAGCAGAGTAACCTCGTACTTCTGTCGAGTTCTCTCAACCCTTTTTTCCCGAGAAACGCAAGCGGGTCAAAGTCCGGAATTTCTCCGCCCAGACTGAGATGAAACGGAGCTGCAGCAAATAATGTGATTTCCTTAAACCCTGTCTTGCCCTGAAACAGCCCTTTCCAGTAATCATCCCTGCCGATCCCGATAGGTGAAAGAACTCCTATGCCGGTAATGACGACATTTCTATCCATGTCAGAAATTCACATCCCCAATCCGCCGTCCAGTTGCATGACCTGGCCGGTCATATACCTAGATGCGCTGCTCGCCAGAAAAACGACAACCTGCGCTACTTCCTCAGGCGCGCCGAAACGTCCGAGGGGGATCATTTTCATGACCTTCGCCCTGTATGCTTCGCTAAACGCCGACGTCATATCGGTTTCCACAAAGCCGGGCGCCACGGCATTGACCCTGATATTGTACGGTGCTACTTCCTGAGCAAGCGACTTCGTAAAACCGATTACCCCCGCTTTAGCTGCCGCGTAATTGACTTGACCGGCAAGGGGATGAATGCCGCTTACCGACGACATGTTCACGATGCATCCACTTTTTTGTTTTAAGAACGTTATAATACAGGCACGGGTCATATTGAAGACGCCCGTAAGGTCCGTATCAATGACATCGGACCAGTCCTCTTGACTCATCATCATGAGCGACTTGTCCCGTGTGATTCCCGCGTTATTTACAAGGATATCAATCTTGCTAAAGGTCTTCTTAACCTCTTCAACGAAACGAAACGCCTCGCTATAATCCTTCGCGTCCAATTGCATCGGAAGAACTTTTCTGCCCATACTTCTGAGTTCATATGCTAGAGATTCCGCAGACGAGGAGCTCTTCTTGAAGGTAAAAGCACAGTCGGCGCCCTCTCGGCAAAGAGCCAAGACGATCGATTTGCCTAAACCGCGTGTTCCTCCTGTGACAATCGCAACTTTATCAAGAAGTAAATTCATATGCGCCAGATGTGCGCCGGTCCCGTAAAAAATCGAGTTGTATGTTTTTGGCGACGTTCCAGCTTGCCCGGAATTAATCTTTTTTGAGACCTTTATTGGGCATTAGGAACAAGAAAAACCGGAGTATTGACTTATAACGTATGCATGATGTGCCTAACCAGGTTTTTCGCACCGGGGAGTGAACTTTTGTCGCTTCCGGGACATGACATGCTAATATTTATTTCCACCAGTGAATAGGGAACTATGGTTTCGTCGCCACATAAAAGATGATTGACCCGGACTTCACACGGGTCATCGACACTGCGTCGCTGGCAATTTCAGCCTGACGCAATATCTTTTCAAAATCATCGGGCGTACGCTGAAGAAAACCATCCCAGTCAGCGAACCAATGATACGCCTGGGACCGGTAGCGGTTCGCATCCTTGAATGCGGCGATCAGCTTTCCGCCCGGCTTGAGTAAGAGGTAGAGTGCATGAAGCATTTTCGTAAGAAAATCATCGGCGAGATAATCAAAATAGCCTACGCTGTAGATGATGTCTCTCATGCCGAAGGCAGACAAAGCGGTTTCGAAGTCGAACAATCTCAGAGCATTGTATTGCATGAATTCGACGCGGTCGGACGATAAACCAGCATAGGACAGTCGATTGAGCGCGAAATCCAGTGCTTCGGAGTCCAAGTCGATGCACGTGAAATGGGCATCGGATTTGATGATTTCTGGAACGATTTCATGTAATTCACGACATGAACCGCAAGCGATATCGAGAATGCTCGGAGAATGTTTCTTCGCAAGCTCCGTTTTTAAAAACTCAGCTAGCATTTGCATTCTCTCTCTGACTCCGACGGCGAGGGTCGAGGAAAGGAAATATTTGTCGAGGTAGTAGCCTATGCCTTCGGACAGGGGCGTATTTCTGTAAATGAATTCTATTGTTTTGTAGTCGCCCTGGTATCCCTGCGGCCACGTTCGAACCCGCTTTGCACCATAGCCTTTTGACACTATTGAATCCGTTTTATCGCGGAACGCAACCCGTGCAGCGCTGAGTTCAGCTTTATTCCTGACGATCTTCTCGAATTGTTCACAAATCTGCATCATTGACTCGTTGAGCGTCGTAAGATCCTGCATGATACGGTCAGGGTTTTCTCCCGGCTTATTGCATCTCCGTTCGATGTCGCTGAGCGCAACCATATATTGATCGGTCGTCGCTTCCAGATAAGCGATATGTTTTTCGCTTTCCTCCCCGACATGCAAAGTGTTTTCTTTGATATCTTCGTTTCCGAAACTCCATGGATCGACCATTGTCTCCTCCTGGCACTAAAACAGGTATGGACAAACAGAACTGAGTTACTGCCAAAACAAGGCAAGAAATCATACCTATTTGTCAAAATTGATTCGGGATTATCCTTTTTCGAATATAAATATTTCCAAATCGCTGAACTGACTAGAGAAATATGGATTGCTTTTATAGATGCAGGTCGACCATCCAGAACGACCAGTTTGCAATATTAAATTGTTTGTGAGGATGAAGTGGGAATGTTGCCTTATATTCTGTAACTTTGTGTATAGATTAATATAAATTACCAGTCATGTCAAGAAACAAATGGATAAATTAATACTTAAGTAGTGAAATTCAGCTTGACGCGTTGGGAAAATGTAAAAAGAATCTTATAGGGATAAAATGCATCCTGTTTTGAAGGCATCATTTTTACTATTCCTCAAAAACATCCATTGACTGAACGCTATGAGGACACTTGAACAAGGGATCAGTGAATAAAAACAGAGCGTCATCCGGACGGAGCCCCCGCCTTTCCCTACCGCCCCCTGACCACTGTCTCGATCCCCGTTTCTTTACCCTCGCGCAAATAAATAATGGTAACCTTGTCTCCGGGGTTCAGGGTTTTTAGTATGTCTGAAAAATCCTTCAGCCCGTCCACAACTCTCCCGTTCATCTTCACGATAATATCGCCCTCCTTCAATCCCGCTGCTTCCGCTGGAGAGCCCACGACGACGCCAGAAAGCCTGAACCCTTTGCCGCCATAGGAAAAATCGGGGATGGATCCCAGACCCACCTTGCGTTCGGTTTTTAGAGAAGGTCCCACGGAAGGTGGTGGCTTCCGCCTTGCCGCAGTCAGCGGTCGCTCACGCTCTGCCAGGTAATCGATGGCTTCCCTTGTAACAGAGGCAACCTTGACAAGGCCGTCGGCATCAATCCTGTCCGCGGTATCGGTCGATCGATGGTAATCCAGATTCGGACCGGAGAAGAGCTGGACTGCAGGCACACCGGCGTCCTGAAAGCTTATCTGATCGCTGGAATCCAGTTCCGCCGAAACGGTTTCGATGTTCACACCCGTTACAAAACCCACTCCTCTGAATATAGGTTCCCATTCCTTTGCCGAAGCCGCTCCGAGCACGAGGAGCTTGCCCTTCCCGAGTCTGCCCACCGTATCGAGGTTTACCATGCCGATGCAATCGCGCAGGGGAAAGAGCTTTTCGTTCGCAGTGTAATATTTCGAGCCTCGCTTACCGGCTTCCTCGCCAGCGAACGCGGCGAACACAATGGTCCGGTCAGGCCGCGAACCTTTTGCAAGCGCACGCGCCAACTCTATCAAAACGGCCACTCCGCTCGCATTATCATCGGCGCCGTGATGGATCTTTCCCGGAACCGGGTCCCTTGTTTCGGGCCAGCCAAGCCCAAGGTGGTCATAATGAGCGCCGATAACCACGCTCTGCGACTTCATCTCCTCTTTCCCGCCCGGAATGATGCCGATTACATTCCTCAGAGTCGCAGTATGCGCGGTGTCGCCACCGATGTCATTCCAGGCCTGAAAGTACCCGCCCTTTTCGTCCCCGGCAGGTGCGAGGCCTGCATCCTTGAATTGCTTCGCAATGTATTCAGCGGCTTTATCCAGCCCCGGCGAGCCGAAACCGCGGCCCGCTAATTCATCACTCGCAAGATATCTGACTGTTTCCATCATCCTTGCCCGGGAAAAGGGCGGATCGAAGCTGGCGAGCGGTTCACGCGGGGAGAGTTTGCCCATCTCGACTTTCCGCGGCACACCCTTTTCACTTGAAAGAAATACGGTGAGGGGAGACGCTTCCACGGGCCAGCGGCCTTTTGCCATGTTTGTCGGCTCCGATCCTTCAAAGGCAAGGTAACTGTACTTGTGATAATGAGGGAGTTTGTTCGCCAGGCCGATCAGCGATAGGGAATTGTCTGTGGCGATCAGGCTCACCGGCATATTACGATTTTCCGGGGACCGCGCCGTGAACACAAAAGAGTGGTTCCTGTGCGGCACCGATATTTTGCCGATTCGTACCTGATTCGCGCTTATGGTGACATCATACTCCGATACTGCCAGGATGGCATATGCTGCAAAGCGGTTCTCCCATCCGATAACCGTTATTGCACGGTCCGTTGGCAGTTGAATGACATCCGTGTCGAGTTTCACCGCTGCCTCGTCGGGTCCCGATTGAGCTAGTGATTGCGCGAACGTCCGGTATGCATTGAAGAGGTCCCGATCAGCTTCCGAGGGAAGAATGATCAACATCTTTTTTGAGCCCAGAACCTGCGAGACGGCAGGGGGGATCTCTTCACGGTCGAGCCTTCTGAAAACATCGAATTCGGGGTCAATGTCGAGTCTCAGCGGCTGTGCCGACAGAGAGAGTTCTAGCTCCGCTTTCTTGCCGTCCATATTGATCGTCGTCTGGAAAGCCTGCTCCTGTCCCTTGAGCGTCACGGCAATGGGAATCCGCAGGCGATATGCATCGCCGGGCTGGACCTGTTCGATGGTGGTGGAAAGAGAAAATCTGCCCGCCTCCCCAGCTACGGAGGCCTTGTCCAGTTTTAGCTGCGGCGCTCCTGTCCAGGTCACCCACTGGTTGAATTCCGGCTTTAGGTCTTTTCCGGAAACGGCCTCAAAGATCGACCTGATGTCCTCGAAAGTGGCGTAATGAAATTTGTACTTCCTGTAAAATTCCCGGAGCCCTTTCTTGAACACAGGGTCGCCGAGTTCACTGCGTAGCATGTGGAAGAACATGAGCGACTTGCCATAGCCGACGGCTTCAGTGGACGGGTCGTGCCGGGAGCGAAATTGCGTAAGGGGGAAGTCCTTGCCGCCGCGCACATAATCGGCATATTTCTGGAGCGTGGCAATGCGGTATTCGGCTCCGCCGCCCTGCTGCTCACGCATAAGATGATCAGCAAGGTAGGCCGTGATCCCCTCAGACCAGTTGCCTTTTTCGTAGACAGGATACACGCTGTTGCCCCACCAGTTGTGCAGGATCTCATGCGGATAGGAAGTATTGATGATAAAAGGGAGGCGGATGACCGTGGGACCCAAAAGCGTGAATGAGGGCATGCCGAAGCCGGTTTCCCAAAAGTTTTCGACAAGAGCAAATTTCTTATAAGGGTAAGGGCCGATGAGTCCGCTGTACATCGAGATATAGCGCCCCGTTGCGTCGAGGTACTTGTCCGCCAGCGCTTTATCGGGTGAGCGCAGGAAAACCATGGCCTGAACCGGGCCGGATGATCTGGTATATTGCGTAAATGCAGCGGCAACGAGGTAGATGGATTCTTGCGGCTCCGGCGATTTCCAGTGCACGAGGGTGGTGAGCGCGCCCCGTTCATGGCGGGTGCGCTCGCCCTGGCTGACGGCATCCCACGACATCGGCAGCTTGACTTCAAGATCGAATTTTATCAGCGTTGATCCGAAGTCAGGGTACCAGCCTGAGGTGCCTGACAGGTAAACACCCGCATCGGATATCGTACCGGGTGTATCCTGAAAGCCTCGCGCTTGTATCCTGCTTTGTTGCTCTAAGGGATGGTGAATGGCCCCTGCATAGGATATCATAAAGGAATGAAGTCCGGGAGGCAGGGTGACACGATAGGACTCCAGCGGCACAGCTTCATCTCTGTTTCCCTCCTTCACGATGCGAACGAGGGGTGAAGAGGATGTCGGATTCAAACCGCTGTGCAGAAGGAAGGCGACCTCCCGGGGAGAATCTGCGGGAAGAGTAATGGAATCCACAGCCGTGATCCAGTGTTCCGTGGGGGCAAGGGTGATGCTCAGATCGTGGTGAATCAATTCAGATGCGCCTAGAGAAAGCGGCGAAAGTGAAAGGAGAAAAAACAGGGGAAGTATTATATACTTCATCATCATGACTAAATATATCCTCCTCCTGTGCTGCCCCGGATTCAGCATTCTGTTGTAAGGACAGCCGCCTATCCTGGAACAATTCAACCTAAAAAATGCGATTAAAACATCGTAATTCGTTGAAGGACAAAATTTAAATCACAAGCGCCCGCGCCATTGAACATGCAATTTCCCGCAGCGTGCTGCAGAGTCGCCTTCCAGAGGGAAGAGCATGAGAAACCACCGGTTTCCCATAGAACAATCTTTCCCACGATGCCGCGCAGCTTGCCGCGGGGAGATTCGTTCCCCTGCCTATTCCTCCCAGTCCGCGATAAAAATATCAGTTTCATGGGGCTTCCGCGGATTGCGGTTGGAAGCCCAAACCAGTTTTTTGCCGTCCGGCGAAAACATGGGGAAACTGTCGAAGACATTGTTATAGGTGATGCGCTCCAGTCCGGTGCCGTCGATGTTGATCAGGTAGAGCTCGAAGTTATGACCGTACTGCTTGATGTCCTCGTGCCAGTCGTCCATGTTACTCGCAAAAATAATTCGCTTTCCGTCAGGATGCCAGGAGGGGGCAAAGTTCGTCGCTCCGTTGTGAAGAATCATCCGCTTGTTCGATCCATCGGCGTCCATGACCCAGAGGTCCAGCGGGAAGGGGAGAATATAGTTCTTCTCCATGCAGTCGCGCCACTGCGCTTTTTCGGCGTCTGTTTCCGGATACCAGGCGCGCCAGACGATTTTTTTGTTGTCCGGTGAGAACCAGGGACCGCCGTTATACCCCAAACGGTTCGTAAGCCGCTGGACATTCGTGCCGTCGGCGTTCATGAGGTAGACGTCGAAGTTCCCTTCGCGCTGGGAGCCGAACACGATCTGTTTCCCGTCCGATGATACGACGGGTTCGGCATCATATCCCGGATTATCAGTTATTTTAACCAGGCCATTCCCATCGATATTCGCGGTGAATATGTCATAGGAATAAAGAGGCCAGATGTAGCGTGCACCCTTCGGCATATCCGGCTTCGGCGGACAGGCGCCGGGCAGGTGGGCAGTTGAGGCAAAGATGATTCTGTTGTCCGGAAAGAAGAACGAGCAGGTGTGCGCACCATGGTCTGGGCTGACCATTCGCTTGTCTGAACCGTCGATGTTCATGGTCCAGATTTTATCGCAGGCATATCCATTACGGCTCGACTGGAAAATGAGCTTCTTCCCGTCCCAAGAGAAGTAAGCTTCTCCATTGTCACCGTCAAAGGTGAGCTGGGTCACGTTCTTCATGTGACGATCCGTAAAAGACGGCACAGCCTGCCATCCGCCCGGTTTTGCGCTTGCACAGCTCACAAGCAGGGCGATGCACGATATCAGTACCATGGCCTTCATATTCGCTCCTTGTTCTGAGGATGGTTTAATTATAATCACTGAACTGGGTGAAGTAAAGCATATTGACAGATCGGTGTTTCGATGTTACTGTTCGGCATGTTTTGCCGAAAGTTTCGTGTTCCCGCACTCCCGGCGATACTTCTGCTTTCCCTGTGCCTCTTGTCGGGGCAGGCTATCGCACGCCCATCGACTGTGGACAAGATCAAGAAGCGTGGCGTGCTTCTCTGGGGCTGCGATATTGCAGGCGGCGCGCCGCTGGCATTTCCCGACCCGAAGGACCCTTCAAAACTTGTTGGTTTTGAGGCCGACATCGCAGAGGCCATCGCGAGGGATCTGGGCGTCAGGGCCCGGGTCGTCCAGACGGAGTGGGGCAGCCTCATACCGGCGCTGGAGCGTGGCGATTACGATATAGCCATGAACGGGATCGAAATCATTCCGGAACGCCTGAAGCGCATCCTGATGTCTCGTCCTTATTATGCATACACGCTCCAAGTTGTTGTTCGAAAAGACGAAGAGCGGACCAAAGGCCTGGCTGACTTGAGAGGGAAAACGGTTGGCACTCTGGCTGGAACGACGGCCGATGGGCTGTTGAAAAATATCGGCGTTGAGGACATCAGGTCCTACTCCGAAGCCTGGCCGTTCGAGGATGTTGCATTAGGCAGGCTCGATGCTGCGTTCCTGGACACTCCGATAGCCATCTATTATGCGAAGCCGGATAGACGGCTACGATTCGCGGGAACTCCCGTAGGAGAGGGATATTACGGTATAGCGATCAGGAAGGAGGACCAGGATCTCAAAAGGCTGATTGATGCGTCTATCGACAAATTGCTGCGTACCGGCGAGCTGAAGCGGATCTATGACAAGTGGGGGCTTTGGGATAAAGCACAGTCCACCCTTTTCAATGTCGGTATGCAAAATGACCCGGCTTTTAAGCTCAGGACCGAAAGCGCGGACGCGCCGCTCTATACGTTCTTCCCGCTTCTGCTTAAAGGCGCGGGAATCACCGTGCTCCTGTCCGTTGTTTCCATGGCCCTCGCGATCCTGCTCGGTCTGTCTCTCGCGCTCGTGAGGCAGTATGGCCCTCCCGCACTGGCGGTCGTAGCGTCCACGTATGTCGAAATCTACCGGGGAACGCCGCTCCTGATCCAGCTCTTCATTCTTTACTACGGCCTGCCCAATGTGGGTATCACCCTGTCGCCCCTCACCGCCGCGATCCTCGGCCTCGGCATGAATTATGCGGCGTATGAGTCGGAGGTCTACCGGGCAGGACTGGAAGCCGTGCCGCTGGGACAATGGGAAGCGGCATTATCCCTCGGTATGTCGAATGGCCTTGTGTTTCGCCGTGTTGTCTTCCCGCAGGCTTTCCGCATCAGCCTGCCGGCAGTCACGAATGACTTTATCGCATTATTTAAAGATTCGTCCATCGTGTCGGTGATCGCCATGGTGGAGCTGACGAAAACCTACGGGATCCTGGCTGCCACGACGTTGCGGTACTTCCAATTGGGCCTGGTCGTCGCCTTGCTGTATTTCGGGATGAGCTATCCCTTGTCGCTGGCAGCCGGCAGATTGGAAAGGAACTTGAAGGGGAGGAAATGAGAATGATGCAGCTCCAGGGAACATTAAAGGCTGGAAGAAAGAAAAGCAGTTTTGGCGTTGACGTTTAATTTTTCAAGTGTGTCGTTATCCTGAGAATACGGTATGATCCGAATTCGGAATCTCCATAAATCCTTCAACGACCACAAAGTGTTCCAGGGCATCGACGTTGATGTTGACCGGGGGGAGGTCGTCGTACTCATCGGCCCGTCAGGCAGCGGGAAGAGCACCTTTCTTCGCTGCATCAACGGACTCGAGAGCTTTGAACAGGGAGAAATCGAGGTGGGGGACATCGTCCTCCATTCGATCAACCGCGCGAAGCCGTCCCGGCAAGGTCGGGAAGCCGTGAGGCAGGTTCATCTCAGAGTGGGGATGGTATTTCAGCAGTTCAATCTTTTTCCGCACATGACCGTACTGGAAAATGTCATTGAAGCGCCGATACGGGTTCTAGGCATGGCTCACCGGCAGGCCGAGGAAGAAGCCCGCATGTTCCTGGCGAGGATCCATCTCGGGAACAAGGCGGATTGTTATCCCGCGACGCTTTCCGGTGGAGAGCAGCAGCGTACTGCTATCGCTCGCGCCCTTGCTATGAAGCCACGGATCATGCTCTTTGATGAACCCACGGCTTCGCTTGATCCGGAGACGGTTGGAGAGGTGTTGTCGGTCATACGGGAACTGGTATCGCAGAAAGAAATGACCGCAATCATTTCAACCCATGAGATGGGGTTCGCCCGCGAAGTCGCGGATCGGGTCATTGTTCTTGCAGAGGGAACTATCATCGAATCGGGCGCGCCCGAAAGTCTCTTCACCAATCCTCGTCAGGAACGGACGAGGATTTTTCTGACCAGAGTTCTGAAGCGGGAATAAGAACCGGGAGGCTTTTCACGATCGGCGTGACACACGATCGGCGTGGACTTTCGTGATGCTTCCCGATATGCTATAATTCTACAATCGTCGGTTCCCGCGGCGAGAATGCAGCGATGAGGAAGAGGTTGATGAATGAAAAAGATTCTCATTTCCGATACGTTTAAATCGCTTTTTGAAAAAGAAAAAAATTTTATGATGCGGTCTGACGTGAAATTGTACACTGCAGCGAGTAACGATGAGCTTCTGTCGGTCCACCGGACTGAAAAAGTGAATCTCATCATCGCCTCGCTTGATGCGCCGGGGGTGAGGCCGGAGGATCTTTTTCTAGAGATCAGGAAGGTGGAAGAGCTCCGAAGGGTCTCCCTGATAATGATCTCTCATGATAAACCGGCTGATAAGGCGCGCGCGGAGCGGTGCAGTCCTAACGTGTTGCTGACTTTCCCGGTGGATGTCCGGCTGCTGCTCGAAAAATCACGGAACCTTCTGAATATCCCCGCACGGGAATCGTATCGCGTTCTTCTGAGCGTGAACATCAACGGTCGCAGCAAGGACCAGGCTTTTTTCTGCCGCTCCGAGAACATCAGCACGACGGGGCTTCTTCTTGAAACGGATCGGGCCATACAGGAAGGCGACCGGTTGACATGCTCGTTCTTTCTTCCCGAATCTCAGCAGATCAACGTTCCCGGTGAAGTAGTCAGGAAAATAGTCCAGGACGACAAGTCCGGCGCGAAACGCTACGGCGTCAGGTTTGAAAAAATGAATATCGAGACCAGGAACGCCATTGAATCTTTTATTCAAAAGAAGTCTCAGAAGTTTCGCTAAGCAACTCAAATCCCCCTCCACTCCCGTATTTATCCGCATGAACAAGTTACTTGGTGTACTGATGCATCCCGCATTGATGAAGAGAACGGAGAGGAGGAACCCCCCTTTCTTGACAGGTTGAAACGCCGGTGCTATAGTTGATACGAGACATAAATCATCCCGATAATGCCAACCTCTCCGCAAGGCGAGGGCGGAAAGTTACGGGTCTTCATAGCGAATTGGAAGACAGCCGAACTGCCGAAGGATTATGAGAAATCACGGCAGTTCGGCATTTTTGTGTGCTTGGCCTGGAGGGGAAGGGGTTATGAGTAAAAAGCGCAACGTACCCCGACGGATGTTGTTTGAGCTGAGATTGCGGAATACAAATTGCCAAGACCGCAGAGGTCCGAGCATAAGGCTCCAGGAAAAAGCCGGCCGAAGAAAGAGGATGCCGAGGAATGGTCCCATGACAGCTTTCGTTCCTGTTTCCGAAGCCGGCCTCATATATAATAAAGACGCACGCGGTTCTTCTCCTGGATTATTTTTTTATCAGAGGTAGGGTGCCAGGGAGTGAGGGGGCTTTTAGGCGCGGCTAGAAAACAGGGAAAAATGAGGCGATTACGAGGCGATTACTATGAGAGATGCGAGAATAACGGGAATATCGAGCATTACCGGCAAAATAGTTGTGATCAGGCATGCAACGGAACGGGACCGGATCATTATTGAGGAGTATCTCAGGAACAATAATCCCGATGCCGGAACCGACGGCTCCGAAATCGCAGTTGCTCTGGAAAATGAGCGTATCATCGGGTTCGGCATTCTGAAAAAAGAACGCGAAGGAGGCTGTGTATCCCTCTTCGAAGACAGCAGGCGCAAGGGCATTGCTTCTCCGATCGTAAAGCACTTGACGGAATATGCAGGGGTGACGAAGGTGTATGCAACGCGCAATGCCACTTACTTTACGCGGTCGAAGCTTGTTCGCGGAAAACAAGTGCACATTTCACGATCGGGCAAAAAAGGTTTCTTGTGCAGGGCGCCCTTAATGGTGCCATTGTCCTTGGCGGTCTGACCGGAGTCATGGCAAGGGAAGGTTGCGGCAGATAATGGACCGTGTGTATGATTGTATTATCATCGGAGCGGGGCCGGGCGGATTACAGGCTGCAATTTATTTGGGCCGGTACAACCGCGATGTGATGCTTCTTGACCGCAGCGGCGGACGGACATGGCATGCGCGGCATATCGAAAATGTCCTCACACACCGGGAAATATCAGGGAGTGAAATAATCGAACGGGGCATGGAGCAGGCTCGGAGATTCAACGTTCGGATCGAGCGAAAACGCGTACTATCGGTGCGAAAGGATGTCCTGTTCACTGTTAGAACGGACGACGAATCGTATCGCTCACGCTACATTATTGCATCATCGGGCGTGTATGACATCATGCCCCCTCTCGAAAATATCTATCCCTTCCTCGGCGTTAGTTATTTTACCTGCATTGACTGTGATGGCTATAAAACCACGAATAAGAAGGTCGTGGTCCTGGGGGACCATCTACAGTCTGTGAACATCGCGCTTGCCATGAAGCGGATGTTTACGAGGGACATTACCTACATTCCTTACCGACTGAGCCTGCCTGACTTGGCGGAGGAAGTGCTGGAAGAAGAAGGAATCAGATTGGTTACGGCCGAACCCGTGCGGATTATCGGTGCCGTGAACATGGAGGCCCTCGAACTGAGGGGTGGAGAGCAGGTTGCCTGTGAAGCGATAATGGCTTCCTTCGGCATTAGGCTGAATGACGAATTCCTCGGCGGGGTCGCGTTGAAAAAGGATGCTGAGGGTTTTAAATATGTAGTCAACACCTCCTATGAGTCTTCCTTGCGCGGGCTCTACATCGTGGGACCGCTCAATACCGGCCAGGACCAGGTCATTATAGCGGCAGGTGAAGGGGCGGTGGCGGCCATTGATATCAATAAACGACTTCTGGAGGAAACGTACGCCAAAGAGGAATAAGCTCCCGGAGCGGGACACGCCTGAGGGAGGGAAAGAGGTGTCTTTCAAAGCCTCACATCGTTTGGAGCGGGGGTGACTGTATCCGATAGGCTTTGAAGAAAACATGGTGCAGGAGGGAGTCGAGGGGGGGAATTATTCCCATTTGAAGATCCTGGAGCCGATCGCGAGAAAGAGCGCGCTCATGATGCCGAGCATCAGCAGGTTCGGCGCGATGTCCGCGAGACTGGCTCCTTCCGTCATGATGGCGCGAGCGCCGTTGACGAGATAAGTGAGCGGCAGGAACCGGGCTATTTTCTGAACAACGGGATTGGTGCCTTCCAGCGAGAACCATACGCCCGAGAGCAGCATCATAGGCCAGGTCAGCAGATTCAATATGCCTCCTGCGAGTTCCTCGCTGGAAAGTCTCGACGATACGAGGAGACCAAGCGAAATGAGACAAATGGCTCCGAAGAGCGATATGAGAAAGAGGTTGGTATAGGAGCCGCGCATCTGAAAATGAATGAAGTAGTTGCAGCCGGCATAGACGACCACCGTGATAGTCTGGATCAGGAGGAGGCGCGACACCATCTGGGCCAGAAGAAACTCGAAAGGATTCAGAGGCGTTGCTTTGAGGCGCTTAAGGAATCCGTTTTTCCGGTATCGTACGATCACATAGCCGACGCCGAAAAGGCAGCTGAACATCATGTTCATGGCGAGAATGCCCGGAACAACCCAGTCTACATAGCGGATCTGCCGTCCCAACACAGTAGACCGCCGGTATGCTGTTTCCCCCGTTCCCTTCAAAATTCGTTCGAGAATATAACCGTTAGGAGAGTTCTCGTTGATCCAGTATTGCTTGTTTGCCCCCACGTCCACCACCATGTCGAGTTGAAAATGTTCCACCTTATCAAGGGCTCTTCCCCGATCATCAACCGGAATGAACTGAATGTATTTTGTTGAGAAGAAATCATTATTAGGACTTTGGAGCGTGTGTTCTCCAAGCACGCCAACCTTGAACAAGGGTTTGGGCGGACCCGAAAATACGAACGCAAAGGCGAGAACAAGCAGGAGCGGGAACAGGATATTCCATCCCAGGGATGACTTATCGCGGATGAATTCCATGTTCCGGGCATGCAGTATGGCGAGAAATTTTTTCATATCCAATACCTCTGAATCCTCGGTACAATATTCAGCTCCGTAGAGCTTTTCCCGTAAGCGCGATGAAAAGGTCCTCAAGGCTCCAGGAGCGCATATTCATTCGGGAAAGCGAAACGCCCCGCTCCAGAAGGAGTCTTATTGTGCCGTCGATGTCATGCGTCTGTATCTCACACCAGCCCGGTTGTTGCGACATGCAGAGGTTTAGCCCCTCGATCTTTCCCTTTACTTCCTCATCAGGAAACTGTAGCACGACATCCCCGAAGTGCTCCTTCATTAGGCGTTCGGGCGTGCCCTGTGCGATAATCTTGCCGTGGTCCATGATGGCGATGATGTCGCATAACGCATAGGCTTCGTCCATGTAGTGCGTTGTCAGCACCACGGTTTTGTTTCGTGACTTGATCAGGGAGATCAGGTCCCAGAAATTGCGGCGGGCCTGGGGATCCAGCCCCGTCGTCGGCTCGTCGAGAAAGAGAACCTCCGGATCGTTCACAAGCGCCAGCGCCATAAGAAGCCGTTGGCGCTGGCCGCCAGAAAGCTTGCGCGTATCGCGGTCAAGAAACTCCTCGATGCTGCAAAGCCGGATGATCTCGTCAAGATCGATGTTTCGGGGATAGAGGTTCATGAAGAGCCGGAGCGTCTCGCGCACGGTCAGAAATTCCTGAAGCGACGTGGCTTGGAACTGGATACCGGCTTCTTTGCGGAACCGGGCTCCTACCGGCGCGCCCTTGTAAAGGGTATTGCCGGAGTCGGACCGCTGGATGCCCTCTATGATTTCGATCAGCGTGGTTTTACCCGCACCGTTCGGCCCAAGAAGACCGAAGCAGACACCCTGTTCTATAGAAAGGCTGACGTCGTTCACCGCTCTGATGCCGGGGTATGTTTTAATCAAATTTCTTATCTCGATAATAGGGGCCATAATTTTTTTAAAAAGCGGCGAATCGGAATGCCCGGTACAGCATCATGCAGCCAAGGCGCTGTCAAGCTCCGGACATCCAGCCTCGGTATCCGATTTGATGATACTCTTGCCGCGGCCGCACTGAACCGCATTGACGAACGCGTGCTATAATTTTAACAGATTCTGCAGACATGGGAGGAGGCCATGAGGCAGAGCATCCATGAGAGCATTAACACAGAGGTTGAACAGTACCGGCGTACTCTTGTTCATTTCGCAAAAGCCCGGGAATGGGAGACATTTGAAAAAAAAGCGGGCATGCTGTTCGATTATCTGGAATCGATCGAACTGACGATATTGGAACGAAAATTTTATTCAGTATTCATCATGATCCTCGCTGTTCTTGTCGGCATCGTCATCGTTATCCTAAAAGCGGATGGCCGATTCTGCCCAGTGATCACACGGTATAAGGAATATGTTGTCCTGCTTGCTGCTTGTGCAACCTGTTACGAACTTTACTTTTACCTCAATTACCGCCTGTACGTTGAAGTCAAGATGTCGCGATATCAAAAGAGCAAGGAGCAGTTTATCAGGAACATTGAAAACGACTTTAGGGAACATATTATGGGATCCGGGGGCTAGGAGGAGAGGGAATGTCCAATAAAATGCCGGTACTTTTTATCGGGCACGGTTCACCGATGAACATCATTCTGGATAACAGCTACACGAGAAGTCTTTCCGGGCTAGCAGCGGTTCTACCGAAGCCAAAGGCGATCATGGTAATCTCCGCCCACTGGCTCACGGAGGGGACGTCCGTAACCTGCATGGAAATGCCGAAGACTATCCATGATTTTTACGGTTTTCCCGAAGAGCTCTACACGCAGCGCTATCCGAGTCCCGGCGCACCGAATGATGCGCGAGCGATCATGAATCTCGTGAAAACGGTCAAGATCACCTGCAGCAGCGAGTGGGGACTGGACCACGCGGCCTGGGCTGTGCTCAAGCACATCTACCCTAATGCCGATATCCCCGTATTCGAGATGAGTCTTGACTGCTCGTACAATGAATGGCATCCGAAGCCGCTTCAGTACCATTATGACCTGGCGAGAGAGCTTGCCGAACTGCGGCATCGCGGAGTCCTGATTATCGGCAGCGGAAACATCGTTCATAACCTCGGCGAGCTTGATTTCGAAAACATCGACGCAACGACCTTTGACTGGGCCGCCGAGTTTGACGAGTTGATAAAAGACAGCCTCATCAAAGGAAACCACGACGCCCTGCTACGCTACCATGAGTTCGGACGGTCGTCCGCTTTTGCCGTGCCAACGCTTGACCATTACCTGCCCATGATTTATGCTGTCGCCCTCCAGGAAAAAAAAGAGACTCTCACGTTTATTCATGAGGGGTTTCAGTATGGGTCGATTTCGATGCGGTGTTTTCAGATTGGATGAACGGAAGAGTGAGGGAAAAACCTTTTATGTACCGCGACCCTTCCGGACGAAATAGTGTTACGATTAAGACGCCTCTTTGCGGCTCTTTGCCAAAGCTCACAATATTAAAAAGATCGCAGTGTTTCAGGAAGCAGTTAACAGTTTAAAAACAGAAATACTCGAAGTATAGACTTTAGTGGAAGATTGCTGCAGAGTGTGAAGACCGGTTTGCATGGAGAATACCAGGTTCTCAATGTCAGTCCATAACCCGGAGGGGCGGCAAATATTTGTGCCGCGTCGGCGAACAGAATCTGCACTGGCGTTTAAATAGTGCCTGAGACCGGATGTGTCCGTCACAAAATATAGTGCGACAATGAACATCTCGATGAACAATTATCACATTGATATTCAGTCATATTTCTTCAGAACTTCTTTCGAAATAAAAAAATAAAAGTACTAGAATGTAGCGAGAAATACTAACATATATTGCTATAACATTCCAAAATGATTCAAAAATAATGATACAATATTGCGCACCCTTTAATTTTAGAAGTGTATGCGGATTAAGTGGTTGAAGTTGCAAACAATATAAACTCTACGTTATGTTTAAAATTCGGCTAATGAGGTTGATCTATACAAGTGCTCGACGACTACTGTCCTGCAATTGTTCCTGATAACTCGTATTTCGTACTTGGAGATAATCGAGATAATAGTCAAGACAGCCGACATTTTGTATTCGTAACACATGATAAGATAAAGGGAACGGCACGAAGTATCTACTGGTCTTGGGATAAACCGAACAGTACAGTGCGGCGGAACAGAATCGGTATGATGCTTCGATAGAAAAAGTGATAACGAGTCGTTCCACGCAGATCATTCACAGTGTGAACTCACAATTTATATGTTTTCCATATGATTATCACTTTTCAACTAGTTTTTGCATTGAAATATAGTTGACTCGGATGTCCCCTTTTGGGGTGATCGTGAGTCAAAAAAAACAGTATGAAACCTGCAGTGTTACTAATCTGCACGCCGTGTAACTGAAATGAATGCGGATCTCTAGATGAAATATTGGTGAAGCGCTTCTTCAAAAGATTGTTAAAAACTTCCTGCAACTGGCGTGGTTGCCAGTCATTGCAACATCAATGTTTCAAATTGTTGACGTTATCTTAATAGCGCATCTGGATTCCTTATACTCGTTATAAGCAGCATATCCGACACCAAGCGCCGCCATGCATTTCATCTTCATCACATAGCACCATACCTTCCTGCAAGCTCCATTGCCCCTCGTCATCGAGCGATCGTCTGTGCATTGAAACCCATAATTATTTTCTTTCAAGTGGTCACAATTTTGAGTATAATCGCAAGAATCTTTTGGAATTATATGAGAATGAGTATTCTGGAAGCTTAGTAATCGGTAAATGCGCATAATTTATGCAGAGGTGTACAATCAAAAGAAACGTAGTTTCAAGGTGAAAACAAACTCCGGATTAAACCATGAAAACTTCTCAGATTCTAAGAGTGGCTCAATTAGCACGCAAATTTACATTAACTACTACCATTCTTGCTAGCACGACGCTTCTTACAATACTCTCCATTGTCTTTTGTTATATCGTGTTTGCAGTTTGGGAACCAAGTTTTTTTCATAACATCATTTCATTGCTTCTGCCAGCCCTCACCCCTCTTTTAGTAACACCGCCTCTTGCGATAATATTTTTCTTTATAATCCGTTCAATGTCTGAAATGGACGCCCTATTACGGAAGCAGAATATAAAATTGGAGCAGGAAGTCGCAGAGCGAAAGCAGGCCGAGGAGAACCTGAGCCACCGAAATGCCTTTATAGAAACGATCTTGAAAAATTTGCCGATCGGCTTAGCAGTAAATAAAATCACAAACGGGAAAACTATTTATCTGAATGATAAATTTGCAGAGATATATGGATGGCCAAAGAATGCCTTCGTGGACGTAGATAAATTCTTTCTCCTTGTGTATCCGGATCCTGCTCGACGAGAAGAAATGAAAGAGGCTATAATGTGCGATATTGCTAGTGGCAATTTGGCAAGGATGCGCTGGGAGAATATAGCAGTCACCAATCAACGAGGAGAAACAAAATTCGTCACTGCGGTGAATATCCCACTATTCGAGCAGGATTTGATGATTTCAACGGCACAGGATGTTTCGGAGCAAATATCTGGAGAGAAAGCTCTCGCTGAGAGCGAAAAGCGCTTCAAGCGGCTCGTTGAGTCGGTAACGGATTATATATATAATGCCAAGGTCGAAAACGGGCGCCTTGTGACAATCATGCATGGGCCAGGATGCATGGCTGTTACCGGCTATAGCCATGAAGAATTCGATGCAGATCCAAATCTATGGCGTCGAATCATCCATCCCGGGGATCTATTTGCCGTTACAGAATATGAGAAGAAGGTGCTCGCAAACCGCTTGATAAACCCTTTGGAATATCGAATTATCCACAAAGATGGCACTATCCGATGGGTAAGGAATACAGTGGTATTACGCTCTGACAAAAGTGAGCATCTGATTGATTATGACGGCCTTATCACTGACATTACGCCGTTGAAGGAGCTCGAGGTGCAGCTTCGTCATGCTCAGAAAATGGAGGCCGTGGGTCAGTTGGCTGGAGGAGTTGCTCACGACTTCAATAATATTCTCACTGCTATTATCGGCTACGGCAACCTGCTCTTGATGAAACTTTCTGAAGGAGATACGTTAAAAGTCCACGTCCAGCATATTCTTGCGTCTGCAGAACGAGCATCGCATCTCACTCGAGGTCTCCTTGCTTTCAGCAGAAAACAGGTCATCGACTTAAAGCCTGTAGATGTCAACGCGATTATCAGTCAGGTTGAGAAGCTATTGCATAGGGTTATCGGAGAAGACATCGAGATTAAAACGCGATTCTTTAAACAAAATTTACCGGTCTTGGCGGACAGCGTGCAAATTGAGCAGATCATAATGAATCTGGCAACGAATTCACGCGATGCCATGCCGAATGGTGGGCTTTTGTTGATTGAAACCAGTCCATTCGATATGGGCGAGGACTTCCTGCTGACCCATGCCTATGGTAAACCCGGAACATATGCCCTCATCATGGTAACGGACACCGGCATCGGCATGGATGAAGATATCCGAACAAAAATATTCGAGCCATTCTTTACGACAAAGGAAGTTGGAAAAGGTACCGGGCTGGGTCTGGCCATGGTGTATGGGATTGTGAAGCAACACAACGGTTATATTAATGTTTATAGCGAGCCTGATAGGGGAACAACGTTCAAGATTTACCTTCCTCTTATTTTTCAGGCAAACCCATCAGATAAAAAACACCATCAGGAATTCATAAGCCGAGGTACGGAAACTGTTCTGCTCGCAGAGGACGATGGCGAAGTTCGCATGCTCATGCGTACTGTGCTCAAGGAAGCTGGCTATCAGGTCATAGAGGCTGTCGATGGTGAGGATGCGATTCAAAAATTTAGAGAGAATAATAACATAGACCTGGTTGTCAGCGACATCATCATGCCGAAAATAAACGGCAAAGAAATGTATCAGGAAATTAAGAAATTTCGACCTGAAATTAAAGTAATATTCACAAGTGGCTACACGGCGGATATTATCCATAAAAAAGGAGTCTTTGATCTAGGATTGGATTTTGTCCTCAAACCGGTGGCACCGGGAGAATTTCTTCAGAGAGTGAGAGATGTTTTGGATAAGAATCTCAAAACTGGAAGTTAATTAATTTATGGCAAACAAGAGGGAGAAACACTATGAAAACTAGAATTCAAAAAATCACTCCCTTTTTATGGTTTGACAATCAAGCCGAAGAGGCTGTTCGCTATTATACCTCAATTTTCAAAAATTCTATGATTGAGAGCGTTACACACTATGGAGAAGAGGCGGCGAACTCCTCCGGAAGACCAAAGGGAACAGTAATGACCATCGCGTTCCAGATTGCAGGACAAGAGTTTGTAGCCTTAAACGGCGGTCCTCATTTCAAATTCAATGAGGCAATTTCATTTGTCGTTAACTGTGAGTCGCAGGATGAAATAGACTATTACTGGGGAAAACTATCCGAAGGCCGAGATGCAAAAGCGCAACAATGCGGTTGGTTGAAAGACAAATATGGTATTTCTTGGCAGATAGTTCCCACGATTATGGCCAGGCTTTTAACCGACCCTGATCCTGAAAAAACGCGAAGGGTTATGAAAGCAATACTTCAAATGAAAAAAATTGACATAGAAACGCTAAAGGGAGCAGCTGGAGGATTGGGCTAGATGATTTATGTTTACTAAAGTTGCTTCCTGTACTTGCAAGGATTGCCTGTATCAGTTTCTGCGTGCTTCAACTTGAAAATGCGTTCACGCCATTGTCATTTATCAATACATCCTTCCTGAAGTTCACGAGTTGCCAATTTTGTAAGCAATTAACATTGCATTCCGTAACCACTACAATCTACCAATAAATTACTCCGCCATTAGCCAATATTTTATGCTAAATTAAGATTAAGTTCATCGAATAACTTCCTTAGTTTTTTTAAATATCACATTTTTAGAATCCGTTAATATATAGTATTATGGCTCTTATAAATGGGATTCCCCGATAAAGCCAAACCCGCCGAGAGACGGGGACGGAAAGCAACGGGTCTCAGGAGACAAAGACAGCCGAGCTGCCGAAGGATAATGCCTTTGGTTCGCTCGGCTTTTTTTATTGACAAAAGTCATCGCCTGCAATCAAAAGGGTCATATATATAGTAGAAGTGCGGTGAAAAAAGATAGGAGGTCAATATGAAGAGGTTAGTCCTCATCATGGTTCTATTTTTTTTGATGGCGGCTCTGCTTACTACCTGTAGCGGAGGAGGAGGCGGTGGTTCAAGTCCAATAAATGTGAACTGTACGGCGCCGACCCCGCCTGTCACCGTGTCGGCAACGAAGATCGTTTCAGCATCAGTGGGTAACGACGCGACAGCCTCGGGGACATGTTTAGCCTATAAAACAATAACTGCGGCACTTACCGCCGCATCGTCAGGAGATGTAGTATGGGTGGCCCCTGGGACCTACGATCTCTCAAATGGAGAGGTTTTCCCGATAAAAATCCCAACCGGTGTCAGTCTCATCGGCGATGTTACAAACATGGGCAATGGAATCACGCCGACATTGATCAAAGGGCATGGTAGCGGTAGTTCATCAGGCATCTTTGGCAACTATTATGCGGCCCTTATTAGCGGATCAACCACAACCATTTCAGGTTTTGAGATAGATGACACAGTTTACACCCTTAATAGTTTTGCAATATCCGGCGATAATTTCAGCACCGTGGCTACCGACAACACGTTCCTTACCAACTTATACGGCGGCGTCCTCCTGCAAAACGGCGGCAATCCAGTGATTATGAACAATACATTTCAGAGCAGCTCCTATGGGGTCTACAGCGGGTGCACGGGAACAGTCACGATTCAAGGAAATACGTTCGCTATTAGCTCCTACGCCATTACGAACGCCGTGGGAAACGCCATAATCCTAGGCAATACGATTACAACTCAAGGTTGGATGGGGATACAGGTTGAAAACGGCTCGCCGAACATCCAAAACAACACGTTCTCCTCATCAGGTTATGGCTATGGAGCGTTAGGAATCACCTCATCTCCGATCGTACGAAACAATACTTTTAATTTAAGCGCTGGTCCTGCAGTGTGGACAGCTGATTCCGCTACACCCGATCTGGGTACAGCACTTTCCCCTGGCAACAATATCTTCAGCAGTGTAACAGGTACGGTTATATTCCACGGTGCATCGACCACGATCTATGCGGTCGGTAATACTTGGCCGACCACGCCCCCTATATGTGGGAGTCAAATAATCACGACTGGGACCGGCACTGTCGTGTGGGGAACTGGAGGGTCAAACCATTGTCCTTAAGAGGGAAACTCCAGAACCCTCTGTCCTAAGATGCTTAACTTTCTTGAGTTGTTAAAACGCATGATACTTTACCGTCACGGGCCGTACCACACGGCCAGTGATGGTTTTTTTAGGTTCATATAGGCTCACAAATGACTCTCTGCCTTATTATGATATTATACTGATATCACACAATGAATTTTCTCTATCACATCAATGACGATCTGTGATCATTCTTTCTTAATGTAATGTTTGGAGTTGCTAAAATTTGAACTTGCGGGGGATGTTCTTTTGGTCGAACACTTCATTCCAGGAAAGTTCAGCTGTTCTAGGTGGCGAGCATGTCAAAAGGACGAGAACTAATTCATAATTGTCGCATTTTATTTTTGTATTGGTCTCATTATATTCTGGATTGTCTCATTTTATTTTAAAAACGGACAGTAAAAATCCTACTTCAATATCTGAAACAGATTATTGTAATCATCGGTCCAGACGCGAAGGTCCGGTCGTGCAATGAGCTTTTTCGATGCAGTAGCGAAGAGCGGAGATTCGAGCGGCTGCGACGAGAGAAGCGCCCAGATGGCTCGAAAAACGTTATGCCGGCTGTCGGAATCGTTCGTAACAAGCAGGGAATGTTTCCCCAGGTCTGTGCTGAGTTTTTCCACGACTGGTTCAAGATCTAGGTAAGTATTTGTAATGTGCAGCGCCAGAATGCCGCCGGGTTTCAAATGGCTGAAGTAGATATCGAGCGCCTGCCTGGTCAGAAGGTGAACAGGAATGGCATCACCGGTGAAAGCATCGACGACAAGCAGATCAAACTGCTGGTCTGGCTCGCGTTCCAGAGAAAGGCGGCCGTCGCCCAGAATTACATCGACTTTTCCACGGCAGTCCTTGAGAAAGGTGAACTCAGACCGGGCCAGCTGCTCAACGAGTGGGTTGATCTCGTAAAACCGGATCGTGTCCCCGGGCCGGGCGTAGGCTGCAAGGGTTCCTGCACCGAGTCCGATGACCCCGATGCGCAGCGGTGATCGACGGAGGTACGTCACCGCAAGCGCAACACCCGATTCAGGTCCATAGTACGAAATAAGCTCCCGTCGACGAGATGAGGGCATGTATTGTATGCCGTGCGTCACGGTCCCGCTTACAAGCACCCTGATTTCGTTTGGCGTTCCCTGATGATATTCATTCACTCGGAGACCACCATAAAAGTTTCTCGCCATCAGTCGCACCTCGTGGATGTAGGAGGACACATAATATCCCGATGCAAGAATGACCATGGTGGCCGTTGTCCAGCCGATGGCCAGGAGGATGCGATGCTTATGGTAATCCAGGAGCAGTAGCAGGAGCACTGCGCAAAAGGCGAGCGTTATGGGAAGTTCGAAATAGGCCGGCAGAAGAGTGGGGGCAGCGATGCCGACGAGTATACCTCCCAGCGCACCGCCCAGGGACAGCATAAGGTAGAAGGACGTCAGATGCCGAGGGTCGGGCTTGCGTTTCACCAGCTCGCCGTGAAAAAATATGCAGGCGATAAAGAGTCCTGTTGCATATGTCGCGATGACCAGCCTGAGGTTGGTTTGTGAATTCCAGTTCACAAGACCATACGCCATACCGCCCAAAGCGGGAACCAAAAGCCAGAGAAAAATTCTGCGGCGGTAGAGCTGTTCATAGTCGAAGGTCAGGATGAAAGTCAGGAGATAGAGGGAGAGTGGCAGCACCCAGAGGAATGGAATGGAAGCGATGTTCTGGGTGAGATGGTTTGTGACAGAGAGCAGAAGCATGGAGGCGCATGCGGCGAGGACAAGCCAGAATATTTTTTCCCGCAAGGTCGGAGGGGTGGAGTCATCAACAGGGGTTTCGGGGACCGTGGTTCCATCGCAGACATCAACGGCTATGTTCCGCTTATTTGCTTTTGCAACGGCGATTCCGAGCGCAACAAATACCGCAAAAGCCGAGGACCATCCCAGTGATTGCTGCCGAAGGGTAATATTGGGTTCGACCAGGATCGGGTAGGCAAGAAGGCCGAGGAGTGAAGCCAGGTTCGACAATGCGAACAGTTTATAAGGCAGTGCTGCTTTGAATTTCCGCGCGTACCATGCCTGGATAAGCGGGCTCGTTGTCGAAAGCAGGAAATAAGGTAACCCTATCGAAACAGCCAGAAGGCCTAGGATGCGCGGGATCGGGGCCTCAGAGCCTGACGGTCTCCATGCCAATGACGGTGCTATCGGCAGGAACAGGAGGCTGACCGCGAGCAAAACGATGTGCACCAGGGACTGCGCTTTTGGTTTGAGCGAGCGGACAGACCAGTGCGCATAGAGATATCCGCCGAGCAGCTCGATCTGGAAAAAGAGCAGTGCGGTGATCCAGACCGATGCAGAGCCGCCGAACCAGGGCAGTATCATCTTCGTAATCATGGGCTGGATTTGGAAAAGAAGAAAAGCACTAAGAAAAATCGTTATCGTGTAGATGAGCATAATGATGCGGATTATAACACACTGGCATAGCCGGGTGAAAACAATTCCAGACGCTTGGCGATGCGGAATAGTCCGCAGTCGCAGGATGGCGCAAGGCGGTAACTTCCGTTTTCACTCCCACGGGTCTGGTCCTTTCTATCCAAACCCGGATAAACCGGAATAGAATTTCGCTGTACCGATCACCGAATTCATAGAGAAAATATCGTCGCAGTTTTTAAAACAGGTTCCCCTATCTTTTCCGGTTTTTTTTCTCTCCGTGTCCTCTGCATTTTCTCTGCTCAAATTCCTTCTTGCCATTTTGAAAAGGACTGAAGTCTTTACGTTTAACGCTGTCTGCAGCGTTGGCAACGATTGATGACCTGCATTAGAGTAGTGAGTGGTACGTTTTTCAGCAATCAATGACCCTGCCCTGATTGACAACGACCATGAATGATGTTGTCAATTCTCCTCCCGTAGTGTACAATAAAACAAATATTTGGTTTGCAAATCATGAGGCAAGAGGCATATCCGTGGTATCTATAACCAAAGCGCTTGATAAAGCATTATCTCATTATGAAAAAAGGGAGTACGCCGAAGCTGAGAGGGGCACGGACGCCCTGCTTGAAGCCTATCCGGATTTTAACCGATCCATTTTTTTAAAGGCGGTGATTCTTGAGGAGACGGGACGAAAGGGTGAGGCAGAAAAGTACTACGAGAAGTGCGGTCCCCTGTATCCCTTGTGGTACCGTCTTGCTCTTCAGCTCCAGGAGGCTGATCCCGAACGTGCACTTAAATATTTTGAAAAAGCTAGTGCCGTGGACACTGGGAACAACATGGTCTGGTATGGTATGGGCAATATTCACGAACGGTTAGGCCAGCTCGAGGAAGCGCGGAAATGCTTCCGGAAAATATCGCTGCAGCGTGATGATGTGGCACGCCTTTTGAGCCCCCTGGGGTTCCTTATCATCATGATCACCGGTTCCATCATGATGCTCAGACACGGCGACAAAGCCTTTGCATCACTTGTGATCCTATCCGCCATCGTCTGTCTTTTTTGGCTGAAGCGGGACGGTGGGCGGGTGCTGCAGATGATGATGAAGCGGAGGAAGTACCGGTAAATTCCACAATCCCGTCCGGGGTGAAAGCTTCGAGTCCCCTGCCGGACCTTCGCCTGTCCTGTCTCCGTTCGCACTTCACAACAGCCACATTTCCATTCTCTCTGTCCCTCTGATGTGTTATACTCTTTTTATTATTCGGAGGGGCACTCCATGAAAGCCAGGCCTAAAGGAAAGAACGACAGCGTGCTCTATGGCGTGAGCTTGCTGACGGACCACGACATCTACTTATTTAAGGAAGGGAACCATTTCAAGCTTTACGAGAAGCTCGGTTCACACTTACTGACCGTTGACGGAGTCGAGGGCGCGCTCTTCGCGGTCTGGGCGCCTAATGCGGCTAAAGTCTCGGTCATTGGAGATTTCAACGGATGGAACAAAGATGATCATCCTCTGAGACCGCGTCGTGACGGTTCGGGAATCTGGGAGGGGTTCATCCCAGGGGTCGGGCAGGGGGCGATCTACAAATATTTTATCCTTTCGCGGCATCGACACCACCAGGGAGAGAAAGGCGATCCATTTGCATTCTCCTGGGAGGCGCCGCCGAGGACCGCATCCGTCGTATGGGACCTGTCTTATGAGTGGAGCGACGGAGGGTGGATGAAGGGCCGTCACGTCTGCAATTCGCTGCAGTCCCCCTATTCGGTGTACGAGCTTCATTTTGGCTCCTGGCGAAGGTTCCCCGAACAGGACAACCGATCGCTCTCCTATCGCGAAATGGCGGCCTATCTTCCTGAGTATATCAAGGATTCGGGTTTCACCCATGTGGAGTTTATGCCAGTCATGGAGCATCCCTTTTACGGTTCCTGGGGCTACCAGATTACCGGATTTTTCGCGCCCACGAGCAGGTACGGGAAACCACAGGACTTCATGCACCTCATCGAACGTCTGCACCAGGAGGGGATCGGCGTAATCCTCGACTGGGTGCCATCTCACTTCCCGAGCGATGCACATGGACTGGTGTATTTCGATGGCACGCATCTCTATGAACATGAAGACCCGAAAAAGGGTTTTCATCCCGAGTGGACGAGCCATATTTTCAATTACGGACGATACGAGGTGCGAAACTTCCTGATTAGCAGTGCACTATTCTGGCTCGATTGTTACCACGCCGACGGGCTTCGGATCGATGCAGTAGCGTCCATGCTCTACCTTGACTACGCGCGGAAGGAGGGGGAGTGGATACCGAACCAGTATGGCGGTAGGGAGAATCTCGATGCCATTGCATTTCTCAGGAGCCTGAACCGCGAGGTGTATCGTGCGTTTCCCGACGTTCAGACCATCGCCGAGGAGTCCACGGCCTGGCCAATGGTTTCGCGGCCCACCCACGTGGGCGGGCTCGGTTTCGGCATGAAGTGGAATATGGGATGGATGCACGATACTCTCGATTATTTCACCAAGGACCCGATCTTCCGCAAATATCATCACAACGATATCACCTTCAGTATCTGGTACGCATTTTTTGAGAATTTTATGCTGCCCTTGTCCCACGATGAGGTAGTCTACGGCAAAGGCGCGCTCGCCGGCAAGATGCCGGGCAGCGGCCTTCAGAAAATGGCGAACCTCCGGCTCCTGTTCGGCTACCAGTATACCCATCCCGGGAAAAAGCTTCTCTTCATGGGCGACGAGATCGGCCAATGGGCTGAGTGGAGCCATGAGCAGAGCGTAGAATGGCACCTACTGCAATACCAATCGCATTACGGCCTCTGGCAATGGGTGCGTGACCTGAACAAGCTTTATCGCAGCGAGCCGGCGCTGTACGAGCTCGACTTCGAGAATGCGGGTTTCGAGTGGGTGGATTTCAGCGACCAGGAAGAGAGTATCATAAGCTATCTCAGGAAGGGCCGCTCGGGCCGCGATCCGGTGCTCGTGGTCTTCAACTTCACACCCGTTGCGCGCATGAACTACCGCGTGGGGGTCCCGGAGGGCGGCTTCTGGAGAGAGCTGCTTAACAGCGATGCTCGGGAGTACGGAGGCGAGGGATTCGGGAACTTTGGCGGTCTTGAAGCTACCAACGAACCGTGCCATCACCGGAATCATTCTCTCATGATCACTCTCCCACCGCTGGGAGTGGTTGTGTTTAAGAGGTGAGCTTGGTTAGTCCTCTTTGAGGTGATCGCATTTATGACGGTCTCTTAAAAAAATCGTTGTTGCTTAGTTGATGTCATTCCGGCCTATCCCGATTCGGCGGTTTCGGAGCACTGATCTGCACTGTGTTTCTGGCGAACAGATGACAACTATTTATGAACGAATCATTCATCTCAAGCTTAAAAAAGCGAACATGCATTGGCGCGGCGTGCGTCGTCGGACCGCTTCAGACCTGAAATATCGAACACTACTGCGGCAAGAGACACCACGTCATGACGTTCATTGAATAGCCCTTTCATGCAAGATCGATTAGAAAGAATGGACGTTGCGGCCAGGTTTCGCGGGGGTGTAGGAAGATTAGTACGGCGGCATTCTTCACATAAAATCGTGCGGTGCAGTAGAGGGCTTACTTTGTCACGACCACGATCCCTGAGTCGGTGACGATGCAGCCCCTCAAACGATCTTCCTCGGGATCGTAACCGATTTCCATACGGTCGGGGATATAGATATTTTCATCGATAATGGCTTTCCTGATTTTCGCATGTCTCCCGATCTGCACACTTTCGAACAGGATCGAATCCTCGACCTGGGCATAGCTGTGCACCTTGCACGACGGACCCAAGATCGACCGCCGCACAGTCGCGCCGCTCGTGATGCATCCACCACAAACCAGGGAATCGATGTTCTGCCCGCGCCGGCCCTCGTCATCGAAAACCGTTTTTGCCGGGGGGAGGTTGCCTTGATCCGTCAAAATCGGCCAGCTGTAATTGTAGAGGTTCAGCTGCGGACTGACACTGATGAGGTCCATGTTTGCCTCATAGTAGGAGTCGATGGTTCCTACATCTCTCCAGTAGCCCCGTTCATGGGATTCCATACCGACCACGCAATTGTCTAAAAAACTGTAGGCGAAAATTTTGTCCTTCTCTTCCAGCATCATGGGTATTACGTGCTTGCCGAAATCGAGGTCCTCGTGCTTGCGTTTGCCTTTTTTCAGAATATCGATCAGTTTCTTCGCCGAGAAGATGTAATTGCCCATGGATGCAAAGCAGGTGTTCCTGCCGGGAATGCGGGAGGGATCCTTGGGCTTTTCCACGAATGATGTGACCCTCAGGTCTTCGTCCACGTTCAGGATGCCAAAACGCGTAGCATCGTCCGGGGAGACCTCGAGCGCGGCGATGGTAATGTCGGCCCTGTTCATCCGGTGGTATTCCATCATCTGGGATATATCCATCTTATATATGTGGTCGCCGCCGAAGATAACAACGAAATCCGCGTCGGACGATTCAATGAACCGCAGGTTGTGGTAAATAGCGTCTGCGGTACCGGTGTACCATTGCTCGCCGATATTGTTCGTTTCTGGCGATACGGTGTCGTAAAACTCGCCGAGCCCCACCCACCGACCCCAGGATTCTTTGATATGCTTATTGAGCGAATAGGCATGGTACTGGGTCAGTATATAGGCCCTCCGGATACCCGAATTGAAAAGGTTGCTCAGCACAAAGTCGACGATCTTATATTTACCGCCAAAGGGGACCGCGGGTTTGGGTCTGCCGACGGTGATCGGGCTGAGCCGCTCCCCCTTTCCGCCGGCAAGGACCATGGCGATGGTATTCCGGGAAATGTTGGCAGTCTGGTACATACTGTGAGATCCTCCTGGAATTCGATTTGACTGCCGATCGTACGGCGGAATGAATTGAGGCGCGATGCTTATACCTTAATTTTAACAAATTCTGCGGCTTTCTTGGGGAAAAAGTCGGGGATCGGCGTTTATCCGGAGAGACGTTTAAGCTGGGAACTCTCTTTAAAAGAGCGGCTTCAAGCATGTTTCCAGCATGCCGGGGCAGGAGAGAAGCACGGGGAAACATTCAATTGACAGGATTCTCTTGATTGTGTTATTCATAAGTGCTTGCCGTGTTGCGTTTTCAAGGGACCATGACGACATTGATCAGAAAAATAAGCGTTCTTTTGCCAGGGCCATCGGATAACGACCGCCGGGCGCACGATCAGAGATTAAGAGACGTCCTCGGTCTTGCGGGTCTGGAAATTCCTCTGAAAGTCCTCAAGCATCTGCCCGCACTGGTACGGAGCAACGTGCCGTTTTCGTGCATTGTGGGCCACACCGGAACGGGGTATCGCATTATTGATGTCGGCAGTGAGCGCTCTTATGCAATTGCCCTGGACTTGGGCACGACCAATCTTGCCGCCCTGCTCTACGACAACATCACCGAACGTGATATCTTTACCCGGACTCTCGAAAATTCACAGATTGCCTTCGGAAGCGACATCCTGACGCGGATGCACCAGGCCATGTACAATCGCGGTGGGGAAGTGTACCGAGCTCTCATGGAAAGCATCAACAACCTGATAAAAACTCTTTGCGACGACGCGGGCATCTCGAGCACCGACATTCATGCCCTGTCTGTAGCGGGAAACACAGTCATGACCCATTTCTTCCTCGGCCTCGATATCAGCACTATTCCTGTCGAGCCCTTTGTTCCCGTGGTGCGGACACCAGGTTTTTTCAGGGCGGCAGAACTGTCTCTCGTCACTAATCCGGAAGCCATGGTGTATGTATTTCCGAATGCCGGAAGCTACGTGGGCGGCGATATTACCGCCGGCATCGCGGCTTCGGGCATGCACGTATCCGACAGGCTGTCGATTCTCATTGACGTTGGCACCAACGCGGAAATTGTTATCGGAAACCGGGAATGGATGATCGTCGGCGCGGGGGCTGCAGGCCCGGCTCTTGAAGAAGGAATCTCGCGAATCGGAAGACGGGCGCGCACGGGAATCGTCTATGATGTCGAGATCAAAAATGGGAAAGTCGGTTGCAAGACCTTCGACAAACGGAAACCTGAAGGGATTTGCGGCTCCGGCATGGTGAGCCTTCTCTATGAGATGTACCACGCCGGAATTGTCGACCAAAGCGGCACCCTGATGCCGGGATCGCTGGTGGGGGAGATTGACGGACAACGGGTGTTCTCCATCGCCTGCGGGTGCGACGACGGGCTTATAATAACCCAGGCAGAGATTCAGAATTTTATGAAATCCAAGGCCGCCATGTTCACCCTGTTGCTGGTCCTGACGCGTTCCGTCGGCATTTCATTCGGCGATATCAAGCAGGTCTTTGTTTCAGGTGCACTGGGTACCGGCATCGACCCGGTGAAGGCAGTAGGCATCGGCATGCTGCCGGCGTGGCCACCTGAAATCATTAAACCATTGGGAAACTCGTCGCTCCTCGGCGCAAGAATGCTTCTTGCCGACGTCGACCTGGTGAAGACGATTGATGCCATTGTCGATAAAATCACCTATAAGCACATGCACGATGATCCTGAATTCATGAAGGAGTTCCTGGGGTCGGTATTCATACCCCACACAGATCCGGAAATCCTGAAGGCGGGATAATTGAACAGCTGCGATTCCTCGGACAATAGTCAAGCGCGTTCCTGAATGCTGAACGCGCTTGATCATGGAATTCATGCTGCTGCATGGCGGATCCTGTCCCGCTCTTCGACGTACGCTGTTTTCCCTGCATCGATGGCGGTCTTGACTGCCGTTTTGCTTCCTTCATACAGGTCTTTGCCCTTGGCGATGGAGGATGCGATCACTTCACGGGTATCTGCGGCCAGACCCTTAATATCTTTTCGCAATTCCTTGCCAGATTTCGGCGCGAGCAAGAGCGCCACACCAGCCCCCACCAATCCGCCCACTAAAAACGGAACAAACAGGGAAATTTCTTTTTTATCTTTGACAATGTCTTCTTTCATGGCGATCCCTCCTTTACTGTTTGCAGATTTTTAACCAGGGTTAAAACCCCCGTCTTGATGCCGGCTTTTAATCCGGCGATATTCGCTTCAGCTGCGGGGCCGATGTTCTCCCACAGAGAACCGTACAGATCCCGTAAGCCTTTGTCCAGGCTGGCAACGGCACCCGAGATCTGCCTGACCTCTTCCGTCACAGCCCCTACGTCACCAGTTATCTTCCGGACCTTTTCGAGAGTCCCTTTGAGTTCGACCAGCGTGGCGTTTATATTACCTTCTGTGCGCTTGATGAATCCGTCCAGAGTCACGCTCGTACGCCTCAAGCTTATCAGGGAAACGATGGAGAATGACGCATAAACAATGAATGCAGCAACACCTATGCCCAAAATTATTTCTAACATGATTGCTCCTTGAACTAAGTATACCACAGGCTTTTTTACAAGTATCAGTGATGTATCGAGCACGGAAATATAGATTCGGCGCGTCATGTGCAAATAATCGCTGCGCGGAAATTGTCAGACAAGATAGAATTACCGCTGTTAGAGATATACTACCTTAGTCGTATTTGAATGATTTTCTCCATCGTCCGTTGCAAGCCTGTCGGAGAACAGAACGAATTCATACATGAACTCCTAAAAGAGAGGGTAATCTGGCAAGTGTAATCTGGCAAAATGATAGTGTCCTATTCTGGCAAAGTGAAAATGTCCTATTTCAAGTTACAATACCCTGACGTAATTGGAGGATATTGTGACGGAAATGGACATGATCACCATGAGCAGGAGAGAAACGAA